>Ga0075718_152_pt1 | contig 5018 bp, 3 predicted proteins | sample RifGroB1_FD_67779 | JGI IMG/M metagenome (GOLD analysis project Ga0075718, IMG submission 67779) | Microgenomates (Woesebacteria) bacterium GW2011_GWB1_38_5b | reverse complement strand
TTGATCACCTCTTTTCTTCTGGTTTTTTCATAAATCGATTCTTCCTCTATTTTATAAAAATCGGATATGATTTTGACCACTTCTTTATAAGACAACAACTTCTTTTGTTTAATGCTGTTTTTAACCAAATCCTTCACTTCATTCAAATTTAGAACCTTGTTTTTAGTCTCGGTTTGGCAAACTATGAGATTTATAACACCCTCCAAGTCTCTAATATTGCCTTTTATGGAGTCGGCTAAATAATCAATAATATCCTCCTCCACAAAGAGATTTATACTAGAACATTTTGACTTTATTATTGCCACTCTAGACTCGTGGTCTGGCGCCGGGATATCGGTAACCATGCCAGCCGCAAATCTGGATTTTAACCGGTCTTCCAGTCCAGTGACGAAATTTGGATGTTTATCACAAGAAAAGATTATATGTTTGTTGCTGTCTTTCATAATATTAAAAAGATGGAACAACTCTTCTTGAGTTTTTTCTTTACCAGAAAGGAATTGGACATCATCCATTATCAACATATCGTATTTACGGTACCTCTCTTTAAATTGACTCACCTTATTGGCTTGCACCGAACCGATATAATCGTTGATGAATTTCTCGGAAGTGAAGTAATATATTTTTTTTGAGGGGTCGGCTGCTTTGACGGCGTTACCTATGGCCTGGATCAAATGAGTTTTGCCGTGGCCAGTACTGCCGTAGATGAAAAACGGATTATAAGCTACCCCAGGATTTTTTATAACCGCTTGGGCGGCAGCGTAGGCCAATTCATTGAATGGACCAACAACGAAAGATTCAAAAGTGTATCTGGGATTCAGATTATCGTCCTTGTTTACATAAAATTCAGACAAAGGCAGTTCTCTGGTGCCCTGGGCGCCCTTGGCTGGGATATACTGGTTTTTGGTCTCACTCTCCTCTTTGATCACATATTCCAAAGCGTGTATTGATTCGGAAGATTCTCGGAGATGTTTCAGTATGAGTTGGTGAAATTTTTTCAACAACCATTCTTGAACAAAAGTATTTGGCACACTCAAATAAACTACCCCGTTATCAAAGCCAGAGATTTTGGTCTCTTTGAACCAAGTGGCGAAATTCGCCTTAGAAACAGAAGATTCAATTTGCAATAACACATTATTCCAAAGCTCCTGAGTTTCCATGTTCCCATTATATATTCAAATCAGGTTTGGGGAACTTGTATTTGCGGTCAAATATGTTTATAATGTGTTTATAACAAGGTGAGAGTGTTTATCAGTTAATTTCCAACCGGATGTCAATCACATACCAACCTAAAAGAAGAAAAAGATCAAAAGCGCACGGATTTTTGAAAAGAAGCAGAACCACTGCCGGTTCAAAGGTTTTGCAAAACCGCCGCCGCAAAGGTCGTAAAAAAATCGCCGTCTAATTCTTAATGCTCGCAAAAAACCAAAGAATTCCAAGGAAGATGTTCCCTTTGTTGTCGCAGGGAGCCAGGTTTAAAAACAGTCTTTTTTTATTGAAATTTTCGCCAATCGATGGTTCTAGCCGCTTTTGTTTCTCTATTTCCAAAAAAATAACCAAAAGCGCGGTGGTGAGGAACAGGTTGCGCCGTTTGGGTTATAGATTGCTGACAAAACATATTTCCCTCATAAAACCAAACACTCTCGTCAATTTTTCTTTCATGAAAATACCAAAAGACGACGAAGATGTTATCATAAATCTTGAATCAATCTTAAAAGAATCAAAATTAATTAAATAAAAAATGATAGCCTTCTTCAAAACCATCGTTTACACTCCGCTTTATAATATTTTAGTCCTTATTTTAAATATAAGCTGGATTGATGCTGGACTGGCGGCCGTTATCTTGACCGTTTTGGTGAAAGTTGTCCTCTACCCCCTAGCCAAAAAAGCCACCGTCACCCAAGCCAAGATGAAAGAAAAAGAAGGCGAACTGACTTCCATAAAAGAAAAATACAAAGACAAACAAGAACAAGCGGTTAAAGTAATGGAATTTTACAAAACCAACAATATCAACCCCTTTTCCAGCATTTTAACAATTATTATCCAAATTCCCATTATATTTTCCTTATATTACATATTTTTCAAATCTGGTTTGCCAAGTATTGACTCTTCCCTTTTGTATTCATTCATCAAAGCGCCGGCCTCAGTCTCCATGAATTTTTTGGGATTTATAGATGTTTCCCAAAAAAGTATTGTGCTAGCCTTTCTGGCGGCCGCCAGCAGTTTTTGGCAAATGCATTTGGCCTCAAGCTCTCAAAACAAATCCGCCTCCGCATCTCCTTCTAGTCGAGCTCCGCTGGATAAAGAGAATTTTTCCCAAATAATGAGCAAGCAAATGAAATACACCATGCCCCTCATTGTCTTTTTTGTTTCTTGGAAAATATCAGCCATTGTGGCTCTCTATTGGTTTGTGAGCAATTTGGTCAGTATTGCGCAGGATGTGTATGTAAGGCGCCAGATGGCTAAAGTTTCTCTTTAATAACTCACCTCATTCGAGCCTGAAGGCTTCTCAGAGCCTGAACGGCCCACCCTCTCTTACTGCAAGAGAGGGGCTCGAAACCTCCTCTTGTTGTAAGAGGAGGTAGGAGGAGTTATTTATCTGCTCAACGATTTAAGCAAGTTTTCCAAAACGGCTGATGTGGAAGTTAAGACGTTGGCCATCTGATTTAAATTGGAAGAGGTGTTAACGGAAGTTGGAAGGGAAGAAACAAAACTAAACGGCACGTCGCTACTATCGCAAATACTCGTGCCGGATACGCAAACTTGCAAGTAAAACTTATTCACATCTTTTTGTATAAGTTGAGGATTGACGTCAACCGAATAAGAGTCACTCCAAACGTTTTGAGCAATTGATTGCACGTTTTGTCTTAAACTCCCCCAATCAAGCAAATACAAATCCACTCCTTTCCCCGAGTTGTTAGTCCAACGCGCCGTAAACCCACCTTTTTCTATTAGAAATGCTTCCCCATTGTTTGGCGATGTGACAGTGATGGTTGAAGGACTTGATACAAAAGAGAATGAACTATCGCTGGTGTCACAAATAGAACTATTGGCATACAGACACACTTTTAGTTTGAACCTATTTACATCTTTTTGGAGTATGTCTGAACCAACGTTAACTTGAAGACTTTCTCCGGAAACATTGGTTCCTAAGGTTTGGGCTATGTTGCCCATTGAATCATCCCAAAGCAAATACACATTCACGCTCTGTTGATTGGATTTCCACTTGGCTATAAACCCGGCTTTTTCACTAAGAAACTGCTCTCCCCCGTTCGGATATCCAACCTGCACAGAATTTTGAGCACTCGGAACATTAATATTAACCAGATAATTATTGCTTGTCTGGCCCGAAGAATTGGTGACGGCGATGGTTACTGCGGCCGATTGGATTCTGGATGGAACCATAAACCTCGCGTATGTATCTGATATGCCCGTTACGTACACAGTTTGAAGATCCCAAAGAGCCCCAATTTTGACAGTTAACGGGCCACTAAGACCTGTTCCATAAATATAAGCTTCTTCGTTTGCATAAATCGTTCCCATTGGGCTTGCTTTCGATTCTATGCCCGTGATCACAGGCGGCAATGATATTACATTTACCTTTACGCTATCAGAATAAGAACCGCAAGAAAGAAATATTGTTTGGGAGGTGGTGAAGGGCCCGGCGCTGCGGTCGCCTGCTCCGGAAGAGGGAAGATTGCCGCTTGTTCCACCGGACCAATAACAGTTCGAAGGATTCAAACCACCGTACAAATTCCAAGAAAGATTGACCAAAAACCCAGAATTAATATTTATTGGGCCGTCAGTAAAGCTTGCAGGATAGCTCCCGGCTGGACCAACTTTAATGTCCACTCTCGGCGTTGTTGATGTTTGTGTTGCAGGACAGGGTGTAAATTCGCAATTGGGGCCGGTGCGACTAACATAAGTGCCGTCGGGGCAGAGTCTGGCTTCCAGAGTGCAAGCGATTGGAGGAGTTGGACCAATGATTTGAATTGGAGTTGGTTTGGCACATCCATAAAGGGCATTTAGTTTAGCACGAGTGCGGCCGCCGACATAGCCGGTGGGGGAAGAAAGCCCGGCCGGAGTCAAAATTTCACTCCTGTATCTTTCTTGGAAAGAGCTGACCGAAGAAGCAACTGTTTCGTTAAAACCAAGATAGTCCCAAGAAAACAACCCTTCTTTTGTTAGGACGGAAACTAAAGCATCAACATCGCTTCCTTTGTCTCCAATTTTCAAATCTGTATTAAAATTATGGCAAAATTGGTCAGGAGAAGCACCGGTTTGGCTGGCGAGTTGGGCTTGCAGCTGTTTAATCATGGCGAGCAAACTGGCTATTTGAGCTTGCAATTCTGCATTGGTAGCTGCAGAAGCAAGACCCGGCATCACCATTATAAGAGCAATCGCACAAACAACAATTTTTTTCATTTGATTTTGCGAAATCATGTCGTGCGATACGTCGATTAGAGCACGACTTAATTTCTTTTATTATTAATGCTAAAATTATACAAGATTATTCCCCAATCCTCAACAACCACAAATAGCCGTCTATTTTGTTGCGGAAAATGAGATGAGATTCGTCGGGCGAGAGCATGGGATCTATCACATCAATTTTTTGGCCGGACAAATCGGTGAGATCGGCGACACCATAAAAAATATCGTTGCTCAAGTCAATTTTTTCTATAAAGTCCTCGGTGGAAACCAGACCTTTATACCAAACATCAGGATAATTGCCGGCCGGCAGTTGGTTTGGCACGGCGCAATAAAAAGTCGGATTTTTGTCCTTTAACTCCACGCATTTTTCGGGGAGCGTGTTGGTTCTACTAGATATACCGGTCTCAGCGATTCCTATTTTTTTCAAAGTTTTATTTAATGCTAATTGCCATCTTGTCATCGGTATGTCAGAACCAAGATCAATAGAATGAACTCCTGCTTTAATGCAAGCCTTTAAGGAATTTAAATCCTGGTCTCCTTCTGCACTGCATATTACAACCTTTGCCCCGGAAAAATTTATATTTACCAAT
>Ga0075718_158_pt1 | contig 5059 bp, 5 predicted proteins | sample RifGroB1_FD_67779 | JGI IMG/M metagenome (GOLD analysis project Ga0075718, IMG submission 67779) | Microgenomates (Woesebacteria) bacterium GW2011_GWB1_38_5b | reverse complement strand
TTGTCAGGCATTTGGTCGCGGGACACTCTTTTGCCTCCCAAGCGCATTAATTCAGATACTTTTGCAAAAGTGTCAGCTGTAACTTCTGCAGTACTGTACCCCCGACTACCTTCCTCAATTCCGGTGATTAGGTTTGTGGCAATATCGGCATTAATTTCAAAATCAGCTTCCTTTAAAAAGGCTGCAGCCAATTCTGAAACAGAAGATGCAGAGGTAGCAAGCGAAAGAATGTCTATTCCTGTTGATAAAGTTAAAGATTTTACACCAATATGCACACATTTTGCCTGCTTTAGATCAGCATTGGTTAGATGCGGAAAGTGCCCGTCGTGCCCGCCTCCGATTAATAAAACCAAATCAGCAACAACTCCAGCGTGATTAAAAGTTATATCTTCTTTTTTAGGAGCGGCAAAACCCTGCTTTGGTTCGACTTTAATTTTAATTTCCCCATTTTCGATTTCATAAGAAATTTTTTCTAAATCATTAACGGGATAATTTTGGAATCTGATTATTAAATTTTTATTACCAAGTTCTTGAACTACTTTATCGACCCCCACTAGCCGGTTAAACTCGACCAACATTGGGGTGGGGCATACAATTGCAGTTTCTTTTTTTCCAGACAGGCCCAAGTATAGACTTAAAGCTGCTGCCACATGGTCAAAATGAGGATTGGTAGGCACCAAAATCAAGATTGACTTGGACTCTTTAACCAAATTATTAAAAGAAATATCCATTTATTCTATTTAGCTTCGGATATTATCATATCTGCTACTTCAAAGGCAAATTGAGGCTCAAAGATTATTCCTAATTCTTCACCCTGTTTTGCTTCTTTTACGCTAATCCTTTGTTTTCTCATCGATACAATTTTAGCTATTCCCAACAATTTCTCGTTTCTTAATATCTTGACTTTATCACCAAGTTTCAAAAACCCTGTCAAAATCTTGCTTCCAGCGACTTTTCTATTTTCGTATGGAAAAATGGCTATTATTTGAGCGCTACCGACAATTTTTATCTCTCCAAGTCTATGTATTTCCTCAAGTCTCTCAATTAATTTATAAATAATATCAAAGTTTTCGATCTCAATTCCTTCGGTTTCTGCAAGAAGTAAAATATTACTACTTGCTTTTGCCTCAAACAAAAAGATTCTTGAGTGGGTTGACTTTGCAAACAATACATCTGACTCAGTTACATCCCCAACCCCGGACCCTGAAACATAAACATCTTGTGGTAAACTTTGCAAAAGAGCCTCTAAGGACCCAGCGGTTTTTGTTTTTACAAAAATCGCGAATTTACCTTCTTGAGAAGATGGCGTTTGTCTCTTTTGTACTACCGCCTGTTTGTTGATCTGATTATTACCGGCTACAATCGATCCAACTGGTGGCAGAATAGAAAACCCAAGAACGGCTCCTGCGTATCCGGGTTTTACCTCTTTGACTGGTTTAGCGTTGGCGTCAAATATGCCTTTAATTTTTGTACTTTGCCCATCGACCCAAACCTCCTGTCCGGAATTTAGCGTACCGTTTCTCACAATAACCGAGGTCATTAATCCACGCTTATCTTTAGAAGTTTCAATCACTATAGCTTCTACGGGTGCCCCAGGGTCTGCCATTATCTCATTAACCTCAGTTACTAATAAAATTAGCTCGATCAAATCATTAATACCCTGCTTATTTTTACTTGATACCCCAATATAGGGGACTTGGCCTCCTCGGCCTTCAAAATAAATTCCCAAATTCTCCAATTTTGGAATAGCAGTGTCGATTGAAGCCGAAGGAAGGTCTATTTTAGTAAAAACTACTATGCAGGGGATTTTGGCAGATTGTATATGCTCCCACGCTTCAATTGTTTGCGGCTTTGGGCCATCATCTGCAGCTACTACTAAAACAGCTATGTCCGCTAGCTTAGAGCCACGCGATCTCATTTGAGAAAAGGCAGCATGCCCCGGAGTATCAATAAAAGTTATTTGCTTTTGATCCTTGGTTGTAACAGTCGAAGCTCCAATACTCTGAGTAATTCCCCCTGCCTCTCGTGAAGCTACATTGGTCTCTCTTATACTATCTAAAAGAGAAGTTTTACCATGGTCAACATGGCCCAAAACCGCCACAATTGGCGGCCTTGACACTAAAGTATTTCCGCTATTCATTGGATTCTACTTCTTCTTTTTTCTCGCCAACTGCTCCCAATATATCAATTCTTACATCCGCAAGCTTTGAAACAAGCCTGACGTTTTGGCCATCTTTTCCAATAGCCAAAGATAATTGGTCTTCAGGAACTGTAACTTGGGCAATATTTGTATCTGTGTCAAGATTAACATTTAATACTTCAACGGGCGAAAGCGATGCTTTAATAAGCTCTATCTTGTCTTCATTCCAAGGAATACTTCAACGGGCGAAAGCGATGCTTTAATAAGCTCTATCTTGTCTTCATTCCAAGGAATTATATCAACCCGCTCTCCTCCTAACTCGTTGGTAACGGTCTGAACCCTAACTCCCTTTTGCCCCACACACGATCCTACAGGGTCAACGCCAGATTGGTTTGAATATACTGCAATTTTAGATCTGATTCCGGGTTCGCGTGCAATTGTCCTTATCTCTACACTTTTACTCCCAATTTCGGGTACTTCACGCTCGAAAAGTTTAACCACAAATTGAGGGTCAGCGCGAGATAATATGATTTCTTTTCCTCTGGGTCCATCCTCAATTTTTTTAAGCAAAAAAGAAAGTCTTTGGTTGGGGGAGAGCCTCTCGGTGGAGATTCTCTCTTCAGCAGGCATACGGGCTTCTGTTCGTCCCAAATCGACCCTCACATTTGGGCCATCAAAACGAAGAATCATACCTGAAATTAATGATCCAGTTCGTCCTGAAAATTCATCCATTATGGCTCCTTTTTCAGCTTCCCTAATTTTTTGATGAATTACTTGTTTTGCAGTTTGGGCAGCAATACGACCAAAACCTGGGGGAGTAACATCTTTTCGCTCTTCTGGCACATCTTGCGGCCAAGCAAATACCTTGGTTTCGCCACTGACATTATCCATCTCAACTTCAACTTCAGAGCCTTCTGTGTCCTCTCCGTGTTCTCTGCGGTCCCTTCTCCATGCAGCCTCAATTGCCTCCTTCATGGTGTCCAAAATTACCGCAATATCAAGGCCACGCTCGTTGGCTACAGCTTTTAGGGCTTGCGCAAATTCTGTTCTTGGTGTTTGTTGAGCCATATAGTTGTTTTGTAAAAAAAAGGCGGGCACAAAACGTCCCACCGTATCGATTCAGGTGTAGCTATTTTATATCTTTCAGGCTATTGAAGTCAAACTACTCCACTACAATCCTGCCAACCATAGTCGCAGCGTGAACACTACAGTGATACGGATATTCGCCAATTTCATTAAATGTTACAGAATAAGTATCCCCTGAATTAAGTAATTTTGAATTTTGTCCAAGATAAAAAGTATGTGACGGATGGGGGTCAGTATTTACATAATGCCCAACTGCTTCATCGTTAGTCCAAATAACTTTTGTACCTTTACTTATAATTACTTTAGCGGGGGAGAAGGCAATATTTTTAAGCGAAATTTGTACTTCACTTTTACCTCTCGTGTCGGTGTAACTACTTTTTGTTTTTGAATCGACAACAAATCGAAACTCCCCATCATGGCATGAATCGTCTGGCCAACAGGCACTATATTTAACAGTATAAATTTCGTCTCCTGCAGTCTGGCTTATTTTTCTACGCAAAGTAAGCTTGGTATTGTCCACAGTCGTTTTCCCCTCACCAACATCTTTGCCATTGACTTCAATTTTCATTGAAGATTTTTCGGACAAATCAAAGTTAAAATTAATAACTATGTTAAGTGGAACAGCGGCATAGGTTTCGTTATGAGAAGGGGAGGAATCAACAAAGTGTGGAGGTTTGATTTGCTTCGAGGTTTGATTTCTGGGAACAGTAGTATTCCCTGGATCTTCATTAAAGAGGGCATTCGTTTTGTTATCGGCTGGCCCAGTTGCTTCCCTAGCAAAAAGGAAAAATCCTCCGACCAGCAGTATAATTGCCACAACGATACTAACCAAAATTATGCTATTGCCTAAAGATTTACTTCTCATCTTGATTAATATTACTACAAAGATGGCTCGATTGTACTAGGTGGGAGGGTTGGGATGGGAATTGCCAACGAAGGCAGCACTTCCAAATCCGACACGTCGATTACTTTTAACAATTTTATTGCATCATTTACTTGCCCTACTGCTAAAATTCTTTTGCCTACTAGTTTTGTTAAAGCCACATTGGCTGGCGCTTCCAAATTTATAGTTTCCCCTCCGGCTGCTGCCGGACCCACTTCTAAATAATATTTTTTTGTAGTATCTGAATATCTCACAACTCCTGTGTAAGCAGTATTGCGCCAGGGGTTTGGTGTTGGTAACGGTTCAGGAGTTGCCAAAAAGGGCACATATTTTGAAAAAGGCTCAGGCACGGTTAACCGGCCTACGCCAAAACCCAAACTTCCCACAATTAATGCTATTGTGATCGCAGTTAAAGGCCTAACCTTAAAACTTACGTCAATTCCTTCATTACCCATAACCTTTGCCCACCAGATTTTAAGATAATTAACTGGATTTGTAATTTTTAGATCAATAAGCGGAGGATCAACTTTACCTATAAACTTTCCGTGCTCTCCGCGCAAAAATTCAGTTGGATTTTTAGATTTTGAAACAGGCATAAATTATTATAGAATGTTTAGCTTAAGTGGACAAACCTTAGATTTTTATATATACTAACCTTATGTTAATACCAACTACTAAAAATGTAAAAACAATAACGGATATGCGGGAAGATGCCTTAAAGTTACTTGAGGACGTAGAAAAATTAGGGCTTGCTTATATATTTCACCGCTCCCGCCCCAAAGCTGTCATTTTGAGTATTGAAGACTTCAGCGCCTTACAAGAAATGCTTGAAAGCTATAAAGATGAATTCGAGGCAAAAAAATTATCCAAAATTAAAAGGGGTACTGGTATCTCTTTGGCTGAAACAGCCAAAAAGTATGTATAAAGTTTATTTTACTAAAACTTCAGAC
>Ga0075718_148_pt1 | contig 5248 bp, 3 predicted proteins | sample RifGroB1_FD_67779 | JGI IMG/M metagenome (GOLD analysis project Ga0075718, IMG submission 67779) | Microgenomates (Woesebacteria) bacterium GW2011_GWB1_38_5b | reverse complement strand
TTTAACGAGTTTTTCTACTAAATCATCATAAGTACTTGGAGCTTGTCCGCAAATTGAGCATTTAACATTATATTTGGCACAAATTCTTGCTGTTCTTCTTAAAGCCCAACTAACCGCCTTAGATCTTTCATCATATGCGCTTGCCACTTCTGAATTATCGCGGTCAGTACCCAATAGCAACATTGTTAAATCGTTGGACCCAACCGAAACTCCATCTACTCCTACTTTCAAAAAATCTTCTAACATAATTACATTTACAGGAAGCTCAACCATCATCCAAAACCTAAAAGTTGCCGAGTCAAACAATCCCGCTGACGCAACCAATCTTCTGACTTTTGAAAGCTCTTCAGGGGAATGCACATAAGGGATCATTAATGCCAAATTTTTGTATTTGAGTCTTACTTTTTTAATGGCTTCGAGTTCTAAGTGAAACACTTCTGGGTTACTTACATATCTAAACGCCCCTCTAAAACCCATTAAAGGGTTTGGCTCCACTGGTTCCCACTTTTCCCCGCCTGGTAAAGCTCGATATTCGTTGGTTTTAAAATCCGTTGCTCTATAAACCACAGGCCTGGGATCAAAATTGGAACAAAAAAGCTCTAACTTGGCGGCTAACTTATTAATAAAATCAACCTGTTTTTTTTGCTTTATCGCCTCCTTTGGGTGAATTCCAATATTAGCAATGATAAATTCGGCCCTAAGCAAACCCACTCCGTCAACTTTCATTTTGGAAACCTCAGCAGCTCTCTCAGGTTCGGCCAAATTTACATAAAGCTTAGTCGCTGTTTTAAGATCTGCAGTTCTTAAATCTTCTTTTTTCTGTGCCTTTTCATCAACATTAGTTGTAACTTTACTTCCTAAATAAACCAAGCCCTTGGCTCCATCTACAGAAACTAAAAAGCCGTCCTTGAGAAGCGTCGTCGCCTGTCTGGTTCCAACAACACAAGGAATTCCCAACTCACGGCTAACAATTGCAGCGTGCGAAGTTTGCCCACCCTCATCAGTTATTATTGCAGCTGCTCTCTTCATAGCAGGCACATAATCGGGCGAGGTCATTTTAGCCACTAGCACATCTCCAAGGCTAACTCTGCCTATTTCTTTTGGAGATTTTAAAATTTTGACGTGTCCCGTGCCAATCCCAGGACTAGCCGATATACCTGTTAGTATAGGTGTTTCCGCATTTCGAATTTCTTTAGATTTTGATTTTTGATTTTTGCCTTTTGCATTTAGAGTTGTTATTGGCCTTGTTTGAGTTATAAAAACATCCTTGCCGTCCCATGCCCATTCCATATCTTGAGGAAAATAGTAATGTTTTTGGCTTTTATCTGCCAATTTTGCCAATTTAATTATATTTTCGTCAGATACTTTTTGTAGACCCCTAATTTTTTTAGGTACTTCTACTTCTTGGTTGCCTTTACCTTTTCTAATGAGTTGAATAGATTGGTCAGAAGTTTCTTTAGATAAAATAAAAAAAGTATCCTTTTGGACTACATATCTGTCTGGAACCACTGACCCTTGCACTATCATTTCACCTAGTCCCCATACAGCCTCGATTATAATTCTATCTTTATCCGTAGTTACAGGGTCCACGCTAAACATAACTCCAGAAACAACTGACTGAATCATTTTTTGTACAATCACAGAAATCTTTACTTTACTGTGATCAATTTTGTTTTCAGCACGGTAAAAAATTGCTCTAGCGGTAAAAAGTGACGCCCAGCATTCACGGACTTTATGCAAAAGTTCTGCTTCTCCTGTAACATTTAAAAATGTCGCTTGCTGCCCGGCAAAGGACGCATTGGGTAAGTCCTCAGCGGTGGCGGAAGATCTAACTGCCACTCGAGCTTTGGCAAAAACACCACCGGACAATTTTTTATAAGCTTTGATGGTTTCATGAGCAACCTGATCCGGCATTTTTGAAGTAGTTAAAAGCCTTTCAATCTTTTTAGAAGCTCTTTGAAGTTGGTCTGCTTTATTTACATCTACTACTTTTAATAAATCAAATATTTTTTTATCTAACTGATTTTCCTGTAAAAACCGCTCGTAACTTTCAACTGTTACAGCAAAACCGTTTGGCACAGGGAACCCTGCGTTCCACATTTCACCCAAATTAGCCCCTTTGCCTCCTGCAGTGGCTAAATCATGTTTACCAATTTCTTTGAAAAAAGCAATAAGTTGTTTATCGGCAGCCATCAATCCATATTAGCCGAGAAGGGTAAGTATTTTCAAGAAGCTAATAATAAAAAGTAAACTTATGTTACTCTGTTCTAGAACATGATAACATTTTGTTTATTCTATGGGCATACCTTATTTCAATTTATCTTTAAAATAATCTACCCAGGGAATGGGCGCGGGGTTAATACCATTTAGCATTGATAAATAAAATCCAGTGTAAGCTCCAAAAGTTAACAGCTCAAAAGCCTGCTCTAACTTAGACTTAGACTCTAATTCATAGACTGAAAGCGGGTATTTATTTTTTTCTATTACATCAATTGTTATTGGATATAGTTTTTGGATCCTCTCGTGGTATAGCTCTGATTTGCAAAATACGAAATAAAATAAATTCACAGCTCCCTTTGGAAATTGTAAGCCTTCCAATAAGTGATGGTTTAGTTCTGGTATATCAAAAATGTTAGCAAAAGTTTTAGCGTTTTCGTTGGTTTGATTTTTTATAGCATGAGAAACTCCCCATAAATGCTCGGAGGTTACCCAAATAGGCACTTTGTTAACTAACTGCAAAGCCAGAGTCTTTGCTTTGTTTTGCTTGGCAGGATTGCGGGTGCTAAACTCCTCCACAAATTTTTGAGTCGATACTATCAGTTTTTCGACCGCTTCGTTTTCTATAGATATAAAGCTGCATTTTGAAAGCACGGAAATGATGGAAAATATGGAATATCCCAGGCTCATTCTAGGTTGGCCCGACGGGTTATTCTTGGGGTCAAAAATATAGCAACTTAAATTATCTTTTTTTAAAAGCTCTGTTAATTTACCTCCTGTTGATATGCCAAATATTTTAGCACCCCGTTTTTGGGCATCGTAAAAAGCTTCTAAGGTTTCTTCAGTATTTCCCGAATAGGAGGATAAAATTACTAAGGTTTCGGGGCCAACATAGTTGGGTAACTTATAATTAGTACAAACTTCCAATGGTCCCCTAATTTGATCTGCAAATAAATACTGGGTGATTCTGCCACCTAATGCAGATCCGCCCATACCCGCCACGACTACGTTTTTAGTCAAGGCGCAGTCTTTGGGAGCTTCAATATTTTGTATCTCATCCCAAGTTTGTTTAATTTGTTCAGGAAGATGGTCAATCGACACAGCCACCCCTTTTTCATCTAGCTTTTGTATTTGATTTAAGTCATCAAGGTTCATTAAATCCATTTTACACCCAACCAAGTCGTCCTGTGCGAGAAGTCACTTCTTTTCTGTCTAATTTATCTTTAATTTCAGAATATTTTTCGAGCTCATCTGCCAAAATATTTTTTATTTTAATAACTTCTTCTGTGGTACCAGCCTCCACTCGGATTGTTAGATATGGGCTGGTGTTTGAAGCTCGAACTAAGCCCCAGCTAGTAGGAGAGAATTTAACCCTTGCACCATCTATCGTGATAGTTTCATATTTGCTGGAAAAAGTATTAACAATATTTTGTACTACTTCCTGCTTTATTTGATCTTCACAAGGAAGCTTAAGTTCCGGCGTAATAACTGTTCTTGGAAATTGTGACATAATCTCCGAAAGAGGTCTATCAAAAGTCGATAGCAATGACAAAATTTTTGCCGCTGCATAGACTCCATCGTCAATTTTGAAGTAATCTTCGCAGAAATAAAAGTGACCTGAAATTTCACCCCCAAAAATAGTATCTTTGTCTACACGCAAAGTCTGTTTAATTGGAGCATGACCAGTAACATGCATTAAAGGAACGCCTCCAAGTTGAGGTACAAGTTCTTCTAAGAGCCGTGTGCACTTAACATCATAGAGAACTTTTTTGCCAGGATTGCGAGACAAAATATCTTTTACTAAAAGAAGTATCATACGATCTGAGTAGATATAATTACCCTTTTCATCTATAACACCACACCTATCGCCATCCGCATCTAATCCTATTCCGATATCTGCTTTCTCTTCTATCACTTTCCTCATCAAATCTCTCATTAGGTACTCATCTTCAGGATCCGGAAGGTGGTTGGGGAATGAAGAATCAGGTTCAGTGTAAAGCTCCACTACCTCACAACCTAAATCTCTCAAAATTTTTGGGGCAAATGTACCCGCGCTTCCGTTCCCACAGTCAACAACAACCTTTAACTTCCGACTTAACTTATTATGAGAAAGAAGGTAATTAGAGTAGTCATCAATCACAGTTTTCTTCTCATATGTCCCCTCATTATCAGTATGGAAACTATCAGCATCAATCATAGCCTTCATCTGTTGTATTTCTTCACCATACACAGGATATACATCTTTTGCCATCATTTTAAAACCATTGAAGAAATATACATTGTGGCTTCCAGTTACATTTACACCTCCGTCAAATTGGTAAAAAGCTGTTGAAAAACAGGTTTAGATTAATGAAATTACCCTTTGAACAAATGCCAAAAGCATATAGAACAGCCGACCTTTTTACTCTCGTTTCTGAATCGTATTATTCTTTTGAGATTGTTTTGGCAGAAGCAATGGCTACTAATTTACCAGTTGTCGCCGATGATGATCCGATAAGGCGAGAAATTGTTGGAAATGCAGGAATTTTAGTTAATCCTACAGATACTGATAGTTACGCAAAAGCTATAGATAAAGCGTTAAATACCAATTGGGGCAATAAGCCTTGCGAACAAGCCGAGAAATTTTTGTGGGATACTATTGCTGAGAAGTATGAGGAAATATTCAGGAAGTTATGAAAACACTTACTGTTACAATAATAACTCTAAATGAGGAAAAAGATTTACCTCGTTGTCTTGGTTCAATTAAAGAAATTGCGGACGAAATAGTTGTTGTGGATTGCGGTAGTACTGATGGAACAGTTGAGGTGGCAAGGAGATTCGGAGCAAAAGTGTATTTCAGGAAATTTGACAACTATACCAACCAGAAGAATTTTGCGGCATCAAAAGTTAATGGAGATTGGATTTTATCAATAGACGCTGATGAAGAGATATCTCCTGAGCTAGCTCTGGAGATAAAATCCAAAATCCAAATTTCAAATTCCAAGTTTGTTGCATTCACTATTCCTAGAAAGAATATTATTTTTGGTAAATT
>Ga0075718_157_pt1 | contig 5578 bp, 6 predicted proteins | sample RifGroB1_FD_67779 | JGI IMG/M metagenome (GOLD analysis project Ga0075718, IMG submission 67779) | Microgenomates (Woesebacteria) bacterium GW2011_GWB1_38_5b | reverse complement strand
AGATTTTAAGGATTCTCTTAAAATTAGTTTTAGTGATCTCTTTCCTACTGTTGTTTTAAAATATTTCTCTCTTCGCAATGCATCTTTTTTTGAAACAAAATATTCACAAAAAACTAACTTAAATGGACGTCTTGGTGCTGTACTTTTGGAGTTTCCGTGAAAGTGATCAGTTAACCTTTGTTTTAAATTTGATGTAGATCCTATATATAATTTATCATCTTTTAAACTTAGGAGTACATAAACACAGTGGGTTAATTTAGACATTTATTTGTTTCTAAAGAAACATTATTTGTCATGAAGCAGAATAAAATTCGCTTCACGACTGTAAAGTCTACTTCGTTGTACTTTACAGTACCGCGTAGGGGAGTCGAACCCCTGATTCCCTGGCTGAAAACCAGATGTCCTGGACCACTAGACGAACGCGGCGCGTTTTGGACTACAATTATACATTATATTTCTTAAAACATTCAACCAGCCCGCAACGACTTCGCAAGCTTATCCCCGCCTGCCACGACTGGCACTGGCGGGCAGGTTGCGTGTCGGGCGTGGTTATTTAATCCTTTTTTTAAATTCCTCAAGAACTTGTCTTGCGCTATCCTGTCCGCCTAGACCAAATGCGATTCCGCCAGCAATTGCTATCATTGCAACGATTCCAGTAAATAAGATCCTTATCAGATCTGACGCAACTCCAAGCTGATTTAAAACCGCCAAAATTACAAAAATGCTGATTGCCCACTGAGTTCCTGTTGCAATCATTTTTGCTGACTCTTGGGAAACACCTTTAAGAGATGCCAAAATTACATCGTGGGCAAGGCTAGCCAGAACAAAACCAACAAGAGCAATTACAACTGCAACAAATACGTTTGGCAGGTAAAGCAAAACTTCGTTAAGAAGCGTTCCTATTCTCGGAAGTCCCCAAACGTCAGCTGTTGGAATTAAAAATATTATTATTACAAACCAACGTGAAATCTCGGCAATAAGGTTACTCCAATTGTAATCCTGTCTAAGCTCAGGTACTCCATATCTTTTGAGGAATGTTTCAAATTTAAGAGTTTTGGCAACACTTAGAATTATTGTTTTTACAATTGATGCAATAATAATACCTATTAAAAGAATAATTAGCCCTGCAATAAATTTTGGAACATATAAAACTATTGCCTCAACTATTGAATTAATAGCTCCTAAAAGACTTTCTCTTACTTGTTCTAACATGTATCACCTCCCTCCGGGCCAGAGGCCTTCATCGACCGGTGGCTCCTTTACTTAAACTATATTTCCTATCACTTAGCTTGTCAAGCGAAGCTCTGGTTGATATAATTCAATAACAAAATGCGCTTCTCAAAATTGTTTACAATTTTGAAGAGGAGAACCCAATAAAAGGTTGGAATTCCGATTTAATCGGAATAAAAACGCGAAATTGAGGTTCGACGATGGGCCGTTAGCTCAGTGGTAGAGCAGGAGCCTTTTAAGCTCTTGGTCGTGGGTTCGAATCCCTCACGGCTCACCAAAAATGAAATCGAGTTGGAGGTGGGGGCAGCAAGTGCTGCAAAGGCAAAATCCAAATTCGCTTTAAATTTCATCTCGCTTGTCTTGGGGAAGGCTGTTAAAAAAGGTAACTATCTCTTCGACATTATCGCCGTCAGATTCCAATAAGCCGGACGGAACTTCAACTTTCCTACAACCTTACCTAACGGTATTTTTCCGCTGTTTGCGCTCTTGACAAGCGCTTTTGTAAAGTATATTCTATTCTGAAATAGAGAATTATGGGTAAATTTGAATTTTATTATCAAAATTATTAATGAGCCGAAAGGCTTATTTTTTTAACCAAAAATGGGACTTCAGGAATACCAACAAGGATTAGATAGATCTAAAGATTCGCTAAATCATTCCGCAGAACATCTTAATGGGAATTTGAAAGGGAAGGACATTCTCTCTGTTAGACAATTTGATACAACAACACTTGATTGTATTTATTCCTGGAGTCAGGAAATGGCAGAAATTGCTGAAAAGGGTTACAGAGCGGATGTACTTAGCCGTAAAATACTTGCCAATTTGTTTTATGAACCTTCAACAAGAACTTCCTCATCATTTACTGCAGCAATGGAAAGGTTAGGAGGAAGTGTTATTCCAATAAATGAAGTTGTATATTCATCTGTGGCAAAGGGAGAAGATTTGGAGGATACGGTGCGCACTCTAGAACAATATGCAGATGTTATAGTTTTACGTCATCCCGAAATGGGTTCTGCAAAAGTTGCAGCAGAAGCGGCTTCAGTACCTCTAATAAATGCTGGAGACGGCGTAGGGGAACATCCAACCCAGGCACTTCTTGATTACGTAACAGTAAGAAAAGAACAAGGGAGGGTAGACGGACTCACAGTTACTATGCTTGGTGATATGAAGAACGGGCGGACAGTCCATTCGTTAGCAAGGCTTTTATCTTCGTACGATGTTAAGTTAAATTTTGTTTCGCCTGAAATTTTGAGAATGCCTGCAGAAATCATTGATGAGCTTTCAGCCAAAGGGGTGTCGCAGTCAGAGCATGAAGATTTAGCAGAGGTGTTGTCCGAAACCGACGTTCTTTATGTTACACGAGTGCAAAAAGAAAGATTTGATGACCCTGCTGTTTACGAATCAGTAAAAGGACTTTATGTGGTTACGCCCGAAACACTGCAGGCAGGAAAAGAAACTCTCACGATTATGCATCCCTTACCTAGGGTTGGGGAAATTGCAAAATCTGTTGATTCTTATACGCGTAACGCTGCTTATTTTAGACAGATGGAAAATGGACTTTATGTAAGAATGACTTTGCTTGCGGGCGTCTTAGGAAAGCTGCCAACGTAAAATTGGAAATGCCATTAACTACTTTTGAGGAAATGTATAACCTACTCATAGTTTTACAAATAAGGATTTGTGCCTGAAAAAATAATTCAACTTGATAGAAGCGTTGTAGTAGCTGCAGATGTAGAAGCTTCTAAACTTTCTGACTTGGTTCGGCAAACTTGTGTGGTTGAAGGAATTGGTGGATACAAGGTTGGTTTGGCATTAGCTCTTGAAGAGGGCCTTCCACGAATTGTTGGACAGGTAAAAGAAGAAACTGATTTGCCTGTTATATACGATCACCAGAAAGCAGGTAATGATATTCCCGCTATGGGGGCTGAATTTGCAAAGATTTGTAGGAAGGCGGGTGTTGATGCAATTATCCTTTTCCCATTTGGCGGTGCAAAAACTGAAAGAGACTGGATACATGATTGCAGCACAAGAAGGTGTAAAGGATTTTGTCGTTCCAGGAAATAAACTCGAGTACGTTCAAAAATATACTGACTTATTTGATGATATACTTGGTCCTGGAAATTTTACCCTTTACGCACCCGGTTTTATAACTCAAGGTGGTGAAATATCAGACTTTGCAAAAGCAGCAGGAGACAGATGGCATGTCATAGTAGGCAGTGCAATATACAAAGCAGTTAATATAAATGAAGCAGCAGAACAAATGACTAAACAGATAAGGTAATTTTAATTATGGTTGTAGATAGGTTGAAAGATGTTGAACGTCCCGAAGGTTTAACCAGTACCCAAGAAGTCCTGTCGTCACAACTCTTTGACATAGGGGCAATTAAATTTGGTGCTTTTAAACTAAATCTTCACGATGCTCACCCAGAGGCTCCGTTATCACCTATTTATATAGATTTAAGAGTGCTTCGAAGATTTCCGGAAGCCAAGGCTGCCGCAGTTGATGCCTATCAGGAAATAACAGAACCTTTGAAATTTGACCTTTTGGCAGACGTTCCAACCGCTGCGACTCCATTAGTGGCCTCATTGTCTGATAGATTGGGTGTCGGAATGATAACTCCAAGAACTGATTCAAAAGGACATGGGACCGGAGCAAAAATTGATGGTCTGCAAGAATCAGACAGAGGAAAAACCGTGTTACTTGTGGATGATTTAGTTACCAATGCTGACTCAAAATTAGAAGCGGCAAGTGTCCTTATTCAAAACGGTTTGGTAGTAAAAGATGTTGTGGTGTTGGTGGATCGAGGCCAGGGAGGGAAAGAGCAACTGGCAGAAAACGGTTTAGTTTTACATTCTGCAATGTCAATGCCACAAATGTTGGACTTCTACACAAGAGTTGGTCAGGTAAGCATCGCTGACCATGCTAAAATTAATAAGGGTTTAGCGGATTTAAATATCTTCTTATCTTCACTTAAACAACAATGAGTACTGAACGGGTAGCACTTCCTGGCTTGGTTGATCCCCACGTTCATCTCCGTGAACCCGGAGCAACACAAAAGGAAGATTTTGAAACTGGATCTATGGCTGCGATTGCCGGAGGATTTACAACAGTTTTTGATATGCCAAATAACCCCGAACCCACTGTTTCCCCTGATGCTTTAAAAAAGAAAATTACGCTTACAGAAAATAGAATCTATTGTGATATTGGTTTTCATTTCGGAGCAACCGCGTCGGGTACCGAATATTTTGAAAAAGTAAAAGACCAGGTTTTTGGACTTAAAGTTTATATGAATCATACGACAGGTACTCTCTTGATGGAAGACTCCAATGAACTTCAATCTGTTTTTTCAAATTGGCCAAAGGAAAAACCTATTATAGTACATGCAGAAGGACAGACTTTAGAAACAGCAATTAATTTAACTAGACTTAGTGAAAGAAGATTGCATGTTGCTCATCTGGCAACTGGGGAAGATTTAGAAATGGTAAGAAGGGCAAAGGAAGAAGGACAGCCCGTAACCTGTGAGGTAACTCCGCATCATCTTTTTTTAACCCAAGTTGACGTAGATGAATTGGGACCTTTTGGGATCATGAAACCTTCGCTGAAAACGGAAAGAGACAGACTTGCTCTTTGGAAAGGTTTGGATATGGGAGTTATTGATATGATAGCAACCGATCATGCCCCCCATACTAAAGAAGAAAAATCGACAAAAAAACCACCCTTCGGAGTTCCTGGACTCGAAACAAGCCTGCCCCTTATGCTTACGGCGGTTGCTGAAGGGAAATTAACTCTGGATCGGCTGGTAGAACTAACATCTTCGAATCCTCGAAGGATTTTCTATTTATCAATGGAGTCTGAGACCTATACTGAAGTGGATCTGAAAGAAAGCTATCTAATTAGTTCTTCCAATCTTAAGACCAAATGTGGCTGGACACCTTTTGATGGTAGGCGTGTAACAGGGAAGGTTGTTAAAGTTGTTTTGAGGGGAGAAACTGTTTTTGATGGCGAAAATATTATCGGGTTACCGAACGGAAAGGTTGTTTACTCAGCCGAGTGAATATGCCTGAGATTTACAAAAACATAGTTAGTCCATTTCTTTACAAACAGGATTCTGAAACATGGCATACAAGGGCAAGAGAAGCCCTTCATTTAGCAGAAGCAAATCCCCTAACCTTGTGGCTTCTTGAAAAAATAGCGACTTATAAAAGCGAGAGATTTTATGATGAACGACTGAATGTTGTAATTGGGGGTGTGGAATTTGATAACCCATTAATTGTTGGCGCAGGATGGGACAAGCAGGGTAGAGCTGTGAGAGGTTTACACCAATTGGGGTTTTCAGGGGTAGAGGTA
>Ga0075718_156_pt1 | contig 5993 bp, 8 predicted proteins | sample RifGroB1_FD_67779 | JGI IMG/M metagenome (GOLD analysis project Ga0075718, IMG submission 67779) | Microgenomates (Woesebacteria) bacterium GW2011_GWB1_38_5b | reverse complement strand
GTGGAACGGTGGACAAATAAATGATTTACTTTCTAATATTAAGTAATCTGCGGTTCTGGTTTTTGCCTTTTACAAAAACCAGTATCAGAGATTAATTAAGGCCCCTTCGCCCCGATTCAATCGGGGCTTCGGAGTCCTAAACAAAAACATATGATATTACTTATCGCATTTGCATTTTTGGCTGGAATTATTACGGTACTTTCACCGTGTATTCTTCCTATCCTTCCAATTATTCTTACATCCAGTATTGGTGGGGTAAATACAGGTAAGTCGCGACCGATAGGAGTTGTTATTGGCTTTATTCTTAGTTTTACCTTCTTTACGCTTTTCCTTTCAACGATAGTAAGATTGAGTGGTGTTCCAGTAGAAACACTTCGTTTTGTTTCAATAATAGTAGTCGCAGGCTTTGGGATATCACTTCTTGTTCCACAGTTTCAAGTTCTTTTAGAGAGGCTTTTTTCTAAATTGGCTGGCCTTATGCCAAGTAGCCAAGGGAGAACTGGGTTTGGAGGTGGATTACTTATCGGTTTTTCTGTTGGGCTTCTTTGGACTCCGTGTGTTGGGCCAATCCTTGCATCTGTTATATCTCTTGCGATTACTGGTACTGTTACTTTGGATGCATTCTTAATTACCCTAGCGTATTCATTGGGAACAGCCATTCCTATGTTTTTGATTATGTTGGGTGGACAAAATGCGCTTCGTCGTGTTCCATGGTTACTTTCAAACTTAGGTCATATTCAAAAAATATTTGGAGTCTTAATGATTCTGACGGCCATCGGTATATTTTTTAATGTTGATCGAAGATTCCAAACATTCGTTCTGAACACCTTTCCACAATACGGTACAGGCTTGACTCGCTTTGAAGACAATGAGTTAATCCGTAACCAATTGGATGAGCAAAGCTCTTCTACGAATAAAAAAACTGGCAATGAAGTGAAAAAAGAAGATATTGGAAAGCCAATGTTTGACTTGACAGAACCAAAAGGAGTAAAAGCACCTGAAATCATTCCTGGCGGTGTGTGGTTCAACAGTGAACCACTGACGCTTGAACAACTAAAAGGCAAGGTAGTTATTATTGATTTCTGGACGTATTCATGCATAAACTGTCAAAGGACTTTGCCATATCTAAGAGATTGGAATGAAAAATACAAAGATAAAGGCTTAGTTATCATTGGTGTCCATGCACCTGAATTTGAGTTTGAAAAGAACGAAAAGAATGTTGCCCAAGCCATCAGAGACTTTAATTTGACTTATCCGATTGTCCAAGACAATGATTTTGCTACTTGGAGGGCATATAATAACCGCTTCTGGCCTGCAAAATACTTTATAGATAAGGAAGGATATATTCGCTATTCCCACTTTGGGGAGGGTGCATATGATGAGAGTGAGAAGGTAATTCAAGAGCTATTAAAAGAAGCTGGAGCGACCGACTTATCTTCAGAAATTAACAATCCAACCTATCAGATTCAAGCCAAAACCCCTGAAATATATTTGGGATATGGAAGAATAGAACATTTTGCTTCCCCTGAGACAATTAAGAAAGATACGCTTGGGACATATTCGACACCAACAAATTTAGGAAGTAACGAAGTTGCATACGAAGGTTCTTGGAACGTGATGGAAGAATATGCCAATCCCCAAAAAGGATCAACTCTTACGCTTAATTTTGATTCAAAAGAAGTATTTTTAGTTATGCGTACCAAAGGGGCACCTGCGAAAGTAAAAGTATATTTGGATAACAAGATGCAGGATTTTGGTGAGGATAATATAAACGGTGTGGTGATTGTTGATAACGATCAACTCTACAAATTAATTAATCTTTCGACTCCTGGGCGACACATTCTTCGACTTGAATTTGAAGATAATAATGCAGAACTTTTTGCTTTTACTTTTGGGTAATCAATACAAAATATGCTGTATAAAGTTCACCACAAACCTAAGAAAGCGGTATTGTATTATCTCGATTACTCCGAGGTTCGTACGGATGAATAGGTACTTTAATTAAACCGGACAGATTTACTCTACATGCTTTCTGATATAATCCTCTAAATATGGGATTTTCACTTAAAGTTGGCACACTAAACGAAAATCCCCATATTTAGAATTCCGCTTTAGTTTCCACCAACCAAACCCCAGAAAAGAGAGGATAATTGTCAAAAGAGACGAGTTTGGTCGAATTGTACACTCAAAACCTCCAACGATTTTGCTATAGTTTTAATAGGTACTCGGCACAATATGAATAATCAATTTTTAGTGACAGTTGTAAATTATGCGTTTTCTATTTTTCCGTGGCTAATTATCGGCACGACAGTAGCATATTTTCTGGAAAGAAAAATTAATAAAAATACAATACTAGTTATTTCGGTGGAGTGAGCTTGAAGAGGCTTATGGTTGTTCAGACATTAGGTATGATTTCGCCACTTAGCATAATGTCTTTTCTGCCGATTGCCCAGGAGTTAACCCAAATGGGATTTAATCCCGGAATACTTTTGAGTTTTTTTATTGCTGAGCGTGCGTGGGACCTGCAATCGTTTTTTATAATTTCTGGGTTGTTTGGCATTCAATACGCCATTTTAAACGGAGTTGCGATTTTTATTTCCCTTACAGTGACCGCCCTTTTCTTAAGACGAGAATTTGTACATTTTAAAGCAAACGAGAAGCAAGTTCATAACGGTTTTTGGAAACGGCAGAGCAGGTTATTGCTGCTTGTATGTCTGGGTATAGTACTTGGGGCAATACTTCGAACTTTTATTCCCGAAAGGGAATTTCAACATTACGCTGGCAACCCGTTGCAAGGATTTCTTATCTCCCTCATGCTGGGTTTCCTATTATACTTCGGGCCAATCGTAGGGAATTATCCGGTAGCAAAAGCCTTTTCTGATCTTGGGATGTCTAATGTGGGTACTTTTTCCTTTCTTACCGTATCTCCGATACTTAATTTGGTAGTAATAACATTATTCGGCGCTTCAATCGGATACAAGAAGACATTAAAAGCATTTTTTATATATTCTATATCTGCAATGATTATGACGGCTCTTTTTTCTTTACTTCTATAAATTCATGATTTGATACAATATCATTATGAAACTGGGGATAATTCTTTCAACTAATAATGCTGAAACTAACTGGAATGCTTTTCGGCTTGCAAACCTGGCTTTATCCAAAGGCGATACTGTTTCTGTTTTTCTTCTTGGTGAGGGTGTGGAATATGGCCAAGTAAGTTCTTCAAAGTTCAATATTAAAGAACAGGTTGAAAAGTTCTTGCAATCAAAAAACGCACAAATTATTGCCTGTGGTACTTGCTTGGCGATAAGGAAACAAGGAAGCAGCAAGGAATGTCCAGAGGGTAGTATTGAAGATTGGTATCGCATTGTTTCCGAAAGCGATAAAGTCCTTACCTATTGAAAGTAAGCAACCTATGAAAAAGCTATTCCTGACTGCCATTTTTTTATTCACTTTGTTACTAACTCCATCTGCAACCTTTGCTCAAGGTATGATGGGTAACTGGACAAGCACGCCCTCATCGGAAATCTCTGATGACCATACTGCCCGTGAAGAAGCAGAAGGAAAAGAGATTTGGGATAAGCTTCAAACAAAACAGAATGCATATTGCTATGGGAAAAAGATTAAGTGGTTGTGAACCTAATGCTCAAGTTCCTTCAAATGGAGTTGGATTTATGCCGATGATGTGGATGATGGGTTCGGCAGGCTCACCACAAGTGGGAGGAGGTGGAAATTCTATGATGGGTTATGGAGGATGGAATGGTTTTGGGATTTTAGGATGGCTACCAATGCTTTTATTCTGGATACTCCTTATTCTTGGTGTGGTTGCTTTATTACGTTATCTTGGAAGGTCAGGGCAACAGCAGGAGAATAAAACACCATTGGAAATATTGAAAAAAAGGTATGCTGGTGGAGAAATAAATAAAAAAGAGTTTGAGGAGATGAAAAAGGACTTGACTTGACGTATAAAAATATTTGTCTCCGAAAAAAGCCTAATTCTTGCTATTTTTTTGCTATAATCTGTAAATATGGGGTTTAATCTTAAGTTGGGATAGTGAGGACGGGACTGCTACTCCAGCCTCAGAGAATCAGTTAAGGTCAAAATCAACATTTTCTGAAGAGAAAGCTGAGAGTGCTGAGCAAGGCCGAAGCATAATACCCTTCCAATTTACTGTCAAAATGCCACCTCCAAGATACTACCCAATGATTTTGAAAAGAGACGAGAAGGGAAGGATAGTGAGTTCAAAATTTCCTGAGATAATCTTCTAGTTGCCATACGTTAGAATATTTCTATAATTTTAGTTTCTGAAGGGTAGTCACTTGAAGCAACTAAATCAAAGGAGGTCGCAAAAATTGATAAAACATGCTCATTTATGCTAAACTTCAGCCTTATGGAAGTCGAATTAAGGGCAAAAATAAAAGACATAAATAAAGTGAAATCTCGTCTTAAGGAGATCGGTGCTCAATCTGTAAAATCTAAAGACCTTACGGATTACTATTTTGGTGATATCTCATTGTATGAAAAGATTGGGCATTCTTTTTGGATACGGGTACGAGTTGAAGATGACAAGATAGAGCTTGCTTACAAAGGACCAACTGAAACAGACGGTGTATACGAGGAACACGAGCAAGTGCTTCAAAACCTTGATACAGCTTTGAATATCTTTAAAAAGATGGGGCTTGAGAATCCTATTACAATAAAAAAGCATAGAGAAACTTATAAGATGGGTGAAATTTCAGTGATTATTGATTCAATAGAAGGTAAAGGTGATTTTTTGGAACTAGAATTGATTTCAGAAAATGCTGATAAGACAAAATTGTTTGAACTGATGAAACAATTAGAAATCAACGAATCTGATATTTTTGAAAAGGGGTTTATCACCCTTTTTTTACAGGAGCAAAATTCACCTTTTTCTAAATGGGTAGTTAACTAAGGAGCAGAGAATGTCTGGTCAAGTCATCAAAGTGTCGTGCAAATGCGGCTATCTTCTCTTCAAGTATTTTAAGCACAAGAGAGGAAAGCTTATTAAGTTGTTTCTCGATGAAATACGCGAGGACAATGTAGTTGTCAGCGGATTAGCAAATGGTGCTCGTCCTGTTTGTCCCAACTGCCAAAGTGAATTGGGTGTAGTAGGGCTAGTAAAAGGCCGTCCAGCTATTAAAGTCAATCATGGCACCATTAGACTACGTACATAATTTATCGGACAGATGTTTGACCGTAAGGAATAACATCTGTCCATTTTTTTTGCTTTTTAACGTGTTACATTCTATACTTCTCCCATAGTATGCAAAGGTGATATCTTATCCCTAGCAGTACCTTAAAAACCAAATCAAGATAAGAGGAGTAACAAATGTTCGAGAATCGTGTTTCAGACATTCTACGCAGAATTGATCCAATGGGTCGATTAATTGTAGATGTACTGGGTTCCATATTGCCTAGCCCACTTATTTTGGGTTCAGGAACATTGGTAGAACAACCTCAAAGAGTGCGGCCATTCCTATTGGCAGGTGCGGGAGCTGTTGTTCCTCGTACTACCAGAAAAGTGATGGAGCGTAAAACTCACCCAATTCCTCATTTATATCAGGTTGGAACAAGAAGGAATCCTTTAATGCTCAATGCTGAATGGACAGGATCTGATCTTGAATTTTGGAGGCCGTATCTAGCGGATCTTGCCGAAACCAAACAGGTCATAATGTCCATTTCTGGACGTGATATTGATGGCTGTGTTGAAGTTTGCAGAGAATTGGATAAGTACAAAGGTGCTTGGGTATATCTAGAAATCAACATTAGCTGTGCCCATAGCAATGATTTGCACGGCATGATTGCAAGGAATTCAGAACACATCACTAGGCTCATAAGTTCGATAAAAGATGCTGGAGTCACTGCGCCTATTGCCTTGAAGATGGGTCACTCTGTCAAGTATCCCTTTTAATGCACACTCCTTCTAAGCGATTTGTTGGTTGAACTTTGCTGGTGGCATCTTTAAGGT
>Ga0075718_143_pt1 | contig 6145 bp, 8 predicted proteins | sample RifGroB1_FD_67779 | JGI IMG/M metagenome (GOLD analysis project Ga0075718, IMG submission 67779) | Microgenomates (Woesebacteria) bacterium GW2011_GWB1_38_5b | reverse complement strand
ATCTGCCGAAGGTCGAAATCACCGTCAATGGGAGCATTGAAGTCAAGATTGTCGAAGAGCCCCAGCTCGTCCGTGCCTGGTAGTCATCAACGTTGAGCCGAATCGAGGCACAGACCCCTTCTTTTGAGATACATACAAAGAAGCTAAAGAAGGGGTCTGTTTTATTTACCTTTGATTTTCAGGGGTTAGCCAGTCCATATCATCTGGCTCATAGTCGCCATTGTAGTCCACTGTTATTTCCTCTCCCGCCTCTATGTCTTTGATGGCTCTGTATTTCATAATCCTTGATTTATGCAGCGTTACCCAGTGAGCATTTGGATTTTCGGAATGATTATAAATCGACCCATAACCTAAAGCTATTGCCGCATCGCTTAAGCTATTCCAAGGATAAAGATAATACAAAAGTATTGTTTTCTCACAGTGTTTGCGCTCTTTTGGAGTGAGCTTAATTATTGGTGCCTTTTCTATTACTTCTCCTCTTTTAAAGTCTTTAAGAGCAAATACGCCCCGGCCTTTCTTACCTATTTTTTTAACTTCGATTGAATATTTCATACAATAATATATTTTACTACACTTAAATAGTGAATAAAATTTTTGAAGATAAATCCCTTGTAGTTGTCTTTGCCTACGCATCTGCTGGTTTGGGTCACTTGCGGGTGACAGATGCTCTTTATCATGGGCTGCCAGAAAACTTATCGCCTTTGCTTTTGAGAACTCAAGATCAATCAGTAAGCTTTTTCCACAGGCTCACAAGTATAAGTTTGATAGGAAGATTTATAGGGGAAGCAATGCAAAAGGGGATATTAGAAAGGATCATCACAAAAATTTATTCTGCCCAGCTTAGGTCTACAAGTGACATTTTATATAAACAAATGCTAACTATTTTGGACCAGCGTATCAGTGTACCCAAAAAATTGCTCGTGATAGCGACACACTTTGGTTTAGCCCATCAACTGGCTGCGGTTAAACAAAAATTAGAACAGAAATACGGCATTAAAGTTTACTTGGTTGTGCAAGTTACAGACGACAGTCCCCAAAGAATGTGGGATGTAAAAGGGGCGGATTTAATTGTAGTTCCTAGTAGAAAAACAAAGAGGTTGCTCAAAAGCAAGGCTTTGAAGGCTGTGTCTCCTTACCCTATTAATCCTTCTTTTGCTTTTGGATTGGAAAAATTTAAATCTGAAAACAAAGCAGCGCAAGTGGGCAAAGGGAACAGCAAAATCCACATCTGCATACCTGTATCAGGTGCGGCAGTAGGCCTAAATTACATAAAAAATTTAATTACAGCTTTGCATGAATCGGAGAAGAGGTATTATTTCCACATAGTGGCTCGACAAAATTTATATACAAAAACTTTTTTAGAATGGGCTGAAAAACAAGACTATATTCAAGCGTTGTCGTCAATTCAAGACAGAGAAGTGGTTAATCTTTATGAGCAAGTTTATTTAAACAATATAATTTCACTTGAGATTACCAAGCCAAGCGAGCAGTGCTTCAAAGCGATTTTAGACCCTACTAGAGTAGGGGGAAGTGTGTTGCTATTAACCCATCCTGTTGGCAGGCAAGAGTATGATAATTTAGATTTTTTATACCGGCATAAATTAATTCCAAACAAACTTGAACGGGATTTGTTATGGGAGAGTAATATAAACGAGAAACTAGCAAGCAAAGCAAAACACTGGAGGGGACTGCGGTTGCCTGATAATCCAAAAAAGGCTGCGGATTTTATACTCTGGTGTAAAGAACAAAGCCTATTTTTGCAAATGATGCAATTTAGCCGTCCCGTATATAAGTGGCAAAAGAATGCTTATGAAGTAAGAAGTGATGGGGTTTCACTTTTTTGGAAAAAAGTTGCTACACTGATTACAAGGGCCTAAGGTCCTGAGCGAACGAAGTGAGTCGAAGGTGGTGATTATCGATGAAATTAAAGAAAAAAGATTGGGCGATGCTTTCCCAAGTAATGATGGGGGGATCAGTTGTGTCAGTGCTATTGGCTGGAGTAGGCTATCTTGGTGTTGATATTTGGTTAGCCTCCACTCAGTGGCTTTTGGTAGCCGCGGTTTTAGCGCTTTTTGGTATGTATACTAGGATGAATGCCAAGTAAACAATTGACACTATAGTTATTTTTTTGCTAAGCTAACCAAGAGATGGAGAGAAAAGATATAGTAATTGGTATAGTGATAGTTGCCATATTAGCACTTGTTATTTATTGGTTAAGACGCCCTGAAACCCCGCAAATAACAGTTTTACCAAGTCCAACTCCTTCTATTGAGCAAAGTATTGAATCTGTATTTAATGTTGATATTCCCGAAGGACTTGAAAAAGCGGAATTAAAACCTGTTGGCGACGTAATTGGAACAGCCCTGGCCACGAGGGTCTTTGAAAATTCAAAATTTACTTTTTCGGTTTTGGCTGATTTACCGGATCCTATAAATGGGGAATATTATAACGTATGGATTTCCCAGGGTGCTCCTGATGATCAAAGCGTAAAATTAACTTCATTGGGGAAAATGAGAGTTGCAAAAGGTGGGTGGATGCTAGAATACCAATCAAACACAAACTATCCAGATTATAATAGTGTGGTAGTCACGCAAGAGTCAGTTTCAGATTCAAAACCCGAAACCAGAATATTGGGCGGCAGTTTCCAATAATGCCCTTGTCTTGCTAATATATATTTGGGGGTGAAAATTTTTTGAAAATTATTGTTTATACAACCACAACTTGTCCTTATTGCAAAATGCTAAAAGATTATTTAAAGCAAAGCAGTTTTCAATTTGAAGAAAAATATGTAGACCAGGATGAGGCTGCTAAAGAAGAGATGATGCATGATTCGGGAGGATTTTTAGGAGTACCCTTTACGGTTATTGTTAAAGATGATGGTTCTAAAGAAACCATAGTCGGGTTTGATAAAGGTAGAATAGACAAAATACTACAAATTTATAATTAATTCATGTTATTCGTTAACTTTAAAACTTATGAGGAAGGCAGCGGGCCGCGCGCACTGGCCTTAGTACATGCGTTAGAAGAAGTTTCAACTCAGACACAGATAAAAATTATCCCCGTGGTGGCGGTACTTGATGCTGAAACCATCGCAACTGCTTCAAAGTTAGAGATTTGGGTGCAACACGTAGATCCTGTTGAGTATGGCGCGCATACTGGCTGGACTCTGCCTTCTGAATTAGCGCGCATTGGAATTCATGGAGTTTTTTTAAACCACTCGGAGCATAAATTTGAAGATTTTGAAGCTTTAACTAACGCGGCTAAAATTTGCCAGTCTCAAAACCTCAAGACTTTAATTTTTGCAGCGGACATAAAAGAACTGAAACTTATACTTAAACTTAAGCCCGATTTTGTAGCTTATGAACCTCCTGAGCTTGTTGGCAGCACCACAAAATCAGTTGCAAGCGAAAAGCCAGAAATAATTTCTACTGCAGCGGAGATTGCAAAGACAGCTAGAATTCCTCTAATTGTAGGAGCTGGGATTCACACAAGTAAAGATATTAAACGAAGCCTAGAGCTTGGAGCGGTTGGTTTTGCTGTGGCTACAAACATCGTAAAGGCTAAGGATCCTAAATCTGCTACAATGGCCCTTCTGGAGGGTTTTTAAGTGAAGATTTACCTAGGGGCTGATCATAGGGGTTTTAAATTAAAAACTGCAGTGAAGTCTTGGCTTGAAAAACGAGATATTCTTCATGAGGACATGGGAGCTTACGAGTTTGACCCGCATGATGATTACACGTTGTTCGCAGAAAAAGTTGCTTCTTTGGTGGCAAAAGAGAGAGATTCCAAAGGAATATTAATTTGCGGTTCTGGTGTGGGAGTTGACATTGCTGCAAACAAGTTTGATAGCATAAGAGCTTCGATTGGCAAAGAACCCAAGCAGGTGATGGCGGGCAGGAAGGATGATGATATGAATATACTTGTAATTGCTTCAGACTATACAGATGAGGCTCAGGCAAAAAAAATGGTTAATGCATTTTTAGAAACAAATTTTGATAATAAAATCCGTCACAAACGCCGCTTAGAGGAAATCTCCAGAATTGAACAAAATAATTAACCTTTCAAAATGAAATATCTTATTACTAACGCTGATGATTTTGGCTGGGGAGAAGATATAAGCAGAGGTATCATTGATTCTCATATTAATGGAGTCTTAAGCAGTGCTTCTGTGATTATCAATGAGATAGATAATGCAAGTCTGAAACTAGCTTTGAAAACTCCGACTTTGGGTTTAGGGCTTCATTTAAATATTGCGACCGGTGGAAAATTTAACCATCCTACCCGAGCGAGCATTGCTACGCCCTACAACCAAAAAGCCTGGGATGACATGTATGGCTCACTTGATCCCAAGCTCATTTTTAAAGAATTTGAAAAACAATATCACTTATTTTGTAAACTTTTGAAACGGGTTCCTGATCATATTGACACCCATTACAACACATCTAGTGTAAAAAATGTATTTGAGGCATACATAAAGTTGGCAATTAAATATAATTTACCAGTACGCCAACCTGTTAGCTATCTAACTAAAGATAATAAATTTAATTTTGCTTCAAACACATCTGAGCTGACACATTGTAACAATTTTATTTCCCAATTACGCAAAAATAATATATTAACTACTGACTATTATTCGCTGGAATATATGAATTTGCATAAAGATTATTTAAAAGCATTTGTAGAAGAGTTAGATAAAATTAATGATGGGCAAAGTATTGAAATTTCGTTTCACCCGGGGTACAGGGAGGATTGGAGGAGAAAGCAGGTGGAAATATTAACCTCTCCAGAGTTGAAAAAGTATTTAAGAGCGCATAAAGTTAAGTTGATAAACTATCAAAATTTTCATGAATACAAAAACTCTAGAACAGCTTGATTTAAAAGGTAAAAAGGTATTAGTTCGCGCTGACTTGGATGTGCCCATAGCTGGAGGAAATATAACAGACGTTACACGCCTTGAGACTTTGCTTCCGACCCTTAATTATATTTGCGACAAGGGTGCCAAACAAATTATTTTAGTCGGGCACATGGGAAGACCCCAAGGAAAAAAAGTGGATAGCTTGTCTTTAAAACCTTTGGAAAATTATTTTAGACATCATTTTACTCCTGAAATTTGTTTTGTTGATTACCAACCATACGATTTGTTTTATCAAGTAACGGAAGAAATTTCTAAATGTGACAAACGGTTGGTGATACTTGAAAATCTGCGTTTCTGGCCACAGGAAGAAAGCAATAACGAAGAATTTGCAAAGCAGCTTGCATACTCTGCTGAGGCTTTTGTTAATGAATCATTTGCAGCTTCTCACAGAAGCCACGCCTCGCTAGTTGGAATTCCTAAAGTATTACCTTCTGCAGGAGGACGACGGTTTATAAAAGAAGTTGAAAATTTAAGTAAGGTATTTCAAAAGCCTGTGCTTGCAATAATTAGCGGGCTTAAAAAAGATAAACTGCAATATCTAGAAGGTTTTAAAAAGTTTTGTGACAAAATTTTACTTGGAGGAAGGTTGCCTGAATTTGTGAACGAAGATTTGGATGACCCCAAGGTTCTAGTCGCGCGGTTAAATCCGGACAAAGAGGATATAACAATTCATTCAATTGAGAAATTTGAAGAAGAAATAGCAAGTGCGGGAACGATTATCTTGGCAGGGCCGATTGGAAAATATGAAGATGGGGGACATAAACTTGGGACTGAAAGAGTATTTATCGCGGTTTCGCGAAGTAGTGCTTTTAAAATTGCAGGAGGAGGGGATACGTTAAGCGCAATCCATGCTTTTAATATTGAAAAAGCATTTGACTGGATTTCTACAGGCGGTGGAGCTGCTTTGGAATTTTTGGCCAACGGTACTTTACCTGGGATTGAGGCATTACGAAAATGAGAAGCCTTGACATATATCAATAAATGTACTAAATTATTACTAGTATGAATTTAGGAGTAATTGCCAAACCAAACTCCAAAGGACAAATCGTAATCCCTAAAAAATTTAGGGAAGAGTTGGGTATTGATAAAGATGTTTTGTTAAATATTAGTATTAAAGGCAGAGGAGTCTACATTACCCATTTTAACAAATCCATTCCCACTTCTGGTTCCCAGGATGTTTATCTTGAAATACTAAAAAGGACTGCTGGATCCTGGGCGGGAGATAATTGG
>Ga0075718_151_pt1 | contig 7103 bp, 7 predicted proteins | sample RifGroB1_FD_67779 | JGI IMG/M metagenome (GOLD analysis project Ga0075718, IMG submission 67779) | Microgenomates (Woesebacteria) bacterium GW2011_GWB1_38_5b | reverse complement strand
TGCTAACTATTCTGCATCAGGAAATTATGTTCAAACATCTGAACCTTTGGAGTCCTTGATCACTCAAGGTCTTTTTGGAAATGTAGGATCGCTTGCGAATGATTCGTTTAGGAAATTTAATAGACAGAGCCTTGAGGGGATAGTTTTTAAAGCCGGAACTGAAGAATCTGTTGTTCACGAAAAACGAATAGGGAAAGGATATTTAGTAGTTACAGGAAGTTTTTTATATACCAATTTTTTATTGCAGACTGACACAGACAATCTTAGGTACTATCTTAACCTCTTTGCTCTTGGTTGTGGAAATGCATTGGGACCAAAAGCTAAGGTTTTAGATGTTCCATCTTTTAAACAAGGCCTGTGGCAATATGATGATTCTATACCCTCTTGGGAAGGGGAAACCTATGATGATGGGGATAAACAAAAATTGTTTTGTGATATTAATAATAACGGCGCGAGTATAGCAGAATGCGGTTGTGCATTAACTTCGGCTACAATGATTATGCGCTATAATGAAGTGGATAAGCTTGGGTCCGGTACAGAAATCACCCCGAAAACAGTCAATGATTATTTTAAGAATTGGTCCGTGTGGACGGGAGAATATTATAAAAGTTACGGGTTTGTCAATGGAGACATAAACTGGCAGGCTGTCAGTAATTTGACTTCAGATTCGAATGTAGTTTTCAGCAATCAGCCAAAGCTTGACCAACCCAAGCGAGAAAATTATAGTTTAGATAAAATAAAACAATATATAGATAACGGCACACCGGTCATTCAGCAGGTAACCGGTAAATTTGGGCTTCACTGGGTTCTAATTAAGGGTTATGATCCTGATACAAATAGATTAATTATTAATGATCCCGTGCGCCCTGATAAACTTGGGGAGTATTCATATCTGGATGAGCTTTATTCTCCTGTTGCAGCACGGAGTATGATTACTTATGTAGTAACGCAATCGGATTTTCGCAGTTACCAGTTTGTTAGCCCTTCATCTGCGCACATACTGGTTACAGACCAAAATGGTAAGAAAACAGGATATGATTTACTAACTGGCAGCATTGTCGAGGAAATTCCCAACTCACAATATATATTTGAAGGATTTTATGGGGACGCGACCAGCATTGAGGATATAGCTCCGTCAGAAACAGGAATGTATTTTTTGACTTTACAGTTGCCACAAGACGGCAAGTATCAACTGCAAGTGATTGGTAATGATAATCCCGATCCGGTTAGTATATATTCCTCCGACCAGCAAGGGAATTTGGTATCAGATTTTTTTACACCTCAAAACGGGACAAATTATGAAGTTTTGTATGATCAGCAGACTGCGGGTGAAGTGATTAATATTTCTATAGATGCACAAATCGATATAGTACCATTTGTTAAAACTAATATTGTCATTCCTCATAAATGGTTTTCTATCCCAGTTGCAATTTTGACCACAGATTCCTTTGATGTAACAAAAGTTGATAAAGCCTCTTTGACTTTTGGAAAGACAGGGGATGAAGATAGCTTTATCTCATGCTCCAATAAATTATTAGATGTAAATCGCGACAAGGAAAAAGATTTAATTTGCTTTTTTTCAGGGGACAAAGCCGGACTAGCTATTGAAGATGTTCAGGCTACTTTGAAGGGCTCGTATGATGCCGGAGTTACTTTTGGTGCAACTGATAGTGTTAGAATATTAAAACCATGGCATCTTTTTTAAGAAAGGGATTTGCGCCTTTAATATTGTTAATCGGTTTGACTTTGGTTGTGGTAGTAGCTGTCTTTATTGCTCCGAAATATTTGGAGCAAACTGGCCCCAACGCAAGCCCCTCACCTACACCTCAGCCCGTGGCGTCTCCTTATGATTACAGTAGTCTGCAATTTGCAGTACCATCTACAATTGCAAAGTTACTTTTGACAGACGAACAAGGTCGTCAGACTGGATTCGATACGAAAACAGATAATGTTATAGAAAATATTCCAAATACACAATATGTGTTGGAGGGATATTATGGGGATGCTACAAGTGAAGAATACACCCCTCCCTCTAAAGAAGGCGTAATCTTTCTAACAATGAATAAACCCAAACTTGGTAAATATTCACTGCATATTCAGAAACAAACCGACAATGAATATGCGGTGACAGTATATGTATCAGCACAGAGTGGCGGTCTTAACAGTCAGGTTATTGCTGGCAATTTTGATACTAATTTAGTAGTAAATTATTCGTTCGAGTATAATGAAATTCACCAAACTCTTGAAAATGAATTGGAGTTTCAGCCTGAGTAAAAGTCTTCATGCCTTGGTTTTTGTTCTAATATATAATAACCTTAAGGTACATGGATCTTTTGCACCTGCCATTTATATTAAAAGATACACCTCTTTTTAATAAAGCTGTAATCATTCCAATTAATTTTGTAGCTTTGGCTTTAGTTATAAGTGTTGTAAACCACCGCAAAGAATCTAACTCCAAGCCAAAAATCTTTATACTAATGACATTTATTATGCTGCTTTGGGTAGATTTTGCGTATCTGGCCAGAGTTTTTGGATTATACCCTGACATTGCCGAGATTTTTTTAAGAATAGTTTGGTTTGTCATTCCACTTTCTTTTTATTTGATTTATTTGGTCTCTGTTCACCTTACAGAACAGGAAAGGAAGTTTAAGAGCTTAAGCTACGTGCTTTTTGTTTTATCAGTAGCACTTGGCCTTATTGCGGGCATAGTTAATCCCCAAGGGGAGCAGTTGATTCCTTTTTTAGTAGGTGTTTTAGTTTTGGTAGCTTTTACATTTTACTGTGTGTTAAAGCCAAAGGTATCCCAGCCTATCGCTGTTTTTTTATTTGGAGTAGTAACTTTTTTTACTGCTAATATTATATTTAATTTTATCTTTCCAATATTTTTACAGTTTAGCGAAGGCTATTATTTGGGCGATTATTCAACAATTTTTTTACTGGGGTTTACAGCATATGCGATGCTTAAACTTGAGGCTTTTGATTTTAGAACTTTTACTGCTGAAATTTTTACAATCATAATTTTAAGCATTCAATTTACTAAGCTTTTTTTTAATAATAGCCCTGCTGAAACAGCTATAGATTTGGGAGTATTTATTTCGATGGTGGTTTTTGGAGTGCTTTTAATTAGGAGCGTTAATAAAGAAGTCCAAGAACGCCTTAAAACCCAATTTTTGGCCGGGCAACTTAGGGAACTTGATGCCAGAAAAGATGAATTCTTGTCCATTGCCACTCACGAACTGCGAGCCCCGATGACTGCAATTAAGGGCTATTTATCGATGCTTCTTGACGGAGATGCGGGGCAATTAAGCCCAGATGCGATAACCTTTATAAAAGTTATGGAGTCAAGTACTGACAGGCTTATAAGGCTAGTAAACAATATGCTTAATATTGCCCGAATTGAACAAGGTAGGCAAGTTTACCAAATGGGCTTGGTTAATTTGGCAGCGGTGGTTAAGTCCGCTTTTGAAGAGTTTCAGCTTGATGCTAAAAAGAAAAATTTATCTTATACATTAGAACTCCAGCCTGATCTTGATGATAGAATATACGCAGATTTAGACCGTATTCACGAAGTTGTGGGTAATCTTATGAGTAATGGGCTTAAATATACCGACCAAGGAAGCGTTGCTGTACGGCTTTTTCAACCAAACAAAGGAATAGTGCGGTTTGAAGTTACAGACTCGGGTATGGGAATAGCGCCAATCGACCAGACCAAAATTTTTCAGAAATATTTCAGGGTTGAGGAGAGGATGGAGAGAAAAACAGGGACGGGACTAGGGCTTTATATATCAAAAGTCTTAATTGAGAAATTTAGCGGTAAGATTGGTTTTAATTCTCAGATTGGAAAAGGGAGCACCTTTTGGTTTGAATTGCCAGTTGCTGAAAAAATTGAAAACAAACCCAAAGTTCTAGTTTAATATGATAGAATATAGAATATAGTAAATATGGATAATAAACCTCAATCGCCGCAATCACCCGTAATCTTGTTAGTAGAAGATGATCCGCTTTTGATTAAGATGTATTCAACAAAATTTTTAAGAGAGGGATTTATTGTAAAAAACGCTGGAGATGGCGAAGAAGGTCTTCGGGTTGCCACAGAAGAAAAGGTCGATTTCATGATTGTAGATGTTATGATGCCCAAGATGAGTGGAAGCGATATGTTGGTCAAATTAAGGCAAAACCCAAAAACTGCAGGTATTCCCGCTATAGTTTTGACCAATCTCACCCAACAGGATGAAGCCGCGAAATTAAAGACTCTTGGGGTTAAAGAATATTTAATCAAAGCCGATTTGACTCCGTCGGAGGTGGTAAATAAAGTCAAAGCCTATCTCCAAGCCCCATAAATCAAACATAAAGAAGTGAGGAGTATTCTTCAAGCATTCTAGAAGTAGAATAATTTTTCGATAAATTTATACTGTTTTTCATTTTGGAGATCCATTTTGTCGGCATGTCATCTTGGTTTCTTTCGTAAAACTCAGGTCCAATTTCATTTTCTAAAAGTTCGTAAATACTATTTCCAATGCGGGTATGATCAATTACCCAGCCTTTGTCTTGCCAGTCTACTTCAGCTGCCCAGCCATCAGCTACAGTGGCATTGAGTACCCCGTTTGCTATAGCTTTCATGCCGCTGGTGCCGCAAGCCTCGCGGCCGAATTCAGGGGTATTTAGCCAAAGATCGGACCCCTGCACCATTGCTCTTGCCAGGGCAATGTCGTAGTTGGGGACAAAAATGGCAAAGCCTGATAGTTTGCCTGCAAAGCTTTTAATTGTTTTTTGAATATGCTCTTTGGCTGCGTTGTCCCCGGGGTGCGCTTTACCTGCCACCAAAAGCATCATGGGTTTGTCAGATTTACTAAGTATTGAATAAAGGCGATCTAAATCCTCAAATAAAATATTAAGATTTTTGTACTCGGCCATCCTTCTTGCCCAGGAGATTATTAAACGGTTTGGATCATATCCAAATCCGCTTCGCCTCTCAACGGTTTTCATTAGTTTGATAAGTTCGGATCTCTGAAATGGGTATTCTGCCAACTTGGCAAATGTACTCCGTTTGTTATTGCGCTCCATTTTACTGCCGGCCACTGCTTTTGGCATAACTCACCATGTATCTTGCTGACAGCTGTTATTTTTGAAGATATATTCATTGAATATTGTGTAATACCAAACTGGCTTTGGTCTTCAAGTTTACCTGCAGAAATCAATTGATCAGAATTAATGTTCATTGATTGCGCAAAACTTTCAGCGTATTTTTTAACTAAGTCTGTACTATATTGAAGGTTGCCTGATTTTAAAAGTGTATGATTGGTGTAAATTATTTTTTCTTTGGCCTCGACTAACGCCTCCTCAAATGAAAGCTTACTGTTTGACATTAACTGTGAAATTATCTCCCAAACAGCAAAACAAGGCCGGCCCTCGTTAAAGTGATAATAATCGGTTTTGATTTTTAATTTTTCAAGTAACTTTACTCCGCCAATACCCAGCACAAGCTGTTGGCGTATTTGGGTCTCGGGATCCCCCCAGTAGTCAGCAGACATGATACTGCGCCAATCATCGGGGTTTTTATGCGAGTCGCTTGTAAGAAGGTATAAGTTGGTATGGTCGCCAACTCTTATTTGATAGCTTGTAATATATATTTCCTGCCCGCCAAAGTTAGCAACCACATACATTGGTTTTCCGCCTTGAGTAACTCGGCGCAGGCATGCACTTGCTGGATCATAAAGGGATACTTCTTCGGTTTGCCAGCCGTCTTGATTAATTCTCTGGATGAACATTTTACCCTGATAAAGCAGTCCAATGCCAGTCATGGGGTAGTCGCGGTCCGCGGCTTCTTTAAGAGTGTCACCCGCGAGAATCCCAAGGCCCCCGGCATAAGTTGGAGTGTTTGAATCAATGCCAAATTCCGCACAAAAATAAGCAACAGATTTAGGGGATTTACCAGACATTACTATATGATGCCAGAATTATATTTTTTTGACCATACCCGATTCAAACTTCAAATCACTATAATAATATATATTAATCTAGTGTTGAGTGAATCTGCAGTGGAGAATTCGGGTGAATTATGCAGATTCAAGACTTGTTAGGTCGTTTCCTTCTTCGACGAGATATACCACGCCGAAAATAAATATCCTAAACGCCAACAGTATTAGGCATATGGCAGCTAGCCATTTACCGTTGATTATGACATCAACAGCTATTGCTAGAAGGTCGATGCAGACCAGTATGCCCCCAACCGTCATTAGGTTGAATCTCGACCATGATCGGCGCATTTTTTTATATGCAAGGTAGGCAAGGCATATGCTAGCCGCTAGTATCCCCATTAGCACCAACTGGATATCCATGCTGAGTCCTTCCAATGTTCTCCACTGCAGGAGAATATTATAGCACATTGACATTGGTCGTCTATTTTTCTAATATATGGAAAGTTAGAATTTCTATATATGCAAATCGTTGAACAAATAATAAAGATTCAAGGCAAAGGCCTTGTAACTATCCCCAAAAATTTTAGGGACGAACTTGGTTTGGGAAAAAATAGTTTAGCGAGAATAATTAAAGAAAAAGGTAGATTAATATTGGAGCCTTTGCGAATTCTAAAATATCCCGTTCGTTCTTATACGAAATGAGATGGGCAAAAGAGAGGAAATTTAAGGGAATTATAAGTGAAATTGTTTATGATGAGGCTTTAAGGCATAGAGGAAAAATTAGATTTAGAAAAACCAAGATAGAAGAAGAGATTGCCACTGCTTTTTATAAAATATCCCCAGCGCCAAGAGTCTTAAATTTAAAATACAAGAAGATAGTTAGAGACGTCGGGGATATTCATGTTTTCACTTCAGCCAAAGAAAATAAAGTGGATTATCTTGTGTCTTTAGACAAAAAGCATATCTTATCTGTAAAAAGAAAGATCAAAGAATTCAAAATAGTTTCTCCAGCTGAGCTTATCCAGATCATAGAAAAAAAGTGAATCTGCGGTAGAGATCGGCCTTTAGCCTTTCTCCATGCCTAAGTCTGAGGGGAAGTGGATGTGGGAGGGAGTTATGACAAACATAGTTCGGTCATCCGCGATATGTTTAATAAGCCCCGTTTCAGGATCTATTCTTTCACTT
>Ga0075718_137_pt1 | contig 7410 bp, 8 predicted proteins | sample RifGroB1_FD_67779 | JGI IMG/M metagenome (GOLD analysis project Ga0075718, IMG submission 67779) | Microgenomates (Woesebacteria) bacterium GW2011_GWB1_38_5b | reverse complement strand
CAACAATGACCACAGCTGAGGCTTCTTCATGCCCTCCCCCACCGAGACTTGTGGCGATCTTACTCACGTCGAAATCCTCCCGAGATCTTAAACTTACCTTTAGAAAATTAGGACTTTCTTCTACCATAACTATGCCAAACTTTGTCCCGTCAACCATTCTGCTAAATAAGTTGCTTGTAACACTACTAGCTTTTTGTGGCTTCCCCAGGTTTTCAAAAACTGAATAAGGTACTGCGATCCATGTAAACTTTCCTGACGGATCAAGCTGCATTTTATCTAAGGCATATCCCCAAAACTTTAACAAATCTATGCTTCTGGATCTAAATATCTTCACAAGTAGTTCATCCTTGTTAGCGCCTTTAAGCATTAGGTCGGCTGCAACTTGAAGGGTTCGAGGAGTTGTATTGTGAAATTCAAAAGCTCCTGTATCACCTAGTATACCAGTCAAAAGAGTGGTTGATAAATCTTTATCAACAGTAATTCCCCAATCTTGAAATAAAAGGTACAAAAGTTCTGCGGTTGCCGACCGCTCTGGATCGACCAAGTTAATCTCCCCAAAATTAGTATTTTGTCTGTGGTGATCAATAACCAAGGTAGGCATGTTAGGAAGCATATTTGTTTTTGATCCAGTGACCACCTCATTATTTGCGGAATCCAACACTACAAAGAGATCGTATTGTTTGAAATCAAAATTTGCGTAATCAATCACCTTAATATTTTCAAAGCAAGGTAAAAAAGACAACTCAGGCAATGGAGCGTCTGGGCTTATTACACTTACCTTTTTCCCCATCTTAACCAAAGCTTGGCACATGCTAAGAGCACTGCTTATAGAATCCACGTCCGGGCTTTTGTGGCAATTAACTAAAATATTTTGGGCAGATTTAATTTTTTCCAAAATTTGTGCGGGTTGAGAATAGGTCATATTTATGGGGTATTTTACTGGGTATGAACTAATTTGTAAACCAAAGTTCCAGAAACTCTCCATTGGTCCGCGATCGCGCTCCAACCAAATCCCGCCACTTCTGCTTTCGGACTGTGAGTCGGGTCGCATTTTGCTTCTTCCATCTCACAAACCACAAACAGCTGCTGGGTTATAGTTTCATCAGCCCTCTGGGGATCTATATCAACCAACTTAGCACCCGCGTTTTCTATAAAATATTGATATGCATCATCATAATTTCGCTCTGCAATTACTGCCAAATTAAAAGGCTGATTATTAGAAAGTTTAATAATTTCCAAAGCTATATCCTGGGTCCGCTTAAGTTGCATCGCAGGCGGGCTAGCAAGAGGAGAATTTAATAAATTAATAAGAATAAGTAAAAAGACTACTGGCACAACAAGAGATATTCCTCTGATTCTTGAAGAGTTAATAAGAGACTGAGCAAGTCCTCCAATTAGTAAAAATGGAGCTGCAAAGAAAAAGCCATAATAATGATCGTAAATTTCTTGCTTATAAAGCCCCATCCCGAGTAATGCTAACCCAAACCAACAAAATATTAACAAATACGCATTTTTTTGCCGACTAGCTAATTTAATTTTTTTAGTTAACCCGATAATAAAAATAACTGGTGCCAAAAGTAGGGGTGTCACCCACATTCCCCAATCATCTTGTTTTGCAGTTATTAGTCGTGAGTTTATTTTGTTTAGTATGGGAAGTAGATTGGGGATAGCATTCCAAGGACGAGCAGAAACTGTGGTTTGGCGCTCCAGAAAAAATTTTTTGACCGCTTCGAAATTTCTCCAGTCATGGCGGGCGTCAAAGATGACCAGAGGACTCATCAACAGCGCAAAAGCCGCTGTTGAGTATATTGTATTTAGTATTAAGTATTTAGTATTTCCTGATTTTTTAGAGTTTATAAAAGTCAAAACCCAGAACAGTCCGATCACTGGGGCTAAAAGAAGACCTAGATAGTGGGATTGCAGGACAAAGGCAAAAGCAAATCCAAGCACAATCATCCATTTATATTTCCGCTCCTGCCAGATCTGCCAAACGCAATACATAGTCAAAAGCGCAAAAAATGGCATAATGTTGGGATTCCAGGAAGAACGGGAGTAAATAATTATTGTATGGGCAACTGCGTATAAAGCTGCAGCTACAAGACCAGCAATTGGCCCGAAAAATTGCTTACCAACATGCCAGACAAACCAAATAGTTAAAATTCCAAGCAAAGCCACTCCAATGGCGGGACCAACTGGATTAAAATTAGCCAACCAAAGCCAGGGAGCCATAAAATAATAATAAATCGGGCCTAAATACATATTGCCAATTGAAGTTCCTGGGCCTACTAAAATAGGGTCTGCGAAAAGCAATAATCGACGGACTACTATAACGTCTCTGCCCTCATCTCCCAAAAAAGTCATGTAATCCGAAATCCTATATAAGCGCAGTAATGCACCAACAGCCAAAATCAGTCCGAGAGTTAGTAACTCTTTGTTGTTAATTTTAAATTTTAAATTATTAATTATTAATTTAATTTCAGCCATAATTTAAATAAATCTGAAAAGCTTTTAATTATTACATTAAAATTCCTGCCGGTTCCGCTGCCGGCTAATCTTGGGTAATGCGTAACCGGAATTTCTACAATTTTAAAGCCTTTCTTTTTGGCTTTTATTAAAAATTCGCTTGAAATAAATGCTCCCCGTTCAGATTCAAGTTTTGGCAGTGCATCCACAACTTTTTTGGAAATAAATTTAAAACCGCAGTCAATATCTTTTACATGCAGCCCAAAAAGCAAAAATACTACCATCTCCCACATTTTGCTTGTCAAAATCTTTGATTTGGAAACCCGGCGCTTTTTGTAATAACCGATTACCAAATCTGCTTCCGTATCTCTCTGTTTTTTTATAAATTCTGTGATCTCTCTGAAATCAAACTGTCCGTCAGAGTCTGTAAAAGTAATCCAAGGGTAGCGGGCAGCGTAAAGTCCTGATTTGAATGCAGCCCCATAACCCCGATTTGGATCATGACTAATCACTTTTATCCTCGTATCTTGATCACTTAAGTTTTTTGCAATTATTGGAGTTTTGTCTTTAGAGCCATCATTGACGATGATTATTTCCCAGCGGTCAGCAATCTTTTCGAGTACTTTTTGAGCCTTTTTAACCGTCGATTCAAGATTTGCCTCTTCATTATATGCAGGGAAAAATACCGAAAGAAAGTCTATTAATTTGCTCATTGCCAAGTCAATTCTAGCATAAAATAGGCTTTTTAGTTATAATAACCATAATCAGAAACCTAGTATAAGGAGACTCAAATGTATAGGCTTTCTCTTTACCTAGAGGTTTTATTAATGATCTTAAGGTTACTGGTGTTAGCAGTGCTCGGTATTTTAATCATTGTCTTGTTTTGCATTATCTATGTCATATACGAAATAGACGAACAAAGACTGAAATACCTTGCAAGAATTAGCCAAATACCCTAACCCCGTGCGAGGGAGTTTCCATCACAAGAGCTCCCTCTTTTACCTCAAAAGATTGATTTTTGCCTGCAAATTTGATATATTATCATTAACTAGTTAGCAGGGACAAAGGCCCGTGATTGGCCGAGTCCGCCTTAGGCGGACTACCTGCATAACTGACCCCGCTATCTGGCGGGGTTTTAGTTTCTCAAAAAGTTAATTGCGCAAGAAGTTTCTTTTCTTTCTTAAGCCTGTTAAACAACCTCGCAGCATCCTTAGCTTCTGGGTAATCAAAATGGTAACGAATTAACCCAGCCAATGAGTCTGCTAATTAAATTCCTGGCTGGCTGATCTCGTCTCTCACTGTTTTTAACTTTTTGACCGATGCTCCTTTGTCTCGTAAAACTTTTTTAAGTTTACGTTCATACCATTTGGGTTTCTTTCCATCAACATAAATATTCTTAATATATTTTTCAGTTATAAGATGTTGAAAAACTGTTTCTATCATTTTTTCAGGCAGAATTGGATTTTTAAATATCGCTATTTTAAACTTGAATTCCAGCTTCATTACATTTCTAAAAAATTTATCTCTTATTTTCCATCCATGATCTGCCCAGTGGAAAGTTTGAAGATTCATTTCACTCAGTATCTGTACAATCTGTTTTTCAATCTTATCTAAGTCATTTATTTCGACATAAACTACAGCAGTAGTAGAATATCCGGCATCTCTTGATATCCCTGATTCATCGATAAATATTATCATTCCAAAGAAAACCCCAACTTTTTAAATTCTAGCATAAACCCAATTAAAAACGGTATAATTGGACCAATGCTTTCCCAATTTAAGCGACTGCCTGTGATAATCTTGTTAGCCATTATTCCCGTACTTGCGGTATGGGCGCCATTTTTCTTTAATGCAAAAGGTGTACTTGGAGTACCCATCCCAACTGGAGGCATGGGCACTATTGTTCAAAATTATGATGGCCCTCTATATATTGTAGTTGCCAAAACTTTCTATAACCCCGAGCTTATCAAACAAAATTTTTCATTTGATTTGCCTGTCGAATATTATGCTGCGCACTTCCCAATGTTTCCGCTACTTATTAGGTTAGTGAGCTTAACTGGTTTGTGGTATCCATACTCGATGCTTGTTCTTACGGTATTTACTTCAATTATCGCTTTATGGTTTTTTTACAAATATGCCTATGATTTTGTTTCAAAAGAAAATGCTTTATGGCTGACTGCGGTTTTTGCATTATTTCCGGCGCGCTGGCTGATTGTGCGGTCCGTTGGCTCGCCAGAACCTTTATTTCTTGCAAGCATAGTTGCCTCAATTTATTATTTTCAGCACAAAAAATATTGGTTAGCCGGTATATTTGGCGCAATCGCTCAATTAACTAAGTCCCCGGGAATTTTACTTTTTGTGGCATATGGCGCAGCAGTGTCTTTGCCTGCCCTAAAACACGCGGCGTCCACAAGCATCCAAAAATTATTTGACAGATTTGAATTCAAATCATACCCTCTGCTTTTAATTCCTTTTGCTTTAATTGCAGTCTTTTTTATATACCAAAACAGGCTTGGTGACTTTTTTGCCTATTTCAACTCGGGGGATAATATGCATTTATTTTTTCCGCCGTTTCAAATCTTTAATTACGCTCAAGATTGGGTAAACACTCATTGGCTTGAAGAAATAATTTTTGTCTATATGTTTGGGGCTTTTGGATTTTTGCAGCTTCTCAAACAAAAGCGCTTCACTTTGGCTTCATTTATGGGAATATTTTTTGCAGTAACTATTTTTATATCTCATAGAGATTTATTGCGGTATTCTCTCCCTATGGTACCGTTTATAATAATCGCATTTGAAAAAGTGATCGGTTCGCGTGAATTCCGATATGTATATGCGTTTTTAGTTTTACCTATCTATCTTTTTACTCTTGCATATATTTCTCAAAATCATATGCAAATTTCAGATTGGGCGCCACTTTTATAAGCTGTCGATTTAGATTTGACCCACATTTTCCAGATCCTGTCAGAATTTCTATAACTCCGCTTCTTACGGGAATATCTGACTTTAAAAAAGCATCAACACTATCAAATCTATGATTCGTTAATTTGTAACTGCTACAAAATTTCAAATCTGCTAGTTTTTCCGGCAAAAATATTTCATAGGCTGCAACTTCTACATCCAATATATCCAAATACACACAAGGGCTTGGGTTTGAAGGCAACAAATCAACTAATTTTCTTTCGATTGCCAGCTTGGTTGAAAATTCCTGCTGAAGAACGCGTAGAATAGCGGTTTTGGGGTCTTCGTTTCTTTTAGAAAAACTCATGGGAATAGAAATATCTCCTTTGTGTTTTCCATAAAACGCTCTCGTTTGTGTTTCCCTGCCAACCAATACAAGATCTGCATTGTTTTGCGGATGAATGATAAGTGCAGTGGCAGAGCGCGTTGGTTTTCTATCCAATATTCTTTTGTAAATTCTATGAAGCGAAGATAAAGATGTACGAAAATTTGCGGGCATCTGCCAGTAAACAGTTTGCAAAGCCAGTGTTGGCTCAAGTGCTTTTTTAAGAAAAAAATATAAAATTTCTGATAGATCAACTTCTCTTCTTCCGATGGTTTTTATAATACCACGCTCTTTAACCAATCTATGAAACTGGGCAACTGAGATCGGGAGAGCAAAACCATTATTTTTCAATGCAGATTCTACCGAGCCGTATTTTAGATATTGATTCAAAAACCATTCGTCTGAGTATTTAGGATATTCCATGCAATCTTTAATGTTAACCCTCATATTCTCTCAAAATCTATACAAAATTGATAGGTTATGATGCTAAATATCATCTTTAATATACTAATGAGTGCAGAAAACAATGCTGGACGACCTGCAAGATTCTGGTTAAGACAAGAACTAATTTTCCCAAGAGGTATTCCTGGAAAGTACGAACTGGGTAGAAGAGAACATCCTGGGCTATCTGAAACTACGCGCTTAATGGCAGAATATGAATCTGATCCTGAAAAAATAGCCAATGAAAAACGGATGATTAGGGCGATTAATGAGTATCACCAGAAACAGCGTGAGGAATATGAAGCAGGCCAAAAATCCGCCGAGATAATAATTTTCCCTTCATCTGATCAGTCAATTAGTAACGCAGCTGATTAGCTTTGTACTAGCACCTCTCCTCTGATATAATTCCTATGGTGTTCGAAATACTTTTGGAGGTATCCTAATGTCAACCAGTGAGGAGTTAGCGAAGAGAATCTCTGAAATAGAGGAACTAAAAAAGGAGTATGACAGTCCAGTCAATGGAAACACAATAGTGTGCCCTGATTGTGGGAAACCAACGACAAATCAAAACGACAAGACATGGGGAGAGGGCCCTGTAACATATTATAAAACACTCTACTATTGTCTTGTGTGCGGCCACCACCACATTGATCAGAAGGAGTCCTGGACAACGGACTATTAACAGCTAGGGGCAAGACCTTGGAGGGTCAAACAACATAAGTTTGGCTCTCCTTGGTTTACTTTTTCTTCCGAATAGAATAATTAAACCTTTAATTTTCTCCTCTTGCTACAAAATGATATAATCCCTCTATCTGCAAGAACCTTAACAGGAGTAAATTGACATGACCCCAAACGACTTTAATTCGGTGGTAATGCAACCGGTTACAGTTTGTAATTTAGACTGTGAGTATTGTTATCTACCAAGTCGGCATCAGAATTTAAAAATGTTACCATGGGTAGCTGAAAACGTTGCTCAAGCAATTGCCGATCAGGACTCCTCCGATCCAGTTTCAATCATATGGCACGCTGGAGAACCCCTGGCAACCGGTTTGAGGCATTTCCGTAATTTGCTGGCACCTTTTGAAACTCTAAGAGAAGAAGGAAAGATTGTTCACAGAATTCAAACCAACGGAACTCTCATAAATGCCAAATGGAGTGATCTATTCCAAGAGTTTGAGTTTCGAGTGGGCGTTAGTATTGACGGACCAGAATGGGCGAAC
>Ga0075718_136_pt1 | contig 7471 bp, 6 predicted proteins | sample RifGroB1_FD_67779 | JGI IMG/M metagenome (GOLD analysis project Ga0075718, IMG submission 67779) | Microgenomates (Woesebacteria) bacterium GW2011_GWB1_38_5b | reverse complement strand
AATTGGCCTGCACTTTCGTTGCTTTTTTGGTTTAGCTTGGGCCTCCTTTTAGGGAGTATTTCGGAAAAATCAGAAACTTGGGAACCAAAATCCAAAAAGAGTTTGGGTATCGCTCTTGCATTCCTATTTATCTCATCTTTATATCTATTTAGCGTCGAAAGGACTCTTCAAAGACTTACGCTTACACTTTCCGAAAGCGAAGTCGATTTATCAAAAGCATCTTCCAGCTTAAAATTCCTGAGAAACGCCCCATTTTATTCCTCATACTATCTAGCAAGAGGTAATCTAAATAGGCTAACGGAAAAATACGACGAAGCCTTAGACTCATTCAAAAAAGCCGAAATTCTAAACCCATTTAGCGCCGAACCAATTTATAACGAGGCACTAATTTTAGAAAAAAAAGGTGAGTTCTCGCTCGCCCAGGATAAATACCGTGAGTCAATTAACCTCAATCCCTTTACCGAGGTGAAATATTATCAAGGGGCCGCCGAGATGGCAACCGCAAATCTTGACTTGAATGAAGCTGAAACTATTTTAAGACAGGGGGCAGGCGCATTTCCTTATAACGCTTCCTACCAAGGCTTTTCTTATCTTTATGAATTTACGGGATTTAATAAAGACGTATCAAAACTCCATACTACATATTCCGATCTGCTTTCTTTTCATGGAAAGCTCGACGAAGCCTTAAATGCAGTCATCGACGCACAACTTTTTGACCCTACAAATAGTGAATCTCAAAACCTGCAGAAAATTATTGAAGCAGGGCGCCAAAAGTAAACATTATATTTCATCCCATATTTGCTAAAATGGCGTGATGGAATTTCCAAGATCGCTTCGTAATTTTTTCTGGCTCCTTTACATCCTCACCCTTAGAGAATTAAAAGGAAGATATAAATCGGCAGCTTTAGGATTTGCATGGGCATTTATTAATCCCCTCCTTTTTCTGCTTGTTTTGAGTGTAGTGTTTTCCCTATTTATAAAGATCGATATCGAGAATTACCAATTTTTTTTACTTTCCGGAATACTTCCCTGGACTTTTTTTGCAGCAGCAATTTCCTCGGGTACCTCTTCCCTTGTAAACAACCGTGAATTAATTAAAAAAACCTATTTTAGAAGGGAGGCTATTCCACTGGCTTCCGTTTTGGCAAGTTTGTTAAACTTCTTGATTTCATTACTTATTTTCATTGGCCTTTTTATTATTCTAAAATTCTCAATAAGTTCGGGGGCCTACCTACTCCCTCTGGCCATACTTCTTGAGGCAATCCTGATTACAGGAATCGTTCTTTTGACCTCGTCACTTGATATCTACTATCGAGACGTAACTTTTATTATTTCCGCGGCGGTCTTAATCTGGTTTTATCTTACCCCCATCTTTTACCCTATAAATTTTGTTCCAGAAAAGTTTCTTTTTGCCTATAAATTAAACCCTATGGTCGGAATTATATCTTTATATAGAACTCTTCTCCTGGGTGCAAATTATTTTGATATCGAGGCCATCTTAATCTCTGTCGCAGAAACTTTCGTATTCATCATTATTGGATTTGCCGTTTTTAAAAAAAGAGAGAAGTATTTCGCGGATTGGATTTAATATGAAGGCAATAACTCTCAAAAATATTTCAAAAAAATATTCAGTCACAGGAGAAAGACCCATACTTATTAAAAGCTTATTTCTAGCACCCAAAAAAAAGGAGGTTTGGGCACTAAGAAAAGTAAGTCTTGAAATAAAAGGCGGAGAATCGATAGGAATAATTGGGGAAAACGGGTCTGGAAAATCTACCCTTCTAAAACTAATTGCGGGTATTACCGCCTACTCCAAGGGGGTACTTAAGGTCGAGGGAAAAGTTGGCTCAATTATCGAGTTGGGGGCGGGTTTTCATCCGGATTTCACCGGTAAAGAAAACGTTTATTTAAACGGCGCCATACTAGGCTATCCCAAAGCCGAACTCGATAGTAAATTCTCAAAAATTGTTGATTTTGCGGAACTTAATGATTTTATAGATCAACCAGTAAGAACATATTCATCCGGCATGGTAGTTAGACTCGCATTTTCGGTCGCCCTTTTCCTTGACCCGGATATCCTCCTTATTGATGAAGTTTTAGCCGTAGGAGATGAAGCCTTCCAGAAAAAATGCATTGACGCAATTCTTTCATTTAAAAGAAAAAAAACCATTCTTTTTGTCTCCCACAATCTCTCACACGTAGCTCATGTCTCCGATAAATGTCTATACCTTGAGAAAGGAAGGGTGATGGCTTTTGGTAATACCGATAAAGTAATTTCTCTTTACACAAGAAAAGTTATGCAGTCCAAACACTTTCTAACAGCAAAAGGCGGGCGTTGGGGAACAGGAGACGTCGTCATCACAAGTGCCAAACTTGTCAACAGAAAAGGGACAGTCAAAAACTCATTTTATGAAAGTGAAGAAATGTCGCTCAGGTTAACATTGAAATTCAATAACAATGTTTTAAATCCCGTTATAGGGATTACCGTGAAAGACCAAAACACGAAAGACATATTTGCCACCAACACCCTTTGGAAAGGAATAGATACTGGGGAATATAAGAAAGGCAAAAGACTAAAGGTTGAATTTTCATTTAAAGAAAATTTTCCAGAGGGAAAATATAAAATATCACCGGCTGTGGCATCTAGCAACTTAAAACAATTTTTTGATTGGAGGGAGAATCTTGTCCAATATAATGTTGAAAGGAAAGTTATTTCCGGCTCCCTTGCCCCAAAACACGAAATAAAAATATTCTAAAATGGCTCTAAAACAAACCGGTGAACGCATGGTCCCCCAATACAATTCTGGGCAGCTCATGTATTTTGAACACATTGTGCGTTACCTTTTTGCATCCCAATTCGTAAAAACAAAACAAGTTCTCGACGTGGCCTGCGGAAGCGGGTACGGAGCATCCATTCTTTTACATTACGGTGCAAAGAAAGTTGTCGGAATTGACCATTCGAAAGATACAATAAATCATGCAAAAAAATACTATCAGGAGCCCGGGATAGCATTTCTGAAGGCAGAAGCGCACTCTCTGCCTTTTGACGATGGATTTTTTGACATAGTTACAACATTTGAAACGATAGAACACCTAAAGTCCCAAGAAAAATTTCTTATAGAAATAAAGAGGGTGTTAAAAAAAGAGGGTTTACTTATCCTTTCAACCCCGAATGGCCTCGTCTATAAAAAGGGCAACCCCTTCCATAAAAAAGAGTTTTCTCCAAAGGAGCTATCAAAGCTCTTATCCAAACATTTTTTGAAAATTAGTATGTTTTACCAAAACAATTTTTTTGCCAACACAATACTAAGTCCTACCGCACTTGAAAAAGGGTTTTTCGATATCCGAAATATTAAAGGAGAAACGCAGATTAACGCCAAGAACCTAAAACTATTTAATCTCTCGTCTAAAAAAAGTTTATATTTAAATGTTTTGGCAAGCGATAAAGTCTTACCAAGGGTGCAAGATTTAGTTACCCTCTTTAGCCCGGGACTTCCCGATCGGGCTTCGGAAGAAATGGGTAATCTATCCAGAAATTTAAAAGAAAAAACCAGACAGTTAAGAGAAATCCGCTCGTCTCGCGGTTGGAAAATTATCTCATTCCTACATAGTATTCGGATAAAATTGCCATTTTTAAAAAATCTCTAAAGCTATGCCTAGTCAAAAATCAAACCTTCCAAAAGTTGCCATAATAGTACTTAGCTGGAATGGGAGAAAATTTTTAGAAATTTCTCTTCCCTCACTCAAAAAACTATTCTACCCCAAAAATAAACTTAAAATTATACTCGTTGATAATGGCTCGGTCGACGGAACTAGTTCCTGGGTTAAGAAAAATTTTCCGGACATTTACGTTATAAAAAATAAAAAAAACTTAGGGTTTTCAAAATCTAACAATCAAGGATTTATCAAGGCTCTATCTGATAAAAAAATAAAATATATTCTTACCCTTAATAACGACGTTGAGGTAGATAAAAAATGGCTCATAAATTTAGTTAACTTTATGGAAAAAGAAAAAACGGTTGGAATTTGCGCTAGTAAAATTCATAATTTTTACGAAAGGAATGTTATCGATTCCTGTGGAGACTTCTTCTCTAAAGGAAATTTAAGGGTCATAAATCGGGGTCGTAATCAGATAGACAGGGGCCAATTTGATAAACCCCAGGAGGCCCTAAGTGCTTGCGCCGCAGCATCCATTTTTAGAAGGGAAACTCTACAAGAATTAAAAGTCTCTGGGGAGTATTTTGACGAAGATTTTTTTAATTACATCGAGGACGTGGACTTAAACATCCGAGCCAGGCTTATGGGTTGGAGTATCTACTATTTACCAAACGCTCTTATATATCACGTAGGCTCTGGCACAACCTCTAAGATATCAAAAATATATAAAGAGTATGTTTCAAGAAGAAATAGAATATTAATGGCGGTAAAAAATTTTCCAATTAGGCTCATGCTTCTTCTGGTCTTTAAATACACATTTCCATCAACTGTAGGTATTAATTATTATTTAACAAGAGGTTTGAAATCAAAAATCAAAAAGGGATTTGGCCACTATGCAAAAAAAGGATTGGCCTTTTATCTAAAACTTTTTTTTGATAGGTACTTAATAAGTGGGAACCCTGATAGACTTGCCCTTTTAGAGGCCTTTTGGATCCAGATTAGAGCAATTGTCGCAACCATTCCTCTTATTCCCAAAATGTTCCATAAAAGAAAGTTAATTCTTAAGAAGCAGGTAGTCTCCACTTATGAAATTGAAAGGTGGACAGATAAATTGGCAATCCGAAACTAACCATACATGGTTTCTGTAATAATAGTTACCTATAACTCAGAGAGTGTAATCGAAAACTGTCTTAATTCACTCTCAAAAAGCATCAAAAGACCAAAGTCTCAGATAATCTTGGTCGATAACGGATCAAAAGATGAGACTGTAAAGCTAGTCGAGAAACTCTATCCCCAAACTATTATCATTAAAAATAAAAAAAATCTCGGGTTTGCCAAGGCTGTCAATATTGGGCTAAAGCGAGTTCGAGAAGACGCACTCCTACTCAATCCAGATACTACAATTAACAAGGATTTGTTGACAACTCTTTGGGATGTATCCAAGAAAAGAGGGACTGCGGGAGTTGCCCCCAAAATATTAAATTTCAATGGAAGCCTTCAGCCCTCGTGCGGTAACTTCCCAACCGCATTAAATATTTTAGTTGATAGAATACCTCTAATTAGGAATTTATTTCCAATTTCTGAAATTATTCGAAAAGGAGCTTTTTACGAGAAAAAACGAGTAGCTGACTGGTCCAGCGGTACCTGTCTTTATCTTACAAAAAAGGCATTGGATACCGTCGGGGGATTCGACGAGGATTATTTCATGTATCTTGAGGAGGTCGATTGGTGTTATCGGGCAAGAGCCAAAAACTTAAAAATTATCTATACTCCTAAAGTTTCTATTTACCACAAAGACCAGGGAAAAAGCCCAACTTACTCACCGGCCAAGTTTTTCAATATGAGACGCGGATTTATAACTTTTTTCGAAAAATATGACAAACCCGTCGATTTATTTTTATTTAAAATTCTTCTTAAAGTGGAACTTTTTTTTAAAATGATATTCGTTCCCAAAAATTCTCTGTGGACAAAAATTTATAAAAAAACTAATAATTTATGAAAATATTGATTGTTGCTCCGGGAGTTCCAAATAGATTTCATAGAATAAGACTTAAAAGTATTATTGACTCTCTAACCCCTGACCATCAAATAACAGGTTGTTATCTAAATATTGGAAGTTTACCCTCTTCCAAAAATCATGGCGAGTTAGTTGAATCAAAATCAAAGCTTTTAAGTCTACTTGATTCATTTTTATTTTTACCTTTTCCTCAACCTTTAGAAGTGTCTTATTGTTACTCCCCGGCTCTTGAAAAGAAGGTTCGGGAACTTGCCCCCAGCTACGACATAGTTATCGTCAAAAGACTAAGGGCCATTCAGTACTTACCCAAAGACATAAAAATCCCGGTAATAATTGATTCGACAGACGCCATGTCCCTCTTTTATCAAAAAGCGTTATATTCTGTTCCTTTTTGGCAAAAACCTCTATATTTTGAAGAGTGGATCAAATACTTAATTTACGAAAAAAACACTTCTGCAAATTTCACAAATTGGGTTGTCTGCTCCGATAATGACGCAAAGTATTTAAAAGAAATCTTAACGCCTGATACTAAAGTTTGGGTGATTCCTAATGTTGTAGATACTAAGTATTACAGCCCAGGTTCTTCCCCAGAAAAAAATTTAATAGTATTTTCGGGCCTCATGGAAAAACACGTAAATCAAAGTGCTATCTACTTTTTCATTGAAAATATTTTTCCAAAGATAAAAAGGGCAATCCCAGAAGTTAAGCTAGTTATTGCAGGCCCCAATCCTCCGGCAAGACTAACCTCCTACCAAAAAGATAAAGCAGTGAGAGTTCTTGGTGAAGTAACCGACCTAAGAGAAGTAATTTCAAAAGCATCGGTTGTGGTTACACCCACACTCATAGGAACAGGTATGAGAAATAAAATCCTGCAGGCTCTCTCACTTGAGCGTCCAGTTGTTACAACGGAGGTCGGCGCCCAAGGAATTAATAATGAAGTTAAAGAAGCTCTTTTAATTTCAGACGACCCTGATACATTTAGCGAAAGCGTGGTCGCCCTTTTGACAAATCCTTCCTTGGGGGAGAAAATGGCAAAAAAGGGTAGGGATTTGGTTAAGAAATATTATTCGCTTGAGACTATGAGGGCAAAATACAACGAAGTTATTGGAACTATTGTTAAGTAATGATACTTTTGTGAGAAAGAACTTAAACACCCTAATTTATCTCTCTGATGCTCTCTCCTTATCAGTCTCCTTTTTTATTGCCTATTATTTAAGAAATTTTGGACCGTTCCGAATATTCTTGGAAAACGTTCAACCAATCTCGGTTTACCTTTATGCCCTTCCCTTTGCCACCCTCCTCCTCTTAATCGTGTTTAAACTCTCGGGCCTTTATGAGGAAACAAAATGGCTAAAACCAGTAAGTGAGATTTACGGAGTTACAAAGGCGGTAGCAATCTGGGCACTTCTCATTATGGCTGGGTCCTATTTATATAAATATGACTACTCAAGAATAATTGTAGTTCTAACCTCGGCCTTTTTGGTGGTTCTTACAAATTTCGGAAGGACGGCCGTTCGCTCTTTCATTCAAAGGCTATACAAAAAAGGAATAGGACATATTCGAATTCTAATTATAGGGGCGGGGCGTCCTGGGCGAGAACTGGCAAGACGCCTAAAAAGCTATGTACCCATCGGTTACCAACTTGTAGGTTTTATCGACGATAGGGCGACGAATCGAAAGAATTTTCCCGTTATCGGCAAGATTGACGATATTGAAAAGATCATGGAGAAAGAAAGAGTAGATGAGGTTTACATTACAGATCCCACACTTTCCCACGCAAAAATCTTAAATATTATG
>Ga0075718_153_pt1 | contig 7481 bp, 7 predicted proteins | sample RifGroB1_FD_67779 | JGI IMG/M metagenome (GOLD analysis project Ga0075718, IMG submission 67779) | Microgenomates (Woesebacteria) bacterium GW2011_GWB1_38_5b | reverse complement strand
TTATGAAATTTAAAATTTCAGGCAGTTTATCCACATTAAATTTGCGCATTACCATACTAGCTGAAGTCAAAGCACAGCCGCATTCGGCAATGCTGGCGCCATTGTTGTTGGTATCACAAAATAATTTCTGTTTATCACCATCATCATAAATTTCTCCTTCCCAAGAGGGTATAGAATCATCATATTGCCACAGGCCTTGTTTGAAAGAAGGAACATCCAGTACTTTGGCATCAGGGCCCAACGCATCCCCACAGCCAAGGGCAAAAAGGTTGAGATAGTATCTAAGGTTGTCTGGATCAGTCTGCAATAAAAAATTGGTACATAAAAAGTTGCCTGTAACTACCAAATAGTTCGCAAGCGATCCTACATTTCCAAAAAGACCTTGAGTGATCAAGGACTCCAAAGGTTCAGATGTTTGAACATAATTTCCTGATGCAGAATAGTTAGCATCAAATCTATCTTCTATACCTAACTTCTCAAATAATAAATTATATTCAGGACCTCTACCCGGAGTATTAGTATCTTGCCAACCTCCACCAGTTACATATAAAACTCCCCCAGCATTTACGAATTTTGCTAATTCTTCAGCTTCTTCATTTGTAAGATTCGCAAATTTCGCTCCTCCCCAAAAAATATCTACTAATAAATTTCCACCTGTATCGACTAATGAACCTGCGGTAACTGCACTAACTTGACCTATGATATTTACGGTACAAGGAACAGTCCCACTTGGACCAAAGTTGTTCAAATTTTTCAAATGAGAATATAAAACCGTAGTATTATAATTAAGCAACGGTGGAGTTAGATTCGGATGAGCCAAGGGCAACCACGCAGTTCCGTACTGATAACCTGAAACCCTAATTATATCCTCAGCGGCATGAGCGTTGGTCGGCAAAAAGAGAAATGAAATTAATGTGAAGAGTACTAAACTTATCTTTATTTTAACTATAGTTAATCTAAACACTATAATTTAATATTTGTCAACTATCGTTTCTTGTGCAAAAGAAAGAGAGAAGCCCATACATTTAATGCTGGTTCTTCTCTCAATCTTATTTAACGCTCTACTGAGATTGACGGTGTCAACTCTCCACTTGCGCTAGCTACTAAACGTCCATTAGTGTTTTGATAAATTGTATAACCTGTGTCAGCTGCATCTCCAGTCGACGGATCCATCGGGATAGCCGCAACGTAGGTTGGAACAATTCTAATCGGAGGACTTGCCAATGGGCCTGCCACATCTGACGCAGTCCCTAAATTAAAACATGCTGCTCCTGTACCAATACATGTTACTACAACAGGAAAATTAGTTGTTGCATCATCACCATCAGTATCAGGTAAATCTCCATTGTGTTCGGCTGCAAACTGATAAATTGAATCAGTAATTGCGCGCAAATCACTTAGTCTTTGGGTGTCACGAGCTTGTGCGAATTGACGTCCTGGATTAACAGCAATCAAAACGATGGCAGCCAAAATACCAATAATGCCAATAACGACTAAAAGCTCAATAAGTGTAAAACCTTTTTTTAATTTCATCATAAATATTTTACTCGTTTCACCCCCAATCTATTTAAAAACATATGTACTATATTTACGTTACACAACTTTAGTCTTTCAAGTCAAGTACATTACTCTTTTTGCTCGTAATATAGTCAAAGCTTTCGTCAAGTGCCTGTCTATTTATACGTACTGTCCCAGTTACTAAATCTTCATTTTTGATATTTCCGCTTGCGTTTAACTGATTTAAAGTATTTCTTAAAGTTAATCCCACAAAAAGTGCCAGGACAACGCCAAGCCCAACCAAGACTATATGATACCGGTCAATTTTGAGTAAAATTTTCATCTGTATACAAAAAGCCTCCATACCTTAGTTTGTATGAGCCAGTTGCTTCCTGGCCAAGCTCTATTTTTATTTCGCGGATTAAATAGGGCATGGATCCTATTTTTGTCAGCGCTTGATTGATTTTATTAATGTCGCCTTCTGCTTCGGCCAATACCGGAAGACCACCTAATCCTAAACGGTCTTTGATAACCCCCTCGCCGGCAAATGTAAAGCTTTTAACTTCTCCGTTTGTCACCAGGCTTTCTTTTAAATTAATAAAATCTAAAATTGTATCTACGGTTGGAAAAACAGGCAGTATTTTGGTATATTTTTCTTCCAATTTTACTAGCTCTTCCTCAATTGCTTTCTCGTTGGTCTTTAAATCCGTGTTAATTTCGTGTACCCTGGCTTTTTTTAGCTCCTGTGCTTTTGCGGCTAAGTTAGCTTGCAAAATTAAAGTCCCGACCGCACACACAAGATTTACGGCTGCCAATATGGCCACCTTTGTCCACCAATTTTTAAACCTTGAAGGCTTAATAACCTTTTTTTGTTTTTCCATGATTTATCGTACCTTTCTGGTTTGCCCCTTTTTTAATGCAGTGGGCAGATAAACTAAGTTTAATTCAAAATCTATATCTTTTTCTTTTTCCAAAACAGATATCGGGATTTGAATCGGACCAAAGTCCTTATTCTTCTCCAAAGTTTGTTTAAAATTAATTAAATCTTCCCGCGTTACAGCACGGCCTGCTACTAAAACCTGCCCTTCATCAATTACAACATCAAATTTGCTAAGCCTGATTCCTTGATTTTTGGCCTCATTTATTTTATTTATAACTGTTATTGCCGATGCTGAGCCTTGTTTTGCTTTAATAATCTTTTCGGAAGATATATTTATCGCTTTTACCTTATTTTCAAGGTCAACAGGGATCCCCCCCGACTCCTGCTTTAGGTTGGACAAGGTAGTAATTTGTCTTCCCATAAATAAATAGCTACCAGCAGTAATTGCCAGGCTTGCTACTGTTGCAGCTGTGGTAACTAAAAGAAGAGAAGACACTCTTCTTTTAAATCTTTTATTTTCATATTGTTTAACCCAAGTTACAGGCAGCAAATTTATAGTATTTTCATCATCAGGTTCAGTTGGATCTTTAAGCTGCATTGATATGGGTACCAAATACTCCTGCAGTGCTTCTTGGGTTAGCCCTCCAATTGCCATTTTTATCCATTCAACTGGTAGTTTTAAGTTGGCGACTAAATCATCATGAAGTTTTTTGCTAATCTCTAGCCCCCCTATCAATATCTTTTTGGGAGGACCCGACTCATAATGCTTAGACATCTGAATAGCTGAAATTAAAATTGCGTTTTGATCGCTTGAGCCCACGACCACACTTCCCATAATCCGCTGCCCTTCTGCTGCAATTAAAATTGCTTCTCCTGAGTTGGAATATATAAGTAAACACTGCTCGGCTCGGGTCGCCACTCTGACTAAAGACAAAGATGGAGTTTCAACTGCAATTGGGGAAAGCCCAGCTGATTCAAAGCTTTCAGAATAACCTGCTAGAACTTCAGTAGGAATAGCTGCTACCAAAACTTGATATTCATTACCAATAGTTTTTATTATTTTCCAATCCATCGTCATATCTTCGCTTGCCTGAGGCAAAAAGTCTGAAGATTGCCAACGCACTGCTTCATTCAACTCATGGACCGATAACTTAGGAAGCATGACCGACTTAGTAAAAGTTGAAAATTCAGGAACTACAATTCCCACATATTTTTCTTTAAAACCATACTTTTTCCAAGCATCTTTTAAAAACTTCGCAAGAGTTGCTGTATTTGATACTTTGTAACCTGTTATTAAATTTGGAGGCATATCAAGCGAGGCATATTTGACAACTTTAGTTTTGTTGCTATTAAGCTGCACTATCTGCAGCTTTTTAGGGGTGATATTTATTGTTACAAATGATTTGCTGTACATGTTTCATCCTGAACGGTGAGCGTAGTCGAACCCGTCGAAGGATAATTCATTATACATAGAACTTTGGTATACTTAAAATATGTCTGCCAGGCGCGTAAACAAGGGTGAAATTTATATTGGTTTAATTATCGCATTGGCAATACTAGTAATTTTAAGCCAAGCTATTATGTCGCTTGTTTTCTCAGCATATGACCTTCTAAACTTTACCCAGGCAAGAACAACGGCTAAACATATCGCTTCCGAGCAGATCGAGCTGATCCGAAACCTACCCTACGATGATGTAGCTACAGTAGGAGGCATCCCGCCCGGTAACATCCCCCAAACTCAGGACGTTGTAAGAAACGGGCTTAACTATCAGGTGGACACTAGTATTGTTTACGTTGACGATCCTTTTGACGGAACACAAGGAGGCAACCCGGATGATATACTAGCTACCGATTATAAACTTGTAAGGGTTGAGGTAAGCTGGGAAGGCTTAGCTGCCTCCCGCGGGAATCCAGTTGTGCTGGTAACTAATTTATCTCCAAAAGGAGTAGAGACGGTTACAGGAGGGGGCACGCTTTCAATCTTAATCTTTGATGCTAACAGCCAGCCTGTTTCAGGAGCGGATGTGCAAATAATCGGCAGCGGTGTTAATGTAAATATTACACAACAAACCGGTGCTAACGGGAGGCTTATTTTCCCCGGAGCGCCTGTATGTAATGCCTGCTACCAGCTCACGGTTTCCAAAACCGGATATAACTCTGAGCGTACATACTCCATTACAGAAGTAGCCAATCCTTCTAAACCTCATCTAACTGTTCTCGAAGGCCAGCTAACACAAACCAGCTTTAATATAGACAGGCTAAGTACGCTAAATATTTCCTCTACATCAGATAGAGCTAACAATTTTTCCGCCCTGCCCAGCCAATCATTTAGTTTAAGAGGAGATAAAATAATTGGCAAAGATGGAAACGACTATCCTGTGTACAAATATAACGAAACGCTAACCACCGATGCTTCAGGATCTCTGATACTAAACGATATGGAATGGGATAATTACACGTCTACTTTTCTAAACCCGAGCTATGATCTAGCAGGGACTAACCCTTTAAATCCTTTCGTCCTAAACCCCAATACAACCCTTGATTTTAAGTTTGCTTTAAGTTCCAATTCCATCAATAGTCTACTAGTTAGATTTAAAGATGCTGCAGATAACCCTATTGCTTCTGTAAGCGCTCTGCTTAAAGATAGCGTTAACCCCGTCGCATCTGCTTCAAGCGGTTTGAGTGTCGACCCTGATTTTGGACAAGTATTTTTCCCCAATTTACAAGCAAAAACCTATACCCTCGAGGCTACTGCGTCGGGGTATCAAAATTACAGCTCTGACGTAGCAGTCAGCGGAAACAGTAGTGAAAATGTAACTTTATCACCATGAAAAAAGGATTTACTATTATTGAAGTATCAATCGCAGGTTTTATAATGGTAATATTGGGGGGAGCCATATTGGGGTTACAATATATTATTTCCCCGCGAAATTAGGACAGCACGGCAAAGCGACAACGGCTCCTACCCCATAGAATCAGCATCAGAATTTTCTACCGTTTTTTATTCTGATATTGATTTTGATGGACAAACAGAGCGTGTTAGATACTTTTTAGAAAACGGAATTCTAAAAAAGGGAACAACAGAGCCAACTATTGCTCCAGTATCCTACCCATCAGCTAGCGAAGTGATCAAAACAATAGCTGAAAATATCCAGAATGATTCGACTGCAATTTTTTCATATTATAATCAGGATTGGCCGTCCGATTCTCAAAATAATCCATTAGTTATCCCTGTTGACATATCAGAAATAAGGCTAATACGCATCTATATTCGCCTTAATCCAGATCCTGACAGCCCAGAGACGGATTATGTAACGGAATCATACGCCCAGCTTAGAATGCTAAAGGACAATTTATAAAAATAAACGATGAAACATCAATTAGGTACAGTTACTCCAGCACTACTTATAATAACCGGCACATTTGTCGTTGTAATATATGCTTTGTTAATGGTGCTTTCTTCTCAACTTGATTTTTCTCACCGACAAATTGGCTCAGAACAAGCATTAAACATCGCCGAGGCAGGAGTTAACTACTATCGCTGGCATCTAGCGCACGCGCCAGACGACTTTCAGGACGGTACGGGAGTGGCCGGACCATATGTTCATGAATTTACAGACCCCCAGGGTCAGACTATAGGTGAATTTAGTTTAAACATAACTGCTCCTGAAAACGGATCTTCCCTTGTCAAAATAGAATCAACAGGCAAAAGCTACAGATACCCATCTATAAAAAGAAAAATTGTCACTCAATATGGCAAGCCAACCTTTGCTAGATTTGCTTTCCTAATAAACGCCAGCAGCTGGTATGGACCAGGGGCTATTGTTACTGGAAACATTCATTCCAATAATGGAATACGCATGGATGGAACAAACTACGGCCTAGTGACCAGCGCTAAAGATGTTTATATGTGCGGAAGCGAAACAGGGTGCTCTCCTCCTACCCAAAAGCCTGGAGTCTGGGGAAGCGGAGGGGACCAGGCGCTTTGGGATTTTCCAGTCACTCCAATTGACTTTGATTCCGTAGCCTTTGATTTTGACGATATGAAAGCCTCGGCCGAAACTCAAGGGATGTGGCTTGATAAATCAAATGGAGCAGGATACCACTTAACATTCCAAAATAACGGTACTTTTACCCTCTCAAAAGTGACTCAAACTGGCTATTATATGGGTTATAGAGTTCCAGGAGAAGGACTTGGCGCTGAAGGCCAAGGGGGATGCAAAAGAAGAAATCAATTAATCGATAGTGAACAAATTATTGGTACTTATAACGTTTCCGATAACCCAATTATTTTTTCCGAGGATGATTTGTGGATCGGGCTTTATCCAGGAGCGACCGTCGCGACCTGAGACCTGATTGCCTGCCGGAACTAACAGCAGACGTGACGGCAGCCCGTTCATTTCCGGAGCTTCCTGAAACAGATCCATGTTGAGCGCCAGAATTTGAGCAGCGGCGTCTTGATGGTTGCAAACGATGATAATGGCGTGCGGCATAGCGTCTCCTTTTGGAGCACACTACGGCATGGCGGTGGGGGTTTCTATTTGAAGGGCTTCAAATAAAAAGCCCCTCTCCTGGTGCGGGAGAAGGGCGTGGTTTGTTATTTCGCCTTATGACATGGCGGAGTTTTTATGTCAAGGGGGGTGATTGGATCAAAGTCATTAATCCTTCCAGTTCCTGTATATCATCTCCCGCCTGTCTTTACCTTTGCCACCGCCACCAATTGTATAATTGATGGACACCGTTTCCATTTGAAACCCCTTGAACACTTTTCGCATCTCGGGATGGTCGTTGATTGTCAAAACGGCAGAGCCTTTCATGTTCCGCATCGCCTCTGCTATCTTGTAGTATTCCTCCAGCGGGAAAGACACGCCGTAGCCTTCGGTTTCCCAGTACGGTGGATCCATAAAATGCAGCGTGTAGTCGCGATCCCACTTCTTGAGGCAGGTTTGCCAGTCCAGATGCTCGATCCAGGCGCGTGACAACCGCATGTGCGCCTGGCTTAGATCGTCCTCCAACCGCAGATAGTTAAACCTCGGCGGAGAACTGGGTGAAATACCAAAAGATTGGCTTGATACCTTGCCGCCAAAGGAAAGCTTCTGGATAT
>Ga0075718_154_pt1 | contig 7552 bp, 12 predicted proteins | sample RifGroB1_FD_67779 | JGI IMG/M metagenome (GOLD analysis project Ga0075718, IMG submission 67779) | Microgenomates (Woesebacteria) bacterium GW2011_GWB1_38_5b | reverse complement strand
GCGGGCTTTGTAAAAAACGTAATTTTAGTCTATACTGAAATTTGGTATGGCAACTCTAAGATACATAAAATCTTTTAGTAAAGGACAGATTACTATCCCAAAAGAAATCAGGGACGAACTAGGCCTTGGGGATAGTTTTTGGTTAAAAATCTTCCCCAAAAACGGAAAAATAATCGCTAAACCCATAAATAAATCAAATAAGAAAAAAATATCGGTTGATGAGTGGAGGGAAAAACTGCTGACAATGGACACAAGTTGGTTCACAGAAAAGGACGTAGAACAAATTAGGAAAAATAGAGAGCAAATAGAGAAAAGAATTCGCAAGAATCAGCTATGAGCAAATCTCTTCTACTAGATACTTCTGTCATTATCGACTACCTGAGAAGAAACGACAAAGGAAATAACCCAATCATTAGCCTATCTAAAATCTATAAATATAAAATATCGATTATTACTCGTACAGAATTATATGTTGGCAGGAGCATTTGGGAGAATCCGCAAGCGAAAAGAACCTTTTTAACTTTACTATCAAACATAAAAATCATTCCATTGACTCGTAAAATTTCTGAAGTAGCAGGAAACATTAAATCTAAACATAATTCCATTGATTTATTAGACTCAATTATTGCAGCTACTGCAATTAATCAAAAACTAGAACTTGTTACTTTTAATATAAAAGATTTTGAGAAAATAAAAGGGATTGAACTCTTCAAATTGCCCAATTAACATTGAATAACAAAGGTTTACCTTTTTGGAGATTGTTTGTCTTAAATTATACCGCAACATTGTTTACTGAGTGGCTACGACTTCTATTGGTTTTCCTTTTTCAGAAGGGTAACGTAAAATATATGTTGTAATAGAATCTTTTTGTGACTGGCCAGTAATGAAACTTGCTGAACTTGGATCATCAACAGGTTGAGTAGACAAAATATATTGTCCTTCTCCATTACCTATTATTTTTAATTCCCAAGTCCCCTCCATATCAACAATTGAAAATGATTGTAATTTATCAGAAAAACGACCATCGTAAAAAACATCTTTGATTTCGTTGATTCTTTTACCTGTTGTAAAATCATATCCGGCATGTGTGCCTTCTGGACTAGTTAGATAAAAATCAGCGGATCCCATAAGTACCAACACCACTCTATTTACAGAATTTGATTGACGTACTTCCGATGGAAACATACCATTATTATCAGCTACTGCGGTTTCACTGTCAGTAATTAGCCAAGTACCATTGGTTTCTTTTTGCAAAATTACAAGTGTTGGTAGTAGTTGTCCTTGAACTTCTATATCAACATTTACATATGCGGTTTTTCCGCTTAATTCAGTTTGGTTTCCTGTTAATTTATAGCTAAAATCTTGAGTATAAAGCGAAGGAGTCGTTGAGCTGTCGCTTAATGTTGATTGCAATGCAACTTTATCAACATTAGGACTTAAAAAACGCTTGGCTTTATTTTTATCTTTTGCAGTTACTGAATCAAAAAAAGCTGCCACTACTTTCTGTGGATCAGTTGTTGGTTGTATAGAATTACTCGGATTGGACGTAGAAGAAGAATCTTGGTTTACTGCGATCAAAATAACGGCACCAATAGCAACAATAATCGGAATTATCAATAACATAGCCAAATGTACAAAACCTTTTCGAGCCATCAGCTAATTATTGATTAAGAACAATTGTAATGCAAATTTTGCTAAAACTTACCTCTTTGGAGATTGTTTTTGGCGTCTAGCCCTACACATCTTATCAACGGATTGATAAATCTTTGTGAGTTCAAGTCCTTCTTCTTTTTAACCCAAAAGCCCAATTTTCAATGCCAAATTCCAACAACCTATTTTCTTCATGTTTTGAAGATTTCCATGCTATAATTCCAGCTCATAATGAGCGTAGACAAAGAAAACCCTAATTTTGATTTAAACCTGGAGAGAGCTAAACAGATAGTTGGCGCAAAAGTTGCTGAAATTGAGGAGTCGGCGAGCTCCGCTCCGTCTTCAGAATTGCTTAGTAATAAATGGAGTCATGCAAAAGGACATACCGAATTACCTATCTATACCTATCTACAGACTTTATTCGAGGCTGGCTTTACTGAAGCGAATGTAAAATCTTTAATAGATTTAACAGCAGATTTAGGAATAGATGTCAGCGACCCTCACACTTCAAGTTCTGAATTATCAGTCATTGCAGGAATCCTTTCAGAAGACTTGGTTGGGGTTGATATGACCTTGCTTAGAAGTAAAATGGATAGAGTCAAACTAAAACATACCGATATTTTAGAGGGATTACTCCAAATACCGCCTGATATTGTTTACACAAATGATGAAAGGGTTCAATATCATGAATTAGCCAAGATTAAAGATTGGCAAAGGGAGTTTATTTTCTCAAAAAGGCACTATCAAACAATTTCAAGACAACTGCTTAAACAAAATAATCAAGCCTTAGAAGCAATAACGAGAGGCCATTTGACGAGATTCTGGACTGAGAATGGAATAGCACCAGACAGCAGAGCTACTATTTATTTTCGTGACCATAAAACCTATGCAGGAGACATTGATTTTTACTATTGGGGACCGGAATCTGAAAGATGCACTCTTGAATTATCGAGATATTTAATGTCATTAGGATACAAGGTAGACCACAGATCAAATATCCTAGTTGACGATTTAATGAAAAGTGGTGAAAAGATTGAGAATGGTTACCTCTCTGCTTATTTGCGAATGTATTTTTATATGGGAAAAGCAATTGAGGTAAATAGAGATAGGTTTGAAGAACACTACAGCAGAGATGTTTTACCAGTAACAAATCCAGATTTATCGTGGAGGACATCACACAAAAGTCTCGTTTTAGCATCAGAAATAGTTGGTAGTATTTATGGGCGAGATGTGCCTGAATATCCTGGATTAAAAGATTATCCTTTCCGTTTATTGTCGGTTACACTGATGGGACTAGCTACGAAATACGACGTCCCTTTTACTCTTAACTATGAGGGTTTATTAAATAACTTGAGAGGGCAACTTAGTGAAGATGATTTGCGAGTTTTAGGAGATGCTTTTTATTACATAAACCATGCTCGTAATATCTATCAACTAGTTACAGAAAGGCGCTGGGAGATGATAACTCCCGAGATTAAACAGGAGATTGATAAAATATTGCTTGAACAATCAGGTAGAAGAATTGAAGATGAGATGTCTCTGTTAACTGGTAAAATAAGAGTCATATCTACTACCCATTTTGGGGAGCCGGAAAATGGAGATATACTAGATTTAAATGAATCTAAAGAGCGAGCTACGCCATTTTTGACTCAAACATATAGAAAAGTTGTTGAAAGATATAAAGCAATAGCAAAGTTATGAGATTTAGAAAAACTGCTACAGCAATTATTGTTCATGATAATAAAATCCTTTTTTTTAAAAGAGACAACATATCTACAATATCAGAGCCTAACAGATGGCAATTGCCAGGTGGACATCTCGAAGAAGGCGAAACCCCGTTAGAAGCGCTTAAGAGAGAGTTGGTCGAAGAAGTTAGTTATTCTCCCAAAAAAATACATTACATAGGTGGTCTTAAAAACGAATTTCGAGAGGTTAATATCTTCTGGTCCTATGTCGATACAAATGAATCCAAAAGGTTCAAATTGAGAGAATTCGAAGGTCAAGAGATAAGATTTATGACTGTGGAGCAAGCACTTAGTAAAAAACTAACCAAAAATGTTAGATTTTATCTCTCAAGTTATAAGGATATTCTTGAAAAACATCTGAGAAACAAAACAATACCTAATATTAAAGAATTGAAGCAAAATATAAATCTTATTAAGTTACTTTTACGGTGGCTCTAATTATTTCTGGGTCTGGGAGTGAATGTTGCAGGACTTCAAAAATTTTATTATCGCTTCGGACTCTGTTTTTGGCGGCGGGCTTTGCCACCTGTGCCTACTTTTCTTCTCTCTCTGATCCTAGAATCACGGGTCAATAACCCTGCGCCCTTAAGAGCTGATTTAAATTTTTCTGATTCTAAAACTAACGCTTTGGCTGTAGCGTGTACCACACCATCCAACTGCCCCTTTTTGCCTCCCCCCATTACTCTTGCAGTAATGTAGTATTTTCCTAGCGTCTGGGTTAAATCAAAAGGTCTCTGCCATGCTTCCCTCATAACCTCTCCAGGAAAATATTTTCCAATCACAATATCATTAACCAAATTTTCTTTTCTGCCTTTATGAAGGCGCACGCGCACAGAAGCAGTTCTTCGCCTGCCTGATGCATATTTATAATCTATTTTTGATTTGGTTGTTTTTGCCATTTATTTATATTATCCTTCGACTCCGCTCAGGATCACTTCGTGACCTTCAGTCTTGCCATTCTTTGATCTCTTAGTCTATTAACCGGCAGCATTCTTTTAACTGCCAGCTCAATAATCTTTGACGGATTATCTTTTAATAATTTTTCGTATTTTACTTGCCTATAACCTCCTGGAAACCCTGAATGTTTATGATAAATCTTTTGATCGGCCTTTTTACCTGTTACTTTAATATCTTTTGCATTAATTACAGTTACAAAATCTCCTGAGTCCATGTGTGTTGAATAAGTGGATTTGTGTTTACCCATTAAAAGTCCTGCCACTTTAGTAGCAAGTCTGCCCAATATTTGATCTTTGGCATCAAGATTATGACTTTGTCTATTTACTATTTTTTTTGGTTGATATGTCTTCATTTTCTTTTTTTACTGGCTTTGGCTTGTCTACAACTGGCTTTGGCTTGTCTACAAACTCAAATCTCACAACTTGAGCGTTGTCGCCGCGTCTAACGGGGAAATTTACAATCCTGGTCAAACCCGATTTTCGCTCTCCCACCATAGGTAGGATTTTTTCAAAAATCAGCTTTGTAACCTCTTTATCGTTTCCGGTCCAAGCCATTACTCTTCTTCGGGCTTGCAATTTATCCTCTCCCCTTGCGATGGTTATTAACTTATCCACTTGCCCAACAACTGCTTTGGCTTTGGGCTTAGTTGTCATTATTTTGCCATGCAAAACAAGCTCGCGAACCAAGCTTCTAAAAAGCGCACGTCTTGATCCAGTCTCGCGAGAGAGCTTACGTCCAAATACCTTCTTACGCATTGTTAAATTCCACTCCCTTCTCTATTAAAGCTGCCTTAATGACTTTAAGAGATTTCTCTCCCAAGTTTCTTACCTTTATAAGGTCGTTTTTATCGGCTTTAACTAGCTTTTCCACAGTATCATAACCAGATTTAACCAATGCATTGGCTACTCGAGTCGGAAGGCCAATTTCTTCAACAGAAAGCTTCCCTGTTAGTCCTAATGAGTCATCGGGGCCTAGTTGGGCTACTGAGTCTGTCTTGGATGCTTTTGGCGCAACAACTTGCCCAAAGTAAGACATTAAGGTTTTGGAAGCCTTAACCAATGCACTTTCGGGATCAATTGTCCCGTCAGTCCAAATTTCTAAAGTCAATTTGTCATAATTAGTAACTCTTCCTACGCGAGTTTCTTCAACTTTATAATTTACTCTGGTAACAGGTGAAAAAATTGCATCTAATGCAATCTCGCCAATTGTGTCTGACGGCCTTTCTTCGGCACTTGAGTAACCAACTCCAGTAACTACTTCCATCTCGACTTCAAGCTTTGATCCTTTGGCTAAATTAGCCAGTACCAAATCAGGATTTGAAATAGAAACGCTGCCTGAGGTTTTAATCTGAGAAGCTTTTACTTCTCCGGGTCCTTTAACGTTAAGTTCCAACTTCACAGCTTTTTCGCCTGTGTAAGATACTCTGACCTGTTTTAAGTTGAGCAAAAAGTCTAAAACATCTTCTTTCATGCCCTTTAGAGTTGAAAATTGATGTTTAACACCTTCAATCCTAACAGTTTGAATTGCGGCTCCTGGAATACTTGTTAAAAGAACTCTTTTTAAAGCTTGACCCATAGTATATCCATAGCCACCCAAAAGCGGTGAAATTATAAATTTGCCGTAATTATCTTCTAATTTTTCTTGTTTTATATCAAAAGTTGGTTCCATAATTTCACCTCCTTCAAAATTATTATCGCGAGTAAAATTCAACTATATCTTGTTCGCTTACTGGTTCTACTACATCAGCTCGACCCGGAATTTTAACCATTTTGCCTGCTGCAGCTTTTCTTTTAAGCCAAACAGGGACGCTTATATCTTTTTGCTGCAAAAGTTTTTTGACAGACGGAATTTCCATAGCTTTACTCGAAAGCGTTATTGTATCCCCTAGCTTCACAGAATACGAAGGGATGTTTACTTTTTTACCATTTATATATACATGTCTATGAGATACAAGCTGTCTGGCCTGCGGTCTAGTTTGGGCAAAACCAAGGCGATATACAACATTATCAAGCCTTGCTTCGATCCGTTTAAACAAATTGTCGCCTGTGTTTCCGGTCTCATTTAACGCTTTATCTACATAATTTCTAAACTGTTTTTCTAACACTCCGTAAAGTCTTTTCACTTTTTGCTTCTCTCTAAGCTGGCGGCCAAATTGGGAAGGAGCACGCATCGATCCTTTGGGCCCATGGATTCCTGGTGTCACATTAAGTCGGGTTAATTTGGATCCTTTGCCAAATAAATCAACTCCTTCGCGTCTTGATAATCTGTCTTTTGGTCCTGTATATCTTGCCATAAATAACAGCGTTACCGCTTAGACTCTCCTTTTCTTTTTTGGCCTTGGGCCGTCGTAAGGCATGGGTGTAACGTCTGCGATCATTGATATTTTAACCCCCGAGGCTCTAATTGCCCGCAAAGCTGCATCACGCCCAGATCCAGGTCCTTTTAAATAAACTTCTACTTCTTTAATCCCCCTGACATCTTTGGCTTTTTTTATGACTTGCTCTACTGCGGTCGTAGCTGCAAATGGAGTGGCTTTTCTGGTACCTTTAAATCCTGCATTTCCTGAAGAACCCCAAGCAATTGTGGCACCCAATTCATCGGTGATGGTTACCAGAGTATTGTTAAAACTGGCTGAGATATATACTTTTCCTAACTCGTTTTGTTTAGTCATAATTTATTTAGTTGCTCCTGCCGTCGGTGCCTGTTTTGTCAAAGCTTCTTTTTTAAAGGCTCCTACTGTCTTTCTCTTGCCTCGCTTTGTGCGGGCATTAGACCTTGTCCGCTGGCCTCTTACGGGCAAACCTTTAGTATGCCTTCCTCCCCTAAAACTTCCAATCGCCTGTAGTCTTTTGATATCAGAGCGTACTTTTCGGGCTAATTCTCCTTCGATTGAATATTTCTCTAAAACACCAGCAATTTTAGCTATGTCCTCACTTGTCAGGTCTGAAATTCTTTTTTTGGCATCTATTTTGGCCAATTCCATAACCTTTTTGGACAATGCCCAGCCTAACCCCCTAATGCGCGTGAGAGCAAAATCTACTTTCCATCGATCTTCTAGTTCTACTCCTGCAATTCGTGCCATATATTATCCCTGTCTTTGTTTATGTTTCGGGTTTTTGCAAATAATAAACAAAACCCCTTTCCTTTTCACAAATTTACAATCTTTACAAATAGGTTTTAGTGATGATCGTACTTTCATA
>Ga0075718_155_pt1 | contig 7643 bp, 12 predicted proteins | sample RifGroB1_FD_67779 | JGI IMG/M metagenome (GOLD analysis project Ga0075718, IMG submission 67779) | Microgenomates (Woesebacteria) bacterium GW2011_GWB1_38_5b | reverse complement strand
AACTGCCCAGCGATTCTCCTAAATCTTTTTCAGAGAAGGGTGCTGCTACTAGAATTGTGGCCTTTATTTTTTTCGAGATTTTATTTTCTGAAAGATATTTAGCTAAAAAAATTCCGCCCAGGGAATGACCTATGAGAATTAAATTGTTATTTAAGAAAGACAATATCCTTTCAAACCAGATTTTCCATTCGTTGTAGCGAGCGTTTGTGATATTGGGCATTTTAGGCACGAAAACTTCAAGATTCTCGCCCAGCTCTTCTGCGAGAGCATCCTTCCATTCCCTGTGCGACTGCAACCTTTTCAAATTGATTTCTTTACTTTTAAGAAAAGAAATATAGCTTTCATGGCTGTCGAAAGTTGTACCTCCGCCAATCACGAGAATTTGTTGCTTCATTTTCATTCTTGTATATTAGCACAATCGGCCCAAATTTAGGTATAATCCAAATATGATTACTAATGCCAAAGACTTTTTAGGACAAGAAGTAAAAGTTGTTATTGACAGGCCGCTTGGCAGCAAACACCCCAAATTTAAATATTTTTATCAAACCAATTATGGCTTTGTGCCAAATACAACGTCCCCTGACGGGGAAGAGTTGGATGTTTATTTTTTGGGAGTAGACAAGCCCGTCAAAAAATCAAAGGGTGTTTGTATCGCGGTCATTCACAGAACTAACGATGAGGATGACAAGCTGATAGTGGTCCCCAAAGGTAAAAACTTATCTGATAAAGAAATCGACAAACTAACTTATTTCCAGGAAAAATATTTTGAACATATAATTGTTAGGGGTTAACTGCCTTGAATAAAGCCAGTTGATGGGTTTTACTTCTTATCTTCTTTATAGCAGCCTTTTCAATTTGTCTAACGCGGCCTTCGGTCACATTCCACCTCTTACCAATTTTTATATGAGTGTCCTCTTCAAGTCTTTTAAAAAGAACGAGTCTTTCGTTTGCAGTCAGATCGGGAATATTCTTAATGAATGAAGAGAAATATTTAAGAGTCTGGTTCGAGCGCATTCCTAGCCCATTATACTACAAGGAAATTCCTTTTGTTTTTTCCCACCGCTCTCTTGGACATTTAACGGGCCAGCTTCTCCACGCTTCTTTATCTCTATATTCCGGGAACTGACCATCTTCAACCCAGTGTAATTTTTCATCATCTGTTATATGGCCTACAAATTCTTTGCCATTCAGGTGATCAATTTCATGTTGAAAAATACGAGCAACATAGCCTTCGTGAGTTTCTGTTACTACTTTTCCTTCGGGATTGTATGCTTTCACTTTAACTTTTGTAGGGCGCGATACTATTCCGCAAACTCTATCTGTTGAAAAACAACCTTCATACCATTCTGTTTGTTCTTTTGATTTCCAAGTTATCTCTGGATTTATATAAACCCTCAAATCTCCAACTTTCCCGTACCCATCAGCTTTCACGTCAACCAGAATAATCCTTTTGGAAAGCTTTACCTGTGGAGCGGCCAAACCAACTAATACTGGTCTTTTCCTGTCGCTTTGTTCCGGATACGCAAACGCAAGCATCTTCTCAATTATTTTTTTAGTCTTAAAAGAAGCTATTGCCTTGACTGGAATTTTCTCGGCAGTTTTTACTAAAACAGGGTCATTCGGAGCTGCAAACCCTTTCCTTTGAACTGCCATTGCTGGAATTATAACACAACTTGAAGCTATGGTTTTTATAATATTTTTAGAACCCCAAATCCCCAGCGATGAGAGCTTCCTTTTTAGCCTTTGGCCATCTTTTAAGTTCAGCTTCTCGTTGCATCACTTCCCTTCCTGTCTGATATTTTTCACTATAGACCAATTTAAAACTGTGGAAGTAACGAATATATTTTGCAGATTTTGAAGATTTTAGACGATGTTCTTTCAGTCTCTTTTCTAAATTATTAGTTTGGCCAATATAAAGAGTGTTTGAAGAGGTACGGAGGATATAGACAAAATACATTTTATATGGGCTGCGAACTGTGGACCAAGTTAGAACTTATATTATCTCACTTCAAGGGCAATTCACAGTTCCAAATTTCAACTTATCAATTTAGCTTATGGATGGGGGCAACGGCAACCAACCAGTGGCCCAGAGTGCACCAGAGGGTCCTAAAAAGGACATGGGGCAAATACAAGTATTACATGAGGCTAGAATGGCCAGCGGAAATCTAGGTGGACGTCCTACTGTAATGACAGAGGAGGTTCTGGTCAAACTGAAAGAGGCTTTTATGTTCGATGCGACGGATAAGGAGGCTTGTATCTGGGCAGGAATTGGTGAAGCTAGCCTCTATCGTTACCAAGCCGAGAACTCTGAGTTTCGGGAGCAAAAAGAGGCTTGGAAACAGAACCCTGTTTTGAAAGCCAAAGTAACCATCTACAACAATCTTAACAATGTAGATATTGCCAAATGGTATCTTGAAAGGAAGGCAAAGAATGAATTCGGCACAAGACAGGAGATTACCGGATCAGCAGGCACTGACTTTTTGGTGCCTTTAATTAAAAGATTGGATAAAACAGACTATACCCAGGTCGCCGAGGAGGCCAAAAAGGCTATGGAGGCAATGAAGCCAACAACTCCGACTTAAAAGTCGAATTAATCAAATTCATGAATAATTTGGCTGTGTATGCCGGAAGTTAAGCCAAGGAGAAGAGCTCATTTCATTTGATACCCCCAATATTAGTTGTTTTGGTATGTGTGAAGCTTGTCCTGTCTCAATTCTCATGAGTTCAAAAGCAACTGCTCTATGATTTCCTTCAACTACAGTGTAAGGGTTATTGAAGCTTGACCCGATTAAAATTATTTTTTCCTTAAATTCAAATTTTCCAACATTATTCTTAATATCATGAATAATATCAAACCTTACACTCCCTATATCTTTAACATTCTCCTTAATTGCGAAAGCTACTTCCTTCAGATTTTTTCCTGTACCGAAAGTTTTTTCCCAGCCCGTCTCCCTTATCACCAACAGATTTTCGAATTCGTCGGCTTCCAACTCAATCAAATTCCACTCGGTTTCTAAGGGAAGACAACCAAGCAAGGGATATCTCCATTTCCATAAAAGCTCCTTCCTAATAAAATTTTCCTGCCAATCGTTAAGATTTGGGTTAGAAATTATCCTTTCATATTTATTTCGAACCGAATTGTAAAATTCTTTGTACCATTCGGAACCTAGGAACTGTAATTCAAATTCTGGTTGACTAACCTTGGATATTATTTTCATATAACAATTTAAGATTTCGGATTATGGATTTAAGATTAATGATTTTTTTTTATAATGAGCAACCACATACATTTAATTGATATTGAGCTTCTGCACAGGATGACATCTGGGAACAGGTTTTTGAGCAGTCACAAATATAACTCCCACCAGACAGAGAGTCGGTTGACTGGCCACTTGAGGGAGCGGAAGTTGATTGTGGCTTAACTGTAGGCTTAACAGTGGATGTTACAGCACACATTGAGCTCCATAGTCCTTTTTGCTCCTCTCTAGCTAATCTTTGGGCTTCTACGAAGCGGTCCTGGTATTTTATATCTGGAGGATAAGAACTGGATTGGGCATAACCCTCTCTTACTAAGTATTCGTTTACCAAAATATTATCAATCCAGATGTATCTTAAAAGCCTACCGTACTTATCCTTTTCGGAAATATCCCTCTCTAACTCAACTATTTTACCTTCGACTAGTTCCTGGTTCTTTTGGGAAGCTTCTTTACCATAACATTGAATTGGCTTACTTGGGTGAACTACCTCTGGGGTGTCAATTCCGATATAGCGGACTGTCTCTCCGGTTTCGATCTTTATAGTATCTCCATCAACTACATTTACAACTTTTACTAAGACACCGCTTCTTTTGGGACCAGGAGTAGGAGAGAGGACTTCTTGAGATGCCACGGTGGGTTTAATCTCTGAAACAGGAGTCGAAGATGAACTGGTTAAGCTAGTTTTACTTGAAGATGGTACAGTGGCAATGGATAGAATAAAAAATAGAAGGGTTAATCCTCCGCCGAAAGCCAAGAATTTTTTCCTACTAACTCCGCTTCCTCTTAATATCCAAGAGGGTTTAATCAACCCTATAGGAACTAAAATTAAAGATAAAAGGAAAAGTAATATGAATACCCAGAACATGTTGTCTTTTGCCTTGGATTATAGGCCTGGAGTTATTAAAAATGAAGAGTTGATTTATTGAACGTTAAAATGGGAAAAGCTCTTGAACTTTTACTCCTAAAACTTTAGCAATTTTATAAACTGTTTTAAGTGATGGCTTCCTGCTTCCATTCTCAATAAACTGAATGTATTTAGGGCTTACCTTCATCTTTTCCGCTAATTCCTCTTGAGTAAATTTAGCTAATTTTCGTAACTTCTTTATTTTTTTCCCCAGCTTTTTATCTCTCTCTGTTATCATACGCTAAGCGTATGAGCAAGAAGGGCTGATTAAAACCTACTGTGTGTTACTTTGTAGCTTCAAATACAAGTTGTTTTCACACCTACTCTCTGTTACCATATACAAGGATAGTTAGACAATATGGAAACGCAACAAGTTAAGAAATGGTATCAAAAGACTGGCGGGATAATTGCCTTGTTAGTTCTCTTTTTTCCTATTGGTCTGTTCCTAATGTGGAAATATGCTGACTGGGGTAATAAAACTAAATGGATAATTACCAGCGCGTTCGGATTATTATTTGTGATAGGACGATTTAGCGGCGGTGATGATGTAAATAAAGATAAAACTAACCCTCAGGTAACTACGGAGACTTCGCAAAGCGTCTCAGAACTAAAACCTACCGAAGCTCCGAAACCCACTCAACATGAGTTAGATGCGACAGTCAAGTTTAGTGAAGATGCGTTTCTTATAACAAATAATGAAAATGAAGATTGGACAAGTTGTAGATTTGAGCTTAATTCAGGAATAATCAGGGGCGGGTATACCTATAAAGGGGAAATAGTAGCGAAAGATGCCTTGATAATTCCTTTCAGAGATTTTACAAAGGGTGATGGTACTCGTTTTAACTCATATTCTACAAAGGCTCAAAATCTATCCATCTCTTGCGAAGTAGGCAACATCCATGGCTTTAACTACTTCACTATAAATTAGTTCGCAGATGTAGTTCCACTCTTACTGTCAAAGCGGTACAATCTGTCCAGACAAAACAATGGTAAGGGGTGCGAAAATCGTAGCAAGAATTGGACCAGTTAACGTTTATTCGGGGGGTTATCTGGTGGAAAAGGATAAAATTGAAGAGCTCGTTTTTTCAGACAGATTAAAAGAATTCTTAAATGTAAACTCTAATAAAGTTACAGAGGTTCGACGGTTTTGCAGGAAGTACGCCTTTTTTCCAAGAGATGTATCTCAAGGGTGGCAATCCGCTTTCAAAAAGGAGCAAGAAACAGTCAAAGAGTTAGTTATCCGTTTCAATGAAGATAAGCTCTCTAGCTCTGACCTGGCGACTATCAATGCAAAAAGAGCGGGAGATGTAAGAAAGTCACTGCAATTAGTTAGCGACACCAAGCTCGACCAAATTCGAGATAAAATCCGTAAATTGAATGGCAACGATGATTTCTACAACGAAGTAGGACGAAATAAAGCAGGCCATCTCATTGAAACTACAGTTCTAATCTCACCAACTGCCTCTCTATATGAAGATGTAATTAACTATTTCAAGAGTAAGGCTCAACTTCGCCAGTGTCTAATGTGCAAAGATTTTTTCGTGCAAAATAAATATACCCCGTGGCAAAAGTTCTGTTCTCTCAACTGTAAGGAACGATATAACAAGCGTTAAAATCTCCCCGCAGTTTTCCATTAAGTTAATGTCCCGAAACTGAAAGAATTGAGACGTGGGACAAAATGGGACATACAAGAGCAAGGATATATTTGAGTGTAGTTGGATATACTCCCAAGGCGTAAAACTTCTGGGTCTGGAACCTGACGAAAAGTACTTCTGGTTCGTTTTCGAAAACTTAGCAACTTGTCAAAAGCTCTCTTCTGACTATTGGTCCCACAAAGCTTCAGGAGACGTAAAGAAATTTGTAGATAGTCTCAAAACGTTAAAGGACTTGGTATTTAGCCAGAAATGACTATGACTACATTTCAGTTAAGTGAACAAGCAATCAAAGATTTTAAAAGAATTTACTTTGAGGAAAAGGGGGAGAAAATTTCGGATATAAAAGCTAATGAACTAGGGGTTTTACTTCTCAATTTTATGAAATTAATCTATAAACCTTTGCCCAAAACCTTTGGCCCAAAAGCCTAGACATGAAGCTAAATGGATATAGACCAACTCATAAAAATAAATGGTTCTTTATTAAATACGGGATACTTAATATACAAGAACTTGCACTATTAGAATATTATGCAGACATCTTTGACTTTGATAAGAACCACAGAACATTCGGATTATTCGAAATAAATTTTGAGGAAATCGCCAGTATATTTAGCTGCAAATCTGCAAACACGGTAAGAAATTGGCACAACAAATTACTCAAGCTGGGTTTTATCAGAAAAACAGAATTGAAATATGTCTACGAACTCTCTTGCCACTTACGCTACATAAATCCTGGTAAGTGGGGTGGGCAGGCTGTTCACTTCCAGGAAATCGAAAAGGACCAACCTATTGAAGTAATTCTCCAAAGTTTTGGAATAAATCTCCAATCTATTGGAAAAAAAATTCAACCAGTTGGAAAAAATAGTCAAAATTTAGGTTCAAAACCTACCCCTATAGCTCTAGGTTCCTCTAAGGATGGTATTTATTCTTCTGATAAGAAATATGTGTTAGTTAAACAGGGATTGAGAAGTAACGAGGAGTATGTACGCTTAAAAGAGGAAATGGGACTAAATTCTTTGGAAATAGACGATATGAAGTGGATTGACGAAAATTTAATCAGTCGCCAAGTAGTAACTAACGATAACGAGGGTGAAATAGTTAGTCTATTTTTTAATGGCAGTTATGAGCATTTTCATAGAAATCTTATTACGTTAAAATAAAGAAATATGTCATATCTAACACAGGAGTTAGTCAAACAATTAAAGGAGATTAAATTTATTGTGTATTTGAGGAAGTCCTCGGAAGACAACGAGGACAGACAGATCAGGTCAATTCCGGGGCAACGTATGGACATTGACGAACAGCTCGTAAATAAATATGGCATCAAAGTAATTAAGCCATATCTGGAAGAAAGCCAAACTGCATTCAAGGAAGGTCGACCACAGTTCAACGAAGTGTTGCAAATGACTGAAAATAACCAAGCCCAAGGAGTGATAGTCTGGCATCCAAATCGTTTGGCTAGGAACTATGGTGATGGTGGACGGTTCGTTCAAGCAATGTCTAACAGTAAGATTAAGGTTGTACTTAGCTGTGCAGGCATCTTTGAAAATAACCCTCGGGATAAGGAGTACTTAATGACCGAGTTTACCCGGGCCACTCGTGATAGTGATGATAAAAGTGAAGCAGTAAAACGGGGAAACCGTGTCAAATTTACAGAAAAAAAGCAATGGATTGGTCCTGCCAAACCTGGCTGGTTAAATTTCCCCAATCCTGTTACCAGGGAAAAGGAGATATTAGAAGACCCCGACAGATTTCCACTTCTTAGAAGAGGGATCCAGCTTGTACTTTCAGGGACTTTTACACCAATGCAAGCTTTATACAAACTTA
>Ga0075718_133_pt1 | contig 7995 bp, 11 predicted proteins | sample RifGroB1_FD_67779 | JGI IMG/M metagenome (GOLD analysis project Ga0075718, IMG submission 67779) | Microgenomates (Woesebacteria) bacterium GW2011_GWB1_38_5b | reverse complement strand
GCCAACGTTGTTAATGATATATCTGATTTATCGGAAAGAGTTAAGGTTGTCTCGGAAAACTTTACCAAAGAAGTTTTGGTCGAAGAGTTTATCGACGGAAGAGAATTCACGGTCGGAGTTATCGGAAACGACAACCCGAAAATTCTTCCCATAATCGAACAGAAATTTGATTTTTTGCCCAAGGGAATGAATAAAATTGCCAGTTTTGAACTCAAATGGATATATGAGGACTCGTTGAAAAACTTGTCCGACGCATACGACTGTCCGGCAAGGCTGACCAAAAAACTCAAGGACCTGATAGTCAAAACCTCGGTCGAAATTTACAGGCTCCTGGACGTACGGGACTGCGCGCGGATCGACTACAGGCTGGACAATAAAGGGCGGCTATACTTTATCGAAATAAACACGCTTCCGGGAATCAATCCCGACGAAAGTATTATTTCCTATTTTCCCCTTGCGGCAAGAAAAGCCGGGATGAGCTACCGGGACTTAATTGGGACTATTCTTTTTCTGGCATGCAGGAGGTATAATCTCCGCTATGCGAAAAGACGTACTTTTTCCGACTTCGATTGAGAAGGAACTTCGGTTCGACAATTGGCGCAGAGAGGGAGGTATCGAGATGCTTCTTTCCGACATGGACGATACAATCTGTCCGACCAGGCAGATTTTTTTAACTACCGAATCAGAGGCGTGTGATTTCCTTGCCGCCAATGCCCCCGCCGTCTCCAGAGAAGACTGGGAAGTGGAAGTAAAAACCATAAACAATAAGCTTTTTGAAAAATACGGTGTCAATCCCGGTCGCTGGAATTATCTCGTGGATGAAATTACAGAAAAATATTCCCTGTCCGCATCGGTGGAACAGGAGGCCAGGCGGATTTTTCAGCAGATATATTTAAGGCCAATGACGATGCTTGAAGGCGCTTCCGAAGGACTGGATTTTATTAAAAAGGTGGGTCTTCCTATCGGCATCGTAACCCATGCCAATCCTGAATGGACCTGGAAAAAATACAACTGGTTGGGACTTAAAAGATTTGTAAACTGGGACGACATCTTCATAGTTGACGAAAACGGCCACAAAACCGCCGAATCCTGGAGACGGGCGATAAGCTACTTCGGACAAAGTCCGGATCAATGCGCAGTGGTGGGCGACAGCCCCAGATCGGATATCAATCCGGCATGGGAGATAGGGGTAAAACACTGTTTTTTGGTTGAAGACCGGAAGCAGTGGGCGATTCATAAGCAGCCCGTTGACCCAAGCGTCAAAATAATCCACCGTCTGGACCAGATTGCCGAAGCGGCGCTGAATGGACAACTAAGCTGAGGCCAGATATCGAAACTAAATCTATTCTCACAAAACCGAATTTATTAGCGACTTTCTTTGCAATGGTTGTTTTTCCTGAAAAGGGGATACCGCAAAAAATATAGAGTTTGTTCATGGAAGAAGTATATCACTTGATGCTAAATTGCAGGGGCCAGTAAATTATGTCGGGAGCTTCTTTAGGTTTGAATATTTCAAAAAAGTGTAGAATACCCATATGGTGCAAGGGGAACGAGAAGTTGGGGATATGCCACTTGTAATTATTGAGTCCCCTTTTGCGGGTGACGTAGAGAAGAATTTGAAATTTGCAAGAGCGTGTATGCGTGATTCGTTAAGTCGGGGGGAAGCTCCATTAGCATCACATCTACTTTATACTCAAGAAGGTATATTAAATGATAAGGTTCCAGAAGAAAGAAAACAGGGGATTGAAGCAGGTCTGGCTTGGGGCAGAAAGGCAAGTAAGACGGTTATATATACTAATTTGGGTATTACTGAAGGTATGAAAAAGGGAATAAAAAGGGCTGAAGAAGAGGGTAGAGAAGTAGAATATCGTGAGCTGGATTCTTGGTCCACTTGAACCAACAGACGTATATCGAAAAATCCCTAACCAATTTACTGCACCGCTCTAATGACTAAGCTCCGGCTCGGCCGAGTTTACACTGGGCGAAGCCTGATGTGTTCTCGCCTCCGCTTTTTTTGCGCGCGATTTAACTAGTTAAGTGACTTAGACACATGCATCTGAAGTTAAAAAAGTTAATACTCGTCGTGGGTAATAATGTCTGTAAATAGGATTACATTGTCTACAATTAAGAAAGTAATTCTTAAATTTCCTTCAACCCAAAAAGAATATTCTTGAGCTCTTTCACCGGTTAGTTTGTGGAGTTTTAAGGAAGGGTGTCTTAAATTTTCCTCTAATAATGCTACCTGTTTTTTAATCCTACTTTTGAGCTGAGAATTCCTTTTTAACCTTTTCGAAAGATTTTTATCAAAGTGGGCGGTGGTCTGAATTCTCATTTACCGAGGTTATAAATCAGCCAAGTAGCTATCAATATTTTTTACCGAGGTAGTTTTACCAGCCCTGTAGTCCTCTAAAGCTTTCAAAGCTATTTCTTCCCTTTGCCTACTCATTTTGAAAACGGGAATATCCACATCCTTAACATCGTTTATTACCAAGTGCCTCATATATGAAGCTAATCCCAAACCAAATTTTTCAGCCTTGCTTTTGAGATGTAGGTAAAGCTCCTCAGGTAGGGTAACCTTAATTTGAGTCGTTTGTATATTAGACATACTACAATAATAGTACCAAGTCAGGGACTTGTCAAGTACTATAATAGTACCTTTTTGGTACATCAATATTGGCTCGAACCTATAAAAGAGCCGAATTGTAGGGTAGAATCTATTGTTTTTGTTCCGAATATCCTTTTGGGCAGACGCATATCGAAAAATCCGAACTCAAATAGTCTTACCGCTCCAATGACTTAGCTCCGGCTCGTCCTTCGTCCTCGCCTCCGCCTTTTTTGCGCGCGCGATTTAATCTGGCTAACGCCAGATATTGTTCTTGCCCCACCCAGCCCAGCGCGAACAATGTTATTTGTAAAGATAGAAGTACTCCCTAATTCTAGAATTATTGACTAAGAATCTTTGCCGAATATGGAGTCATTGAAAAATACCACTGATTTACACTCTTTACTGCACTGTAAGTCTGAGGATTCATACATTTTGAAAAGCTTTTTCTACTGTTTGGCTGAATCTGTTCTGAATCTGTTTGAAAAGGCGAGAAAACTTCATAATGGAACGAGGCTCCATTCATTTCTTTAGAAAAATCTGCTCTTACTGCAATAAGAGTGGCGGGCAAGGAGCCCGAATTGTAAACAGTTCCTGAGAGTTGAACACAATAATCCGCATCTTCGCCTTTAACGTTTTCTATAGTTAGATTGGTTAGTGGAAAATCTTCTAGAGTTTTTTCTTGTTTCAGTAGCTCAAGACATAACTTAGTTCTTTCGTTTGAACCTAAATTGAGGCAATCCATCTCAGTTTTTGGAGCGTTATTTTTGTTGTAGAGTTGGTAAGAAATAAACAATAAAAGTAGAAAAATTCCAATCAAAACCCACTTCTTGAAACCAGACTCTTTCTTAACCGCCATTAGAAGTATTATATCAGTAATGTTTAGATAATTTCTTGTTTTGGCAGATAGAACTTCCAAACTTTTGGAGTTATAATCAGACTATATGAAAGTTAAAATTACTGAACTCAAAGAAAAAGTTAACAAATATCTTCAGACAAGTGGAATGAATGAACACGACTCCAGTGTGATGACCGATTTAATTGTCGAACAGGAAATGGTAGGTAATCAGTTTAGTCCAGTTGGGGAACTCGCAGGGAAACATGCAAGACTTATTGAAAATGCTAAAGATGCCAAAGAAGAAATAGCCACCGAAAAACCCTCTTTGAAATTAGTAAAAGGAAATGGTCGACTTGCCCCCTTAATAACTGCTGATTATCTAGAAGAAATAGTCAAAAAGGCCAAAACTCAGGGAATTTATGCATTTGGAGTTTATGATAGTACATACAATGAATTCTTCGATATTTTTTGCAGAAGAATAGTAGCAAAAGACTGTATAGGTATTATTTTCGAAAACGGAGGTCCTCAAGGAGTTGTTCCTTTTGGAGGTAAAAAAGATATAACTGGGACCAATCCAATTGCATATGGAATTCCTACCCACAAATATCCAATGATTTTTGATGGAGCTACAGCAATGCACGCTTGGGGAAGAATTAAACAAGCAAAAGAAAATAACGAAAAACTTCCAGATGGTTACTTAGACAAAGCGGGAAAAGAAACAACTGACCCAAATGAAGCAGTTGCAATCCTTACTTTTGGTGGATTTAAAGGATATGCAATTAATTTATTAGTAGATGTCTTAAGCGGAGCTTTAGTTAGAGGCAAAAGTGGATTAGATCAGCCAGCTGATTCACAAAGATATATAGGAACATTAATTATCGTAATTGATCCAGCAGCTTTTGGGGATATTAAAGATTTCAAAGACTCAACAACAAAACTAGTTGAGGATATACTTGCAGTTCCTCCAGTTGATCCAAATAAACCAGTTAAAGTTCCAGGTATTAGGGGATCAGAAAGAATAGAACAATTTGAAAAATCAGGAGAGATCGAAATTAAAGATGAGGACTGGGAAAAGTTTTTAAAGAAATAAAATGAAAGAATTTTTAGTAATTTTTGTAGTATTTACTTTAATCGAAATTTTAAAACAATACCCTCCACTTATTTTTTTGAATTACAATTCTGATCGTCTGTATAAGAAAATAATGCATTTGCTTAAAACAATGCTGGACAAAAGTGAAATTAAATTAAAAGAGAGAGCTGAGAATTCGACTTTCACTAAAAAGGAACTTGAGGAATTCAGAGATGATACAAATAATGAAATAAAAGAGTTAATAGCTCTACGAAACATTGTTTACGAGATAATTGGAAACTATCAAGATAAATCAGTGAAATATAATCACATAGTCAAAACTTGGATTGAGTACTTACAGATTTATGAAGAACTTGAAGAAGCAAGTTCACATGATGAAGTAGGAGCAGTTGAAATAATTGGATATGACAACATGAGAATTAAACAATTCAAACTCGAAGCAAACAAGAAAGCCTTAAAAGAATTATTGAAAATTAGTAACGCTTTAAAATAAGTATGAGAAATAAATTTGCACTTGTAACAGGCGCTTCCACTGGAATTGGCAAAGCTATTGCTATTGAACTTGGCAAAAATGGTGTGTCTGTTGTTTTGGTTGCAAGACGAGGAGATAAATTAAAAGAAACCCAAAAAGTAATTGAAGATATTGGCGGTGTTGCCTGGGTTAATCCGTGTGATTTAGAAAACGTTGACGAGATCAATAAATTAGTAGAAGAAATCAAAAAAGAAACTGATTTTAGAGATTTAGATATTTTAGTAAATGTCGCAGGAATTTGGCATGGAGAAGACAAAGTTCTTGCTGGAATTGATTACGAAGATTTCAAACAAGAAGATATTGTTAAAACTATGAATGTCGGAATTCTAGCCCCAATGCTTTTATGTAATACCCTTATCCCCGAGATGCAACACGGCAGCTCGATTATTAATATCTCAGGTACTTTTGAAAATGGAGCAAAAGGTTGGTTGCCGTATTATGTTTCAAAAAGAGCGATTGAAGATTTTACAGTTGGTCTTGCTCAAGATGAACAGGTAATAAATAAAAAGATGAAAGTGAATTGTATCTCTCCATCAGATACAGCAACAGAAGAATATAAAAAATATTTTCCTGAAGATGCAAAGGATGCCAATAGTTCGAAAGACATTGCCAAAGAAGTCCTAAATCTTATTCAGTCAAACGAATCTGGACAATTTGTAACGATTAAAAAAGGCAAAGTATTTAAGGAGGGTTTTCATAAGTAAGAATGTATTTAATTTTGATTCTTTTCTACACTTTTATTCCTCCAACAGTTTTGTATTACTGCCTAAAACTTATTTACCAAGAAAAACATGAATATGGTTGGCATATTCACTACTTAACAAAGTTTTTTATTACTCTTTCTTTTCTTCCAATTCTTTACTTACCACAAGTTGATTTAGCACTAGTTCCAAAATCTTTAATTTCAGTTTTACTATTTGTTCTTACAATTTTCTTTGCAGTTTTAGGAATCAAACCGGCTATCAAAAACAAAGTAGTCTTTTTATACTTCGGTGGAATATTTGCTTCATTCATGGAAGAGATATTATTTAGAGGAGTAATATTTGGTTTAGCTAAAGCATATTGGAACAGCAATTTAATAGCTTTAATAATTTCTTCAGTCGCATTTGGAATATGGCATCTTAAAAACTATGCATGGCAACCAGACAAGAAATGGTTATTTATACACTTCTTGTACACTGGATTTATGTATGGTCCAATTTTTGCTGGACTCAGAATCCTGACAGGAGATATTTATTTAGCATCACTATTCCATTTCTTGGTTGATACCTATGTGGCTCTTGCTCCAAAGAAATATAGATGGACGATACTAGGTGACAGAGGAGAGAAATTTAAAGATTCATACACGATTAAATAAATTTCAATTTGAGAATTTTTTTCCTGGCATACTGGCTTCATATTCTTTCGAACGTTCTACCAGGTCGATCCAGTCTACAACCATCTTGATAAGATTTTTCAGGTCTTCTATATCTTTGTCTTCCCAAACTCGTATATAGTGGGTTTCATCATTGCCAATCCACGCGGCTCGACTTGCGCATGATTTAATCCTTGTATCTGTGATTAGTTTTATAACATCGCCAAGCTGTGCTTTTTTAACTTTTTCTTCAAGTTCTGGACTCGTTTTTACAAGATAGTCCTTCACAAGAAATTCTAAGGCTTTTCTATATCCTGGCCCTGCGACCATGTCTAAACCATTTTCTTCAGCAATTCTTGATTGATTATAAATCCTTGGAAATTTTTCAGAAATTTTAGTTATAAATTCAGAAAACTTTTCATATTCAGTTATATCAAGTAGGTAAGTTGTGTTCAGAAATAAAGTGTCACCAGTGGGATATCCAGGGTTAATATATTTGGCGATAAACAAGCGATTGCATTCTTCGCGAGGGCAACGATAAACGATTTGTAGAAATCCTTCATAGCGTCGCCATGTGTCAACTCCATGTTCAAAACAAAAGATGGGAGAGATACCTTTTCCACAAGCCGGACATGTATCAGGCCTTTTATCTATATCGTTACTGCTGTCTTTAGTTCTAAATGACATATTAATTTAATACTTTTTTCCAAGTCATAGCGTCTCCTCCTTTACCGTATTTTTCAATAATCATTCCTTGATTTCCACCGCACATTTTGTCATAAAACCCCCAACTTGCTTTATATCTTGGACCACTATGAATTACTAAGAGATTTTTCTCATTGGCTTTTGCATTATTACAAATTGTCTCAAATAGTTTTTTTCCAATTCCACCACCTCTAAAAACTTCAGGGGATACAAAAGCATTTAATAATTCGGCAGTCTTTTCTGATTCTTTAATATCAAAATGCTTAACCATGTCAGGATCGGGGGAAGAATAAGCCATACAGCCCCAGACCTTTCCAGTCTCATCTCTCGCAACTAAATATTTTCTAATTCTTCCATAATTGTCTTTGCCACCTCTCATATATGATTGAATTTCTGAAATTTCTCCAGGCAAAATCTCATGGGTATTTCTATCTCTTACATGAGTTTCAAGAATTGGTTTCACCTGCTCAATATCAGATTCTTTAAGTTCTGAAATCTCTATTGTGTGATTTTGTAAAATGTCTTTTTGCCGATCCATGTTCTGCCTGTATTATCCTACTCAAAACTGCCTGAAGCAATAAGATGCAGTTGAAAACAATACTTCACGGATTAAATTAAAAATATAACGCGAAAATTTTAGCATTTTTGTTTTTAAAATAAGGAACAACAAGGGGATTCGATCCGGCGTTTGCGGAGGCGAGGACGAAGGACGAGCCGGAGCTAAGTCATTAGAGCGGTAAGACTATTTGAGTTCGGATTTTTCGATATACGTCTGCCCAGAAAGAAACTCGCTCGCGTTGGGTCGCCCCATGGCGAGGGCGACAGGCAGAAAATACCGTGTTGAAGGGCAATTTTAACTCTGGTTTTAGTTGCC
>Ga0075718_141_pt1 | contig 8236 bp, 3 predicted proteins | sample RifGroB1_FD_67779 | JGI IMG/M metagenome (GOLD analysis project Ga0075718, IMG submission 67779) | Microgenomates (Woesebacteria) bacterium GW2011_GWB1_38_5b | reverse complement strand
AACCTAATATGAAAATACTTGGAATTGATTACGGAAGAAAAAAGATTGGTCTTTCCTTTTCAGAAGGAAAGATTGCCAGCCCTTTGGGTGTAATTAAGTTTGAAGATTGGAAAAGTTTCAAAGAGAGACTCATCGAAATAATTGCTGAAGAGGGAGTAGAAAAAATAGTGATAGGAGTTTCTGAAGGAAAGATGGCAGAAGAGATTAAAAAGTTCGGTGAGAGACTCTTATCAGAGATATCAGCTCCTATCGAATATTTTGACGAAACGCTTTCAACCCACCAGGCTCAAGAATTATCCAGAGAATCTGGCATGAAGAAAAACAAAAGACTTGCCTTAGAAGATGCATATGCTGCTTCAGTTATGCTACAATCTTATTTAGATAACAATGTTTAAAGACGTAATTGCCCCAATTCAGGCCTGGCTTCTTTCTCAGGGAAGATGTGTTGGCTGCGGCAAGGAATTAGATAAGGGTAAAAAGACTGGACTTAAGGATGGAACAGAAAAAATAGTTTGTGAGTGCGGGCGTGTTTTTGTTCATGACCCCAAGACCAAGAAATTCAGAAGAGCCCTTCTTGAGGAGGTTTAACTTTTAATGAAGAAACTACTCATATCATTCTTTTTCCTCCTAGCATCTTTTTCTTTAGTTTTGCTTTTTGTTTATAGGGAAGCAAAACCAGTATCTAATGACACTTCATTTAAGTATTTTCTAATAGTCAAAGGAACTGGAGCTTCGCAGGTTGCTAATAATTTAGGAAAGTCCGGTCTTCTTAGAAGCCCTATCTTATTTAAGCTTTATATGCGCCTTACTGGCCTTTCTCAAAAGATTCAAGCAGGCCAATATAAACTCTCTTCAAGCTACTCTTTGTTTAAGACAATCTCGGAAATAAACAAAGGTCCGATTGAGGTTTGGGTGACAATTCCGGAAGGATTACGTAGGGAACAAATTGCAGAAAAGTTCATTAATGTTTTAAATCCTTCTGATCCGGAAATCTTTAGAAGCGAATTTCTAGATCTTTCTAAAGGAAAAGAAGGATATCTTTTTCCTGATACTTATCTTTTTCCTTGGGATGCCCGTCCAAGCTTGATAGTTAGTAAAATGCTGGCTACCTTTGATGCCAAGATAAAAGATATAACAGTAAGTGAGATCATTGTTGCTTCTTTGATTGAGAGGGAGACTTTAAATGATGAAGAAAGACCTGTGGTTGCAGGGATTATTTTTAAAAGGCTTAAGAACGGCTGGCCTTTGCAGATTGATGCAACGGTTCAGTATGCATCGGCAACAGAAAGGTGCAAAAATAGACTCTCTGATTGCGATTGGTGGCAGACAGTTACCAAAGATGAGATTGGTCTAACTTCTAGGTTTAACACCTACAAATACCCAGGTCTTCCCCCGAGCCCAATTGCAAATGCTGGGTTAACATCTTTAAATGCGGCAATGAGTCCCGAAGAATCTTCCTTCTGGTTCTATCTCCATGATCCCAGTGGAGCCATCCACTATGCCAAGACTTTAGAGGAGCATAATTTGAATATTAGTAGGTACTTAGGGAAGTAGTTTCCAGGTTTGCCTATTGACATCGCCACAATTTCGGTAAAATTGAAAAGGGTTTACCTGAATTGGATTTATCTAAAGTACAAAGGGATTCGTGGCAATTATTTTTAACTGAAGGAATAGCCCAAGAACTTAAAGGAATTTCTCCGATTGACGACTTCACTGGTAAAAACTGGCAGCTTGTTTTAGGAGAACATTCTCTTGGGGAGCCAACAATTTCTCCAATGCTTGCTCAGGAAAAAGGTTTGACCTTCTCATGTCCCCTTAAGATTATCGCTACATTAATAAACAAAAGAACAGGAAAAGAAGTAACCCAGGAAGTTTTCTTGGGAGATCTTCCTCAAATGACCTTAAGAGGGACATTTGTCGTAAATGGAATTGAAAGAGCAGTTATTAATCAAATAGTTCGTTCTCCAGGTGTTTACTTCTCTGAGGAATTAGATGTTGCTTCAGGCAGAATGTTGGGTAAAGCAGAAGTAAGACCTCTTCATGGATCTTGGCTTGAATTTGAAGTCTCTCGAGGAGATGTTATTTCAGCCAGAATCGATAGGAGAAAGAAAGTTTTGGGAACAATCTTCTTAAGGGCAATGGGATTGGGATCTGATGAGGAGATTCTTTCAGCCTTTACTGGAATTGATAAAGATCCGAACCACAAATATATTGCCGCAACTTTAGCTAAAGATTCAACAAAATCAAAAGAGGAAGCACTCCTTGAAATTTATAGAAAATTAAGGCCAGGAGAACCAGCAATCTTAGAAAATGCAGAGACTTTATTTACCAGCATGTTTTTGGAACCAAGAAGATACGATATGGGCAAGGTTGGAAGATACAAGATAAATAAAAGACTGGGTCTTAGCCTTCCAAATGATAAATCGACTTGGGTTTTGACAAGACAGGACATTATCGGAGCATTAACCTATCTTATTGGTCTTCAGAATGGTACGGGGAGAGTTGACGATATTGATCATCTTTCCAACAGAAGATTAAGAAGGGTTGGAGAACTTGTTGCAGTGAACGCCTTTAGAGTTGGACTTTTGAGACTGGAAAGATCAATTAAGGAAAAGATGAGCTTGGTTTCTCCTGAGGATAAGCCGCTTCCAGCAACTTTAATTAATGCTAGACCCCTAATTGCATCTCTAAATGAGTTCTTCCGTTCAAATCAGCTTTCAACAATTCTTGATGACACAAACCCTTTAAGCGAAATAGACAATTTAAGAAGGGTTTCAGTTTTAGGACCAGGCGGAATTAATCGCGAAAGAGCCTCTTTTTCTATTCGTGACGTTAATTCTTCTCAGTATGGAAGACTTGATCCGGTAAGGAGCCCCGAAGGACCAAACATCGGACTTGTTACATATTTGGCTCTTTACACAAGAGTTAATGAATTCGGATTTTTAGAAACTCCTTATAGGAAGACAGAGAAGATTAAGAAAGGAAAGGGTGTTGAAGTTAGAGTAACTGACGAGATAGTTTATCTTACAGCAGAAGATGAAGAGGGCTACTACATTACATATTCTGGAATCAATCTTGACGACAAGGGCTACATCAAAAATGAAAGAGTTCCTCTAAGATACAAAGGCAACTTTACCGAGGGTCCCGTAAGCTTGGTGGATTTTGTTGACGTTACTCCAAGACAGGTTATTGGAGCATCAGCCTCGCTTATTCCTTTCTTGGCGCATGATGAAGGAAATAGATCTTTAATGGGATCAAACATGCAATGCCAGTCTGTTCCTTTGGTTAACCCTGAGTCTCCAGTTGTTGGAACCGGAATGGAAATGGAAGTTGCAAAGGGCATGGGAAGAGTAATTTATGCAAGGCATGCAGGGGTAGTTGAATATGCAGATGCCAAGGTGGTTGAAGTCAGATTAGATAAGAAGACAGATATTGTTTCTTCAAAAGCAGACGAAATCGAAGTTGCAGACGGAGGAAAGAAGGAAGTTTACCATTTGATGAAATTCAAAAGAACAGCGCACTCTACCTGCTATAACCAAAAAGTGGTTGTTATGCCGGGACAGAAAGTCAAGGCAGGAGACCTTCTTGTAGATGGTCCGGCAATTGAGAGCGGAGAAGTTTCTCTTGGAAGGAATCTTGTAATTGCATATACATCCTTGGGAGGCTATGGTTTTGAGGACGCAATCTTAGTTTCAGACAGGGTTGTCAAAGAAGATCTTCTAACCTCTATCCATATTGAAGAATATGAAGCAGACATAGTTGACACCAAGCTTGGTCCGGAAGAGTTAACCCGCGATATTCCAAATGTTGCCGAAATGGAGCTTGCCAATTTAGCGGAAGACGGAATAGTTGTAGTAGGTGCTGAAGTTGGACCAAACGATATCTTGGTAGGAAAGATTGCTCCTAAGGGTGAAACTGAGCTTACTTCAGAAGAAAGACTATTAAGAGCAATATTCGGAGAAAAAGCCAGAGAAGTAAGAGATACATCTTTACGTGTTCCCCATGGAGAAAAGGGAATTGTAGTTAGTGTTTCAATCTTGGACAAAGACAAGGGTGATGAGTTGGGCCCAGGAGTAATCAAGAAAGTTGTTGTCAAAGTTGCCCAAATAAGAAAGCTTACAGTCGGAGACAAAGTCGCTGGACGTCATGGTAATAAGGGAGTTGTTGCTAAAATTACTCCTGCTGCAGACATGCCGTATCTTCCAGATGGAACAGCGGTTGATATTATTATTTCTCCTCTTTCAGTTTTGGCTCGTATGAATTTGGGACAGCTTTTGGAGTGTCATTTGGGATGGGCTCTTTCAAAGAAAGGTCAAAAAGGAGCTCTTCCTGTATTTGACAGAGTTGGGGAAGACTTAATTGTTAAAGAACTTGAAGCTGCGGGGCTTCCCACTTCTGGAAAGATAAAGCTAAGAGATGGTAGAACCGGAGAACAGTTTAAGGAAGATACAGTAGTCGGAATTGCCTACATTATGAAGCTTATCCACATGGTTGAGGACAAAACTCATGCCAGGAGCACCGGACCGTACTCTCTTGTTACGCAGCAACCTCTTGGAGGAAAAGCCCAAATGGGAGGACAACGTCTTGGAGAAATGGAAGTCTGGGCGCTTGAGGCACATAGAGCTGCCTATACACTTCAGGAGATGCTTACTATAAAATCCGATGACATAGTTGGCCGCGCCAAGGCTTTTGAGGCAATTGTTAAGGGAGAAGATATTCCCGAAGCTAAGATTCCTGAATCATTCAGAGTTTTGGTAAGAGAACTTAACTCATTAGGTCTTTCAATTGAGCCAAGAGGTGCCCAGATTGTTCCGGAGGTAGCGGAGGAAGCTACTTCTTCTGGTCAGGAATTAGCTAAGGCAGCTGGAGCCGAGGTTGTCGCAACAGATGAACTTCTTGCACCGGATGGACCGATGGAAATCGAAGAGGAAGCAAAAACTATTTAAAATATGAATACACAAATTCAACCAATTGACGATTTAATAAAACTTGCAGACTTTACCAGTCTTGTAATTAGACTAGCTTCTCCTGAAGATATCAGAAGATGGTCAAGGGGAGAGGTCTTAAAGCCGGAAACTATTAACTATAGAACCTTAAAGCCTGAAAAAGACGGACTTTTTGATGAGAGAATTTTTGGACCAACTAAGGATTGGGAGTGCTACTGCGGAAAGTATAAAAGGATTAGATATAAGGGAGTTGTCTGCGATAAATGCGGTGTTGAAGTAACCCAGTCAAGAGTCAGGCGTGAAAGAATGGGTCATATTAGCCTTGCTACTCCTGTTGCCCATGTTTGGTTCTTCAAGGGAGCTCCATCAAGACTTTCTCTTCTATTGGGAGTTGCTCCTCGCGCAATTGAGCAGGTTATCTATTTTGCCAGATATTTGGCAGTTGATGTCAAAGAAGAAGGAAGAAAAGAGGCAATGAAGTCTCTTGAAAAAACCAGAGCAGAGAGAGAAAAGGAAATTAACGATACATTCAAAGAGGCAAAAGAAAATCTTGCCCATGAAGCTGAGAAAGAAAAAGCCAAAGTCGAAGGAAAGATAAAAGATAAAGAGCAATTAGCTCTTGCCTTAAATGAGGTTGATTTGGAGTTAAGGAAAAAGGAAACTTCTCTTAATGAGGAAGAAGGAAAGACTATTGAAAAGACAGGACAACTTTTTGAGAACTTAATATCTCTTGCCAAGAATGTAAAGCCATTAACAGTTCTTAGCGAGGATGAATATGATGAATTGGTTGATCATAATGCCGGAGACTTCATAACAGTTAAGATGGGAGCAGACGCCGTTCTTTCAGCAATTGAGAAAGTAAATCTTGATGAAGTCTCAATATCCTTAAGAAAAGAACTTGAAGAATCTAAGGTTGGAAGCTCAAAGTACATCAAAGTTTCCAAAAGACTTAAGCTCATAGATGGATTAAGAAGGGCAAAGATTAATCCGGCTTCGATGATTCTTAGAGTCTTGCCGGTTCTTCCCCCAGACTTAAGGCCCATGGTTCAGCTTTCAGGCGGACGTTTTGCAACAAGCGACCTTAACGATCTTTATAGAAGGGTAATAAATAGAAATAACCGTCTTAAGCATCTTATTGGTCTTGGAGCACCCGAAATTATTCTTAGAAATGAAAAAAGAATGCTTCAGGAGGCGGTGGATTCATTAATTGATGCATCTCAAAGAAAAGCAACCAGAAAAGGAAGAGGAAAGCAGCCGTTAAGAAGTTTAAGCGACATGCTTAGAGGCAAGCAGGGAAGATTTAGACAGAATCTTTTAGGTAAAAGAGTTGACTACTCAGGAAGAAGCGTAATTGTAGTTGGACCAGAATTGAAGCTTACCCAGTGCGGACTTCCAAAAGAAATGGCTCTTGAGATGTTTAAGCCGTTTGTATTAAGAGAGATGATTGTAAGAGGCATTGCACCTAATGTTAAAAGTGCCAAGAACATGCTTGATAGAAGGCCTCCTGAGGTTTTTGATATCTTGGAAGAGATAATTAAGGATCATCCGGTTTTACTTAACCGTGCTCCAACCTTGCACAAGCTTTCAATTCAAGCTTTCTACCCGGTTCTAATTGAAGGAAATGCTATTCGTCTTCATCCTACAGTCTGTTCAGGATTTAATGCTGACTTTGACGGAGACCAAATGGCAGTACACGTTCCTCTTTCCAAGAAGGCAATCGAAGAGGCTAAAACTTTGATGCTACCTACATCAAACCTACTTAAGCCGTCTGATGGATCTCCTGCTACGACACCAGCTTCAAAAGAAATGGCCTTAGGTGTCTATTTCCTAACCAGCATCGATACAGACATTAAAACTCCAAATTCTTTATTTGGTGACAAAAATGAGGTTATCTTGGCATATCAGTCAGGAAGAGTTGAATTAAGACAGATTATTACAGTTATGACAGATAGCGGGATTGTTGATACCACCTGCGGAAGAATTCTTTTCAATGAATCCCTTCCGGAAGGATTCGATTTTGTAAATGAATCAGTAACGTCAGCCGTTATTAAGCAGCTCTTAGCAAAAGCCTTTAACACCCAAACCAATGACAGGGTTGCTGAGATGATAGATGCTATTAAGGATCTTGGGTTCTGGGGCGGAACTCTCTCAGGACTTTCCTTCGGAATTTCAGATGCAAAAGTTCATCCTGATAAAGCAAAGATGCTTCTTGAGGCAGATAAAGAAGTTGCCAAGATTGAAGAGAACTTTGCTCAAGGATTAATTACCAATGAAGAGAAGAAAAGACTTGCCCAGGAAGTTTGGATAAATGTCTCTGAAGATTTGGTAGAGAAAACCTGGAATGCCCTTCCAGAATCGAACCCAATTAAGATTGTTATTAACGCAAAGGTTGGAAGAACTTCAAAAGACCAGGTCAAGCAGCTTGCCGCAATGAGAGGTCTTATCGTTGACCCAATGGGTAAAATCGTTGAGCTTCCAATTAAATCTAACTTTAGGGAAGGTCTTTCTGAGTTTGAATATGTTACCTCTTCGAGAGGATCAAGAAAGGGTCTTACTGATACAGCTATTAAGACCGCCGATGCAGGATACTTAACCAGAAGACTTGTCGATGTTGCCCATGACGTAATTGTTAGAGAAGAAGACTGCGGAACAAAAGAGAAATATATTGTGAGACGTAGTCCAAGAGCAAATGTTTTCTACTCAAGAATCTTGGGAAGATACTTGGCAGAGGATTTGACTGACAATAAAGGCAAGGTTTTGTTCACAAAAGGAACACTTTTGGGTGAGGTGGATGCAAAGTCAGTTGAAACAAACGAAAATGTTTCTGAAGTTGCAGTAAGGTCTCCTCTTACTTGCGGTTTAAGACATGGAATTTGTGTTAAATGCTACGGATTAGATATTTCCAACAAAAAGGTTGTTGCTCTAGGAACTCCAGTCGGAGTGGTTGCAGCTGAGTCAATTGGAGAGCCTGGAACACAGCTTACTTTAAGAACTAAGCATACAGGAGGAGCAGTCGGAGTAGACGTTACCCAGGGTCTTCCAAGAGTAGAAGAGTTGTTTGAGGCTAGAACACCAAAAGTTCTTTCGCCACTTTCAGAGATTTCAGGAAAGGTAAAGATTGATGAGACAGATGGGGGTTGGAAGGTAACTGTCACCTCTAAAGAAGCAAAGCTCAAAGATGAGAGAGAATATATTATTCCAAAAAGCATTAAGCTTGCGCTAGCAGACGGAGATGTTATTGAATCAGGTTCAGCTCTTGCACAAGGAAGCTTGGATATTAAAGAAATCCT
>Ga0075718_131_pt1 | contig 8307 bp, 7 predicted proteins | sample RifGroB1_FD_67779 | JGI IMG/M metagenome (GOLD analysis project Ga0075718, IMG submission 67779) | Microgenomates (Woesebacteria) bacterium GW2011_GWB1_38_5b | reverse complement strand
CCTGCGGGTAGTTCAGCTGAAGTCAACCTCTCTCAAGGCCAGTTTATCCCCAATACCCAAACTGAAGATAATTTTTTTGTAAGTCTCTTAAGTGAACAAGAACTTGGTTTACCTTGGCCATTTAATCCTCTTAAATATGCCATCCGTGGTGCTGTTACGGCCGGTGTCCCGGCTACCACCATCGTAATGCTTCTTTTACTTCCTCTAATTGCTGCTTTCATTGCCGCTACCCGTCACATTATTGGCCTTCGCGGTTTTGGTATTTTTTTTCCAGCCGCCTTGTCAGTTGTTTTTCTGGCTCTCGGCCCCGTTCTTGGAATTTTACTTTTCCTAATTATTGTTTTTGTCTCAGTTGGCGCCCGGTCTATTCTTCATAGTCTAAAACTTAAAATGCAGTATTTACCACGAATGTCCTTGATCCTTTTGTTTGTTTCCTTAAGCGTTCTCGGGCTTTTATTTTTAGCTCCCCTAATTAATAATCAAGACCTTACCAAGACCTCAATCTTTCCAGTTCTTCCGGTACCTCATCGTTTTTCCAGTGGCCTGCCTGGAGAGCGACTTTGGCCGGGCCTTCAGGGCGCTTCCAATTCCGTAAATAAGCATATCGATCCAGTTGCCAGTCATCGGGCGGATTGTCGTCAACCAGATACGGCGGCGCACCGGTAATATCGGTCTTGTGAATTACGGTTTTCCAAACAAAAAACCCGCCGATGAGAAGAATGATAAAACCGGGCAGTACTAGCTTCATGAATGTAACGACAGACTGTAGTAAAGAATTCTAAAAAACCAGCTGAATACCATATCACCCCTCATAAAACCACACTTAGTTATCACCCTCAAGTCGCCGCGATTCTTCTTGGGCCCGTTTTTGAAATTCAATTCTCCTTTTGAATTTCTCTGCCTCCAAAGTTAATCCCCTCTCTAACATTTCATCCCTGGCCACGGTGAATATCTCCAGCAATGCCTCATCACTAACATATTCTGGTGGGTCTTCAGCGCACGTTGGGCTTGTACAACGGTATCCGGGTGTTTGGAGTACCCGCACAACAACATCCCCTTCAAACTGATACGGAACGAATGCTTTTACCGTAGGTTTCCCACATACCACACACTCAATACCGCCGGGAATGTCTTCGAGAGTGGTCCTTAACCTACCTATAGTAATAGTGATAGTCTCAATCGGAGCCATACCTGTCTAATAACTATACATAATCTATAAAGATTTTTATATATCACGAAGGCTAATCGTAATACTACTCCCAGCTCGGATTTTCGCCCCAAAATCTCACTCCTGACCATTTTCTAAGTGCCTCCTTGAATTAACACCTCCTTTTTTGCGCGCGTCCATCTTTTCAGTTGGATTTCTCTTCGCATAGCCTCAGTTCTAGTAAGATATATCTCCTGAAAAACCAACGTAAAAAAATAGAAATATTTGATGTATTTTGCCGATTTGGATGATTTTTCCCTATGCTCTCTCAATCGTTTTCCCAGATTATTTGTCTGGCCGATGTAGAGGGTGTTAGCGGAGGTGCGGAGGATGTATACAAAGTAGGGCATTAATTACTCTCACTTCCAAGTCACTTAACGTACATAAAAGAAGTCGGATAGATCGTTTGTTTTTTCATCTACCGCCAGGCCCAAGAGAGGAGACAGATGAAATATCTCCTGTATAGTCTTGACTAACGATGCGTGGGTATACAACGTGGAGTTGGTATAACCCGGTTTTACAAATGGCGACAAAATAATCATGCCGATAGGATCATTTTCATTGATATCCCCACTGCCTTCGTCCCAGGTAATAAATATAGCTGTATCCGTTTTATAAATTGCCGAGTCGGTGATCATCTGCACGATTTTAGCTAACCAATTATCCGCTTGATTTATAGATCCATCGTGCATATTGTTCAACATATTCGGGGAGATGAAGGTATAGTCGGCAATGTTTCCGATAGATAAATCGCTTTGTAATTCACCAAGAGGTCTGATGTGAGTTTGACAATAGGTATTATTATTCGACGGAGGGTTGCCGGATACATCTTGAAAAAAAACAAAGGGGTTATGTTTAGGAGAATAATTTTCAATTTTTTGGATTGGACAATCGTTTCCGGAAATATCTTCCTGGTATGATTTCCAAGATAAATTATTGTTGTCGAGTAAATAAGTCAAATGATCATGTGAGGCAGTGGAGTTGGCCGCACTTGGCAGATCGTTATTGATAAAAGTATGATCGGCAAAAGCAATTTTCCCAGCCACTGCCATGATGTAATTGGGTTCACTGGGATGCAAAGCCCCCAAGTCCGTGGAGATATTGTGGTAGTTCTGCGCAAACGCGCCCTCGACCAACAAGGTCTTGTTGATAAACGGGGCCTCAAGATTATTGTAGATTTCTTTCCAATTGCGGTTTTCCTCAAAAATTACGAATACATGTTTTACTTGGGATAAAGCGGGCAGGTTTGGTGTATTTTTTGTTGCCAGCTCGTACTTGGCATCCTGCCGATTTACGAATATCGCCAACCCAACTATCACCGCCAGGATTACTAGAATATGTTTTGGTACTAATTTCATAAGGACTTAATGAGCTCTGTTATTTCTGAAAATGTTTCCTGTTTGATTACCCTCATATGCTTGCTTTAACTTGGCAATATCAAACTTTTTCATTTTAAGAAACGCCTCGGTTACCCGCGGCCGCTTTGGCCTGCCGGATTGCACTTTCGATCCCGTCTGTTACGAAACTAAAAGTTAACTTGTCAGTTTCTTTCGGATGCCTTTTCGGAAATTTATCTGTAAAAAAGAATATCGGAACTTGGAACTCGTAACTACCTGCGTACCAGTCCGGATCTTCTGCCATTGCAAATTCCTCCATGCCATTACGACTTCGCCAGTAGTGAGCATAGCTTCCCGCATGATCTCGGTATTTTGCAGTATGTCGAGATCTGGATACAGTGCCCCCACGCTACCATTACGATCTTCGGCAAAGCCATCCAGCGATGTTGTTACTCCTAAGATTACTCTTCCCATATTTTTATTTTACCAAATCTTCCATTGGAACACCCTACGCTTTGGCAGTAAGTTAGAATTATTTCTAAACTTTTGCGCAAGCAATTTAATGGCACTAATCACAACAAACTAAAGTCCGAACCGAAAATGCTGAGCGGGCCGGTTTAGGATTCTTCCGGCATTATATTCCTTCAAAATAATTTTTAAAGTTTCTTCAATAATTCCAAGTCTCCTGATATCAAAGCTTCCTTTTTAATTCTGGTCCAGCCCTTTAACTGCCATTCTCTTTTCATTGCTTTCGATCTGGTTTCAAATGTTTCTTGATATACCAAATTAAACGAATCAAAGTAGCGGACATATCTTGCCGACTTACGGGTTTTTTCCCTATGTTCTCTCAATCGTTTTCCCAAATCATTTGTCTGCCCAATATATAAAGTATTAGAAGAAGTCCGGAGAATATAAACGTAATACATATTCCTTCGTCGCTGTTATAGCTGTGAGCGAGCGCAGCGAGTCGAATCAGCTGGCTCTGGTTGAGTATGTCGCGACTTACTTCAAGGAACAAATTATAGCAAATCTTGCTTACACTACCCAACCTGCTCCCGCTTTATCAATTGCCTAAGAATACTCCATAAACTATAATTCAAAGGGTAAAATGATATGACGGACAATCAAAAGTGGCTTTCAAGAAAGTTTCTTTTATATAAACTACTAACTAATTTATGGTTTTTGGGTGCGGTTTGGCTTTACTTTTATAGAATTTATATAACTGATGCACAAGTAGGAATTCTTGACGGTGTTGCATTTGCTATCGGTTTAATTGCAGAGGTACCGTCTGGTGTTTTAGCAGATAAATTTGGCAGGGATAAGATGGTAAGACTCGGACAATTTCTTGCTGGCAGCGGTCTAATCATACAGGCCTTTGGGCATGGCTTGGCACAATTTATGCTTGGACAAGCAACTATGATGATTGGTGTATCGTTTGTATCCGGTGCAGACGAAGCGCTATTTTTTGACCAAATTAAATTCAAACAAACTTCACCAGAATGGAGGAAATTATTAACGAGAGGCTCACAAATTGCGCTCATAGGTACAACATCAGCTACTATCTTTGGCGGTTGGCTTCACAACATTGACCCGAGAATTCCGTGGGTTCTCACAGGACTTTCCCTAATAGGCTCTGTTATTTTAATCTGGCCAATTAAGGATACGAGGGTGAAGAAAGACAAACATAAAGCCATTTCAGAATTAGCTGAACATTTGGCCAGTATTAAAGCAGGTTTCGCAGAATTTTTTAGTAACAAGATATCTTTATATGTTCCGATAATTATTACAGTTCAAGGGTTATTTTATGCTGCTGGGTGGGGACTTCTTCGTTTGGTGCTGATGGATAGGTTTCATTTCAGTCCATTTATTGGTTCAGTAGTTATTGCCTCAAGCAGTCTTATTACTGTTGCAATCTTGGGTTACATGCACAAACACGCAGAAAGTCTGAGTGAGAAACAGGTGCTAACTCTAATATCAGTTTTAGCAGCAAGTAGTTTGTTACTCTCAATTGCAAATATCGGTTGGTGGGGTTATTTTGTTATTCTTGCTTTATATGTTGGAGAGCATGTTCTCGTTCCGTTTATGAGTGAAGTGTTAAACTATCGGACAGATGAAAGCCAGCGAGCTACTGTTCTTTCTGTTGCTTCATTTTTAAGGACACTTCCTTATGTTGCATTAGCTCCAATAATAGGTTCGCTAAATACACAAAACAAACTTGAGTATTTTCTCATTATTTGGGCGCTATTTATTGTTATTGCGTTAGTTTTATATCTCGGTCTTAATAAGAAGAGAGATGTGAAGGTAAGTCTTGCAAAAGATAAATTAGAACCAGAGGAACGAGTGCCAGAATTTAATCAATAATTACTTTAATTCCACAATTTACTCTCATCTTTGAATACAGGGAAATAGGAATCTCCACTTTGTCGTTTTGCCGCTCTCTCATATGCAAAGTTCAGAATATCCAATATACATTTGGAGGTTAAATACTCTGAGGTCAACTTTCCATATAACCAAGTATCCATAGACATGCTAAATGGTCCTTTCCTTACAGTAAATAACCCAATATCAGATAAAGTATCTTCTGTGTATAGAGGGTTATTTAGCGAAAAAATGTCGCTATGAGTTATATCGTATTTTTTAATCTGCCTGTCTAAGGCTGCTTCATCTACATCTTCAATTTCCCAGCCATTTTGAATTAAGAATTCTTTTAGTTTACTTATACTCAACATACTTTTAACTAAATAATTTCCTGACATTAGGTTTATACAATTCTCATTCGTGAACGGAAAAATGGAATAAGGTACGAACATTCTCATAAAATTACCCCTCTCGTCAGAATAGAAAGAGTCCCAATTGCTATGGACAATATCAGCCCGAATTCTTGAGCTTTTAGCTTTTATTGCCTCAATGTCAAAACCTTTATGCGATTTAATCTCCTGAAAGTTAGTAACTTCTATGGTAAGGAATGATTCAACTTGCTCATGTACAATAATTTCTTTTTTTGACCTTTTAATTAGCCTTTCAACTTTTGCGAGGTTGGTTTGAAGTGGAAGATCAATAACACTTTTACCAATAATTTGATTACCAACTTTTGCCTCAGCGCTTAATGCAATTCTTTGAAGTTCCAGAAGTCTTACAGCTTGTCTGCTGATTTTACCCTTGACCTTTCGTAAAGTGAACATGTTCTTGACCTCTTTACCATATTCTTTTAGTTCGTGAATAAAAGGAACACCATCTTTAATATCCGTCAAATCACCAATCCTGAGAAATCTTGTTAAGTCGTTAATAATTACTGTACTTCCCAGCCTCTCTGATATGTTGTAAGCCACAATATACATTCCCCTGAAATCTTTGCTTTTGTAGTCAATGGCTACATACCCAAAACCTCTTGCAGCTGAAAGTAGAAACATTTGGTTGTAATTAAGGTTTCTCCATGCAATTCCATCACATATGGTTTTGGAAATTCTAATCAATTGTTCGTGAATAAAGATATGATTCTCAATACCTTTCAATTCTCTCTCTTCTTTATCTGTGAGATTGGGTTTGTCATGATACTTTTTTGCAAGCTCCCGACCCTCTTTTAATTTCTCCCAAAGTTGGGTTTCAGTCTTTGCAATTCCATACTGAGTTACTAAAAGTTTCTTGCCATTTGTCCTATACCTTTTATCTCTTGTCAACCTCAACACACCTTGAAAGTACTTAACCCACTTTTGGTAGTACGAGCTTGCTAATATCTGACTAATCTTGGAGGATTTCTCCTTACCGAGCATGTACATATTTTTATTTATTTTAATTCTGACAATTTAATGGCGCTCCATCACAGGCTATTCCATCATCGTCAGCATCTCTTTGAGAGCAACCGCAAGTATTTAGTTGATATTGTGCTTCTGCACAGGAGCTAATTTGCGTACAGGGTTTTGAGCAATTACACCACACCATTTTGAAGCACCTATTTTGAAAGAAGTATTTGAATTAGCCTCTACTGGCATTTACTCCTTGGGATATTTGATAAAGTATGCAGAGAGAAAAGGATTAAAAACCAAAACAGGTAAACATTTAGGTAAAAGTCATTTGTATAATGTTCTTACATCACCTACTTATTATGGTCAATTTTACCAAGATGGTATCCTATACCAAGGAAATTACGAGCCAATAATTGATAAGACTTTGTGGGATATGATACAGAAAGCATTAAAAAATCGTTCAAAACCAAAAGTTAATAGCTGGGACACCGATTGGAATGGACTTGCTTATTGCGGAGTCTGTGGTTGTGCAATTACGATCTCCAATAAAGTTAAGCACTTCAAACGAACAGACAGAACTGTTACATATTCTTATGCTCATTGTACCCACAGGAGAGGAGATTGCGTCCAACCTCCAATTCCTGTTAAAGCGTTTGGGCAAATGGTACTTGAAGCAGTATCCAAGATAACCATTGATAAAGAGGCTTGGACTTTGGGTGTCCAACTCCTTAAAGAGAAACACAAGCATGAAACGAATACAAATCTTAATCAACTCAAGAATTATGAAACCGAATACCACACTTATCAGGCGAAGTTAAATAAGTTAGTAGACATGAGAGCTAATGAAGAATTAACCAAAGATGAGTTTATGGTCCAGAAGAATGATGTTCTCAAAGAAATAGCAGGAGTAGAAGCCAGAATTAACGATACAAAACTATCAGCTCGCAGTTGGTTGGAATTAACCGAGGAGTATCTGAACAATGCTTTCAACGCCAAAGATATAATGCAAGATGGTACTGCCGAGGAAAAAAGAAAGCTGATTTTGTCGGTTGGTGAGAACTTAATCCTAAAAGATAAAACTATGCAATTTAGCTTCAAACAGCCCTATGATGTACTACTTCTGCCGAAGTATCGTACCAATGTGCTGGGGGACTAGGATTCGAACCTAGATTGACAGATTCAGAGTCTGTATGCCTACCGTTAGCAGATCCCCCAATAGCCATCTAATTTTACCACCCATTCCTTCCCTTCAGGAATCTTTTGACAGTTCCCGCATCCGTTCTAAACTGGAGTACACCCCCGTCCAGCTCAACCAAATTTCGTTCATCCCCACCAACTTCCTCAAGGAATGTACAAGTCCTCAAGTTCTCTTTCTGAGGTGTGTTTAGCTCAACTCCAAAAATTCTTTTCCCACCCCTGCAATGTTCTCCCCGAGAACACCCCATACAAATTAAATCTGGATTTCCACTCACTGCTACTGGGTGACAATCGTCCAAGTGAAAAAAGGCTAAATACGCGGCGGCTATCACTCTAGCGTAAGTTTCTGCGTGCTCGCCTTTTTCTCCCACCACGTCAGCCGCATACCACCTGAGGTACTTATCGCCGTCGCCATTTTTAGCCCTGCTTTCTGGAAAATTGGCACAAAAATACGCGGCCCTATTTAATTTCGCCATCAAAATCATTGACTCTTTAGGTTTTTCCAGTCCCACCAGACAGGCCATCGTTGGGAAAGAACCCTTATATAGGTGATGGGCTCGTATCGGGTAATCAACCCAGTCATACTCCATGATTTGCTCAATAGACTGTCGCACAGGTCCTGGCACTCGACTTAACACGTTTTCCAAATATCCCATATGCAAATTATTCCCTCTGGAAAAACCCCCAAATTGCATCGGTGGCGGAAAAATCGCCCCGTTTGCCCGTCGACATAAATTCCAACAATCCTCCCGGCCAAGTGTGGCCCAGGTTTTCTATTTCTATCGTTTCCAAGTCGGCCCCATCACAGCTGTAATCTTTTATT
>Ga0075718_129_pt1 | contig 8738 bp, 11 predicted proteins | sample RifGroB1_FD_67779 | JGI IMG/M metagenome (GOLD analysis project Ga0075718, IMG submission 67779) | Microgenomates (Woesebacteria) bacterium GW2011_GWB1_38_5b | reverse complement strand
TTATGTTTTTTCCCTTTAATTTATTTTTCTTTAGCATGAGCAGGGCACTTTTTAAAAGTCCGCCCGTGATTTCGCCGTTCCACCTGGCGACGACAATGGCAGTTTTCTTTTTGCTTCCGTCGAAATATTTGTATGTTTTATTTTTTATTTGCATGGATGTATTTGGCAAGTATATCGAATTCCAGATTAACAAAATCGCCTTCTTTTTTATTTTTTAAATTAGTGTGTTTTAAAGTATATGGCAGGATTTTTACAGTAAAAAAATTGTTTAAAACTCTGGTTATCGTGAGACTGATACCTTCAATCGCTATTGCTCCTTTATAAACTAAAAACTTTTTGAACTGTTTATCCGATATTTCTAGCTTAAACACTCTTGAATTTCCCTCTTTTTTTATGCTTATGATTTTGCTTTTACCGTCAATATGGCCGAGCACAATATGCCCACTCAATCTGTCATTCAAGCGCATTGACTGCTCAAGGTTAACTATATCATTTTTCTTTAGAAAACCTAGGTTGGAAAGTTTTAAACTTTCCGGCATATATTCAAGGTAAATATTTTTGCCAGATTTTCTTGCTGTAGAGCAGATTCCATTTATGGCAATGCTTTCGCCCGGTTTTACCTTTCCTAAATTATTGGCAATCTCAACACGCAAACCGCCTTTTTTTGATTTTATATTTTTTACTTTTGAAGTTTTGGAGATTATACCCGTGAACATATTTTTAAATCTTCTTCAATCTGGGCTATCAAGTCTTCCTCATTTTCGAATTTTTTAAATTCCCGCAAAAATTTTTGAACCTCCAGTTTGACTGTTTTGCCATAAGCGTCGCCACTGTAACCAATCAAGTGCGCTTCTACCCTATCCTCCGGGCCAATCACTATACCCGCGCTATATTTTTTACCTTCCAATTCTGCCGTCCCGGCGTAAACTCCTTGCAGCGGCAATTCTTTCGTTTCGGTAGCCAAGTTTACCGTCGGAAATCCCAGTTTCTTGCCGTAGCCTGCGCCTTTTACCACTGTACCGGAAACTGTGTAATTCATCTGTTATTTTTAATAACCTTCACTGCTTAGTCTCTCGTCTATTCTGTTCATGTCCCGCGGAAACATCGATGCTTCGCGGATATTCTTTAACCCAAGCAATTGCATAGTGATGCGCTCCGCTCCGAAAGCAAACCCGCCTTCCGGAGGAACTCCGTATTTAAACGCCTCAAGAAACATTTTGACTTTGGCCGGGTCCATTTTCCAAATTTCTACATGTTTCATAAGCTGGTTATAATCACTGATTCTCCTGCCGCCGGAAAGCCATTCCACTCCGCGGCACAAGAGATCCATGCCTTCGTTATATTCGGGCTCTTCCGGGTTTGGGTAAACATAAAAAGGCTTCTTACGTGTAGGATATCCGTACACGAAAACAAAATCGGATCCGGTTTCTTCTTTGATTATCTCGCAAATTTCCCTCTCGTCCTGGGGATTGGTATCTTTTTCTCCCCTCCCGTCGCGGCCAAATTTATCGAAAATTTTCTGCTGTAATTCCCGGAGTGAAAGGGTGGGAGTTTTGTCTATCATGGTGGGAATTGTTGCTCCTAAAATTTTCAAGTGCTCGGAATTCTTTGCTGCCACTTGTTCTAGAATATACTTTACTGTCGCTTCAGCCATATCGCGAACATCCGTCCAGGAATCGATAAACGCCATTTCCGCGTCCAAAGAAACTATTTCCGTCAGGTGCCTGGTGGTGGACGAGGGTTCGGCCCGGAAAACTTTATTGACGGAAAAACATCTTTCAAAAGCCGACATTACTATTTGTTTGTAAAGTTGAGGCGATTGGGTTAAGTATGCTTTTTTATCGAAATAATCCACCTGGAAAACTTCAGCGCCCCCCTCTGCGGTGGCCGGGGTAATAGCAGGGGCTTGAAATTCAAAAAACATATTTTTTTTCATAAATTCCCTGAAGGAATCGATGACGGTTTCCTGAACTTTAAAAACCGCCTGCACTTTCGGCTGCCTGAAAACCAGAGCCCTGTTATCAAGCTCCGTCGTCAGATCCAGATTATATCCTTCCATGGACATATCAAAAGGCAGCGGCGCCGCTTCGGATAAAATTTCTATATTTAAAATCTCAAGCTCTATTTCGCCGTTCAATACGCCCGCTTTAATGTTCCTCTCCGGGCGCTTGTTAACCATACCCTTAATTTTAAGTACCCACTCAAGCCTAATTTCTTTTGTCTGCTCTATAACTTCGGCATGATTGGGCAGAGCTACGCACTGCACTTTGCCGGTCATGTCACGCATGTCAAAAAAGACCATTTTGCCCTGGTCGCGGCGCACGTCCACCCAGCCGGCAATAATTACCTCTTCACCGACATGGTCTTTCAAGTCTTTGATATAGATGCGGTTTTTCATATCAAAATCAGTTTAGCATAAAAAATGAATAAAAACATTCAGAATAATTTATGCCCGGTCATGCTTTCTGGGGCCTTAAGCCCCATGAGCGCGAGGACTGTAGGCGCCACGTCGGCTAGGCTCCCGCTATTGAGTTTCAATCCTTTAATGGTCACAATAGCGGGCACCGGAGAAAGCGTGTGTGCGGTGTGGAGATTGCCGGTGGAATGCTCTACATTAATCTCCGCATTGCCGTGGTCCGCGGTTATAAAGGCCACACCGCCATGCTTTTCAATGCACTCCACTACCCTTTTAACTTCGCCGTCCACCGTTTCCACCGCTTTTTTTGTCGCTTCAAAATCGGCGGTATGGCCGACCATATCCGCGTTCGCAAAATTAATAACCAACAAATCGGTACCGGATTCTATGTTTTTGATGGCGGCGTCCGCGATTTCGCGCGCCCGCATTTCCGGCGCCTGGTTGTGGGTTTTGATGTCCTTTCGGCTTTCAATTAAGATATTTTCTTCGTTCTTGTAGGGTTCCTTGCGCTCGCCGTTGAAGAAATACGTCACATGCGCGTATTTTTCGGTTTCGGCTATGTGAGTCTGGCGGAGCCCTGCCTTGGCCACCGTTTCCGCTAGAGTCCCGTCTATTTTCAGACGTGGAAAAGCGACCTCGCTTTTGAGGTCGGGCGCGTACTCGGTCATGGTCGCGAGAAGAACATTCTGCTCCCCTGTCTTTTCGGTTATCTGATAGCTAAGCTGACGGGTGCGGTCGTTCCGGAAATTGAAAAAGAATATGCCATCATTTTTGTCCACTTTGTGCACCTTGCCTTCGGCATCCGGAAATATCAAAGGCTCCAGATGCTCATCGTGCACTCCACCTTCATATTTTTGGAGTAGGGCAACGGACGGTTTTTTGTTTTGATGTTTTTCGCCCTTGCCTTCCAGTATGGCCGCAAGCGCAATCTCGGTCCGGCCCCAGTTTTTATCCCGGTCCATGGCATAATACCGCCCCGCGACTGTGGCTATGTGCCCGGCGCCGACATCGGATAATAATTTTTCGAGACTTTTAAGAAACTCGGCCCCAGACTGCGGCGGGCTGTCGCGCCCGTCGGTGAAAACATGGAGTACAATCTTCTGTACCCCCTCTTCTTTTGCTAGTTTCAAAAATTCATGCAGATGCTCCTGATGGCTATGCACACCGATGGGGCTGACCAATCCCATCACATGGAGCACGGAATCATTGTCTTTGACATGCTTGAAAAGTTTATGGAAGGCGGGAACTTTTTTATAATCCTTTGTTGTAATGGATTTGCCGATGCGGACCAGGTCCGTTTCTATGGTCCGGCCCGCGCCTATGGTCATGTGACCCACCTCACTGTTGCCTATCACTCCCGGAAGAAGCCCGACATACTCCCCGCTCGCCTCCAAGAGCGTATGGGGAAAATTGTCCCACAAGTAGTCGAAAAAAGGAGTGCGGGCAGAGGCAATAGCATTATTCTCCTTCTCCTCCCGGTAACCCCAGCCGTCCAAAATTATCAAGGCAATGCGCTTTTTCATTTAACTTAGTTGCGGCCTAGGGGGTATTATGCCAAAGCTCGGTAACCGAGGCGCCGTTGTGCAGATTGTCTATAATCATCGCCAGAAGCTTGCCGGTCGGAATGACTTCCAGGTTTTTGATATTTTTTCTATCCTCTTCGCGCAGGCAAGAATCGGAAAACCAGATTCCTTGAAAGGGAGCGGCGTTCAGGTTCTTAACCGCATCGCCGGAGAGAATGGCGTGCGTGGCCGTAAAATAAACGTCTTTCGCTCCGTTGTCTTTCAGGGCCTTGAGCGCTTTGACCGCGGTGCCACAAGTGTCGGCCATGTCGTCGGGAATAATGCAGTTGTAACCCTTGGCATCACCGATTACTTCCATCATTTCGGCATGATTGGCTTTTTTTGGGTCGCGGAATTTGTTTATGATGATAATGTTTTCCGGAATGCCCAAATGCTGTGCCAGTTTCCGGCAGGAAGGCGCGGCACCCAGGTCCGGCGCCACAATTTTGAAAGTTTTCAAATTAAATTTTTTGGCGCGGATGTGCTCGATCAAGAGATCGTTCACGTTCACATCCACGACCGGAATGGTCATCGGGTGCGCATTATAGCTTGAAGGATTGTGCAGGCGCAAAACTACCACGCGGTTGGCTCCGGCCATCTGAAGGCGCATAGGCACTTTTTGCACTAAAACCGGCTCTCTGTGGTTAGAAGGTTTGTCCTGCCGGGCATAAGGCAGCGAGGGCATGACCACGGTGATGCGCGCGGGTTCGCCTTGGCGGAGTGCGAAGACCATGGATTCACACTCGCATTCTTAGCCAAAAATATTGAATTCACAGATATTGGAGAAATATTCAAATTAATAAGAAAATACCGATAATGCATTTAAAATTCGACCAAATATTTGAAAATATTATAGTTTGTGGAGACATTCATGGGGACATCATGCCTCTTGTTAATAAAGTGAATGACCAATATAAAATACAAAACTCGCTCATTATCGTAGCTGGTGATGTTGGAATTGGATTTCATAAGGATGGATATTACACAGACCTTTTCAAAAAAGCTGGAACCAGGCTTAAGAAAAATAATAACATTATTTTGTTTGTTCGAGGAAATCATGATGACCCAGATAAGTGGAATGATTATCTTCCATTTAAAGCTCATTGGCAAGACTCTGATAGCGTTATTCGATTCATTAAGGACTATACCGTCATCTCAGCACAATCCGTTGTTAAATCACATAATATCTTATGCGTTGGTGGAGCATTGTCGGTTGATAGAGTTGGAAGAACTGTTGGGGAAAATTATTGGCCAAATGAACCTTTTGTCTATGATGAAACCAAAGTTGAATCTCTTGTGGACATTACAGATGTGATTACACATTCATCTCCTGATTTTTGCGAACCACTACTTAAAAATGGTATTGCAAATTGGATGGGAATGGATAAGGCTCTTGAGGCAGATTGCGATAAGGAAAGAAGTGACCATACATTGCTACATAATAAATTGAAGTCTAATGACAATCCTTTGAAAACATGGAGTTTCGGTCATTTTCACTTCTCCAAAAGAACAATAATTGATGGTGTTACATTTGTTTTATTAGATATTATGGAATTGAAAGAACTATAAAAAATGTATATTAAAAAATAAACACATGGAAACAAAAGAAAAACTTTTAACATTAGCCATAGCATGCCTCAACAACAAAGAATTCTACGCTCTTTCAAGTTTAAGTGGACACTACGCTCTTCCTTCAAATCAAGTAAACAACCAAAGAATAGTATGCAGTCCAGATAAAACTAGACACCGTTTATCTCTTATAGATATTAGGAGAACTCACATAAATGAAGTTAAGTGTAAATATTCTGACATCACTGATTTTGACCAAACAATCTATGATAAAATAAAAAAAGAATACGAAGATGAAAACAACAAATTTTCAGAAGAAGTATACTATTATTTAAACATATTATTCAATGACAATCCGCCTATTAATATTAATTTTTATAGCAACATTAATTCATCTCAGATAATTGATAAATTTGAAGTTCCAATAAGAAAATATATTTCTGGAAATATTTTTATAAAGGCAAAAACAATTAACGATGGATTTGTAAGTTTTGAAGTAAATAAATCAACATTCGACTTCTATCCAAAGATAACTTTTGGAACAATAAGCGCAATAATCAGTTTTGAGGAGATGAATGAGTTATGTGAAATATTCATTAAAAATATTGAAAAATTTCAAAAAGAAATTGATAATGATAAACTAAATGAAAGATTTAAGCACTTTGTTCAGGAGCCTAAAGTTGACTTATAAAATTGAAAATAAATGGACTTATCAAAAGAAATAAGAGAATTTGAAGCCAAAGGCGTATTCATACACCTGCAGCACGAACACTATACAAACGGAAGCAACTGCAACTGGTCAATCGAATTTACCAGGCTTCCAAAAGACAGAGGCTTTGATGAAAAAAACAATCAAACTGGTTAGTATGGAGATAACCATGAGTTCGCTGACATTCTCCCACGAATTTATTCGTGAGGCTCAATTAAGAGACAAGAGATTTCTCACAGTTTCCCATGAGCAACAATTGATTTGAGTTTTTAAATTTCAAACCAATAGGCCTTGTCAGAAGGCGAATACGTTCAGGTTTTATTCCAAACGATACATTTTCATTATATATATTTATTGCGCCAACTCCATCTCTGTCATAAATAAAACCACATTCAGAACAAATGTACTCTCTATTCTTTGGTTTATATTTATGCTCACAACATGGACATGTTTGGCTTGTATATGCTTCTGAAACAATGTTCACTTGTCCAGATATACATTCAAATTTTTCTTTTACATAACTCTTTATTCTTTGTTCAGGATTTTGTTGCACCTGCTGATTATTCACCTTTCCAAGATTTGTCTTGTCATGAATCTCTGAACAATCTCCAATCACAATATTCCCAATATTATTTTTAATTGCATAATCAACAATGAAACGACTTGTCTTATGTAAGATATCTTGTTTTATTGCTTGCAACCTCGAATTTCTTTTTCTCCAGGCAGACTTTAATTTTCTTGCTTTATTGCTATCTTTTTGTTTTTTTGATAAATCAGATTGTAGTTTGGCTCTTACTTTGTTTTGGTAATGAACCAGACCCTTTAATTTCTTTCCGCTAATTGTTAAAACTTGTTCTCCATCAAATAATGTTGCGACACGCTTAACTCCAAGGTCAATGCTTAATGTTTTATTTAAATCTAAAGAAATAACCTCTATTTCTTTTTCAATGACAGTATTTAATTTCCATCCTTTTGCTCTGTCATAGGAGATTATGCAATATGAAGGAATAGAAAGTTCTTTGTTCAATCGAAATAAAAAATAATCATTTTTTCCATTTATATCTTTTCCAAAAGATAATTTTAAAAATCCATCCTCAAAACGAATTTGACTTTTCTTAAATCTTATTGGTTGAAGGAATTTTGATTTATAAGGAGGTTTTGTGTCAGGACAAACTTTTTTTGCTTCTTTCCAACTTGCAAGATTTGCATGAACCTGTTGCATTGCTCCAATAAAAGAATCTGAATGAAGACGCTTCCTCTCAATCTTCCCATTCATATGTGCCTGAAGCTCATATTTACTCATCCACTTTCCTGTCTCCTTATATGTCTTCCAAAACTCAATTAAAGAAATGGAATATGCTTCTCCTGCTTCTTTGGATAGTTCAAAGAAACGGTCATCATGTGGCAATGAATATGAATATGTTATTATTTGGCTTGACATTTTATTTGTTTTAAAATGAATTCCAATATTTTCTCGGACATGGTTTTGTTTTCTTTTTTACATTTTTCTTTAAATGCAAATTTAGATTCACCATCTATTCTTATGTTTATATCGTGACTTTTGTTGTCCATACAATTATAAATATGTTTAAATTTTATGAAATCAAAAAAATATAAAAATAAATTTTAAATATTCCAAATATTTTATTAAATTTGTGAAATATTAAATATCAATTCCTCCTAATAGAACTAGCAAAAAATGACAACAGAGACACAAAATAGCCTCAATGATGACTTCGTTCCATATGAGCAGGCTCTTGCCTTAAAAGCACTTGGATATGATAAACAATGCTTTAAAAAGTCAGTTCATAAAAAGAAATGCGACAACAAAGATGAGAAGGGCAACTGTCCTCTGCATAATATTTTTTGTGGTTATCCCGATTGCGAAATTGATAAAACAATAGAGCAAATTGGAATTCCTTTATGGCAACAGGCATTCCGATTCTTTGAAGAAGAACATTCTATTTTTATTGATAGGAGAATTGCAACTAGTGCAAATGAAATTTTAGGAATTGATTATTATTTGAAAAGCTGGAAATTTCGACCAATCATAATAAAGTTTGAAAATCCTTATGATGATTTGGATGAACAAAAAGCTCAAATTGCCTGTCTTAAAAAATTAATCGAAATCGTTAAAATAATTAAACAAGAGAAAACTATTAGAGCAAAAACTCCTGCAGATTATGACCAGAAAATACATGTGGTGACCAAATTTAAAAGAGAGAACTATCCTTCTTTTTATGAACGGCAAGAAGATGGATTTTATAGATATCAAGAGCATAGCGCTGAAGGTTCCATAGGATATACTGAAGGAGCTTTGCTTGCATTGAGCAATGTAGAAGTTGTTGAATTTAAAGCAGGAATAAATCTACTTGTCGGAAATCAAGGATGTGGGAAATCATCTATGTTCCACGCTATTATGAATTGGCAAGATTCAGGTATTTTTATGGACTATAATTCTAAAAGCAGTTATAAATTTTTA
>Ga0075718_122_pt1 | contig 10240 bp, 11 predicted proteins | sample RifGroB1_FD_67779 | JGI IMG/M metagenome (GOLD analysis project Ga0075718, IMG submission 67779) | Microgenomates (Woesebacteria) bacterium GW2011_GWB1_38_5b | reverse complement strand
TTGTCAGAGGTATGACTTTAACGCTCAAGATGATCCTATTTTGAATGAAGTTGAGGCTACACAATCTGCAAGTATTATGAGTAATAACTTGCAATGAATAAGGAGAATAATTTAATCTAGAGAAAGTAGGGATAAAAATGGAAGTATCTGCCAAACCATTAATATATGTAACTAAAGATTCTGAGATAAAACTTGAACCTAAAAGCCTGCTTAAACGCAGCTTCCTGAAGATTCTTTTCATAATTTTGGGTGTCATTATTATCGGTGAACTTATTTGGGGAGTCCGTTCAATAATCTCCTCGCAAAACGCACTTATTCCGTCTGTTTCTGAACTTTCTGAAGGGTCTATAATAGTTGATTCCCCAAAAGTTAATTATCAGGTTGGTGAAGCAGTCCCTATAACTATCAGGGTGGCCACAGGAGGAAAATTAACTGATGCTGCAGATCTAATCCTAAAATATGACCCCAGTGTTTTAAGCCTTGTAAGCTCTGATATAAAAATAGGCCAAATCTACAAAGATTACCCGGTTGCAGATAATGACCAGTCCTTTGGAGAAGTTAAAGTCTCAGGAATTACCCCTCCTGGTGAAACAGGTTTTGGTGGAATTGGTGAACTAGCCAGTCTTCAGTTTAAAGCCCTATCATCTGGCAAAACAGTAGTTTCTGTAGATTTTCAAAAAGATTCAACAATAGATTCAAATATTGTAGAAGCAAATACCACTCATGACATGCTGGGGGTAGTTTATAATAAAGAACTTTTTATTGGTTCTTCACAGTCAACCGCGGTTGAAAAAGATAACAAAAACCAGTGCCAGGGCTACATTCAGCTTTGTCAGACATCTGAAAACCAAACAGGAAGGCAGTTCTGCCAACAGGGAAGGATACAAGGCAACCAGTGTAAATTTGATCCAAATCTGACAATCAGCTGTGATGAATGCAGGGTTTCACAATAAATTTTTAGCTGACCTTGACTTTAAACCTTATTGTGCACACAATAGATATATGGGTAGATTAAAATACATTTTAATGTCCTTCCTGGCCTTAGTAATATTCTCAAGCCCGGCATTGGCCCAGGCTGCAACCCTTTCATTAAATCCTTCCGCAGGTACATTTAATAGGGGTTGTGTTTTAGGGGTCAATATTGAGCTTGATACTCAGGGCGGCCAAACTGATGGTACAGATGTGATCCTAATTTTTGATCCCACAAAGCTTTCAGTTAAAACCTCTGATATTACAAATGGCAAAATTTATCAGGACTACCCTGGCAACTCTGTAGATGCCCAATCCGGCAAACTTTCTATATCGGGTATCTCCTCAGTTTCAGAACCCTTTACAGGCAAAGGCACTTTTGCCACAGTCCAATTTCATGTTTTGGAAAATGCCCCAACTGGTGCAACTTTAATCAGGTTTGATTTTGATCCCAATGATAAAACCAAAACTACAGACACCAATGTAGTTGAAAGAGGCACAATAGCTGACCTGTTAAGTAGTGTAACTGATGGAAATTATACTGTTGGTACTGGTTCTTGTGTAAGCCAGGGTCAGGGCGCTGCTGGCACTACCATTGGGGGGCAGGGTCAGGTTGGTACAGTTTCTGCTACTCCCCTGCCTACTAAAGTTCCTTTAAAAGAGTTACCACAGGGAGGGATATTTGATAATACAATAATTATTGCAGCAATTGGTACAGTTTTAACTATTATTGGCATTGCAGGCCTGGCAATGCTGTAATTTTCTCACATCACACTTCTCAATATGACAAAATCCATCCCCTCCCTAATTACTGACTTCTTAGAATATTTGGAGCTTGAACGCAACTCATCCCAGCGCACTATTAGAAATTACGACCATTACTTAAAAAGGTTTGCTGACTTTGCAGGGGAAATTACCCCAAAAGATATAAATCTGGAAGTTATAAGAAAATACAGGCTTCATCTTGCTAGATATACAGACCCTAAAACTAAAGCTCCCTTAAAAAGAAAAACCCAAAACTTTTTTATGATTGCCTTAAGGGCATTTCTAAGGTATCTTACCAGGTTAGATATTCAAACCCTTTCTGCAGAAAAAGTTGAGCTTGGTGAGCAAGACCCCTCCCCACTTAAAGTTTTAGATGAAGAAAGCCTGCAAAGGCTTTTAGATGCTCCTGACACCTCTTCAAAAGAAGGGATCAGGGATAAAACTATTTTAGAAATGCTTTTCTCAACAGGTCTGAGAGTCTCAGAGCTTGCCTCACTAAACAGGGAGCAGGTTAACTTAGACAGAAAGGAGTTTGGGGTTGTGGGCAAGGGTGGTAAGGAAAGAGTTGTCTTTTTATCAGATACAGCCTGTCAGTGGATAGAAAGGTACTTAATGATAAGAAAGGACAGTTTTAAGCCTCTTTTTATCCGCTACCAGGGGCGTGTTGCCCCGGAAGATAATGGTGAGTATATGAGGCTTTCAACCCGCTCAATAGAAAGGATAGTAGAAAAATATGTTAAAGCTTGTGGACTCTCAGTTAAAGCTACTCCCCACACCCTGCGTCATAACTTTGCAACTGATCTTTTAATAAACGGAGCGGATATAAGAAGTGTTCAGGAAATGCTTGGTCATTCGAATATTTCAACAACCCAAATCTACACCCATGTCACCAACAAGCACTTAAAAGATGTTCACAAAGCCTTTCATTCTAAAAATAAGGAATAAATTCCCACCTCGGGCGTGTGCTAGCTAGACACCCTGGGATATTTTCTAACAATCGTGCCTACTTCTTAGCTACATCTTTAGCTAGCATAGAAAGTACTGTTGAAACAACAGATAAAACAATAGCTGCAAGAATTGCTGGTAATACCCCCTCAATTGTTAACCCTGGTACTATTGCTGCTGCTAACCATAAAATTACTGCATTTATAACAAAGGTAAAAAGTCCCAAAGTTAAAATATTTAAAGGCAGGGTTAAAAGTAAAAGTATAGGTTTGATAAAAGTATTTATTACTCCTAAAATAATTGCTGCTAAAATAGCTGTTGCAAAACTATCTACTCTAAATCCTGGTACAATATAGGCTGTGATAATTAGCGCTGCTGCATTAAGTAAAAGTGCTATTAATAAATTCATACTTCACCTCCCAATTTATTGTACTCACAACCACAGTTCTCGAGTCAAGGACTTTCTGGTAAGATGGTAGTATGGATACAAAGGACAAAAAACTTCTCCTTGATGCATTAATTTTGATACTATCTGTTACCTTTGCAGTCTGGACTATTAATTCAGGTTTTATAGATAAAGTATTTGAAACACTCCTACCAGTTCAGTTTTTAGCAGAATTCTTTGCAGGCATGCTCTTTACCTCTTTTTTGACCACTCCCCTTTCCCTGGCCTTTATTTATGTTTTATCAGAAAATACAAACCCAATGGTTATTGCACTTGTTGGTGCTTTAGGGGCTGCAGCTGGGGATTTCTTCATAGTAAAACTTTTTAGGGATTCAATTTTTCAGGATTTCTCCACACTCTCCAGAGACTTAAAGTTAAAAAGATTTCTGCATTTTTTCAGGCATTCCCATTTCAACCATTTAGCCCCCCTGATGGGGATGCTGGTTATTGCATCCCCATTCCCTGATGAAATAGGTTTGATGCTTTTAAGTGCCAGCAAACTCCAATACTCCCAACTTTTTCTGCTAACATATTTATTGAATGCATTGGGAATTTTTCTTTTTGCCAGTTCTTTTAACCTGCTCATATGGAAAATGTAGGATTAACATCTGTTCAGGCAAGAGAAAGACTTGCCCAATACGGTCTAAACCAATTGCCCGGCAAATCCGGGTCTAACATCTTGTTCCTGCTGCTTTCCCAATTTAATAACTTCCTGGTCTGGCTTTTGCTTGCAGCAGCTGGGTTATCTTTTTTTGTAGGAGACTTTATAGACGGCTTTTTAATTCTGGTTATTCTTCTTTTAAATAGCGCATTAGGTTTTTGGCAGGAATTTAAAGCCTCTAAAGAACTTGAAGCTTTGCGGGCAATGGAAGTTTCAGTAAGCAGGGTTTTGAGGGATGGTACCCAAATTGAAATTTCCTCATATGAAATTGTCCCGGGTGATGTAGTTATTGTAGAAAGTGGTGACAAAATCCCTGCTGATGGCCATCTGATTGAATCCTTTGACCTTGCTGCCAATGAAGCGGCATTAACAGGAGAATCACTTCCTGTTGCCAAAACTGCCTCCAAAGATGATGGGGTTTTATATTTTGGATCAACAGTTTCTTCAGGAAGGGGGAAAATTCTAATTGAACAAACAGGTATAAATACCCGCTTTGGTAAAATTGCCCTGACACTTTCAAACATTTTAGAAGAACCCACTCCCCTTGAAAACTCCCTAAAAGACCTGGCTTTAAAAATTGGGATTCTGGCAGTAATTATCTCCATATTTCTGGCAGCCCTAAGATATTTTCAGGGAGAGCAAATTCTGGAGGTAATATTTACCTCAATCGCCATGATGGTGGCAGCAGTTCCGGAAGGGCTCCCCGCAGTTATAACAGTCCTTTTAGCTTTAGGTGTCAGAAGAATGTATAAGAAAAAAACAATAGTTAGAAAACTATCCGCAATAGAATCTTTAGGTGCAACCTCTGTTGTCTTAACAGATAAAACAGGAACCTTAACTAAAAACCAGATGTCTGTTAGAAAAATTTTTACAGATAAGTCAAATCTTTCAGAGATGTTAAGAGGCTCTGTTATCTGCAACAGTGCTTCCCTTGTAATGAAAGAGGACTTGCCTGGCCGGCAGGCAGGCCATGGAGGTTATGATATTTTAGGTGACACCACAGAAGGTGCTCTATTAATTTATGCAAAAAATAAAGGTTTGGATATAGAAGAAGTCCGTTCTTCTGGAAAGATAGAAATGGAGCTGCCCTTTGATTTAAAAAGAAGAAGGATGAGTGTACTTTGGGCTGAAGGAAATAAATTATCACTCTTTTGCAAAGGTGCTCCCGAAGTTATCTTATCTCTTTGTAAGCTTACTCCTTCAAAACACAAAGAATTAACTACAATTTTTGAAACTTTTGCCAAAGAAGGATTAAGGGTAATTGCGGTTGCCAAGAGGGATAATTTAGTTAAAGGTGTAGAAAAAGATTTGGAAAAAAATCTTAAGTTTTTAGGTTTTATAGCTATTGCAGATGCTCCAAGGGAAGAAGCAAGTTTGCAAATTGAAAAATTAACAAAAGCCGGAATCGCAGTAGTTATGATTACGGGAGACAATGAGTTAACGGCTAAAGCCATAGCGGAAGAGGTTGGTCTTTTAAGGATGGGAGATGAAGTTATGACTGGCGCACAGCTCGATGAACTCTCAGATGATAAGCTTCTGGAAAAACTTCCAACCATTAAAGTTTTTGCAAGAGTAGTCCCTGAACACAAACTAAGGGTTGTTACTGCTTACCAACAGTTAGGAAAAGTTGTGGCAGTCACAGGAGATGGGGTCAATGATGCACTTGCCCTAAAAGCAGCCCATGTTGGCATAGCCATGGGAGATACAGGGACTGATGTGGCCAAGCAGGCAGCAGACATAGTTATCCTTGATGATAATCTAACTACTATTGTTGATGCTGTTGAGCAGGGAAGGTTAATATATTCAAACATTATAAAAACAGTCAAATTTTTAATGACAGGAAATCTTTCTGAAGTTCTGGTTATTGTAGGAGCAGCAGTAATAGGGTTCCCCACTCCCCTCCTGCCTGCCCAAATATTGTGGATTAACTTTGTTACAGACGGCTTCCCTGCCCTGGCCTTATCTGCAGATGAAGCCTCAGATCACATTATGAGGGCAAGCCCAAGAGATCCAAATAAATCTATATTAGATCAAAGCAGTTTGAAATTTATTCTTGGTTTTGGAATTTCCATAGCTGTAATTAATTTAGCTGGTTTTACTTATCTGTATAACTTTTATAATTTAGATGCTGCCCGCTCATTTGTCTTTACAGGAATAGTTATTACTCAAATGATAATGATTTTTATAATGCGCCGCCACCACTCAATTTGGTCTAATAAATACTTACTAGCAGCAGTTGGATTTGTCCTTCTAATGCAGCTTGCTATCATAACTATTCCCCAGCTGAGAGTACTTTTTAGTCTTTGAGAGAATTAAGAATTTTAACATTCTCCTCATCTGGGCCATTTCCTGAAAATCCAGGTACTTCTAAAATAAAAGAAATATCTTTAAGTTTGGGGTGGTTTATTAAATTTTTAAAACCATCAATTCCAATAAAACCTTCACCAATATTTGCATGTCTGTCTATATGTGAATTAAGTTCTGTTTTAGAATCATTAGCATGAATTGCAGCTAAATTGGAAAGTCCAATTTCTTTATCAAACTCCTCTAAAGTTTTATCTATTCCCTCAGCAGTTTTTAAATCATATCCTGCAGCAAAAGCATGCTGGGTATCCATGCAAACTTTCAGTCTGTCATCCTGAACTTGTTTCAGGATCTCTCCCATTTCTGAAAATTTATCTCCAATTACATTTCCAGCCCCGGCTGTTGTTTCAAGTATAAGCAAAGGCCCGCCATCCACGTTCCCACTCGACATGTGGGAACTCGTTTCATTTAAAATCTTCTTTAATGCCTCAGTAACTTGGGGTAAAATTTGATGGTAACCTACACCCTTATGAGAGCCTAAATGAAAAATAACTCCCTCGATCCCAAGCTTATCTGCATAGGACAGCGCATATTTAAGCCACTCAATGGATTTTTCTAAATGTTCAGGGTTTGGAGTTCCTAAATTTATTAAATATGTCCCATGGATAAAATTTGGCCTAATCCCTGTTTTACTCTTAATATCCTTATATCTTAATATCTCTTCTTTTCCATGTTCAGTAAATCCCCACTTTCTTGGTGGGGAAATAAAAATTTGGGTACACTGCGCCCCAATATTTTTTGCCTTTTCAAAACTAGTTTCTAAGGATACTGCTGCACTAACATGCGCTCCAACCTTTGGCATTAATGTATTTCCCCTGATATTTCTGTCCCAATAAACTCTGGATTAAAGGTATTCTTTACTCTTAAAACTATTTTAGTATCCATCAAAGGCTCAACAGTTTTTTCGTATAAAACCCTAGCTCCATTTCTGGCCATTATATCAGCTTCTTCATACGTCAGGTGAGGTATTATTCGAGCATTAGGATCCTTAGCAGGATCAGTTGAATATACTCCATCAACATCTGTCCAAATCCAAACTTCTTTTGCATCTAGAACTCTTCCCAATATTGAAGCTGTGTAATCCGATCCTCCCCTCCCCAAAGTTGTAGGCCTATAATCTTTGGTGGCCCCCACAAAGCCCGTTACAATCGGCACAACCCCTTTTGCCAGAAGTGAGAGAACCTTCCTCTTGCTATAAATTTCTGTTTTTTCAATATCAGGATTAGCATTCCCAAAATTATTATCTGTCTCAATAATTTCCGTTGCATCCACAGCTTCAGATTTAATTCCTTGGTAATTTAATGCACTAGCAACAATATGGCAATTAATCCTTTCCCCCAGCCCTGTAATTAAATCTTTTACTTCCGGAGTAAACCTTGTTGTTCTGCAGGTATTAGCCAGTGTATCAAAATAGAACTTTAAATGATCTTCTAGAGAATCTTTGTATGGTCGTGAGAGCTCAAGATCCCCAATCACTAAATTATGCTTTGAGGTAATATCTTCAAGCTCAAGTTCAACATCCTGTGGTTTGTCGCTCTCCAGATAGTTACATACTCTAACTAGAGAGTCTGTAACTCCTCTTATTGCAGAGACAACTACAACAATATCCCCAACCTCTGCTCTCTCATTTGCAATAATCCTTCCTGTTTTTTCAATCGCTTGAGCGTTTCCAACAGAAGTTCCGCCAAACTTCATAACATAAATTCCTTCATGTTTTAACTCTTCGTTTAGACTATCAGACTTTATTTCAATCATAATTCCCAATAAAAAACCCCTCTTAAAGAGGGGTAAGTTTTGCTAAAAAAACTACTGCCCCTCAGAAGAGAGTTTTTGCAGTTTTTTTAGTTGTTTTTCCAAAGTTATTCATTTTAGAATATTCTGATTCTAGTTCTTAAATCAATTATTGTCAATTATTTAAAGTTTAGTCAAATTACTCAAAAACTCTTCCTGCATCTTATTTAATTGATCAAAACTTTTAATCTCTAAATATTCATTATTAGTGTGTTCATTCCCTCCTTTGGTCCCCCAAGTAATTACTGGTATTCCCAATGTTGCCAAAACATTTTCATCCCCGACAGAGCTTCTGTAAACATATTCAACTTTTTTACCAATTCTTTTTTCAATAATTTCTTCGATCATTTCTTTAAATGGATAATCTTTAAATAGATACGGATCTAAATAAGGAGTTTTTCTATCCTTAAGTCTAATCTGGACACTTTCGTCAATTTGATTTAACTTTTCTAATACACTTTTTTCAGTATCTCCAAAACCTAACAAAACTTCAATCTCGCAAGTAGCCAATGCAGGAACACTCATACCCACTGACTCCCCGCTTATTTTTCTGATTTGTATCCTGGAGTATTTTGATTCAAATAAAGACTTTTCTAGATCGTAAACCTTGCTCATAAATCCGGTTAGCTTATTAATAGAATCAATTCCCTCGCTTTGATTAAATAGATGGGCTGCCTTCCCTGCGACTGTTACTTCAAAAACTCTCCTTCCAACTCTCCCATTAGTTAAAGAATTCAACTGGGCATTCATTGTAGGTTCTGATGCGATTATTAAATTTACATCTTTAAAAAATTCAGGCTTTTTTTCTAAAACAGTCCAAGCGCCTTCAGATATATTTTCCTCGTCTACAGACAGCAATATTTTTATATATCCTGGAAAGTTTTTTAATGCAGTTAAAAATGAAGAAATTCCACTCTTCATATCAGATACGCCAAGTCCGTAATAATTATTTCCTTTTTGGGTTAGTTTGAATGGATCTGTATTCCATTCTTCTGAATTTACTACGCCGACAGTATCTAAATGACCATAAAATAAAATGGCAGTATCTCCCTTTCCCCTCTTTGCTAAAATATTTTTTCGACCATTTCCTATATCAACAACATCAATATCAAAATTTAAATCTTTTAATAAATCAATACAGAAATTAGAGATTTCTTCTTCGTTGGGATATACAGAATTAATCTCTACTAATTTTTTAAGAAGTTCGTGATGGGTTAGAGTTCTCATATGCTAACCTTTTGCAAATTCGTTAAGAGTTGCCCTACTTAAAAATGCAGGTAATAGATTATTATACTCAGATATTTTAGAAGATCCAAATATTGGAACATGCTGAAGCAATAATCCGTTAAAAGGCAGCTTCATTTTTTGAGCAGCCTCTGTTTGATCAAGACTTTTGATATTTTTTAAACGCAGGCTTTCAATTTCTTCAGGTGTTACTTCAACAAATTCATCGCAATCTATACCTTCCGGTTTAAAAGTGCTGAAACCTGGGCAAAAACCTATTTTATAGTTGCAATGTGGCCTTCCCATATTATTTACTTAAGTTTGTGCCGAGTTAGCTCTCTCTAGAAAAGAGCCGACTGGCATAGCAAGTTGTTTTAATCAGATTTCGAGCCCTCTTTGTTTAAAGAATCGATCATATGATTGATGGTAGCTATTTTGGCTTCCATGATAGCCTTCTTTTCTTCAAGTAATGCTTTCTTATCGTCAGAGGTTAAAGATTCGCTATCCGGTTCACAAAATCCGCCGCACATATTTGAATAATACATACTTATTCTGTTTCACCTCCCTTCATATATATTATGAATATATACCCAAAATTATTATTGTGTCAAGAGGTAGTAAATTGAGTTTTAACATTTAATCCGAGAAAGTTACCATAATTTCTGGAGGCTTCCTTTATGGTAGATTTTTCGTAAGTAGTGGGTTTTGTGAAAAGATTTAGTTTAATTTCAACATGATCTTTTTTGAGTATTCTTTTCCAAGTACCTTCGACTTTGCCATTAGTAATAATAAGGGAAGTTAAAAGAGCGTTGCCGACCGAAGCCATATTTTTTGAATATTTTTCTTCCAAAATTTCACTCCTGTCTTTGTAACCAATAAAATATTCATCGTAAACGGATAATAGAAAAGATGTTGGATGTTGGATATAAGAAGTAAGCAAGATTTGGCGAGTTTCACTTACAGGAGAGTTTGTAGAAAACCAATATTCCTTTCCGTCAATGGTTTCGTGCTTAAGCTTTGACTTGTTCATTTCAGTTCCTTTTTTTGCATCGGTAATCGTTAAACCTGACCACCAG
>Ga0075718_138_pt1 | contig 10577 bp, 9 predicted proteins | sample RifGroB1_FD_67779 | JGI IMG/M metagenome (GOLD analysis project Ga0075718, IMG submission 67779) | Microgenomates (Woesebacteria) bacterium GW2011_GWB1_38_5b | reverse complement strand
GGTTTTTACAGCATTATATTTTTTGGATGTAAAATATTCTGTAATAACTACCATTCCGAGTGTTATGATAAGGCCGATCACAAGGCAGATTATTAGAGAGAGTGAGGAAATTCCGGAAAGTCCCTCCGGAAAAAGAGTATTGGTTATCCACCAGAAACCGATTAGGGATATAACCATTGTAGAAACCAGTCCTTGATAAAGCGCTGTCATTATGTTTTTTCCTCTAATGCGGACAAACCATGATCCAATTATTGCAGTGACAGCTGACACTGCTCCAATAAGAAGAGGAAATGCAAGAACTTCCTGGTTTTGCCTAAAAGTGAGTTCTCCTAAGACCATTGTGGCAACAAGAGTTATTACATATGTTTCGAAAAGGTCAGCTGCCATACCTGCATCGTCTCCTACATTATCTCCCACAAGGTCCGCAATTACTCCCGGATTTCTCGGATCATCCTCGGGTATTCCTTTTTCAATTTTTCCGACCATATCTGTTCCAACATCAGCGGATTTCGTATAGATTCCTCCGCCAAGACGTGCAAAAACAGAAATCAGGGACCCCCCGAATCCTAATGCAATAAGAGGAAAAAGAGACGGAGTTGAATCCTGGGTTTTGAGGAAATAGTAAAATCCTGCAACTGATGCAAGCGCAAGTCCTGCAACCAAAAATCCTGTAACTGCGCCTCCTTTAAACGCAAGAGAAAACGCAGGAGAAAGGCCCGACTTTGCAGCTTCGGCGCATCTTATGTTGCTCCTAACCGCAATACTCATACCAACAACTCCCGCTAGCGCTGAAAAGAAAGCTCCTATGGCAAAACCCAAAGCGGTTTGAAAATTAAATACAAGAAAAAGAATTGCAAAAATAACAATACCAATCGCAGAAATTACCATATACTGTATTCTCATAAAAGCATTGGCGCCAAGGGATATCGCATCCGCGATTGCATTCATCTTTGAGTCCCCCATAGGTTTTCTAAGTATCACAAGACTCAAATACAGTCCGTAAAGAATAGAAATAAGCCCGGCAGAAATTGCAGCCTCAACAGCATAGTTAGTTATAAAAGATAAATTCATCCCGTTAGATTTCCTTTCTGTTTTCCCCTTAGATTTATTAATGAACAAAATCTAACGGGATTCATAGACTAAAATTATATTATTTAAATATCTAAGGTTGCAACCTTCGTCCTCCCAATTTTACTTTTCGCCTTTTCAATTCTATTCGAATACGGCTCAAAGAGCAATTTTGATAGGACTTTTGGTCGCATAATTTTTATATGTCCAGTGTTGCGATCTTCGCGTTGCTTTGGATAAAATGTTTTCTAGGCGGAACTTCGTCCCCCATTAGCATTGTAAAAGTTGCATCAGCTTCCTCAGTGTCGTCTATTGTTATTTGCTTTAAAATTCTATTTTTAGGATTCATGGTTGTTTCCCAGAGCTGCTCTGGATTCATTTCTCCAAGACCCTTATATCTTTGGATTGATGTTCCACGTCTCCCTGTTTGTTCGCCATCATCAGAGGGCAGGCTCTTAACAGCTGATTTTCCATTATTTTTAAGAATTTCGTCGCGTTCACTATCAGAGTATGCATAACTGACCTCTTTTCCCATCTGTATTTTATAAAGAGGAGGTTGTGCAATATACAAATACCCCTCCTTTATTATTCCAGGCATGTGTCTGAAGAAAAACGTAAGAATAAGAGTTTCAATATGTTCTCCGTCAACGTCAGCATCAGTCATAATAATTATTCTTTTGTATCTTAACTTCTCAAAATTAAGAGTTTCTCCAATTCCAGCCCCTAGTGCAATAATAAGGTTTTTAACTTCTTCATGCTCGATTATCTTATCAAGTCGGGCTCTTTCAGTGTTTAATATTTTTCCTTTAAGCGGTAAGATTGCCTGGAATTTTCTGTCTCTCCCCTGCTTAGCAGAACCCCCTGCTGAGTCACCCTCGACTAGATAAAGTTCTGATAAATTAGGATCTTTTTCCTGACAATCCGCAAGTTTTCCAGGAAGTGAGGAGCCCTCTAAAGCTCCTTTTCTAAGTATTGCTTCTTTTGCAGCTTTTGCAGCGAGTCTTGCCTTTGCCGCCAAATATACTTTTTCAAGAATTCGACGAGCGTCACTCGGATTTTCTTCAAAAAAAGTTGATAAGCCCTCTTTTACAATAGTCTGAACTACGGGTTGAATCTCGGCATTTCCCAACTTTCCTTTGGTTTGTCCTTCAAACTGGATTTTGTCCTGGGGCATTTTAACAAAAACAACTGCACATAAACCCTCTCTTGTATCATCTCCTGTTATTCCCTCGTCATTTTCTTTAAAGCTTCCTATTTTCTTGCCGTAATCATTTATTGCGCGAGTTAAGGCCATTCTGAACCCCGTTAGATGCGTTCCGCCGTTAACTGTGTTTATGACATTTACATAGCTTTCAACATTTTCCGTGTAACCACCGTTATACTGAAGAGCTACCTCAACTTCTACTTCTTCCTGCTGTTTGTTTATGTAAATTGATGTGTGAAGGGGAGATTTATTTTCATTAAGTTTTGAGACAAGAGCTGAAATACCTCCTTCAAAATAGTAATTTACCTCATTTTCCCGGCCCGCCCTTTTGTCGAATAAATGAAATGAAAGACCAGGAACAAGATAAGCCCTTTCTCTTATTGCTTTTTTAACTACGTCAAAGTTAAATTCTGTTGTTGAGAAAATCCCGCTATCCGGCATGAATGAAATTATTGTTCCGCTTTTCCTATCCTCAAAATAATCAATATTAAGTCTCGATTTTGAAACAGACTTAAGTGGGCTTTTTACGTTTCCTTTTGAAAAGTCCTGTGTATAGATTTTTCCGTTTCTTTTAACTTCTGCCCACAGCCAGACGGATAGCGCATTAACAACTGAAGCGCCTACGCCATGAAGTCCTCCTGATATTTTGTAAGCTGAGCCTCCGAATTTTCCGCCTGCGTGGAGTTTGGTCATAACTACCTCAAGAGCACTCTTTTTATATTGAGGCATAATGTCAATTGGGATTCCCCTTCCGTCATCAACAATTGTTGCTGAGTTGTCCTCATTAAGATAAATCCAGACGTGTTTGGCATAACCTGCTAAAGCCTCGTCCACTGCGTTATCAATAATTTCGCGGAGTGTCTCGTGAAGACCACTTGTATCAGTTGAGCCAATATACATTGCCGGGCGTTTTCTAACAGGTTCAAGTTTTGGGGTTTGAGGATTGGGCTTGCCTGCCGGCAGGCAGGGATTTTTTTCTTGCCATAATTATTTGCGTACAGACTATTTTAGCAGAAAAATCAGCCTATTTCCATAGATTGTTTGTTTGATTAATTTATATTTAAAAACAGATTTTCAAGTGCGAGTCTTGGGTTGGCGTTGGTATTTTTAAGGTCAAGGCGCGCAAGTTCGAGTTTGCGAATTAGTCTTTCAAGCATCAAGCTTTGTTCGGAATTATCTAAAGTCGATAGCATTTTTTTTCGGGCTGCAAGAATTGTCTGCTCAAGCCAATTTATTGCTTGATTTTTATCTTTTGAAAGTTCTTGTGCAAGATAAAGACAATCCCCTACTCCAGTTAACGATAAAAGCTCGGCCAGTCCTTTTCCGTCTGTTCGAGCCTCAGAATCTTTAATCTCGATTATTTTTGCCCGGGAAATAATTGTCGGAAGGAAAAAATTATAATTGTCAGTAATTAGATAAAGAAGTGTGCTTGGCGGCGGTTCTTCTAAAATTTTGAGCATTGAGTTTTGCGCCTCAGTTGTTATTCCTTGTTTGCAGCTTATTATAAAAGCTTTTTTCGTACCTCTTATTGGCAAAAGATAAATTCTTTTTTGTATATTTCTAACATCTTCAATTCCAATTGCTTTTTCAGACTCAAGAAGTTCAATATCAAATTTATCTATTTTTTCGAGATTTATTTCTTCCAGAGCGCGGTTTTTACCTTCTTCAATATTTTTGGATGAAATAATAAAAGTCTGCACATCGTAGCACGGCTTCGCACCTTTATCCTCGTTTAACCTCGGATATTGGCCTTTCGCCGGCTCCTCCTTTTTCAAAATCCTTCAGATTTTGGGTATGGCTATTTTACTATTTTAAATGTATTTTTGCTATTTACTATTTGATATTTAATATCGTATTTTCTACTATTATATTAATGCCCGCAACTTCGCAATCTTTTAATCAGGTAAATAATATCTCGGACATATTGCTTTCTGAGCATTTGATTAACCAGAATCAATACAAAGAGATAAAACTTAAAGCAGCAACAGACGGAATCAGTGAGGAACAGGTGATTGTGTCTTTAGGCTTTGTAAATGAGGACAAGCTCTCGGAAATCAAAGCAAATATGCTTGGCGTTCCCTATATCTCGCTTGATTCAACTTCATTTTCGCCTCAGGCTTTAAGCCTTATTCCGCAGGCTGTAGTCCAAAGGTTTAACCTAATCCCCTTTTCTTACGACGACAGAGCAAAAACGCTTTCAATTGCCATGGCAAACCCGGTGGATTTGGATGGTCTCTCTTTTGTACGACAGAAAACAGGCTTAAACATCAAGGCATTTGCAGCTTCTCCTTCAGCAATAAAGCAGGCAATTGATATTCAGTACAGGCAGGAAATTGTAGGTCAGGTTGGTGAAGCGCTAAAAGAGACAGAGGAACAATCTACTACAAAAACAGTAGATTCAACTCAGATTGCTCAAATTATAAAAGAAGCACCTATTGCAAAAATTGTATCAACAATTCTTGAATATGCAGTTAAAAGCAGGTCCTCAGATGTTCATATTGAACCTCAAGAGGAAAGAGTCCGCGTCAGGTACAGAATCGATGGAATACTCTATGATAGACTGTCTCTTCCCAAGACCGTTCAGGAATCAGTAATTTCAAGAATAAAAATTCTGTCTGAAATGAAAATTGATGAACACAGGATTCCTCAGGATGGAAGATTTAATTTTAAAATTGATGACAAGGAAGTAGATCTTAGAATTTCAGTCCTTCCTGCAAGCCACGGTGAAAAAATTGTAATTAGGCTTCTTCGAAAATCCGGAGGAATACCAAATCTTGAAGAACTCGGCCTTTGGGGAACAGCCCTTCGAAATTTAAAGATAAATATGCTTCGCCCTCACGGAATAATTATTATTTGTGGACCAACAGGGTCAGGTAAAACAACAACTCTTTATTCTGTTCTTAACCAAATAAACAGCACCAAAGTAAATATAGTGACTCTTGAGGATCCAATAGAATATGAGCTGTCGGGAATAAATCAGGTACAGATTAATCCTGCAGTTGGGCTTACATTTGCAACAGGACTCCGTTCTTTTCTAAGGCAGGATCCTAATATTATTCTAGTTGGAGAAATACGTGACAAAGAAACAACTGAGCTTGCAATTCAAGCAGCACTAACCGGACATTTGGTTTTCTCAAGCTTGCACACATCGAATGCATCGGGGGTTTTGCCACGTTTGCTAGATTTAGGAGCAGAAACTTTCCTTCTGGCATCAACTATGAATGCAGTTGTCGGACAAAGGATTGTAAGGAGAATATGTTCATCGTGCAAAGTTAGTCTTCCCCCGCCCAACGAGGTGACTGAAAGCATAAAAAAAGAGCTGGGGCCTCTAATGCCTCCCGGCGCAGTAACAATATATAAAGGAAAAGGATGCAATGAATGCGGAGGCTCAGGATACCTTGGAAGAATGGGAATATTTGAGGTAATGCCTATTAATGAGGAAATAGCAAACCTGATTCTCAAAAGAGCCGACAGCTACACGCTTGAAAATGTGGCAGTGAGACAAGGAATGATAACTATGAAACAGGACGGTTATTTAAAAGTTCTTAAAGGCGTGACGACAATTGAGGAAGTCCTGCGAGTTGCTCAGGAGTAAAATCAGCGTTTAGCGTTTAGGGGTTAGCGTTTAGATTATGGATATTAAACAATTATTGGATTTAACAGTAAAGAACAGAGCTTCAGATCTACATCTATTGGTGGGAATTCCGCCTACTATAAGAATAGACGGAATTTTAAATCACCTAATGAATTTTCCTGTTGTTACCCACGTGATGATGGAGCAGATGATATTTTCTCTTCTGACTCCGTCCCAGAAAGAAAAACTCCTAGCAAACAAGGAGCTTGATTTCTCGTTCGGCATTGGAGGCGGTGAATATGGAAATCTGGGAAGATTTAGAGTTAATGTTTATTACCAAAGAAGCTATTTATCCGGCGCGTTCCGCTACCTGGAGCCTGTAATAAGAACTGTAGAGCAGCTCAATCTTCCTAAAGTTATTAACAGATTTTCTGATCTTAGGCAGGGATTTATACTAGTAACAGGCCCCACAGGGCATGGCAAATCAACTACAATTGCAGCACTTATTAATAAAATCAATTTGACTCGGCCCTCACATATCCTAACAATTGAGGACCCAATTGAATATATTTATCCAAATGGAAAAAGTATTATTTCTCAGCGCGAGATGGGTCTTGATTCACACTCCTGGAGCTATTCTTTAAGATCTGCCCTAAGAGAAGATCCGGACGTTGTTCTTATTGGTGAAATGCGAGATCCTGAAACTATTGCCTCAGCTATAACAATTGCTGAGACAGGACACTTGGTTTTTTCAACTCTTCATACAAACTCTGCAGCACAAACCATAGACAGAATAATTGATTCATTCCCCGCTTCCCAGCAGGGACAGATTAGGATTCAGCTTGCGCTCACTCTTAAAGGAATTGTCTCACAGCGCCTTCTTCAGAAGATAAACGGAGGAAGAGTTCCGGCTGTTGAGGTTCTGATCGGAAACAATGCAGTCGCAACAAACATAAGAGAGGGAAAAACTCATCTAATTGACTCAATTATTGAAACGTCCCAAGACGACGGGATGATAAGTCTTGAGTCTTCTCTCTCCTCCCTTGTTCTTTCAGGAGCAATAACAATTGATATGGCAAAAAGCTTCTCACAGCACCCAGAAGACCTTCTCAGAATGGTCCAATAAATATGAGATACAGATATAAAGCAGTTACCTCGGACGGAAAAAAGGTAAGAGGAATTGCTGAGGCAAAACAGGAAAGGGACGCAGCGAGTTATCTGAGGCAGCGTGGCCTTATCCCAATTGATATTTCCAAAGAGGGTGAGTTTGAGATTTTTAAAAAACTTCCTTTTGTCGGTAAAATAAAATCAAAAGATCTTATTATATTTACACGTCAGGTCTCATCAATGTTAGCATCAGGCCTCACTCTTGTTAAATCACTTGAAATACTTAAGGACCAGATAGGAAACAAAGCGTTTCAGGAAATAATACGCGGAATCCTTCTTGATATTGAGGAGGGAAAGACATTCTCAGAATCAATTGCAAAGTATCCTGATATATTTCCCGAAGTTTATGTTTCCCTTGTTAAAGCAGGTGAATCCTCTGGGCTTTTGGATAAAATATTTCTTCGCCTTGCCAACAATCTTGAAAAGCAACAAAGACTCAGAAGAACCGTTAAATCAGCTCTTATTTATCCCGCAATTGTAATAACTCTTATGCTTGTTGTAATTCTTGTTATTATGGTTTTTGTAATTCCTGAGTTAAACAGGCTTTATGAAAGTCTCAATGCTGAAGTTCCGCTTGCAACTAAAATAGTAGTAGGCCTGTCCTCTTCCATCTCCAAAGGCTGGCCGCTAATTATTGGATTCGGCGGAGTATTAGCTTATGGTTTTCTGAGATGGAAAAAAACAGATAAAGGTAAGGAAATTTATGACAAAAACATACTAAGGGTTCCTCTTCTTGGGAAAATTCTCCATTTGTCTATTCTTACCGAGTTCTCACGAACCCTAGGTCTTCTTGTGGGAACAGGAACATTGGTGGTTGATGCTTTGGAACAAAGCGCAAAAGTAACAGGTAATTTTACCTATGAACGAACAATAATGGACATTGCAAGGCGTGTTGAAAAAGGAGTGCCCGTTGGAGAATCAATGACGTACTTTTCAATTTTTCCCTCAATTCTTGTGCAACTTGTTAAAGTAGGTGAAGAAACAGGTAAACTTGACGAGAATTTGTCCAAAGCTTCGGAGTACTTTGAAGAGGAGGTAAATCAATCAGTCAAGAATCTTACAACATTAATGGAACCTCTGATACTCATAGTTTTGGGCGTTGGCGTAGGTTTTTTAGTTTTTTCGGTAATCTCGCCTATTTATAATTTATTATCGGCAATTCAGTAGTTTAAATAGTATTATTAAATTAATACTTGACATTTTTTTTTACATATGACTACTATTAATACATAAGAGATGAAAAAAATTATCGACTGGATAAAAAATCTCTTTAAATCCAGCCCAAAAAAGTCAGATGATAGCAGTTCGGAAAATAAATCGAACGGATTTACTCTCATTGAGCTTTTAATAGTTATTGCAGTCTTAGGAGTTTTGGCTGCAGTTGTTCTTATTGCAATTGATCCTATCGAACAGCTTGGTCGCGGACGAGACTCGGGAAGGAAAACTTCAGTTACAGGAATCGGCCGCGCAATCCAAACTTATTATACAGCTGTTGGATCATATCCTGCTGAGGCAACATACAATACAATTCTTACAACCTCAGGAGAACTTAAGCCTTTTCCTCCAGCTCCGGGCGGAAGCCCGCCTGCTCTTGGTTGCACAGGAGGAACAGCAGTAAGTGGATTCTGCTATAAATCAAACGGAACTGACTATGTGGTTTACTCCAAGCTTGAATCAAAAGTTGAAAGAAACAAAGGAAATTGCGCAAATGTTGCCGCAAACACGTGGTATGTATTCTCATCAGCTGCCGGCAAAGCAGGAGTTGTATGCCAAGCCGGTGAGCCTGCAGAAGGATTTAACGGAACCTTCTATTGATCTTCTTGTACATCTTATAATATATTAGTTTAGTGCTTGTATTATTTTTGTTTTTAATCGGGATTTTTATCGGCTCATTTCTAAATGTCCTCATTGACCGTCTTCCTAAAGATAAATCCATTCTTGGAAGATCTTACTGCGATTTTTGCAAAAAAACGCTTAAAACTAAAGACCTTATTCCCCTACTCTCTTTTATTCTTCTTTCTGGAAAATGCAGATACTGCCATAAAAAATTGTCTTATCAATACCCAACCGTCGAGTTGCTCACCGGTTTATTGTTTGTGATAACCTATCAATTCGCAACTCTAAATTTTCAATTTTCAATTTTCAATTATCAATTAATTTATTATCTATTCGTTGTTTCGGGACTAATTGTTTTATTTGTTGCGGATTTAAAATACTACATAATTCCTGATAAAATAACAACAGTTTTAGGAATTTTAGCATCTATTTTTCTCTTATTTAATCCAGAGCTTATAATCCCCCATTTAGTAAGCGGTTCACTTGCATTTTTATTTTTTCTTGCCGTATATATTCTGACTAAAGGACGCGGGTGGGGATTCGGAGATGTTAAATTCGCATTTGTTATGGGTCTAATCCTAGGGCCAATAGGGGTAGTTTTAGCCTTATATGTAGCATTCTTGACAGGGGCTACCGTTGGCATCATACTAATTTTATGGAGAAAAAAAGGACTAAAATCCATTATTCCATTTGCTCCGTTTCTAGCATTTGGAACTTACATAAGTCTTCTTTTTTCAGAAATAATTATTCCTCACCTCCCCTTCTATTTATGGTGAGAAGGGTAGAAAGACAACAAGGAATGTCTCTTGTTGAGATTTTGGTTGCACTTGCCCTTGTTGCAATAATATCATCAAGCGCATATTTTGGGCTTAACCAGTTTAACAGATATCAGAACCTAAGAACCTCTTATGAAAATCTGAAGAACACTGTTAGCGAAGCAAAAACAAACGCTCAGTCCCAAGTCTCACGTAGGTGCACTAGAATCCAGACTCTTGTGGGACATCAGATTAGGATTAATAGTGTAACTAATCCTGATTCATATAATTTAGAAGAAGTGTGTTTAAATCTTAATTCAACCGAAAGCACCTATGTAATAAAAACTCTAAATGTAACATCGGACATAACACTTTCAGGTGCATCAAACCCGATATTATTTCTGGTTTTAACAGGCAATGTCAGAAATCCCGGCAGTATTACACTTACCAACAATATCCAGAGCAAATCAATAACAGTTAATTCAACTGGAATAATTCAGTGATGTTTTATAAAAATTTAAAATTAAACAAAAAAGGACAAGTGCTTATAGAAGCTGTTATTGCAATTGCAGTTGTAGCTTTTGTGATGTCAGGAATTGTAGCTGCTCTTATCTTATCTGTTAATAACGCCACCTTTTCCAAAAATCAAAACCTTGCAACCAATTTTGCACAGGAAGGGATTGATATTGCAAGAGATTTAAAAGATTCTGATTTTCAGGCCTTCTCAACGCTTCAGGGTTACTACTGTATTGATGAGGGTGATATAGCCATAGATCCTTCGAAAACAACGTGCAGTAAAAATGTTGATTCTGCCTTCACAAGAAGAGTTTATATAAATCAAAATGGCGGTAAAGATACTTCTAATAACCGAGGAGAGGGTAAAACCGAGGATGATTTCTAAATGAGAAAGAGGGGTAACGAGGATGTCCGAGAGCGTGTTCATGAGCTTGGAGAGCATTATCCCGGAAGAGAT
>Ga0075718_121_pt1 | contig 10873 bp, 11 predicted proteins | sample RifGroB1_FD_67779 | JGI IMG/M metagenome (GOLD analysis project Ga0075718, IMG submission 67779) | Microgenomates (Woesebacteria) bacterium GW2011_GWB1_38_5b | reverse complement strand
CTTCGAATGGCTTTGGTGATGTCAACCACTCCAGGCAGTGATAAAAATGTAGGCGAAAATCAAATTAGGGGCATGCGTAATTTTTCAAACAAAATTTGGAATGCAAGCAGATATATATTAACCAAAGAGGGAGAAAAAGTGACTAGTGGGGAATACGATCAAGCGTTTACTGAAAAATTAAATCTCGTTGTGAGTGAGATATCCCAACAGCTTGATAACCTAAAAATCGGACTGGCTTCTGAAACCGTTTACAATGAGTTCTGGCACTGGTACTGCGATATTTGTATTGAAAAAAATAAATCAGGTGAATTGTCTGACGAAAAGCTATTGCACGGCTTAAAAACTTTTTTGATACTCCTCCACCCTTTTGTACCTTTTGTGACCGAAGCTATCTGGACAACTTTTAATAAAGATCTTTTAATCACTTCCCCCTGGCCGGTTTCTTAAGAATGTCTTCCGTAGGCCCAAATCTCTTCTGAGGCTTGTATAAGTCTACCATCTTCACCTTGCCTCATTTCTGGGCGTTTAACCTCAACCTTTGTGCCTTTTTCAAATAGATCTGATTGTTCTGGGGTCAATGAATATATTGCAGGATAATAGTTAATTATGTTTCCTACATCATCGGTCACTTCGTATGGATTACTCGGATCGTATAATACAGTTTTTCCGTTAATATTTAGTTTATTAAACATATGATTATCCTCATTTTCTCCTTGTATTTCATAATTATTCGATATTATCAATTCTGCGTCATACCCCAAAAATAAATATAAGTTATGAGCCATACTTGCTTTCTCTGCACAGAATGCTGCCCCTTGGTCTTTGAATTCCCTAACACTTACACCGTTAGATTTGGAATGTGTATTTTCAAAATATATTGACTTTCTCTTTCCTTCGCTTCCTTCATATGCTCTTTGTCCACCAAAATACTTTCCTATACTTCTTTGAAAGACGTGGGGTAAAATATTTCTAACATTTTGATCTTTCCATCCAGAATGAGTTCTAAATTCTCGAAGAGTATCAAAAAAAGCTATATATATCTCATCATCGTCCATAATTAGGGGGTCGACCAAAAAATTGGCCACTATGCGGGTATCCCTTCCAAGAAAACTTTTAGTGCTTTTGTTTAAGAAGGATAGTTCACCCTGGTGTGAATCATTTTCAATTTCAATTTTTCTTTTTTGTATAAATTGTCTTATTCTCTCCGAACGCTCTTCTTCATTTTCGAGCTTAACAATCTCGTCGGCTTCGACAAGAATTGGAGTATTGTCTTCCGCATCCTTTCTTGTAGTTTGGTCAACCAACTCTGGATTATCTGACATATTTTATTATAACGCAGAGGGGGTTTCTTATTTTAAAAAGGACTTGATTATTCTCCGATCATAGTTGCATACTGACTTGTAGACTCATGCCCAAGAAAACCAAAAAGAAAAACTCTAAAAACCATATTTATCTTGGCTTGGGTGGCCTAGCATTTGTGATTTCTTTTTTAAACCTGTTTCTATTTAATAAACCTTCTAATCAAGTTTTGGGTGCACAAATAATAAAAACCTACTCCCCTTCTTTGACCCAGGAAGCGGAGTACTGGGAAAATATAATTTCTAAATATCCGACTTACAGAGACGGATACTTAGAGCTTTCGGATATTTATACAAAACTTGGAGACATAAGCAAAGCCAATGATTCTTACAACACTGCTAAAAATTTAGACCCCAATAATTTATCCTTCTAAAGGCTTACCTGGTTCTTGGGCTTGCACTGGCGCATCCCCTTCTTCTGGTTTAGCTTGCTGGGTTACCTCAACCTCAGTAGCTGCCGGAGCAACTGCTATTACTTCCTCTTTTTGTGGAGGTTCCACTTTTACAACTATATCTTCAAGATCGGTTTCAAGCTTTACTTTGTCCTTGTCGTATTTCAAATCTTTTACATAAATCGCTTGGTCTACTTCAATCAATTCGCTTATATCTATTTCAAACTTATCAGGTAAATCCATAGGTAGAGCTGTAACTTCGATTTCGTCAATTTGCTGCACCACTGTGCCAATTCCGCTTTTTTGCGCAGGTGACTCCCCTATCAACTCAACCGGCACCGTGGCCGAAACTTGCTCTTTTAAGTCTACTTCGTGGAAATCGACCTGAAGCACCTCGTCTGTTACTGGGTCCAGCTGAAGCTCACTTACCAACACAGGGTGAACACTGCCCGAAATATTTAGGTCTACTAGCCCCGTTTCCCCGGCTTCGCCGTAAACTTTTAAAAATTCGCTTTTGCCCACATCAACCGCAATAGAGTCAATCTTTTTACCAAACACATTAGCAGGCAGTCTGCCTTTTTTGCGAAGATTTTTAACTCCGCGACCAATAATTTTTCTATTTTCTGCTTGTAAATTAATTTTTGCCATAATTTAGTTATTCATGTTTGCTGAAAAATCTCGCTTAAGCTCAGTATTATACCTATAAGTACCCTCATTGGTCAACTCAAATCTTGGATCGGTAAAAATTTCCCCGCTTTGTGGCTTGACCACTATCTCTACTTTATCACCTACGCTCCCCGCCTGCTTTCTTAAATAAATTTGGGCACTCGATCCGGTGGTTTTTAGCGCACTAACTGCCTCGCTCCAATTAAAGATAATTGTTTTTTCTTTCCCGGGACCAAGCTCAAAGTACACTCCAGCCTCGATTTTTGACGAATCTCCGGTAATTTCAGGGTCAATAAAAATAGACTTTTGAGACTCAATGATTTTAATAGAACCATAAATCGATTTATTGCTGCTCATCGCCCGCAAATATGATGTATACTCAGAATCTGCGTTATTTTTAAAATTTACCGCGAGCGTATAACTAACTTTATTATTTTCAATATTGATTTCAAACCTAGAAAACCTACTAATTTCATGACTTTTACTATTTTGTCCAATATTTGCCTCGTTTAAGCCGGCCCAAAGCGTTGGGCAGCCCACTCCACAGTTTGGAGGCGATACAGAGCCAGTAAAACCGATTTTTGAAAGAGCGCTTTGGGTACCACTGTCATGCAAATAAAACTGCAAATGCCTCTCCAAAGCTAGATCTAATAATTTTTTACCCAAAAGCCTCGTACTTAAAAAATCAGCTTCTGTTATGCTCTCAACTGACTCATCTATTCCTATTACCCCACTCACCTTTATATCCAGCTCTTTTTCTAAAAACCACTCCGCGTTTTTTGCTGACTCTATAAAATCAGCGTCCCAGTTAGAATCTAACATCGACCAATTGCTAACCTTCAAATAATTTTTTACGGCTTCTGGAGGTTTAACAAATCCTTTTAAAAGGGCATCAGATTTTTTTGTTTCATAAACTTCTAAATTTATTAATTTTCCTTTTTCAAAAGTTAAAAGCGTAAAACTACTAATTACTCCTCCTGTCGGGCGAAGTTTACCACTGTCTTGGTGAAGCACCATATAAATCTTTGGCTTTTCTCCCGAAATCAAATCCGGCAATGCTTTTACTACCTCTTTAGCAGAATTAATATAGCCTCTGATACGGACTAGCTCTGATGTGTCTTCGACTAATAATTTAGCCAAAGGAGCCCTAACAATGTCGCTTTCCAAAAAAGAAGCTTCTTTGTATAAAGAATCTAGTTCTAAATACAATTTCCCTGAAACCTGCTCTAATTCAAATTTCTGTTTTCCTAACACTCCAGCTGTCAAAGTGTCAGCTAAGCCAAAAACCTCTTTGCTTCTGTTTAAAATTCTCGACATTCCTTCAACTAACCCCGATGCCTCAACAAGAGGTACAAACTTTTGTCCAACAAGAGGTACATATGTCCATTTTATAAACATTGTTTTAGCAACGACGGCAGTTTGAGTATTTCTGGTAAACCAAGAAAAAAGCAAAAGCAAAAAAGGGCTTGCCAAAAAAAATAATAAAAATGCTAAAGTTGCAAGAAATATTTTCAAACGTTTATAGGGCATCTTTTTGTGTTTTCGGGTAAACTTTATAATTTTCGGGGATACACTTTGAGACTCTACCCTGCTTTTTATCCAACTGATAATCTCTTCAAAAGTTTTTTCTTCAATTTTTTTGTTAATTGAAATAGGTAAATTTACTAAAAGCTGACTTTGATTTTTTATACTGGAGGATTGATGTTGTAGATCGGGATAATAATTTTTAAGATTTAAAAATAAATTACCATAATTCACAATTCCTGATGCGACCCTTGTCTCCCCCTTTTTCCAATAAGAAAATAATACTTTTAAAATTTCTTTTGAAGCGTCTTCTACTTTAATAGGGTAAACAGGTGTAAGTTCGCCAGGGATAATTATTTTTTTCTTTTTTATACAATCCAATAAGATTTTTGATATCGGTCTATTGTCATAAAAATCCATTCCTCTACCAAAAACGTCTCCTATGTAAATTGCTCTTACGGAGTAATTTTTTGACAAATATTTTTCAAATATTATTTGTTCTTCTAAATTTTTCTTGGAGTAACAAATGAGAGGAAGCGCAACAACTATTTTTCCCTGTTGGCTTAAATGTTTAACAGCAACACTCATCAATTGGTCAAAATGCCCAAAATTATTCTTACCTGTTCCCAACACTTTAGGAAGGAGAGTAGAAACAAAAATATAGTCGAAAGATTGAGAAAACAAATTTTTTCCCGTGCCGTACGTAAGCCCAAAATTGCTCTTTAATAGCAAAGCGCCCTTTTGCCATGTTTGCTCGTCTTCGTCAAAGATTTGCACTCTACAGCCTCGCTTTAGTAACTCATCTATTAAATAAATGCCCACCAGGCTTGGTCCACCAAAATATGCAACCACGGGTGTTGTCCTAAAACTTGAATCCATAATAATAATGTTACTATTTTTCCGAATAAATTATTAGATCAATTTTCTCAATAAATGAGGTCTATACGGGCTTTCCACATGCGCCTTAGGAATCAAGACAAATGTTTACCAACTCATCAGCTCTTATGTTTTTTTCCCTTGGAATATAATTGAAATTGATGTCCCCTATCTTTTCAACCAAACTAAATATTTCAATAAATATTTGTTTTAAATTTTGATTTTTAATTTTAAATTCTTTATTTAATTGCTTAACTACCAGTAAAGAGTCCAAATAAAAATCAAAGGGCTTTTCAAAATTTTTATAATTTTGCAACAACCATTTCAACGCCATGAGAACTGCTGAATATTCGGCTATATTATTTGTGGCAACTCCAAGGCGGGAGTATTGATGGTGAATCTCTTTTTCTGCAAGATTATAAACTACAAACGCTGATGCGGCAGGACCAGGATTACCCCTAGCTCCTCCGTCAGTAAAAATTGTAATACGCATTTTTAACTTTTTGGGGAAATCACCATGTAGCGTTCACTGCCTTCCCCTTGAGACTGTGTTTCAACATCTTGATTTTCTGACAACATAGTATGAATAATTCTACGCTGCGATGGATCTAGATTATAAAGTCTTTGGGGCTGCCCAGTTTGCAAGGCTCTTTGGGCTGCTTGATTGGCCAGGAGAGTTAGTTGCTCTTCCTGTTTTTGTTTCCAATCTCCTATGTTAACCACTACCCTTACCCAATCCCCTTGTCGCTGTCTAATGGCCAAACTTAAAAACGACTGAATAGCAGATAATGTCGAGCCATGGGCTCCTATTAAAAGCCCTTTTTCTTTCTCGGCTTCGACGTTTACCTGATAAACGTTCTCGCCCTCGGTGCCATCCTTAGTCATTGATATATCCACTGAAGCATCAACACCCATTAGCTCAAACATTTTTACGGCTAAGACTTGGATTTCTTTTTTTAGACTTGTAGTTTTTGCCATCAGGCTCAATTATAACAGAAAAACTCTTTTAACGCGATTGATCGTGGGAGTCAGCCCTCCCCATCCTGAAGTGCGATATTGGTCATAAGCTTGAAAAAGTGAAATTGCCAGCCAATACAAAGCCAGCCCGGCTGCAAACTGCATACCAAAAAAGAGGGTAATCAGGGGCAGGGTTATTGTCGTTGATTTAGCCATTGCAACCTCCATGTCGTCCGATTTTTCAGGAGTACCTTTGGCAATTTTTTCTTCTTTTTTAATCAAGGGTGCCATTATCTTGGCTGAAACAAATTGGGCAATGGCAGCTAAAATTATCAATGGCCCAGGCACAGCAATAGGCAAAACACCATAAGTGGTTACGTTAGGTTTTGACAAATCAAGTCCTAAAAAATTAGTGTTAATAACATGCTCCTGTGGAAAACGTAAAAATGGATAAAGAAGGTTGTTTAAATTTTCTAAAGCGCTGGAGTCTGAGCTTAAAGTTTTATTAAAAACACTAAAAAATGCGAATAAAACTACCATTTGGGCAATTAATGGTAAAAAACTGCCCATGGGGTTTATTTTAAACTCTTTATATAAATCCGCCTGGGCTTGCATAAGCTTTGTTTTGTCCCCTTTATATTTTAGCTTTAATTTATCAAGCCTGGGCTTTAAATCCCTCATCTTTTTGGCGCTTTGCATCTGCCTTCGAGTTAGAGGAGACATTAATACTTTCAAAAACACCGAGAAACCCAAAATTGCTAGCCCCAAGTTTTGACCTAAAATGTTGTAAAACAATATAAGTCCGTTGGCTAAAGGTTGAATTAATAAAATTTGAAAAATATTCATAATAAATTAACAGCAACTAACGCATCTTTAACTTCTTTTAACACATCTGCCGTGTAGCGGCGTGCAATTGTAGGCTTTGCTACCAGCACACAATCGTAGCCACGCTTTACTTGTGTAATATTGTGCCTTACCCCCTCCCTCATTCCCCTTTTGGCTTTAGTGCGCATCACTGCTTCGCGAGCAACTGCCATTGTTACTATAAACCCAAAGCGCGATGGCCCTTTGTCCCGCCTCCTGTAATACCCCAAGCTAAAATTTTCACTCTGAAAAACTTTTCCTCTTTTTTTTACTGTATCGAAATCATTTTTGGAAGTAAGTCTGAATTTAGCTTCAAGCATGGATAAGAGTTTAAATACTTAGGCTTTTTCTACCCTTTTTTCTCCGAAGTCTTAATACCCTTTTGCCACTTAGAGTTTTCATTCTGCTTCGGAAACCAAATTTCCGGTTCCTTTTCTTTTTACTTGGTTGATAAGTTCTTTTGGTTGACACAAAGCAATAATACCAAATTAAGCTAATTAACTCAATTAACTAAATAACTTTTTACCTTTTTTTGCTTCTTGACTGATTGTGGATAACTTTAATATAACAGGGTACTTATGGACAAAGATAAAATTTGGCACGAGGTTTTAGAGAGCTTAAAAGTAAGCATTTCTTCAGCAGCTTTTTCTACTTGGCTTAACCAAACCCATTTGTCTGCACTAAAAGAATTAGACACCCAGCCTCCTAGATTTATAGTTGAGATTGGCTGCCAAACAACGTTTGTACGCCAAACTGTGGAGGTAAGATATTTTGGTTTAATTCAAGAGGCTTTAACTCAAAAGTTGGGGATGCCTTGTGATTTATCTTTCACAACACGCCAAAATCCAAACACGGGCGTGTTTAATACCAACAAAGTTTTGGCTCCGCTATTTGATGAAAAAAACCTTGGTCAAGCCTTGATTGAAAAACTAAGCCAATCACATTTACGCCCCTTTTTTACTTTTGACAACTTTGCCGTATCTGCATCAAACCAAATGGCGTGGGCCGCAGCACAGGCTGTAGCTGAAAAGCCAGGAAGCACATATAATCCGCTTTTTTTATGGGGAGGGGTAGGGGTAGGCAAAACCCATTTAATGAATGCGGTTGGGCTGTCAATTATTAACTCAATCCCGGAAAGTAAAATCTTGCTTTGCACCGGGGAGGACTTTACAAACGACATTGTGGCCGGAATCAGAACTAAAACCACACACGCGTTTCGGGACAAATACCGCCGCCTCGCGTGTCTTTTAATAGACGATATTCAATTTATTGCCGGCAAAGACTCGGTACAGGAAGAGTTTTTTCATACATTTAACGCAGTAACGGGAGCAGGGGGTCAAATAATATTAACTTCTGACCGGCCTCCTTCTGATATCACAAAACTTGAAGAGAGGCTTAGAAGCCGTTTTGAGGCCGGGCTGATTGTGGATATTTCACCCGCGGACTTTGAGCTTCGCTGCGCGATTGTTCAAATTAAAGCTGCAGAAAAATCTCTTGAAATCCCTACCGAACTTGTACACTTGCTGGCCGGAAATTTAGACACTGCTCGCAAAATTAATGGAGTCTTAACTAGGCTTATCTCAGAGGTAAAACTTCAAAAGCGGGTGATTAACGAGGAGCTGATTAAATCCCTAATTGGCAAAGGTTCCAATGGCGACACAATCAATAAAAACATACGGGCCGACGATGTTGTTGAGGCCGTATGTTCCCACTTCACAATCAGTAAAAGAGCGCTTATGGGCGATGGGCGCTCCCGAATTATTGCTAGACCTAGACAAATATTGATGTACTTTTTAAGAATCGAGCTTGGTCTGCCTTTAGAAGAAGTTGGAAAGATGATTGGAGGGAGAGATCATACAACTGTTATGCACGCTGTGGATAAGATTACAAACCTAGCTTCAATCGATGTTAACATCCGTGAGGATTTAATGGGGATAAAAAGAAGGTTCAGTGGACAAAAAACTTAAGTTGCCAACATACTCACAAACTATTTTACCACTATGCACAAAGTTATCCCCAGCGTAAACACACTTAAAATGCACAATCCACAAGACCTACTACTAGTACTACTAGTTAAATATAGATATAATCACAAAAAATGAAAACGTCGGTTTTACAAGAAAACTTCTCAAAAGCACTAGGCCTCACAAGCCGTTTTGTAAGCCAAAAAGCTCAACTTCCAGTTCTTTCAAATATAGTTCTCAAAACAGATAAAACTAAACTTATACTTTTAGCTACAAATTTAGAAATGTCTATAGCTAGTTGCATCGGAGCAAAAGTGGAAGAGGAAGGAAAAATCGCAGTACCAGCCAGAACGTTAACTGACTTAGTATCAAATCTACCCAAAGGACAGATAAATCTTAATTCAAAAGAAGAGCATTTAAATATAGAAACACAAAACCTTAATTCTACCCTTGTAGGTCTTAATGCAAACGATTTCCCTGTAGTTCCTGAGAAAATAGGGGAAACGGCTATAACTTTACCCGCAAAAAGTTTTATTAGTGCCATGTCTCAAGTAATTTTTGCAACATCAATAGACGAGACAAGGCCGGTACTAACCGGGGTATTGGTTTATTTTGAAGAAGGTAAGCTGGTATTTGTAGCAACTGACGGGTTTAGGCTTTCTCAAAACAAAATCGCGGTTGAAACAACGGCTGACCTTGGTAAAACTATTTTACCAAGAAGTTCGCTTTTGGAATTGATCAGAACTACTGGAGAAAGTGAAAAGGTTTTACTGGAAATTAAGAATACTGATAATCAGGTGCTTTTTGAGGTTCAATCAAAAGCAGCTGACATAATATTAACAACAAGGGTGATAGAAGGGGAGTTTCCTGCTTTTGAGAGGATTATTCCAAAGCAGTCGCGGGTAAAAGTAAATGTAGATAAAGCGGATTTTTTGCAAAGTATCAAGGCATCTTTGGTGCTTGCGCGAGACGCCGCCAATGTTGGCAAATTGACGATAGGGGAAGGGGTGGTCAGTATTTCAGTTGAAAGCAGCAAAAGCGGAAGCCAAAAAGCCAAAGTGGACGCTAAAATAGATGGAGGCTCAATCGAGATACTTTATAACCTGCGCTTTATAGAAGATTTTTTAAATGTTTGTGGGGGAGAGGAGATAGAGATGGCTTTTGTGGATAACGCCACTGCAGGGGTGTTTAGAGATGTCAAGAGCCCCGAATTTTTGCACCTCATCATGCCAGTGAAGATATAAAAAACTACTGGATAAGCGCAGGCATATATAGAACCACACTAACAGTCTGGCCTGTTTCGCTCAAAGTAGTTTTTCCTTTAAACACATATACAGGTTGAAGTGTTACGGGATTTGGAGAATCTACGAGATAACCTAGGTTTATTTCCGAAATTGTGATTTTTGTTAACAAACCAGCCTTGATTTCAGTTGGAGAGATATATCCGTCATCAACGCTGATTATTGTCGCTTGGTTTATAGATGCCTTTACTTGATCAAAATTTTTTAACTTATATAATTCTTTAGTCATGACGATATTTTGCAGCAAGGAAATTTTTGCCCGCGTTACATTTCCGTTTTTAAGCACTTCCACTGCTGCAGGCGCAGAAAGAGGGTCTAAAAAAATCAGCGTAAGCCCGTTAAATTTTTTAGAGAAGTTGACCTGAAACAAATTAGCACTTTGTCTGTTGGTTAGGTTTACAGTGTTTTTATCAAACTGAACACCGAGAAAATTTATTGTAGATTCGCCCAAGTCTTCTTGCGTAATTATCTTGTGCGTTAATAGAAAATTTTTGGCAATATTTACGACTTCCTCATTTGTGAATTGTTTTTGTATCTTGGCTCCTGCTTCAAAAAGACTATATTCGAATATTTTTGACCCGAAATAGACAGTTAAGGCTTCTTTTTCACTTGCCCAGATGAAAGTTTTTCCTCTTGAAATATCGTTTGAAGTTATTGGATTTTGGGTGAACCCAAAAGTGGTCGCAATTTGTTTTACTGAAGCCTCGTCAAGTTCTGCACTCGGATTAAGAACCAAAAGAGGTAGCTGTTCTATCTCGGGGAAATCGTTTTTTGTAAAAAGAATGCTTACGGGAGTGGTTGGTTTAACGTTTGAACCTAAATTTGGTTCTGGTGGGGGAGTTCCGAATGAAATTTTTGGGGTTGACGGAGCCTTCAAAGTTAAAGAAAGTCCGATCGCGGCAATTGTCGCTGTTAACCCTATCGCTCCGAATATAATTACTTTAGTTTTTTTACTCATGTACTAGTTTACT
>Ga0075718_119_pt1 | contig 11802 bp, 13 predicted proteins | sample RifGroB1_FD_67779 | JGI IMG/M metagenome (GOLD analysis project Ga0075718, IMG submission 67779) | Microgenomates (Woesebacteria) bacterium GW2011_GWB1_38_5b | reverse complement strand
AACTTGGACATTTGAGGCTATTGTCCAATTTCTGAAGCAAATAAATTATCTTTCTATTTTCTTAATTTTTAAAATTCAGTTTTACTCTTTGATTTCTATTTTCTTATTGACTATAACAAATATAAATAATATGCTAATTTTAAGAGGTAAAATATGAATTCTCAGATCGCATTTAAATTATCAAGAATTGTACTTTTTACAACTTTGTTCACTCTCCTATTGCTGTTTGTTTATCTATCAAAAGCTGAAACTGTAAAATCGCAAGGGTTAGAAAATGCTTTCTCAGGAATAGCCTTAACCCACGAAATTCTCGATGAGAATCCCCAAGATGGAGCAATAGTTGCAATAACGCAAAATGGATTTGAGCTTTCAAAAATCGAATATGATAACGGAATTTATGGTGTAATAACTAATTCTCCTGCAATTAGCATAGAAAATAATCCCAAAGATGGTCTAAATTATGTTGTTTATACAGGAAACGGTCAAGTATTAGTCTCAGCATCTAATGGCGAAATTAAGAAATTTGATTTCATAACATCATCCAGCGCTCCCGGAGTTGGCATGAAAGCTACCAGAAACGGTTATGTTTTGGGCGCTGCTCTTGAAGATTACTCGTCTGAGACACCAGGCTTAATTGCTGTAAATATTGATCCTCATCTTAACACTGATTTGACAAATTCGGTCAGCAGAAATATATTTGATATTTTCAGAAGCGCAAGACAATCTGCATACTTATCCCCTTTTGAAGCACTTAGATTTTTGACTGCAGCGCTCATTGCGCTCTTTGCATTTGTGCTTGGATTTATATATTTCGGAAGAGTTGCCCAAAGGGGAGTTGAGGCTGTTGGAAGAAATCCTTTGGCCGGACGAAAAATTGAGGTTTCAGTAATAATTAATGTTTTATTAACAACCGTTATCATATTGATTGGAATCATTATTGCCTATTTGATTTTGATTATTTAAATATGCCATTATAGGTATGTATGTTAAATCTGCCCGAACTTACTTCTATAAATATATTTCTTATATGGCTGTCTGTCTTCTCCGTTAGCCTCCTATTGGTATTTTTTATTGCTCTTAAGAGACAAACAAACAAATTAAAAGACGTAAAGCGTCTGGAAAAGGACAGATGGTCAGATCTTGAGTATCAGGCACAGAAAGATTATCAGGAAATAATTGATGCTGCTAATGATAGGGCAAAAGCAATAATTTCTGAGGCAACGCATATAAACGAGGATTCACAGAACAAGCTTCAAAACCTATATGACAAGCTTATTGAGGACCAAAAACAGGTTCTTGAAGAAGCAACAAATTCTGCATCCGTTCAATATAAAGACCAGGTCGATTTAGTAAATAAAAAGAATATCGAACTATTATCAAATATGTATAAAGGTATCGAAGATTATGCTAATTCCAGCTTTGAGGAATATAAAAAGGTAGTTGAAAGACAAACTTTTGAGTCAGAAAAAATAGCGCAGGAAAAAATAAAAGCAAAGTATGATGAACTTGATCGAGAGCTACAAATTGAAAAGGATGAGATGCTCAAAAAATTAAATGATGACATATACAAAATACTATTTAATATATCAAAGATGGTCATCGGAAAATCTCTTGACTTCTCAGACCATGAGGAACTTATTATAAAAGCACTAAACGAAGCAAAAAAAGAAGGAGTAGAATAATATGGATCAAGTAAATATTTTAAAAATGGTAAGATCAGTTGAAGATCAGGAAGAAGTAAAAAACACAATCTCCTCTCTTCTTGAGAATCTATATAAAACAGGAGTAAACAAAACCACTCAAAGCAAGAGTGAATATGAAAAAAAAATAACTGAAGAGATACTTTCTGATCTTAACAGAAAAAATATTAAAGAAGCTTCAGACATTGAAAACTACCTGAATTCTCTCTTGGAAAGTCTTAAAAATTTGCCTATGGTAAAAATTACAATTGCTGTATCTCCCAACAATCATCTTCTTGATATGCTGAAAAGCTGGGCTGAGGAAAATTTAGGAAAAAATACCGTATTTGATATTGACACTGATTCTGATATTTTAGGAGGTGTAATCTTGTCCACTAAAAAGGGTTTATATAAAGACTTTAGTCTTTCCAAAAAACTTAATGATGTCTTCGCAGAAAAAAGAAAAGAAATTTTTTTCCAAACTTAAATCATGAATAATTTCAATAACCTTCTTGAAAAAACCGGTGAGGTCGGATACGTAAGAATGATTGTTAATGAAATCGTATATGCAGACGGGCTTCCATCTGCAAGGCCAGGAGAACTTATAATTTTCGAAAATGGAGAAAGAGGCAAGGTTTTATCTCTAAGTCCTGATTCAGTTGAAATACTCGCTTTTTCAAAAAAACCGATTAAAGTTGGCGGGAAAGTTGCAAGAACCGGAAGTCCAATCGCTATTCCGGTTGGAACGCAGCTTTTAGGTAAAATTATAGATCCTTTTGGATCATCTTTTGACAACACCTCACTCATTCAAAAAACTAGAGACTATAGAAGTATAGAAGTTACTCCTCTTGGAATTATGTCTAGGAGAAAAATAATAAGACAGCTTGAAACAGGAGTAGGCATAGTGGACATTATGCTTCCAATCGGTCACGGCCAAAGACAGCTTGTAATCGGTGACAGAAAAACTGGAAAAACCAATTTCCTTTTACAAACTATTGTTTCTGCAGCAAGAGCAGGAAATATATGTATTTATACAGCAATAGGAAAGAAAAAAATTGATATTAAAAAAGTTGAGGAATATTTCAAGGAAAATAAAGTAACTGATAGGGTAATTATAATCGCATCAACATCCCAGGATCCTTCAGGAGTAATTTTTATAGCACCCTACTCTGCCATGACAATTGCAGAGTATTTCAGAGACAGAGGCCAAAATACTCTTCTCATACTTGATGATCTGTCAACGCATGCAAAGTTTTATAGGGAAATTTCACTTCTTGCGAATAAGTTTCCCGGAAGAAACTCATACCCCGGTGATATTTTTTATGTCCACGCAAGGCTTTTGGAGCGAGCCGGAAGCTTTACTGTAGGAAACAGTGAGGTTGCAATAACGTGCCTGCCTGTAGTTGAGACACCGCAAGCTGATTTTTCAGGCTATATCCAGACTAATATTATGTCTATGACAGACGGACACATTCTTTTTGACAGCGGCTTATTTGCCGAGGGAAGACGCCCTGCCATAAATCCATTCCTCTCTGTAACCAGAGTAGGAAAACAGACCCAATCAGCAGTGAAGCGGTCTGTAAACCGCGAACTTCTAAGTTTCTTAACGCTTTATACTAAACTTCGAAATTTTTCCCACTTCGGAGCAGAAGCAACAGAATCTGTTCAGGTGACAACCGAAACGGGTGAGCGGGTTCTTTCTCTTTTTGATCAGGATACAAGTAGTATTATTCCTTCAAATATTCAGATAATACTATTAACGCTTCTTTGGGCAGGACACCTAAATGTAACAAGTACAAAAGATATTCTTGATTATAAAAACAGATTTGTAAAACTGTATGAGACCAATCCCTCTTATAAAGAATTTATAGATACAATGCTTGACACTTGTGAAAGTTTCAACGAACTCTTATCACTTATCAATAGAAATAAGGCTCAAGTATTTCCAGGAGGAAAATTATGATATCTAAAAAAATTTTAGATCAGGAAATTGAGAACCTAATAGGGCTTTCAAACCTAGTAAATGCATTTGAAGAAATCGCGGCAACCAGGATTAAAAGAACCAGAGACTCAGTTCTTATAAATAGAGCCTATTCTTCGGAAATCCATGAAATTTTTATTGATGTAATACTCTCCTACAAAAGGCAGGTTGAAACATTTATGAGAATGAGAAAGAAAAAAAGTTTAAAAAACCTCACTTTTTTAAATAAAAATGGGAGAACACTATATCTTCTAATCTCCGCAAACACGGGGCTGTATGGAGGAATTATTAAAAGAACATTTGATCTGTTCCTCAAATCAAAAAGAGACCAAAACTGTGATATTGCAATCATAGGAAAGCTCGGGCTTTCAATGTGGAAGGAGCATCATTTTAAAGACAGATATTATTATTTTGATTTTCCCGACCAGAGAGTAGACGATATAAAGCTTAGAGAAATTATAAACTTTATCATAAATTATGAAAAAATTATTGTCTTTTACGGTCAATTCCAAAATCTAATTAAACAGGAAGCCACATTTTCAGATATTTCGGGCAATGTGCTTTCTGAGAATGAGTCGCAAAAAGGCCCTCAGGTCAAGTATTTTTTTGAACCCTCTCTTGAGCGGATAATGGAGTTTTTTGAAAAACAGATATTCGCATCTATTTTTGAACAGACAGTGAGGGAATCCCAGCTTGCAAAAATCGCATCCCGTCTCACTGCGCTTGATCGGGCAACAGAAAACATTGATAAAGAGCTTGAAAAACTTAAGTTTCAATATACAAGACTAACTCATCAGATTCAAAATAAAAAACAGCTTGAGACTTTCTCAACCAGACTTCTTTGGAATAAAAGATAATCATGGAAAAATCATATGGGAAAATAGTAAATATTGAAGGACAGGTCGTAACAGTTGAGTTTGATCGCGACAATGTCCCCTCATTAAAAGACATTTTAATTTTTGAGGAGGATCAGTCGGTTAAAATAGAAGTGGTTTTCTCAAAGAATGATACTAGCTTCTATTGTCTCTCATTTTCCCCGACTGACAAACTTTATAGAGGAGCAAGGGTTATTAACACTAACTCATCAATTCAAATTCCTGTGGGAGATGAGATTTTAGGTCGGGTTATAAATATATTCGGTGAGCCGATTGACGGAAAAGGACCGATTAAATCGGCAAATACCAAATCTATTTACCAAGGCCATCTATCATATGAAGAGATTGCTTTTAATAAGCAGTTTCTGGAAACAGGAATAAAAGCTGTTGATTTTTTCTCACCAATTCTTAAGGGAGATAAGATCGGGCTCTTTGGAGGAGCCGGAGTCGGAAAAACTATTCTTTTAACCGAAATAATTCATAACATTGTAAATCTTTCAACAAAAAGAAGCGTTGTTTTTGCTGGGATCGGTGAGCGATCCCGCGAAGGACAGGAATTATATGAAACTTTGGTTGAACAGAAAGCATTGCAGTTTATAACTCTTATTTTCGGTACCATGGGAGACAATCCTGCAATTAGATTCAGAACTGCCTTTACGGCTGCAGCGGTTGCTGAATATTTCAGAGATCAGGCAGACCGTGAAGTGCTTTTATTCATTGATAATCTCTTTAGATTTGCGCTCGCCGGGAATGAGCTCTCAATGCTTATGAATACAATCCCCTCAGAAGACGGATATCAAGCAACTTTGGCATCTGAAATGGGAAGCTTTCATGAAAGACTTGCATCAACTGAGAAATCCTCAATAACAACTATTGAAGCAATTTACATTCCAAATGATGACCTCTTGGACCAAGGGGTTCAATCCATATTCCCCTATCTTGATTCAGCTGTAGTTTTGTCAAGAAACATATATCAGGAAGGAAGGCTCCCTGCAATTGATCTTTTGGAATCAAGTTCTTCAAATCTCAATTCCCAATTAGTGGGTGCTGAGCATTATAAAACAGCTCTTGATGCACAGGCTCTTCTTAAGGAGGGTCTCTCTCTTGACAGAATTGTCTCCTTGGTCGGCGAGTCTGAACTTTCAGTTGATGACCGTCTCACTTTTGACCGCGCAAAAAAACTCAAGAACTATATGACTCAGAGTTTTTTTGTGGCTGAAGCGCAAACCGGAAGACCTGGAAAATATGTGCCTATCAAAACAACAGTTTCGGATGTCAGAGAAATTATCGACGGAAAAGCGGATGACCTGGATGAGGATAAAATTCTTTTTATAGGAACACTTGCTGAAGCAAGAAGCTCATGATATCAACTCTACATGTAAACATAAAAGCTAAGGACAGAATCATCTATGAAGGTGATGTTACCGCAGTTACCTCATTTAACGATATCGGACTATTTGATATTCTTCCGCTTCACGAGAATTTCATCTCAATTGTAAAAAATAAGGTAATTCTCCATAAAAATGATGCGCAGAGGGAATTTAAAATTGAAGCAGGAGTTTTAAAAGTTAGAGACAATAAAGTTAATATCTATATTGGGCATTAGATCTTTTTGGAAAAAAGAATTTTTCCTGCTGAAGTTTGAATTACGCGGGAAACTATAACATCTATTTCACGTCCTACCTCACCACTTGCATTTTCAACAACAAGCATAGTTCCATCGTCCAAATACCCAACGCCTTGAGTTGTATCTTTTCCTTTGTGAAGCACTCTTATGTGAAGTGCCTCGCCGGGAACTGCTTGGATTTTAAGGTGATTTGCAAGCGTATTTATGTTAATTGCCACAGTTCCTGAAATACTAGCCTTTTTTTCCAAGTTGTAATCGCACGTTATGACTTTGCCCCTGTGCTGTTTTGTTATTTCAATAAGTTTCTCATCCACCTCTTTCTCTTCTCCGTTTGTTTTATCAGGAAGGTGCATTACTTTTATTCTTTTGCTTTTTTTAAGCTCGTCAAGTTTTGAAAGTCCCCTCTGTCCTCTTTCTCTTTTAATTGTATCCTGAGAATCTGCAATGTGCTTAAGCTCCAAAAGAATGCTTTCGGGTATAACAACTGTTCCTGTAAGAAGCCCGAGATTTATAACATCAAACACTCTTCCGTCAATAATTGCCGAGGTGTCCAGAAATATGGCATTTTCAATTTTCTTGCTTTTTTTCTTGTCTCCTGATCTTCTCGGAATTACAGAGGGAAGCCTGTTTATGACATTTTTGGCAACCTCGTCAGCTAACGCTGAAACAAGCTTTGCAGGAAGATCCGAAACATGGATATTTATGCTCTCGGTAGTCTGTTTTTTTACTTTGTCTTTTTCCTTTGATGAAACTGCAGCTTCCTTTTTGTTGTTTTTTGTTTTTCTGTTCTCCGCCATATTATTTTGAAATAAGACTAATTGCCTCTCTCAGCGTTCTCACTTTATCAGCTCCCAATATTTTAGTAAAGCCTAATTTCTTTGCTTCTTTTGCTCTTTTGGAAAACATAGAAACCTGCCTAAGCTCACCTAAAAGTCCGACCTCGGCAATTGCAACAACGGGTGTGAGCGTAATATTTTTAAGACTTGAATAAATTGCAAGACAGATCGCAAGATCTGATGCAGGATCCGAAAGCTTCATTCCACCCGCAACGTTTACGAATATGTCCTGGGTATCAACAGGAAGTTTTGCGTGCTTTTGAATCACAGCAAGCAAAAGCTCCAGCCTTCTTGAATCAATTCCCGATGTAACACGCCTAGGGTATGGTAGTTTTGAATAAACAGATAAAGCCTGAATTTCAACCAGAAATGGACGTGTTCCCTCAAGAGTTGCTGTAAGAACAGATCCCGGCTCTTTAATTTTTTTAGCGGACAGAAAAATCTCTTCAGGATTTTTGATCTCACTCATGCCGCGCTCATCCATCGTAAACACACCTACTTCATCAACCGGCCCAAATCTGTTTTTAAATGATCTAAGAAGCCTTATACTTGTAAATTTCTCTCCTTCTAAAAATAGAACTGTATCGACCATATGAGATAGAACCATTGGGCCTGCCACCATTCCCTCTTTTGTAACGTGACCGACAATAATAATTGGAATTCCCAAACTTTTTGCAACACGAATTAGCTGCATACCAGCGTATCTCACTTGACCCACACTTCCTGAAAGGCCGGTCAGATTTTCAGATTCCATTGCCTGGATTGAATCAACAATAACAAGATTCGGTTTAATATCAGAAATAATATCAACCGCAGCGTCCGTATTAGCCAAAGAAATCAATAATAAACCATCATCTGTTCTCTTGTTTGCCTGTCCTGCTTGTCCGCCTTTAGAGGGGGCAAGCCGAAGGGCTCGGAGTTTTATCTGCTGTTCTGATTCTTCACCGCTTATATAAAGAACACTTTTCGGAATACTTTGAAAACTCGGTGAATCAGATTGTCTGAGTTTCTGACTATCAGAATTTCTGGATTTCTGAGTATTCTGAGTTTTCTGAGAAGTAATATTAAGAGCTAATTGTAATAAGAGCGTAGACTTTCCAACTCCGGGGTCTCCAGCCAGAAGAACTACAGAGCCTGGAACTATGCCTCCTCCAAGTACACTGTCCATTTCGGAAAATCCAGATGAAAACCTGTTTTTTTCCTCGAATTTTATTTCAGACAATTTTTTAGGTTCAAAACTTTGTTCCGAACTTTGAACTTTTAACTTTGAACTTTTAGCCTGAAAGGTTGGGACTTTTATCTCTTTAAGACTATTCCATGTTCCGCACTCAGGACATTTACCCATGAATGCTGGAGTATCATATCCGCAAACTTCACAAACAAACGATGTAGAACTTTTCATAATTGACGGTAGATGATAGAAGGTAGATTATAGAATTTCGAAAATAGATGATAGAAGATTGATAAATTCTATTTTCTATCTTCAAATTGCTATCTTCTATTTTCTACCCTCTATCGTCTAGTTATCTGTATCCAATTGGTTTATCCTTAAGAACCGGTGTCAGAACAATTCTTCTTCTTTTAAGATCAACTTCTGATACAGTTGCTTCTATTCTGTCCCCAACCGAGTAACTAGCAGTTGGCGGAATTTTTTCTTTTTTAATAATTCCGTCAATTCCCTCACCTAGATCAAGAACAATCCCAATTGATCCGATTTGCTTGATACTTGCCGCAACTTTTGTGTCCGCTGCGAATTTTGATGCTGTTTTTCCAAATGGATCCTGAGTCAACCTTTTAATTGAAAGGTTTATTCTTTTTGCTTTTTTGTCAATATCAACAACTTGCGCTTTAATCTCTTCCCCAACTTTAAGAAAGTTCTCTGCTGATTCAAGTCTATCCCATGAGAGTTCTGATAAATGAATAAATCCCTCCGGGCCAGGAAGCCCTCCGGGCTGGTGGCCTTCAGTATTTTTAATTGATACAAAAATTCCAAATGAGGTGGTTCCTGCAACTTTTGCATCAACAATTTGTCCGTTTTTGAACATTCCTACTGCATTGTCAAAATCTTCATCTCCTATTGCAGCTTTTTGAGAGAATATTACTTTCTGGCTGGTTCTGTTTACATCAATTACAAGTGCCTTTATTTTTTTCCCAATAATATTCTGTGTTGATTCTGATAAATTAGTCTGAGAAATTGGCAAAAATCCTGATATACCTGCCTCTGTTGTTACCAGAAACCCTCCTTTTGTTGAGCCTTGGGCAATTACATCAACGGGTGTTTTATCATTTTTCAGCTTTTCTAAAGCTTCCCACTGTCTTTTCTCAATAAAGCGGCGGAGCGACACAACAGGATTTCCTTGGTCTGATTCGGGATTTAGAACTGTAACAAATACTTTGTCCCCTACTTTAAGAGAAGAAATGATGTTTTTGAGGTTGGTTTTGTCTTTTTCAAGAACCAGTGCTTCTGTTTTTGCGCCGATATCAACTAAAATTTCTGATTTTGTGAGCTTTGTAATAGTTCCTTCTACTTCTTCTCCCTTTTTAAAGGATTTAATCGATGAGGAAGTTCGGGCCATTAACTCGGCCATGGATGTGGCTTTTGCCATTTAATTCAAGTCCTTTCATATTTAGATTTTCTAGAGTATAGCACTGATCTTTAATTCAAACAAGAATTAATGAATTTCCTCCGCCAAGCTGCTATAATTCCAACTCTTATGTCAATTGAACAAATTCTTTAGTTAACCGGGTATTCCTCTTCTGATTTTTTATTATGCTGGATATGCCACCATACTGGAATTTCGGCAAGTGCTTCAGGCTTTACCGGTTGAGGGGTAAGATGAACTTTGGGAGACAAATTAATTACTATTTGTTCTCTATCTGATAAATCTCTATCTATCTCATATGACACCCAAACCATTTGCAGATCAATTGTCGGAAAAGCAATTACAAATCCACCAGCATTTCTGGCAGATCCATCGAGAAATTTATGGAAGCTTTCAAGCTCGTCCCCCTCAAATAAATCTCCAAACCTTGCATTTAGAAGACTATCAAGGAAAAGCATCTTTTTATGATCAATATATCCTTCAACTTCTTTCATTGGGGAATTATATCAATTAGTAAATAATAGTCAACAAAAATACATTCGATACGTTCGATTAACTCAGTATCGCACTGAGCTTTGCCGAACGTGCGACAGGCTCAGTATTTTTGTGCTGAGTAAAATCGAACGCACAAAAAACCACTCCGTTCGGTATTGCTCAGGCCATCGGCTCTGAGGACTTCGGCTCTGAGGCTCGGACTCGAAGAGGCGGTCACATTTCTGCTGGCTTTCTATAATTCTCAAACTTGTTGTTAAACTCTAGCCCGCTGGCAGGCAGCTGACTAATTACTTTTTAAACAGTTTGAGGAAGGTTTTTCTGTCCATCTTTGCTTGTTTTAAAATAGAGTTAAAAGTGCCAAGTGCAATTGGCTTGTTATGAATTGCAATAGTAATCTTTCTTCCATCAGGATGAATTAGTCGGGCGTGGGATCCAACTTGTCGACTAACAACAAAGCCTTGTTTGGCAAAGAATTTGAGAAGAGATGAAGCTTTAATTTGTGGCAACTTGCTCATTAAGCAGCTAAACGAGTTTTTGAAGGTAAAAATGCTGCGACTTTTGTTATAAATGACTCTCCATTCTCAACTGGTATCTCTGATCCTTCTTCAGACAAACATTCAACATGAAATTGAACTAATTTCTTTATGTCTTTTTTTGCCTGTTCAAGAGAATCTGCTTCTGTTGCAATACCAAGCCTAGGCACCAAAGCAGTGTAACAGTCTTTATTGGTTCCAGTTCTTTTTTCTTTATCGATAACAACAGTATAATTTGCAATATTTTGTTTCATAGATCGATTATAGCACTTTCAGTCAATCCAACAAAAAACAACCCCATTCGGTTTTGCTCAGGCCATCGGCTCTGAGGTCCTCGACTCTGAGGCTCGGACTCGAAGAGCTCAGGCTCGAAGAGGTGGTCACATTTCTGGTGGTTTGGAGATTTATACTAACGATCCCGGCCTTGATCTATTGTCCCAGGGGAAACCCCAGTATCGTGAACGCTGCTGCGTTTTACGACTCTGTTCGGAATGGAAAGAGGTAGTTCCACAGCGCTCAAAAGACCAGGATCCTTAGTACAAAATTAATGTTCAATATTAGAGTATAGCGTTTAGGGTATAGCGTATAGGAATACACCCTACACCCTACACACTACAACCTAAACACTAAAACTTAGCTCCTTAAAAAGTGAAGAGAATATTCCCTCCTTCGCCGATCCGTCGCCAAAGGCTAAGGACGACTTCGGAAGGGTAAAAGCGTCTCGAAAAAACTACTTTTTCCACCATTAGTACGGGTAAGCTCAAACAATTACTTGTCTTACACTGCCCGCCTATCAACCTCCTGGTCTAGAAGGGGTGTCACTCATGCACAGCATGAGAAAATCCGAATTTCTAAATCCTAAATCCGAAACAAATTCCAATTTTCCAAATACTAAATCCAAAAATTTTCGAATTTTGATCATTTGAATTTTGAAATTGTTTAGAATTTCGAGCTTAGTGTTTCAAATTTCCTTATGCTATGCATAAGGCGATATCTTATCTTGGAGACGGCTTCCCACTTAGATGCTTTCAGCGGTTATCCGTTGGGAATCTAGTTACCCAGCGCTGCAGAAAGTTTCCACAACTGGCACACCAGGGATTCCCTCATCCCAGTCCTCTCGTACTAGGGACGAATCTCCTCAAATATCAACGGTTGTCCTGGATAGAGACCGAG
>Ga0075718_144_pt1 | contig 12888 bp, 15 predicted proteins | sample RifGroB1_FD_67779 | JGI IMG/M metagenome (GOLD analysis project Ga0075718, IMG submission 67779) | Microgenomates (Woesebacteria) bacterium GW2011_GWB1_38_5b | reverse complement strand
GAGCCAAAAATTGTTATTGAAGTTCTGGCTGATGAGATTACGCGTTCACCATTGCATACTGCGGGAAAAAGCGAAACAGAGCCGGGTTACGCTCTAAGATTTCCGCGACTTGTCAAGTTTCGAAACGACAAAAAAGCTGAAGAAGCAACTGAAGTTTCGGAGATCAAAAGACTTTACGAATTGCAATATAAGAAAAAATAATGGAAATAATCTCAGATCTTCATCTCCATTCAAAATATTCCCGAGCTGTTTCACGCGACATGGTGCTTCCTATTATGACCTCGTATGCAAAAAAGAAAGGAATAAATCTTTTGACAACAGGGGATTGGACGCATCCTTTGTGGATCCGAGAAATAAAGAATCAACTTGAGGAAGTTGATCAAGGAATATATTCCTTGAAGATAGAGGGTGGAAGATCGAAGATAGATGAGAACGAGCCGAAGTTTATTTTAAGCGTTGAAGTTTCAAGTATTTACTCGCAAGGAGGAAAAGTGAGAAGAATCCACTCACTTTTATTTGTTCCTTCAATTGACGCTGCTGAAAAGGTTAACAAGGAGCTGACAAAACGCGGAGCAAACTTGTCATCTGACGGGCGCCCAATTGTAGGACTTATGCCTGTAAATCTTCTAGAAATAATAATGGGAATAGATAAATCCTCATTTCTTATACCTTGTCATGTCTGGACTCCTTGGTTTTCACTGTACGGCTCAATGTCAGGATTTGATTCAATTGATGAGTGTTTTGGTGACTTCGCAAAATATATTTTTGCAGTAGAAACCGGTCTTTCATCTGACCCTGCTATGAATTGGAGAATTGAGGAGCTTCACAACCGCTCAATTGTATCTTTCTCAGATTCACATAGCCCCATGAAGATGGGAAGGGAAAGTACCGTTTTTGTGCCCAAAAACGGAAATTCGAAATTCGAAATTCGAAATTCGAAATTTAGTTACGACGATATTAGATTAGCGATTATGCAAGATCCAAAGGCGAAGTTTAAGATTGGATATACAATCGAATTTTATCCTGAGGAAGGCAAATATCATTACACAGGTCATAGAAACTGCAAGGTTGTTTATTCTCCGGAAGATACCAAAAAGAAGGGGACGACTTGTCCGGTCTGTGGCCGCGGTTTAACTGTGGGAGTTATGGAGCGGGTCGAAGCCTTGGCTAGTTCGCCTGAAGAAATAAGTAAACAAAACGGCAAAAGCGGGATTGCATGGATTACTGATCCCACAAAAAACCATCCTCCATTTGCAAAACTGGTTCCACTTTCAGAAATTATTGCAGAAACCTTAAATGTTGGGTCTGGAGCAGGAAAAGTAAAAACGCTTTATGATCAGTTAACTCAGAAAATCGGATCAGAAGCAGAGATTCTTCTTAAAACTCCGATTGATGAAATTCAAAAAACCGGAGGCGTTGAGCTCTCAAACGGAATTTTAAAAGTAAGAAACGGATCAATTTATATTTCTCCAGGCTACGACGGAGAGTACGGAATTGTAAAAATTTCCTCCGACGCGAACGCTTTGGAGGACAAGGAATCAAAAAAATCCGAACAAGCAAGTTTAGGTTTTTGATTGAAATTAAGCTTCCTATTTTATAAAATTAAACCTATATCATATGAATATCCGAAGAGCCAGCTATATTGAAAGAGCCTATTCACATCTGCCGGATTTAAGCATTGAAATAAAAGAAACAATTGTAAGAATACTTCCTATCCTTTCACTTTTGTTTGGAATTCTCATAACAATTGCATCAATTGCCGATCTTTTGGGAACTTTTTTTATAACATCATTTACTCTTTCTGGAAACGGCCCGCAGATAATTCAGCAGCTGTTTTTGCGAAGCGTTGTGGGACTTGTTCAGGGACTTCTTATGATTTTTGCTTTTCAAGGTCTGAGACACAGGGCTTTTTCCGGTTGGAGACTTTTCTTCTGGAGTCAGATTTTGTGGATAACATCAACTCTTCTTATACTTTCTCCCTCATTTCTTTTAGGAATTGTAATTTTATATCCACTCTATCAAGTAAAATCTTATTACAGTAAATAGCAAATAGTAAATTGTAAAAATACATAGTAAAATGTAAAAAGTGGGACAGGCACAAAAGTTCGACAGAGAGGTATTTAAGAAAAGACTTTATAATTTCATCCTCAAACTAATAGAATTCATTGATAACTTGCCCAAAGATAGAGTTTGTTTTATAATCGGAGACCAATTACTAAGAAGCGGCACAAGCATCCTTGGAAATTATATTGAAGGCCAATCTGCCAGTTCAAAAAAAGAATTCTTGGTATTTATGCAGTATTGTTTAAAATCAACTAATGAAAGTAAGGTTTGGATTGCTGTTTTGAGAGATTCAAAAAGAGCAAAAAAAGAGAGAGCAGACTGGTTTCTTAAAGAACTTGACGAATATTCAAAGATTTTCGCTTCAAGCATTTTGACAATTAAAGGAAAACGAACTATTTGAAATTTTAAATGTATATCTTCAATTTACTATTTTAAATTTACTATGAAACTTATTGTGGGGCTCGGTAATCCTGGAGAAAGATATGAGTCAACTCGCCACAACCTGGGATTTTTGGTAATTGATCATTTTTTAAAAGATGTTGAGCCTGTTTCAAAATCTAATTTCCGAAGAGAAGAAAAATTAAAAAGTGAAATTTATATTTTTGACTACAAACCCAAAAAAGGGGAGATAAATAAAATAATTTTGGCAAAGCCTTTGACATACATAAATAACTCAGGTTTAGCAGTTTCGCTACTTTCAAATTACTACAAAATAAAGCCACAGGATATTTGGATAATTCACGATGAGCTTGATTTACCCTTGGGGTTTATCAAGATTAAACTGGGCGGTTCATCAGCGGGACATCATGGAATTGATTCAATAATTAAAAGTCTCTCAACTGATAAATTCTGGAGGTTTAGATTGGGAATAGGGGAACAAAAATTAAAAATTAAAAACTTACCTGCCGGCAGGCAAGTCAAAAAATTAAAAATCAAAAACACCGAAGGGTTTGTTTTAGGAGGGTTTGGAAGGTCTGATAAAGGAAAGCTTAAGCAGATGGTAAAAAAAGGAGCAAAAGCAGTCCAAACTGCTTTGGAAAAAGATATCAACTCTGCTATGAACCAATTCAATACTAAATGAATCCCGTTAAAGATTAAACGGGTTTGTTTTACTAAGACTTGGGATGATAATATATCTAACGGGATGAAAAAGATTGCGACAATACTTAAGAAATTTGATCCTGTAAAAGATAAATATGTATCCCGTGAATTTCAAAGTTATGGGATTCATCTCGCAGAAGAATTGGATGATTATAAACATAGGGGACTTTATATAAAGCTTGCAAAAACCCACAACCGCTCAATTCTTGAAAAAGCGCTTTCATTCACCGTTGATTCAACTGCAAAAAATAAAGGAGCGCTTTTTATGTGGAAGCTAAAAGAACTTAAAACCACAACTCAAAATTCAAAAGTTTGAGAATTAAAAATTCCTTCCTTGCCGGCAGGTAGGGGAAATTGTAAACTTAGGTTAATGGCAAAAAAGAATAATAAAAATGGCATTAACACAAGAACTAAGCATATATTTCTACTTTTAACTTCAATTGCAATAATATTTTTATCTTTTTATTTTAGAGATGAGTTCCTGCGTCTTGGATCTCTGGGAATCTTGGGCATCTTTATAATAAATGTAATTGGCTCTGCAACCCTCTTTCTGCCGGCTCCGGGTATTGCATCGGTAATTGCAGGAGGAATTGTTTTTTCACCCTTTATTGTTGCAGTAGTTGCAGCACTGGGTTCTGCGATAGGGGATATGGTTGGATACATACTTGGACGGTCGGGAAAAGAAGTATTTCTTAAAAAAGATTCATTCTGGTACACAATTTTTAGAGAAATATTCCATAAATACGGATTTTTGTTTATAGTTCTTTTTTCATTTATACCCAATCCGTTTTTTGATGCTATAGGAATAGTTGCTGGGCTTTTTTCTTATAATCCAGTTAGATTTTTTGTCTACGTCCTGATAGGAAGGTTTCTTAGGAACCTCGCACTCGCATATTTGGGAGCTGCTTTTTAGTAAATGCGCTGAGGTCGCCAGTAAATTTTCTTGATCCGCAGTTTGCGATTTGGTTTGAAAGGTAGAACTCAATTCTTGTTTAAGAAATTATTTTTAATAATGACCCTTCTTCTTTAAGCTCAAAATGCGATCCACGAAAATTCACCGGCTCCCCGCGCATTTATTTGAAAATTTATAATTGAATCATTCATTGAAAATTTAAAATTAAAAATTTAAAATTGAAGAATGTTGCATGTATATATCTCAGGATTCGTACAGGGAATAGGATATAGGCAGTTTGTAAAGAATAAAGCTCTCGAGCTAAACCTAAAAGGTTGGGTAAAAAACTTACCTGATACAAGAGTTGAGGCAGTTTTTGTCGGAGAGGAAAAAAATCTTGAAAAAATGATTGAATATTTAAAAAAGGGCCCATTTCTCTCAGTTGTTAAAGATATAAAATTAGATTGGAATAGTAAAGAAAGAGTTGATACAATGGATTTTGAAATAATCAAATGAGTGAATTGCCAATCATAATTTACATATTATTTTTTACACTTATTGGGAGTGTATTTTCTCTTATTGGTGGAGTTTTCCTTCTAATCAAGGAGAAGCAAACTCTAAAATATTCCCATTTTCTGGCTGCATTTGCTGCAGGAACTTTACTTGGAACTGTTTTTTTTGATCTTCTTCCCGAAGCAATTGAAGAGGCCCGTTCGACAAGCTCAGGGCAAGCAGGCGAGGTTAATGTATTTTTTTATGCCTTGATTGGAATTTTGGGATTTTTCCTGATAGAGCGTCTTGTACATTGGTTTCATCACCATCAACATGATTACAAAGACGAACCTGTTAAGCCTACAATTCCTTTGATAATTTTGGGAGATAGCGTTCATAACTTTATAGATGGAGTTGTGATTGCTGCAACTTTTTTGGTAAATATTCCGCTTGGAATTGTTACAACTTTGGCAGTTGCAGCACATGAGATTCCTCAGGAAATAGGAGATTTTGGAATACTTCTTCATAAAGGTTTGAAGCCAAAAAAAGTACTATTTGTCAATATAATAAGTGCACTAACTGCAGTTACAGGAGCACTAATTACATTCTGGATTGGGGAGAGGATAGAGCCTGCAATTCCTGTTCTTCTTGCAATTACATCCGGGTTCTTTATTTATATTGCGGCATCAGATCTTATTCCTGAAATTCACCATGAAAACAGGAAAGGATTTGCATTCACTGAAACTGCTCTTTTGTTTTTAGGAGTTGTTACTGTTTGGATATTTATAACTCTTCTTGAGGGCTTTGGCGGACATTAATTATTCCTCAAGTCTTGCTTCTATTTCTGCTTTGAATTGTTCGTATGGGACTGCGCCTACAGTTAAATAACCGTTGATAAATGTTCCGGGGGTTCCGTCAACTCCAGCTGCAGTTCCGTCATTTAAATCTTCATTTACTGCGTCAGCAAATTTTCCGGAGGATAGACAATCAGAAAATTCATTTGCCGATAATCCAACGCTTCCCGCATATTCTTCAAATTTAGCACTCGCTTCATCTGCTGAGAGTGATTCCCAATCAGCCTGATTGTTAAACAACTCATCGTGGTAATCCCAGAATTTGCCCTGGTCATTCGCACATTCCGATGCCTCTGCTGCTTTTTGCGCATTTGGATGAATGGAAGTTAGAGGATAGTGTCTGTAATAAAACTTTACCTTGCCAGTGTCAATGAATTCTTTTTTAATCTGAGGGAGTGTTTCATCAAATAAGGATTTGCAGAATGGACACTGGAAATCTGAGAATTCTACAATTGTAACAGGCGCATTTTCATCTCCAAGAGGAGGGAGATGGCCAACAGCAACATCAACTGTGAGAGTAATTTATAAAGTTTGGAGGCTGTTAAGTTCGGAATTTTCTTAACAGGTTTACTTTCAGTTTTTTTGACAGGCATCAGTCCATTTTAAAGAGTAAGACTCACAAAAGTCAATATTGATTTATTGACATAAACTAATTTTTTTTGTTATTCTTGTAAGACTTCATGGCAGATATCACCTTAACAGATCAGAATTTTGATGCAGAAGTTCTTAAATCCGAAAGTCCAGTTCTTGTTGATTTTTGGGCAGCGTGGTGCGCGCCTTGCAAAATAGTTGATCCTATTGTTGAGGAACTCGCGGGAGAATACGGCACAAAACTTAAAGTTGGGAAATTAAATGTTGATGAAAATCCGGCGTCTGCCGGAAACTACAGCGTAATGAGTATTCCAACAATAATGCTTTTTAAGGGAGGAAAGCCTATGAAAAGCGTTGTAGGCGCACAAGCTAAGGAAAATTTCAAAAAAGCAATTGATGAGGTGCTCGCGTCTTGACGCGAGAGAATTGACGGTAGAGAATAGAAAGTGGATGATGGAAATTTGAGGATGGAAAATAGAAGGTAGATCAATCTTCTAACGTCTATCTTCAAAAATCTATTTTCAACCCTCTATTATCTATCGTCTTTTATTTATGGACAAAATTTATGATGTCATTATAATTGGTTCCGGCCCCGCTGGGCTTACTGCCGCGCTTTATACCACCCGCGCAAATCTTAAGACCTTGGTTATTGCAGGATCAACGTGGGGAGGGCAGCTTATGCTTACAACTCTGGTTGAGAACTATCCTGGTTTTCCCGAGGGCATTCAGGGACCTGAGCTTATGCAGAATATGAGAAAACAGGCTGAAAAGTTTGGTGCAGAAATAATTGACCGCGATTTTACCAGCGGAGATTTTTCCCCACTTCGCCAAGGCTCCGAGGGGCAGGCTCGTTTGTTTAAAGTTCGCACTTCAGAACAGGAATATGAGGGAAAAGCAGTAATTATCGCAACAGGCGCAGAAACCAAATGGCTTGGAGTGCCGGGAGAAAAAGAAAAAATTGGGCGGGGTGTTTCGTCGTGCGCGCCTTGTGATGCGTTCTTTTTTAAAGGAAAAAATGTAATAGTTGTAGGCGGAGGTGATTCTGCCATGGAGGAGGCACTTGTTCTTACCAAGTTTGCCGAGAGCGTAACACTTATTCATCGAAGCGAGAATTTTAGAGCAAGTGAAATAATGCTTGATAGAGTTAAAAATAATCCTAAAATTAAGATGATTTTAAATACAGAAGTCAAAGAGATTTTAGGGGAAGAAAAAGTAACAGGAGTACGTCTGTTTAATAATAAAACTAATGAGATCAAGGATATGCCGATTGATGGAGTTTTTGTAGCCATAGGGCATATCCCAAATACAAAAATGTTTCAGGGAGTGGAGCAAGACGAGCGCGGATTTATAAAAGTCCACGATCACTATAAAATAAATATAGAGGGCGTTTTTGTTGCAGGAGACGTTCATGATTCGGAATACAAGCAGGCAGTGACCGCCGCCGGTTTTGGCTCAGCCGCCGCACTTGAAGCTGAGCGCTGGTTAGAGAGAAGCCACGAATAATCTATTTTCCAATTCTTCAAAGGTGAATGCTTTTAAATCCTGAAGGAAAATAAAAACCCCCTCCAGCCTCAGAATTTTGTTTACCATTATAATTTTAAAAATTCTTCTCGCGTTAATCCTGATTGTTTAATAATAGAATTCAAAGTTCCTTTTGGCAGGTCTTTTACGTGCATGGGAATAGTTAACCGTTTTCTTTCTTTAGGATGGTATAAAATTACATGACTTCCACGCTGTCTATCGATTACATATCCGGCTTTTTCAAACTTTTTAATTAGCTGCCTAGGTTTGAAGCTTGGGAGCTTAGGCATAATTTTCTGGGGACACTCTTATTTTTTCATACACAAACTCTTTTTGGGTAGGAATTTCTTCATTATGTTCCCTTAAACTCTCTAGATAAAGCTCGATTGCCTCTTTAGCCATTTTTTTAGCTTCTTTTAAGTTTTTCCCATAAGTAACACAGCCGGGAAGTGCGGGAACAAGCGCAGTATATCCCCCTTCAGGTTCTTTTTGAAATATAACAGTATAGTTGAGTTCTTGAGATTTCATGAATCAATTATATCACAAGAGTAGATGGGAATAATCCCGGCCCGTTTGACAACATGTCCCTTTTTATGGTAATTAGCTTTAACTATGGTTGAAACCCAGAGATATATGCCAAATCCAGGACTTAGCGATGAGGAATGGAAAGCAAGAATTGTCCTAAGACACCCTCAATCGATTCTAACCAAAACTGGAGAAATTAATAGACTATTCGGAGGAAGTTTGCCTGATGAGGCTCCTATAGAAGTACTGGTTACTTTTCCTTTAGGGGACGATGCTCGTTTTGTTGAATTAACCCAGCTTTGGGATGTAATCGATCTAAATCCAAAACAGAAAGAGGAGATAGCAAAAGCTTTTACCTATCTTAAAAAATGGAGGAATGGAGTTGTTAGAACAATTGGTGACATTCGTGTCTTAGCAAATCAAAGGGAAATTCGAAAAATTCCAGATTTGGGTAGAATAAAAGATATTTGGTTTACTGAAAGCTTTAGAAAAGCAGAAAGCCTTGGGGAATAATCTCGCACTGAATTCCTCGTTGACAAAGTTAATAGGAAATGCAAATCTAAAGTCAGGGGAGGTGATGAGAATGTCTTCGATGACCTATTACAGGCTAACAGGAGTAATATTTGGACTAGTTGCTTTTTTCCATCTTCTTCGTTTGGTTTTGGGATGGACTGTTGTTATCGGACCTTATAATATTCCCGTTTGGGCAAGCTTATTCGGCTTAGTTGTGGCCGGCTATCTTTCATATCTTGGATGTGTAAAATTCGGTAAATGGATTTAGAGAAAATTTAGTGGGGAATAATCCCGCCCGATTTTGCAAGGCCACGCCTTAAAGAACTTAGGGGGTATAGTTCAGCTTCCGAAAACCGATATCCACAAACCCCTGAGGAATAATCCCACTACGTTGACTTTTGTGATTAATGATTTTAAAATCCTAGTTGGATTATGAGTCATCCCGAATTTACACCAGTTCAACTTGACGGACCCAAAAATGTAATGGGATATCCAGAAATCAGTATTCAAGGAGCACCTCCTGGAGATTTTTCAAGAATACTGAGAAGACAGCAAGTTACAGACATTGATAAAAAAGTAAGCCGAGGCACTGCTCGAGCATCCCGCACCCAAGTCAGAAAGAGATAATATCTGAATATAATTCAGTCTATTAATTTTACTTGACACTTATATTAGCCTTGTGGTAAGATCATTTGTACAAGTTTGGGGAAAGCCCCGCCCGCCATGCAAGCCGAGCTTGCGAAGGCGTTGCGGGCAGGCCTCAAGCGAAAGACTGAAATTTATTTATGTTGAATTATTCACAAAAAGATAAATGATCCCGACAACGGGTTCTTTACATTGTTGACAAATTATTTGATCTGATAACTCTATCGGAGGCGCGGGCCTGAAGTTTAGCTGGTTGAACGCCTCGTTTGCAACGAGGAGGTAGGGAGTTCGAGTCTCCTCAGGTCCACGTAAAATCACGATTTTGGGCCTTCATCCGGGCTCCGCTCCGGATTTCGGCTTTGGAATCGGATTTTACTTTTTCAAATTTCTTTGAAATTTGAGAGGACAAAAGAACGTTTATTGTTTGAAACAAGCTTCCCAGTAAGGGGGAGCTTATTCCAGATAATAAATGATTTGGCGGTGCGGTCTCGCACTTTGTGCGAGGCTCTTTTCCCGCACAACTCTTACCTCGCGCCGGAGGCTTACAGCCTCGCGCTCGTGAGGGGCGAGTATACGGGATTGCATCGCAATCCATAGCTCCTAAAGGAGCGACGGATTGCTCTTTAACAAGTGAAGAGAATCGTCGTGTAGATTAGCCACTGACTATTAGCAATTAGCTTTTAGTTTTTAGCTGGTCAATACGACAAAGCGTCTTTACTTCTTCGCAAGAAGAAAGAAAGCCCGCCTGATCTTACCGTTCGCCTTACCTACTATTCGTAGCGCGGCTCACGGAGCGATCTATGGTGGGTTGTAAAGAAAAACTACTCATAATGCTGATAATGAATGCCTTGGAGATTTTGGCCGAGGAAGGACGCATATGACGGCGATACTCGTTGGGTAGGTGTCATAAACCTCTGATCCAGCGGTTTCCGAATGGAGCAATCCCCCCGCCTTTGGCGGGGAGCCTTTCATAAACAAAGATGATTTATCATTTTAATAGTGATTTGGCGGGGAACGGCGTGAACTGAAACATCTAATTAACGCCAGGAAAATAAATCAAAGCTCCCGTTAGAACTTTGTTCGTAAGTTTATGCGAGTTAAATTAAGTCATCGGACTTGAAATAGCTTCTGAATTTATGGCCAGAGTTCTAACGGGATGGAGATTCCCTTAGTAGCGGCGAGCGAAAAGGGAAAAGTCTAAACGCTTGTGCATGGCACAAGAACTACTAACAGCTAACTACTGACAACTAAAAATCGTTAGAAGTTAGAAGTCATAAGTTAGTTGTTCTCGCGCTGTGCGCGAGCGGGTTGCAGGGCAGACGATATTCGATGAAGAGATTGCTAGCAGAAGTGGCTGGAATTGCCACGCCATAGACGGTGAAAGCCCAGTACGCAAAATTAATCTCTCCGATAGTCTGTTCCTAAGTACCATGGGGTACGGTGAAACCCTGTGGGAATCTGGGGCGTCCACGCTCCAAGACTAAATACCAAAATCTACCGATAGTGAACTAGTACCGCGAGGGAAAGGTGAAAAGCACCCCGGGAGGGGAATGAAATAGAACTGAAATTGTCAGCTAACAAGCAGATAGAGCTTGTGCATAGCACAAGAATTTTCAAGTAACAATTCTCAATTTTCATTGAATTTTCAATGTTTCCGCGAGTAATATCGTGCCTATTGAAGAATGAACCGGTGAGTTATTCGAGGCTTATCGTCTAAGAAATTTACGTTTCGAAGGCAAAGTGAAAGCGTGCTCTAATTGAGCGATTTAAGTAAGTCTCGTATAGACCCGAAACTGAGTGAGCTAACCTTGGGCAGGGTGAATGTCAGAGAAGTCTGACAGGAGGCCCGTACCCGTATCTGTAGCAATAGGTTGGGACGACCTGAGGTTAGGGGCAATATGCCAAACGAACTCAGAGATAGCTGGTTCTCCCCGAAATATATTTAGGTATAGCGGTTAGGTGGTGTCTAGAGGTAGAGCACTGAATGAAATCCGGCGTCGCAAGATGTCGGTTTCAATCAAACTCCGAATGCTAGTAACACTTTACCTAGCTAGTCAGACATGTCGGGCTAAGCTGATATGTCTAAAGGGAAACAGCCCAGACTTTCGTCTAAGGTCTCTAAATAAAAGCTAAGTTTTGAACGAAGTCGACTTTCGTCTAAGGTCTCTAAATAAAAGCTAAGTTTTGAACGAAGTCACAATTCATAGACAACCAGGAGGTTGGCTTAGAAGCAGCCATCCTTTAAAGAAAGCGTAACAGCTCACTGGAGGATGATTTGTGGCGCGGAAAATTTATCGAGGATTAAGCTTTTTACCGAAGACAGAGATCCTACGGGATGGTAGGGGAGCGTTTTGTTTGCAGTGAAGTCGGATTGTGAAATCTGGTGGAGCGGACAAAAGTGAGAATGCCGGTATGAGTAGCGAGAGAAAGGTGAGAATCCTTTCCGCCGAAAATCCGAGGTTTCCTCCGCAATGTAAGTCATCGGAGGGTTAGTCGGCCCTAAGGGCGTTCCTTGATAACAGGGAGTAGCCCGATGGATAAGCAGTTTAGATTCTGCTACAGAATGTGAGAGTCTCTAAGGGGAGTACGAAATTGGAAGAGCTAAGCCGCGAGAGCGGTCTAAATAGCAAAATAGTACCAAGTGGAAAAACCATTGGTGTGTTCAATTGAGCTGTTAATGAAAGCTTGGTGAGAAGCTAGGCAGATTTAGTAGCTTTCAGTTTCCAGGAAAAGTCTCATTAGCCAGGTACCATACGGTACCTGGAAACTCATATTTTACCGTACCGTAAACCGACACAGGTGGATAAGTCGAGTAGACTAAGGCGATCGGGAGAAAAATGGTTAAGGAACTCGGCAAAAAATCTGGGCGTAACCTTTGGGAGATGCCCTGCCGCAATTAGTTTTGCGGTTGCAACAAAAGAGTGCTTGGCGACTGTTTATCTAAAACACAGGTCCCTGCAAAGCCGAAAGGCAAAGTATAGGGGCTGACACCTGCCCAGTGCTGGTAAGTCAATTATGGCGAGTGAAGTTCCTTCGGGAATAAGCTTGTTATACAAGCTCCAGTAAACGGCAGCAGTAACTATAACTGTTCTATGGTAGCGAAGTTCCTTGTCGGGCGAGTTCCGACCCGCACGAATGGTAGAACGACCGAGCAACTGTCTTAATCATTTACCCGGCGAAATTGCGATGGCTGTGAAGACGCGGCCTAGTTGTCCTAGGACAAAAAGACCCCGGGAGCTTTACTGTATCTTGGCATTTATAAGTTTATTTTAATTGTTTAGAATAGGAGGGAGGGTGTGCGTTGCACACAACTAATAACTGCTAACAACTAACAGCTAACGAACTAAATCTTTTAGTAGTTAGAGGTTAGAAGTTAGTTGTTGTTGGCTGCGCGCAGCGCATGTCCAACAGTGAAATACCTCTCTTTGAAATGAATAAATATTACTTTTAAGCCGCATAAAAATCCGGCAAAAGAACAGTGTCAGGTGGGCAGTTTAACTGGGGAGGTTGACTCCTAAATTGTAACGGAGTTGTACAAAGGTTGGCTAGTCACGGATGGAAATCGTGATGATAGCGTAAAGGTATAAGCCAGCTTAACTGCGAGACAAACAAGTCGAGCAGATACGAAAGTAGGTCTTAATGATCCTGTGATGCGTAGTGGTACGCACACAGCTTAACGGATAAAAGCTA
>Ga0075718_132_pt1 | contig 13237 bp, 17 predicted proteins | sample RifGroB1_FD_67779 | JGI IMG/M metagenome (GOLD analysis project Ga0075718, IMG submission 67779) | Microgenomates (Woesebacteria) bacterium GW2011_GWB1_38_5b | reverse complement strand
ACCCTATCTTGAGTAGGCACCAAAAGCTCAAAAATTAGAGCTGTCAACCCCATTGTTTCAACTCTTTGGCGCAAATTTTCAGAAACCCGGGCTTCGTGCCCCGAAGCAGTGTGAACAACATACCACTTGGCATTTTTATCCTCAGTCTGGCCAATAATGATGTGTCCGGGGATTTTCTTTTTGCCGGTACCCCGCTCATCTACTGCTGTTTGAGTTTGATCAGTCATATCATCTTGAAACAAAAATTTCGAGTAATTTTGTGAATGAAAAATCTAAAGCCCCGACATAAATGCCTACAATTAAAGATAATAGGATTACTACAGCCGTAAGCCTGACTACTTCATCGCGTTTTGGCCAAGTCACCTTGGTCATCTCGCTTCTGACTTCACGAAAATATCTGAGAGGTAAATTCATTTTTGGGTTCGTGGCTATTTTAGCATAAAGGCATGTTATACTGCAATTGATGAATCTATTTCCAAGGCAGCCGGCGTTTTTTAACCATTTTGAGGCTTTGGCTAAAGTTGCCAAAGAAGGCGGAAAATTATTAGTATCTGTAAACCCAACTTCCCAAAAGCTGCTTTTAAAGCACTCAGAAAGTGCCAGAAAGCTAGAACTCAAAGGGGACAATATTTGCCACGCTCTTTATAAAGCTGCCGACAGCACCTTTATCACACCTATTGACCGGGAGGATATCCATGTTTTAGCCCAAAGCCTGGATAATATCATAGATCACATCGAAAATACCATTTCAAACCTTTCTCTTTTTAGAGTAAAAAAGACTCCTGTGGAATATAAAGCATTTACTACTTTAATTGAAGAATGCAGCGCCAACGTATTTTTACTTGTAAGTACTTTAAAAGAAAAAGGCAGAAATCTTACTAAAATGAAAAAGTTAATCCTGGCAATCCACACCTATGAAAACCAAGGAGACGAACTTTTAAGAAAGTCATTAAAGTCGCTATTTAGTAATGGCCAGCCCGCGGTTGAGATTATTAAATGGAAAGATATTTATGAAAATATGGAAGCTGTACTGGATGAATGCGAAAATACTTCGGATATTGTTGAGCAGATAATAATTAAAAATTTTTAAGATGAGCCCGCTTCTTTTGTTTGTATTGTTTCTAATTTTATGGGCGGAATTTGTCAATGGCTGGACCGATGCTCCAAACGCAATCGCTACTGTAGTATCTACCAGGGTGCTATCTCCGCGTAAAGCCATAGTGCTGGCCACCTCGCTTAATACTTTAGGGGCATTTTCAGGTATTGCCGTTGCAACAACCATTGGTAAAGGGATAGTTAAACCCGAAATGATTAATCTTCAAACCTTAGCCGGAGCCATGACTGGAATAATTATTTGGAGTACTTTTGCTTGGAAAAAAGGTCTTCCCACCAGTGAATCGCACGGACTAATAGCCGGGCTTACAGGATCCGCGCTAGCAGCAGGAGGATTTGAAACTTTAGAGTCATCCGGCTGGAACAAAGTTTTTATTGGCCTTTTGTTTTCAACATTTTTGGGCTATTTTTCTGCATATTTTTTGTTTGTTTCCATTGTTTGGGTCTTCAAAAATACTCCAATTAGCAGGGTTAGGAGGCTATTTGGTAAACTGCAGATAATTTCTGCCGCATTTATGGCCTATAGCCACGGAAGCAACGATGGGCAAAAGTTTATAGGCACCTTTGCTTTGGCACTTCTTTTGGGAGGCGTAACAACCGAGTTTAGTGTTCCGGCTTGGGTTATTATTTTATGCGCGCTGACAATGGGAGTAGGAACTTCAGTTGGAGGGTGGAGAATTATTAAGACGTTGGGAGTAAAATTGGCTAAACTTGAGCCACAGCATGGGTTTGCAGCTGAAACAGCAGCAGCAGCTTCCATAGAGCTTGCTACACGGTTTGGAATACCGCTTTCAACAACTCACACAATAAGTACAGCCATAATGGGAGTTGGATCAGCTCAGCGGTTAAATAAAGTCCGCTGGAGCGTGGCAAGCAATATAATTACCGGGTGGGTTTTGACATTTCCGATCTGCGGGTTAATAGCTTGGGTCACCACAAAGGTGCTTTTGGCTTTAGGTATTTGATTAAAAGCTGCGCTTTTTTTCAATCTCTCTTATATGAGCAATGCGATATTTTTTTTCTTTTCGCCTTTCAGCAGGCTTTTTATATCGCTCACGATCCCTAAAATCCAGTAAAATGCCTTCCGCCAATATCTTTTTGCGGAATCTAGCAATGAGCCTGTCTTCAGACTCTCCTTTTTGTCGTTTAACAACGACCATTTTAGTTTCGCCTCCTTTCGCATATCAAACACCTCTTGTTAGCAGGTATTGTAGCATTAATTTTTATATCTGACTACAAGCTGTGGAATATTGCTTGTGCCTACAAAATTTTCTCCCGACTCTAAATAGGCAAAATCACCTCCGCTTTCTCCTCCAATGGTTTCTAAGCTAAAACGCAGTCTATACTGCGATCTAAGTCTGCTATTTTTAATATCTTCTTTTAAGGCTTGGGTTACATCTACTTCTTTCCATTCAATATTAGCGTTAGGCGATAGAGTCGCCAGGTTAGTTTGAAGTGGAGCCAGGGCATAGTCGTTGCCATCCAGCACCTCGCCAAATTCCATATGGTCAATTTTTAACGTTCCCCCTGCCGAGTATGGATCTCCAGACATATGGGTTTGATATATCCTTAGGTTGGCAGACTCAACAGAGATTTTATCAGGTAAGCTTGATAGGTCAAAACTTACGAAGCCTCGGGTAACTGCAAAAGTATTCCTGCCCGCTCTGATGTCCACTGTATTGTTACCTGATCCATTGCTTGAAGCAAAACCGTCAAGGTTTGAAGTGGATGTAATTGTTTTGGTTTGTGACTCAGGTTGCAGTGCCCCAGAAGGCTGGGGAGAAGAACTAGGAGACTGCAGTGGATTTGGCGCTGTGGTAACAATTGGAATAGCTGAAGGCTGGGGAGTCGGAGAAGACTTGAAAATAGGTTTTTGCATAAAGCCTGCAAAAAATCCTGCAAGAGCAACAACTAAAAAAAGCAAGATATAGGTAATAATTATTATCTTAGTAACTGGAAATTTTTTAGGCGGAGGTGTTGGCATTAATACCTGGGGCGGTACAGCTATTGTATCCATACTTTATAATATCAGAAAATGGGCAAAGAACATTATTTTGAAAACAGGTCCGACGCGGGCCAGCAGCTTGCTAAAACCGAAAGCCTAATGGCTTATAAAGATACTCAAGCATTAGTTTTAGCCCTCCCCAGGGGAGGCGTGGAAGTAGGCTGGGAAATTGCTAAAGAACTTGGATTGCCACTCACAGTAATTATTGCGCGAAAAGTCGGAGCACCTTGGAATGAAGAATTTGGGGTAGCCGCAGTTTCAGAAGAAGATGTGGTAGTACTAAATCAAAAGATTTCTAATACTTTTATAAAAAAGCAGCAAGATGAAGTAACTCGCAGGGTACAACTGTATAGGGGTGGACTTCCCCTGCCTGATTTGACTTCAAGTATTGCGATACTGGTGGATGACGGTATTGCTACTGGTTTAACTGTTCGAGCTGCAATTGGGTCGTTAAGAAAGTTGAAAGCCCAAAAGGTTGTATTGGCAACACCAGTTTGTTCAGGTTTAGTTGAAGGTGATTTAAAAGCTATGGTAGATGAATTTGTGTGTTTAATCATAGCCTGGGATATGAATGCTGTTGGAGAATATTACAAGCATTTTGATCAGTTGACTGACAAACAGGTACTGGAGTATTTGAAGTCTTAATTATTCTGGAAGTTGAAATATTTTCATCAACTTTTGTTTTAACTCTGGGATGAGTTCATCTGGAAGAGAGCCTTCACCAAGCTTTAAGGCTTCAGGTTGAAAAGTCCCAAGTCTATGGAGCTTTACTAGTGATCTCCGTTTTAGTCCTGTTGACAGAAAGTAAGGTTCGAATGGATTTAGTAAAATATCTGTTTCTAATACTTCATCTAGTTGAGTTGTAACATAGGCTACAATTACTTGATTATGCCTACCAAATAAAGGAGTGATGATAAATCCTGGCCGCAGCTTGCCCTTTCCTGCATCATTTGTAAACGGGAAGCTTACACTAACGAGTTCGTACATGTTTTTTCGGGTTAAAAGGCTTGAGTTTCTCAGGATGAGCAATCCCATCCTCTTTTGCCCATTCGTAAAACAAACGAGCAGAAATACGATCCATTTCATCGGGAACTAGGCCTCTCTTTTTTATTTGGGCGTAGCCACCTACTGCCATTTTAATCAGTTCAGTAGTATTTAGAGTTCCAAGTGTCGATTGATGCAGTATGTTAAGAGCTTTTTCAAGATCAGAGGTAATGGTGAGACGTATCGTTTGTGGCATAATGAGGCTATTTTATTCCATAAATAGCCATTTGTCAACCACTAAAATTCGACTTCTATTTGAAGGATACTCAGCTTTCAGCTGAGTACAACATCGGCTTCGCCGAGCTCCCTCCAGAGGCGGGCAGGCGCCGCGCACCTTCATACACACGTCTTTAAATTGGTATGTCGAAAAATTCATTTGGTTCACCTCTTAAGCTCCAATTGTCAATAATGATTGTTGGGCTTGAAGAATTTGTCTTGCCTTCGTCCAAAAAATCAAGGACGTTTGAAGGATAACCTTCAAATCCGTTAGGGTCTCTTTTAACCATAGGTATTAGTCTTACTGCTGCCGAATATCCCGATTTAGATTTTTTTGGCCAAGGAACGACCTCGACCGCAATGACCTCTGAGTATTGTTCAAGTTTATTCTTGAGAAGTGTTATTTCTTCCTCCGAAGTTTCAACTTTGACATAAATGTGTATTGGTTTATAGTCCTGCCCGTATTTTTTTTCAAGTTTTTCATCGCGGACTAATCCTAGTGGCTTTTGAAATAGCCAAATGCTGGTGTTTTTTGCCAAGATAAGATACCCGATGAAAACAGAAATAATAGCAAGGAATATAAGTGTTAATTTTTTCTTGAGCTTCATTGTTTGATATTTTAATAATCAACATATGTCGGATACAAAAATACTGCAAGCAATTTTAGACGGACAAACTTTAATAAGAAAGGATATAAAAGAGGTTAAAGAAGGACTTAAAAAAACAGAAGAGAGATTGACAGGAAGAATGGACAAATTAGGTTTACAGATTGCCAGACTTGAAGATGATGCACCTACAATCGAAGAGGTTGGTAATCTCGAGAAAAGAGTATCAAAACTAGAGGATTTAGCTCCCAAAAATTAACTTCGGCAGGGGTTTACGAAAAAATTCGTACTCGATTCGAAAGCGGATCGGCGGCTGTCGCCTGCCCGACAGTGCCAGTCATTGGCAGGCGGGCCAATCAGCCGCCGAGCTATTTTGAGTGAAACGAAAAACAAGCTCCGCTTATTCTTAGAGGCCTTGCGGCCTCGTTTTACTGCGCAAGCAGCAAGCTTGCTTATTTTTCAGCGCGCGATTTTGTGTTCGCCTGCGGCGAACTAAGATATTTGTACCCCCTGGAAAGGAAAGATTGTGTGTGCAGTGAATAAATTCAGAAATTGCATTATAATCTTCAATATGAAACACCAGTATTTTGGAGATGTAAGTGATTACAAAAAATATAGCGTTCTTCGAGCCATATCTGATAATGGGCAATTGCAAACCATGGTTGCTTGGATGTTAACTCCCAACGATGAAAGAAATGACGGCAATGTCAATAAATATTTAAATAACCCAAATCAGTGGAGGCAATTTGAGCCAGATATTTTTGATTTTTTGTATGAAGCAGTAGTTATTAATAAAACAAAAAATCTAAAATTAGTAGAAGAAAAAGAATTGGTTCCGGGAACAAATTATTTCTGGGATACGCTAGCAGACAATAGAGCAGAAAGACAAAAATATTTTGAAAGATTACAAGAAGCTTCAAAAGAACACGAAATCGTTTTTCTTGATCCAGATAATGGTATAGCGACTGGATCTATAACAAAAGGAAGAAAAAATAGCTGCAAATATGTTTTTTGGGATGAAATATCTGATTTGTGGAATCAAGATCATTCTCTGCTAATTTATCAGCATTTTCCAAGAGTAAATAGAATGGAATATATAAAAAGAAAAGTTGGTGAGATAAATGACAAACTTAGCAATAATGAAACATATGCAATTAGAACGACACATATGGTTTACTTCTTGATTCCAAAAGAAGGACACTCGCTTCATTTTGAAGGGTTAAAAGGACAAATAGAAGGAAGATGGGGAGAAGGAATTGGCGTAGAGAGATTTTGAATTTGAGGAAAGAGAAATCTTGGTTAAGGAAGTCTTTGAATCAGAGGAGATATTTTTGACAGGAACTAAGCAAGGGATTGTGCCTGTAGTTCAAATTGATGGGATTAAGATTGGCCATGGAGTCATGGGAGAAAAGACAAAATTTATGATCGATAAATTTAATCAGTTCGCTCATGCTTCGTAAAGTTAGTTTATAAGTATTTGGAAGCCCAAGTTTTATGTGCTAAACTATACCCCATAGCTTTAACTAGTCCATAGGAGAGCTAATGCACCCTAAATTTAAAGATGTTTTCGAAAGCATCTGCAAACAGCTTGAAGCAGAACCGAAAGTTCAAAATCTAGCCACACCAGGACATTGTCGCATGTGGGCAAAGGCTGCTCTCGATTTTATCGACAAAATCAAGACAAATTTGTCAGCTCAAATCGTTGCCGAGGCTAGAGAGGCTCATGTTCACCAAGGACTTTCGCACACGTTCATCCGAATTGAAATAAGAATCGGTGAGTTTGCAGAAAGTTATCTCATAGATGGTACTGGGGTTCTTGATGAACCACCTTATTTCGGGCTAGAAAGTTCGGCACCATTACATTTTGGTAACAGTAGGCCCGATCCAATGAACCTATATCGAAAACAGAGAAACAAGGAGGAAGGAATGATTGCAAGGATTATCAGAGAAGCATTCTCTGGAAAGACCGTTCAAGAAGCGCTTGGATTTCTCTTAAAGGTGGACAGGGAAGAAATTATCGAAACTGACTTACCAACAGGGGAAATTCGTAGTCTTTTTGAGATTACGCCAGATACCAACAGGGTAATTTCACCTCGTGCGTCTGAAATAAGAGTAGCTCTTTTTGAGTTTATTCTTCTAGAAAGGGGTGATGACCTGAAGTATCTAACAATGCCACGTCCTGAAAGACGTTTTCCTGAGGAGGATGTGACTGACTAAAGAAAAAAAGGCCCTACCGCTGGTAGAAATTACCCGCAAGTAGGGCCTTATTATGTTAATGTTATCGACGAGTAGTCACTCTTTGGGGAGTAACTTAAAGAAGTTCTCGAAAAGTCGGGAGTTCATCTCGACATTTGGAACTTGACCTCTCGATAGCATCGATATCAAATCTTCGGAAGTAAGTCCAGATACGGAGCTGAGAATTGCTAGAGCTTTTTCTAAGCCTATCTCAGGGTGAGCCTGTATTCCCCATACTGGATACTTTAACAGCCGAAAACCTTCAATGGTGCAATTGTCAGACGTCAGGGTGAGAATTGAGTCAGGAGGCAAATCAAGAACTTCATCCTGATGGAATTGAAAGGTTGGAAACGGGTATTTGATACCTGTGTACATTGGATCTTTAACGCTTTCCTCTGTAGGTTTCACGAACATAAAACCCCATCGCCAGAATGTTTTCTCGATCTTACTGCCTAACATTTGAGCAATTAGCTGGGCTCCCAAGCAAACGCCAAAGGTGGGTGTTGCGTGCTGAAATGCATTTTCGATGAGTCCCATCTCAACTTTGAAGAATGTGTACTTCTCAGTTTCGTAGACTCCCATTGGGCCTCCACCGACAATTAAACCACTGAATTCTGTGATTTCCTCCAGTAGTTCTTCATCTTCGTAAGGCTTCCATATTTGATATGGAATGCGATACTTATTGGCCTCTTTAACAAGACCGTTTGCTCGTCCTTTCGCATGTTCAATGATGAGAATACTTCTCATATCGCCCTCCTTATAGATTCCAATCGACTTGTCGTCTTGAGAGCCTTTGGTAAAGCTCTGAATAAGTGTGACCAGGCTTAAGCTGAATCTCAAGCTGTTTTCCAGTTTGATTGTTTCTGATAGCCTGATACTCCATAGCTGGATGTTCGATTTTATAGCGCTCCAAAACGTCCCAAAGGACTGTGATTCCTAATCCATGACCAAGAAAAGCTTTGGATTTATTATCACTTGCTTGGAAACGCTCCGATATAAAATGCTTATTTCCGTCGAACCAATCAGTTGATGGTTGCCATCCATCCGAAGGTAGACTAGCTGAGCTCAGTACACACAGCGCCTGCTGATCCCAAGTTCTTCCGATTGCCGTAGGAAATGTACCACCGACCATAGAGGGTAGTGACGTTTGGCCTAGAGCTTTCTCAATCTCCAGAGCGACTAGAATTCCTCCTACTTTCTGAATCTTGTAGTTCAGCAGAATTCCATGCTTTTGGCATATCTGTGCGTCTGATTGGCTCACAAAGCTTTCGTCAGCCATGACATATATAGATAAACCATTCGCTTGCAAAATACGTGTTGCTTGTTGCAAACCATCAATTCCAATTTCTGCAAGTGTCGGCTGTTCGAAGAAAAGCACCCGATTTTGAATGTTTTTGACTTGCGCCAAAACCTGCACGAGCTCTTCAAACTGCTCAACTGTGTATACAGCATTGAAATCAACTGCGAACTGAATGCCCAGACTTACTGCAATTTCGGTAGTCATTTGCAGACGCTCTAAATCAACTTTCAGTCCAAGACCCCCCTTCATTTTTGGAAGTCTTCCGCGATTAATAGCAGAGTCAATTGCAGTGTGAAACTTTTCTTGGTCCGGTTGATGAGGAATACTTTCAAGTGGCATTCCGTTTACCCGCACAATTCCATAAATATCTGGAATTGATATATGGTTAAGACGGCCGTACGCATCATCAAGAGCCATATTCAAAGCTGCAAAAGCGGCAGGAAATACCATCAGATCTTTGAATTGGGGTTCTGCTAGTAACTGTTCTCTCTCGTTAGCACTTTTCCCTTCTAGTCCAAGTAACGATAAGGAATGATAAACATCCCATGCATCATAGTGGCTGAAAGGAAAATCAATACTTGCCTCGCCTATGCTTCTAAATTCTCCATTAGATGATTCAATTGTGAGAACAAAAAAGACGCGAGGTAGAGAAGATAGAGTACCAAAGCCGAGAGGGAAGGGTGACGGCAAGTCAATTGCAAGCATCCACACTTCTGACTTCAAGATTTTGCCCGTCATACTTACACTCCTTTCCATTCATGAACGGATAGAAAAAAAGCAGCAAATAGCAATGTATTTGCTGCTTTTGATATTACAGGCCAAACCTCAACCTCGTTGAGATCACTTTATCGATTATGGTTTGGACTTTAGCTGCTGTAGAGTCGCCTTCAACTGAACCATGCAGTTCCTCAAAAAGCGCTACGATATTGCGTAGATGTTCTTTGACGCTTTTAAGGCTGTCGGCTCCGAAGGCTTCTTCAGCTTCTCGCATTTTTGCTGCAACATCTTCACCTTTTTGGATCAGAATTCGTCGCTCTCCAGGAATGGAGATATACGGAGAAACTTTTGGTCTATCCTTATCCATAGTACGACCCGGCCATAGGTAGACGAAAGACATACTTTGCCCCATTACCTCGCGGAATCTCAGATCGTAGAGACGTTCATCAAAACCGATTTTGTTGACCTTTGGTCCAATTGTCCAAGAAAGCTTGAGTTGCAGATTGCGATGCCGCCTGAGATATTCGATATCTGCCCATTCACGTCTGACGTACTCGTGATCTTCTGTCTGGATAGCTTGAAAAACTTCAAGATATTCAGGCTTCGTATCAATTTCCGACGACTTTATTGGAAGATATATGCCTTCAATACGCAGCAACTGAGCAGCGCGACGACAAACGTCAGTCATTTTGGTTGCCATCGCATCCACCTCTTCTGGTTTACAGAACGGATTGCTTTTTGCGTGCGTGTCCGCTATGAGCTGGAAGATGTATTTGAGTCCAAGTTCTCGACGTAGCTTTTCAGCAACGCACAACATTCCAATTACATCAAAAGGGACACCTATCGACATAGCCTTCGCCGTAGTCAATCCTGTACCAAAGTACAAAGATCCACCCTCAGTGGTTGTTAGAAAATCCGGTTGCATTCCTTTGATTGAGCTTTCAGGCTCGATCAATGGTATTGACTTGATGATTGTTTCCAACTTGTCCATATGTTTTTACCTTTCTATTAGATGGCGCTTTTCGATTGCGTCAATTAGGTTTTGTCCTGCTTCTTCAATCGTCCGAGCGATTGGATTTACAGTTTTTACAAACCGTTCTCCAGGACTGCCTCCTTCAATTCGTTCTCGAAGCGTATTGATGAAGTATAACCGTTTCCATGCATCACTCTCAAGAAGAGCTAAACCTTGTTCAGCCCGCTCGATTTCGATGCCCGCTGCTTGTGTTGCAGGAAGTAGCACAATTTTGCCATTTACTTGAGTATGCAATTTTGCTTGCATTCCAAGACGCATTGCGCTCTCCTTATTTTCCCACACAAGCTCCATTGGCAGAAGTTGCTCTCCAACATTTTGGCTCCATAAGAGTCGACCAATGTAGAATAGCACCACGCTAATGTCTTCGTGAAGTGTTGGTTGAACAGCGACTGGTCGAAATTCAATTCCGATGGTTTTCTTGTCCCGGAAGAATTTTAGCCTCGCATCACGCCAAAAGATGCCATTCCCAACTTCGAATTGGTATTGAAGTGAGATAGGATCGTTCATCACGAAAGGGTAGCTAAGGATTTGGTTGAAATAGTCGTTCAAACCCGTTGCATAGTGAGCTGGCAATCCGACACGGGTAGGGAATTCACGTTCTGCTTCCTCGTCTGTTCGAGTGTCATGGCTGATTCGCCAAGTGACAAAACGCACGTCAGAATAGCCAGTGTTAAGATACCCAAGATGAGTCGCATGAGCAGCCAAAGCTACAGTCATGGGCGAAATCATAAACGAACGATTCAATTTGTCGATTGCATCGTCGAAATTGACTGAGTCCACTGTCACTTGAAGTGCATTCATGAGTCCCACAACATAGCCACTCGATACGTCGAGAGGTCCAGCTGGGGTAAGAATGTATTTTTCAAGGCTTGGACGTTGATTCGCCATATGCCATTGAGGGCTCCGTTCATACTTGATGTATTTTGGTTCGCCTTTGGTATAGTCTACCTCGTGGATATGACATAACGGGTATGAACCCATTCGCAACCAAGAGAGACCCATCGGGCGTGTGATCAGTTGTACAGAGGCGACTGCCTGAGTCATTGCGGTTTCCAATGAAAGCAAATCTTGCTTTAGGTCCGCAGGTACAGATGGAACTACCTCTAACTGATGAGCTGAAAGCTCTACTGAAGTATTGGGTACAGTCTGGATGACACTATCGCGCATATGTTGCGTCGCCAGTTTATAGTCACCAGTTAGCAGAGCCAACTCCAATTCAATACCAGCCAGAAGTGTTGAGCCATCTTTGCGATAGAGATTCTCCTCGTTGCTAACAGTTGTTGCAGCTTGGATAAAACCTTCACGCATTTGCTCTTCTTCTGAAGTATTGTAGTGCCACGGATATCCTTTCGGATCTGGAACGAACTTATGATCGTACATGAGTCTTCTCCTTTGTGTTGACTCTATTGCTTTACCGATTTGGAAGAATTCGAACTGAAGCGAACTTGCGTTTCCCCAGTTTGATTGTAAACGGATCTGTCTCTGGAAGATTAGCTTCAATATTGGTTATCTGTTCCCACTCACCAGTCTGGTTTAGTAAACGAAGGGCTCCGTTAGTTATTAGCTCCCGTGCCTCTCTTTTACTTTTAACCAATTGGATTGCGACTAACAGTTCTACCCAAGGTTGTGTGCTGCTAGGTTTTTCAACTTCCAAAGATGGTATTTCTTCTGGTAATTGACGAGAAGAGAACACCTTTTCAAAATGCTTTTGAGCTTCGTATGCCTCTTCGCGAGAATATAACAATGTGACGAGGATACGAGCAAGAAGCTTTTTGACTTCCATTGGATTGAGCGTAGTTTGGCTCATCCTATGGGACAAAGCAGACCAATCTTCATTGGTAATATCAGTTAATAGCGTAAAGTAATGCTCCAGAAGTGAATCTGGTATGGACATAACTTTGCCAAAAGTGTCGTTAGCCGTATCTCTGAGAGATATAAAGTTACCTCGGCTTTTAGACATCTTGGTGCCATCTCCTGAAGTCCCCAACAGAAGTTCAGTAGTAATCGCGCATTCTGGCGGAAGACCTTGTGATTTCATTACCTCAACTGTAATTTCAAAGTTGAGGAATTGATCATTTCCTCCAAGCTCGATATGAGGTTTCATAAATAGACTGTCTATAGCCATTAGAGTTGGATACAACGCCTCAGCTATTGTTAAACCTTCCATCCTATTTCTGAAATCCTCCCGTTGCAAAAGAGGCGAAAGCCTATTTGCCCGATAAATACTCATCAAGTCACGTATGCTCATTTTTTGGTAGAAAGTCGAGTTAAAAACAATCTCAACTTTCGAAAGGTCAATGAACTTACCTACTTGTGAGCGGTACTCTGACACATTTTCTTCTATCTGCTCCGGCGATAATATGGGACGTGTATCTACCCGTCCAGTTGGATCCCCAATGAAAGCTGTGAAATCTCCAAACACAAGGGCTATTTTATGACCCATTTGTAGGAGTCTTCGAGCTACTATGATTGGAACGATATGTCCCAAATGGAGATCTTTTCCTGTAGGGTCAATGCCATACTTTATTAAAAGAGGTTTTTTGTCCTCTTTTGCCTTACGCAACCTTTTACGAAGTAGCTCGGGCTGTATGACGTGGACAGCTCGACTAGCGAGCATCTCATATTGCTGGTCAGCAGAAAGGGAAGAAAGGTCTTGTTTCAAGTTGGTTAACTTATCTTCCAACTCACTTAAAAGTTGTGATGTTTCAGACGACATGCCTTTTTTCTCCTTGCACCATTATACTGTTAAGGTGCGGCTAGTAAAAGCCTAGGTTATTTTATACCATAGTTTCGGTTTAATCGCAAATTTTTAAATTCAAAACTGTACTTTTAGCCCTTTTTCTATTAAGACCCATAATATAGATTGGGAAAAATTTTTGCGATTTTTTAGACGAAGTCGCAAGCTTGCTTACTCCTTTCATCAGCGGCTTCGCCGAGCTCGCTGCGAGTGCGGGCGCAGCGAGAGAATC
>Ga0075718_120_pt1 | contig 13557 bp, 10 predicted proteins | sample RifGroB1_FD_67779 | JGI IMG/M metagenome (GOLD analysis project Ga0075718, IMG submission 67779) | Microgenomates (Woesebacteria) bacterium GW2011_GWB1_38_5b | reverse complement strand
CAACCTCAACTTTTATAAATCCGCTTTTTGTATAAAGAGAAATCGGAACAAGACCAAGGGAGGCTCCGTCTGTTTTGCCTTTGAGTGAGATTATTTCTTTTTTGTGAAGAAGAAGTTTTCTAGTACGCGCCTCGTCATAATTTTGTGGCCTTGCATATTGATAAGGGAATATTTTTGCATTCACAAGATATGCTTCACTTCCAATTATTTTAACAAATGAGCCCGTAAGATCCGCATGTCCCATTTTAACTGCTTTAACCTCAGCTCCGGTCAGATTAATTCCAGCCTCGATCCGCTCAGAAATTAAATAATCATAAAAAGCGCGTTTGTTTGAAATTTTCATGGTTTAACCCTGCTCACCGCAAGTACTTCGGCAAACTTCTGCCTTCGCTAAAGCTTCGGCAGACAGGCAGGACAAGTTTGTCGCTGACTTGTAAGGCAATAATAGAGGAAAATTGGGAAAATGTAAATTTAGCGAAGATTTAGAGGTTTTGGTTTTCTAGTTCTTCTTTCCTTTGCTAATCTTACAACTTCTAATTCAGTTATATTTAACAGATCCTCTGGTTTATCTGTCCCTTTTTCTCCCATCTGTTTAACAACGCCATAAAAAGCACTCCAGAAGTCGTCAGAATTTCGATACTCCGAATGAATCAATACAGATGTAGGATCTGCAGGTTTCCCGCTGTTGTCAGGAGTCATTTCAAAACTAACAGTAGATAAACCGTGCTCTTCAAGACTTTTAGCAACAGCAATAGCAACATCATATTCGCCTGGGAAAAATGTGTGCTGATAGACTTGTTCGGGTATTGCTGAAACTGTTTCTTTATTCATACAAAGGGAGATTTTATACCTATGATGTTACCATGTCAAGGAGGCTAAATTTCTATCTGATAAACTTTTTCGCCTGATAAAACATAAATTTTTCCGCCGACCTCGTCAACGTCAAATTCACGGGCTGATTTTATAACAGCTGCTGTATATGAATTTACAAATGCCCCTGCTTTATCAAGAACAACTATTCTTGAATTTCCGCGGTCAAGAATGTAAATATTATCAAAATCCTCAGAAGTTAAAATTCTTGTAGGAGATGAAAAATTTGTGGTCAAACCTGTTATTTCAAAAGATTCCTCTTCTCCGCGTGTATATTTATTTATTGTTCCGTTAGTATGCAATACATAGATTGATCCGTCAATTGCAATTGCTGCAGCTTCTGAAAAATCAGGAGAATCTCCTGTGAAATAGTCGGTTTCTGAAAAGCCATCATCGGTTGGTACGAATTTTAAAATACCATTTTGCCTATCAAGAACATAGACATTTGATCCAAATAGGCCTAATCCTCCTTCCTGTTTCCAGCTTTTTTCAATGAGTTCTTCTTCCTCGCTATTCCCCTTATCAACTTTTGTGATACCGTCTGATTTTATAAAATAGACAAAATCCTCATTTTGAGAGAAATAGGATGCTTTAGGATTATCAATTGCGAGTGATAGCATCTTGCTTTGGTCGGCACCAACCTCACTTACTGATACTTGCCCTCCGTCGCCTGTAATCCCAGACGTCACCTTTGCTAAAAGTTCTTCGATTTGCTGATCTTCCGATGACCCTTCATCAAAAGTGTCTTTGTTTGCTAGTAAAATTTGCTGAGCCTGCCTGAAGCTGTCCTGGGAAAGTGATGGATTGAGCTGCCTAAGGCTTTGACCTTCTTCATATTTGGTAAGGGCTTCATTATAAATTGCATCAAAATCAGATGAGGTAGCGCCTCTTCGGCCGAGTGCGAAAGCCGAGATGACAATAATTAAAACAATAAGAATTACAGCTATAAAAAGTATTATTTTTCTTTGTCTTGTTAATCCTCGGAATCTTCCCAAAAAAGATAGACTCATACCTTGACTAAACCTTCTTCTTGATTTTCCTGCCGCATCAATTTGCGCTTCACCTGCGGCTACATTTATATCCGTTACTGTTTTAGTTTCATGAGGTGGGAGAGTTTTAGCTTCACCAATTTCCTCATCGTGAACCCGATCAGCTTCTGTCTGGGTGGGTTCTTCGCCGGAATCCTGCGGTGTTTCTTTTTCCGTCTCCTCGCTGTTGTTGCTAACAATCTCCGCTGCAGCAGCTGCAGCTTCATCTTCTCTAACTTTCTCTTTATTGTAGACAAGTACAACTGCCGATGCACCGCCTTCGGTCCTTTCGTGCACTTGTGGAGCAAGACTTTCTGCAATATCCTCGGGAACATTTGAATCAAGAGCGGACGCGAGAGTGGAGGCAGAAATGGTATTTAAAAACTGGTTTGTCTGAAGAACAATTATATCTGCCTCCTCGACGTAGCCTGATGCAGATTTTATATTTACCCCCTCATTGCCCTCAAGAACAGTTCCTATCTTCTCATCTCTTTTAAGTATTGCTTTTGCACCTCCTGCTGCAAATAAATACAAAACGTCCTCTGAAAAGAAGCAGACAACGAGTGAGACTTTTATACCCTCACCCACTCTTGAAACAGTTGTTGCAACAGCTGCCTTAATTGATTCAAGGTCTTTATTCTCAAGCGTGAAAAACTCACTTTCAAATGTTGATATAAGATCTTTACCTAAATTGCTAAGTCCGTCATCTGGACGAGGAGTGTCCGATTCAAGGGAAAATGCAGCAAATAGCCTTCCAGCGCTATATGCCTGTGACCAAGCAGAAGCGGTTGGTGTTGAAACAATTTTTGAAAATGCTAAGTTTGTTTCTGCCATACGTCGTCGAATCACAGCTTCGCGTTTTCGTCCTCGTTCACACTCGGACTTCAACTTTTCGCTGGATTCTCCTCTCAAAATTCTTCGAATTTTGAATAATTACAAAATCAAAAGGGCAGTAACAAAAATAAGGACTCCTATTATAACATGAATTGCGGCAACCATATTAATAACCGGCGAAAGACCAGCATAATTTATGACATTTTTCATTGCATAGCTTTGTTTTAGAACAACGAGTGAAAAAACAACATACATAAAAATTACGAGCAAGAAGGCAAATTTTACTAACATCAATCCTAAATCATCCATTTTTCTGTCCCCCAGTTCCTATTAATGAATTTATAAAATGTACCACTTTTTCAGGATGAGGAGCAGCATGAAAGTCAAATCCTAAAACAGATGTTCCGGCAGTCTGAACTGTTACGTCTCCATAATCAAAAACTGAAGCAAATACTCCAACCTGCTGGTAGTGTACGTCTTCAATTTGACCCAGTTTGCTTGCTGATACATTTTCGAACACAATGTGCGAAAAGTCAATATCCACAATTCGTTGCGTTGTGACAAGAGAAATATTGTAAAACCAAGTAATGTAATTAACAAGAATATAGCCAAAAATAACAAAATAGTAAAAAATAAGACCTAAAAATATATATTCATAAGGAAGGAAGTTAAAAAGAGTAATGTTGAATATTCCTGTAATTACCGAAATTATAAAGGGCGCGAGTCCAAGAAGGACCGCTTTTACAATCCAAGGAAGATTAGTTACAAAATGCTTTCTTAAAAAAAGAAGAGGAGCTTCTTCTTTTAAGATATTTGAATAAGCAATTTCTCTTGGGTGCTCGCAATATGCTGCCAAAACGTGATTATGCCTTTTTGTATTTTTTTCAAGAGTAAGCACATTTTCTGGATCCCCTTCTTTTTTGAGCTCAGAATGTCCTGTGTCTTGCTCTTTTTTTCCTGTTTGGGCATTTGAAATGCTGTTTTCAATAAATATATCCGGCACGGTAATAAAATCAAAAATTAAATATTAAATTGTAAATATAAAATCCAGAACTATTAAACATGCGACAATTATAGCATTATTTCAGTTATTTTTTATTTTTTCTCAATATTGAAAAAGGCGAAACCGGACTGGGGAATTGAAAGGTGTCCTGGAGCGCGAAGGTTAAATGCTTTTTTAAATTCATCGCCTGAGAGCGTAATGCCGTTAATTGTTACTTGGGAGGTTGTTCCGTTTCCCTGTGAAACAGAAACACTAGTCGCCTGAGAAATGCCTCCCGGAGTAACGCTTCGAAGTTCACTCATAGAATACGGATTTCCGCCCCAGCACTCTGTTGTAACTGGTGTAATTCTTGAAGTATCAATGCCGCCTGACTTAAGTGCTATTGCCGTGTTAACTATGTCTGCCATTTCCTCAGGTGACAGCCAGGGATTTGACCTTCCACATTTTGCAGAATTTACACTGTATCCCTGAGTGTACCAAGCCTTATAAAGCCAGGGGGAGCCACCAATCTTGTCCCACGCTTTTTCTATAAAATTCCCACCACCCCCTCCGTCTGTTGTATCCCAGCCAGAGGTTGTTGTGAATCCGCCGTGCGTTGATGCGTAATATGTTACAACACCGTCAATAACCTCGCCGCGTGTCGCCTCAACTGCTGCCCTCCACTCTGCTGGAGGATTGTTTGCTTTTCCGTCGTTATATACCTGGCAAGCTTCATTGGTACAGATTTCTGAACCCTGGTCTTTATATCTGACTGCATAGGTTCTTGCTGCAACAGCTTGTGCCTTCAGCGCTTCAGGATGCCATGAGGAGGGCATCTCAGCAATTCCCAAAAGATATTTTCCTTCAAAATCCATATCTCCATACCCTGCAACTTTTATAGTTCCTCCGGTGTCGCGCGAATTGGGCTCTTTTCCAAAGTAATGTGCAAGAATTTGTTTGTAGTTTTGTCCGCTTTGAGCTCTTCCCCGCGCTCCGTACTGGCTCATTCCTTTTCTGTGAGTATATGCGCCGAATGAAAAAGCAGCAAAATATCCTCCCGGAGCAGATTCGCGGAATCCGTTAATTGAGGCGTAGTAATCATCTGCTAAATTGCTGTCTCCGATTGTTGCCGTGAAGGTTCCTGATCTTGCGTTAATAATTTCCTGCTGACGTGCAGTTAACTCTGCTATTTTTCCTGACAAAACTCCCTGGTAAATTTTTGCTTCTTTTATGATTTTGTCAAGGTTTTCCTTAGTTACGGCAAGACGGCCCTGTTCGCTCTCAAGATTTAGCTTTCTTTCCTCAAGGCTCTGAATTGAAAGCGCAATATTTGTAATTATTCGCTTATCCTGATCAGCTGCTGCTTTCTGATAAGCCAAGATTTGTGTAATTTGGGAAGCTGAATTCGAAGACAAAAAAATAAGGATCGGGCTGTTATAGTAACTTTTAATATAATAATTTCTAATAGCAGCATTGAGCTCATCAGTTTGTGTAGCCAGGTCCTCGTACCCCTTTTCAATACTCGCTTTCTTTTTTGCAATATCCTGCTCAATGAAGGCAACTCTGTCCTGGATTCCTTTGACTTGTGTTTCAAGGGGAGTTGTTGCTTCTTTTGATTGATTTAAAGCTTGAGTGAGTTCTTCAATTTGTTTATTTATGTCGTCCAGCTCATCACCCAATGCAGTACGCGCTCCAACAAATAGTGAAAAAACAAGAATTAAAAGAAATACAGCTAGAAAAAATTTGGGCATTAAATTATTATACCAAAATAAAAAAAGTGTTGAAGAATCAATCTTTTTGTGATATATTAATCCAACTTAATATGGATGACGTTTCTTATTCTGGGGAAAAGAAATCATTTTTCAGAAGATTTTCCAAAAGATCAGCTCTGATAATATTAATCCTCATAATTGTTCTTGGTCTTGTCGGCGGTGTTGCCTACTTTGCAACAAGAGAAACTCCAGGGGAGGAGCCTAAAACAATTGAAATTCCAGATGAAGAAACTATGGAGCCTGAGATTACCGAAGTGCCTGAGGAAGAAGATACAACTCCAACACCGGCGGAGGGGGAAATTCAAAGAGAAGATATTTCAGTATCTGTTCAAAATGGAAGCGGTGAGGAAGGCGTTGCAGGATCGGCAGCAGATACACTAAGAGAGCTTGGATATGATGTTGTTTCAACAGGAAATGCTGATAATTTTGAATATGAAAATGTGACAATCCAGGTTAAAGCGTCACAAGAAGATATCTTGCCTCTTCTTGAGGAAGATTTATCAGAAAGTTATACAATCGGAGAAACCTCAACCGATTTGCCAGAAGACGAGAGCTTTGATGCCCTAGTTATAATTGGTGCTTAAAAATACTTAGAGAAACTTAATTGTTTCATTCCTCGGAAAACTCGGATAACTCAGAAAACCAGATATCCTCTGAAAATCAGTGTTTCAGAATTCCAGATTTCCGATTATCTGATTGTCTGATTCTTCTGACAATCTGAGTAATCATCTGAGTTCCCTGAACCCCCTTTGATGCTTGTGATACTTTCCCGCCTGCAACGCATTTTAGCATTGCGGGCAGGTGATACTCGTGATACCTTATTAGTGTGATAATTCCTGCGATACTCGAAAAGAGCTTTGAGGAAATTGAGAAAAAAATTGAGATTACAAGACAGTTTTCAAAAAAAGTTCATATAGATTTTATTGACGGAAAATTTGCCAAAAACACTACATTTTTTGATCCCAGTCATTTTAAAAAGTATTCAAATGATCTTGATTTGGAAGCGCATCTAATGGTTGATGAACCGGTACAGTATTTAACTCCCTTGTCGCAGGCTGGCTTTAAAAGAATCATAGGGCACGTTGAGAAAATGGGAGATCAGGTCGATTTTATTGCAAAAGCTGAGGTGCTGGGCGCTGTTGGGCTAGCGCTTGATTTAGAGACTCCCATATCAGAAATTGAGGTGTCATATGATGATCTCGATCTTATTCTTCTTATGAGTGTAAAAGCAGGCGAGTCGGGACAGATATTTGATGAGGGCGTAGTTTCAAAAATCAAAAAACTAAGAAGTTTGTATTTGGGGGAAATAGAAATGGATGGAGGGATAAATGATAAAACACTCTCTCTTGCAAAACAAGCAGGCGCAACCACTTTTTGCACAACCAGCTTTATATTTACAGACGATCCTTGGGGGCAATTTAAAAAATTAGTGTCGCTTCTTTAAGGAGTTCTTACGCCGCTACCTTCAGTAAGGCTTGAAAGGGGCCTGCAAAACGCAAGGTTTTCAGTTCCTTTTACAAAATATTCGTCTCTTCCTCCGCAGGATTTAACAACAATATTTTCGGGAATCTTGGGAATTTCAGTTTTTGGATCAGAAGAACTCAGAAACTGGGTCATAAGTCTATTCCAGATAGGAGCAGCGCCTGAAATTCCGGAGGCAAGTCTGGGGTTCATCGGGCTGTTGTCATTATTTCCCACCCACACAGCAATGAGAAGACTTGGTGTGAATCCTATTGTCCAGTTATCTCTTTTATTATCTGTTGTTCCCGTTTTTACAGAAACTTTGTGTCCTGGAATATTAAGAGGAGAAGACGACCCAAATTCCATAAGACGAGCTCTGTTATCAGCTAAGATATCTGATATTATAAAAGCAATTTCTTTGGGGATCACATTTGTTTTTCTAACTTCTTTTTTCTCCTCAATTATATTTCCCTCAGAATCAACAATTTTAAGAATGGGATTAAGGTCCACCTTGTCCCCCTGATTTGCAAATGCCCCGTATAAAGTCGCAAGGTCTGTCATCTTAACCTCGGCAGCTCCCAAAGTGAGTGCAAGTCCGTAATTTTCAGGCTCTTCCCAGGACGTTATTCCCATTTTTTTAGCAAGCTCAACCATGGCAGATACTCCTATCCTATTTAAAGTCTTAACTGCAGGGATATTTATCGAGTTTCCTAAAGCATTTCTGAGAGTCACAGTTCCGTGGAATTTTCCGTCATAGTTTACGGGTGAATAGGGGACAGATCCCGGAGCGCTATAAGTAACAGGGCTGTCCTGAATCGATGTTGCTGCAGTTAAACCGTTTAAAAGAGCTTGAGAGTAGGTCACCACTTTTATTGTTGATCCGGGCTGTCTTAGTGCTGTTGTAACGTTATAATTTCCGCCGTTTTCTCCGAAATAATCAACCCCTCCCACCATTGCCAGAATATCACCGGTTGCAGGATTCGTTATTAAAGTCGCCGCATTTGAGATATTTAAATACGCACTTTTTTCAACTTCTTCACGGACCACTTTCTGGGCAAAATCCTGGGTAGGAAGATCAAGGCTTGTTGTAATTGCAAGCCCTCCCCGCTCAATCATTGAAATACCGTATTTTTCAATAAGAATGTCCCTTACATACATTACAAAATGAGGAGCATATAGAGCTTGGTTTGGAGTTTTAAATACTAGTTCTTGAGCTTCTGCTTCTTTTGCCCGGCTGTCCTTTATAAATCCAAGATTTACCATTCTTGCAAGTACTTCTTTTTGTCGCGCCTTCCAAAGACTTTTATCCGCGCCATAAGGAGAGTAGATGGAGGGAGCCCGAGGAAGACCTGCTAAAAATGCACTTTCTGAAAGCGTAAGATCCTTAACGCTTTTTCCGAAATAGGTTTGTGCTGCAGCTTCTGCTCCCCACGCAGTTCCTCCGTAGGGAACTTGGTTTAAATACATTTCTAGAATTTCATCTTTTGTGTAAATCCTCTCAGCCCAAAGAGCAAGAACAATTTCTTTTACTTTTCTCTCAATTGTTCTCTCAGGAGTGAGTAAACGCGCTTTTATAAGTTGCTGCGTAATGGTTGATCCGCCCTGAAGTGGTTCTCCTGATAAATTTGCAAAAACTGATCTGCCAATTGCAAAAATATCAATTCCCGGAGTTTTATAGAAGTTTTTATCCTCAATTGCAATTGTTGCATTTTTGAGGCTATCAGGAATATTTGATATCGGAACAACTGTTCTATCCTGATTTGCATAAATCTGGTAAAGTAAAGTGCCGCCCCTGTCATAGATTTTTGTAGTCTGAGCAATTTCCTGCTGTGCCAAGGCTTTGGGGGAGGGAAGACTGTTTATAAAAGTATAAATATATAGAGGAAGGAAAATAAAAACAAATGAAACAAATGAGCCAACGAATAAATATTTGAATTTTGTACTGTATGGAATTGCAAGCGGAAGGCGTGGCCTCCCCCTTTTTCTTTTTCTGATCCTCAGGTTTAGAAGATTAATACGTTTTTTAAAATTTAAGCTGAGTTTGAGACGGGGAAGCTTTCTTTTGCTTGAGTAAATCTCTTTTTCGTGAGTTTTTCTAAAGTTAATTTTTTTAAAAAAGCTTCTTGGTAATCCAAGGGTTTTGCCAACAAGAAGATCTGAGGTGGAAATTATTATTTTAAAAAGTATCCAAAAAATATAGATAATGGCGATTACCAAATCGCCAATTAAAGTTAAAAAATTCGAAATAAATAATATAAATACACGGGCAAGTTTCATAAAATTTAAAAATAAATTATGAGCAGATAAATGCGGAGGATCCAAGCATATCTAAGTCTTAGATCTTGCCCGAATTATACAAAAAAAAAGTTTCCTTTAAAAGTGGTAAAAAATTACTATGGCTGAGGAGCCGGCTCAGGCGTTGGATGAGGACAGGATACGCAGTATTTATCACCAGTTGCATCCTCAATCACATATTCCTCACGGGATTCAAGATTTTCAGTTTGACCCTCACTCGGCAGATCATTTGTGCCTTTGTCTATCCAGACAGCCTGTTTTCCTGGGTCGCGTCTTTTAGGAATACTGTCTCTTAAAAAGTATTCATATTTTGTTTCACAACCTCCAGTATCAGGTGGAAGAAGGCCGGATGCGCGACATACATTTATTCCTGCAACACTGTCAGGCTTTTGATATGGTGCAGTTTTTTTATCTTTTAAAATATATGACATAATTTCATTCCAGATTGGGGATGCGCCGGACAAACCAGACGCAACAGAGGACATCGGACTGTTATCATTGTTTCCTACCCAGCTTACAACAAGAAAGTTAGGAGTATATCCAATTGTCCAGTTGTCCCTAAGATCATTGGTTGTTCCTGTTTTAACAGACACAGTCTGGTTCGGAATATAAAGATCTGAAAAAGATCCAAATGCGGCAGATCTTGCGCTGTTGTCCGATAAGATATCTGAAATTATAAATGTGACCCCCTCAGGAAGTACTCTTTTGCCGAAAATTGGCGATGCGTTATTTTTCCTCTCAACCACCCTTCCTTCTGAGTCCTTTATTTCAAGAATCGGATTTAAATCAACCCTGTAGCCTTTATTGGCAAAAACACCAAACGCTGTTGACATATCAAGCATTGTTACCTCTCCTCCTCCAAGAGTGAGAGAGAGTCCATACCTTTGGGGATCTTCAAAAGTTGTTATCCCCATGGCAGATGCAGTTGCCATCATCCCCTCAACTGTATTTAGTTTAAGCATTTTAACAGCAGGAATATTGTAAGAGTTGGCAAGAGCATCTCTTACTGACACCAGGCCATGGAACGCGCCGTCATAATTTCTCGGACAATAAGAAGCGCCCCCAGGGTTTGGAAAACAGATCTTCTTATCAACAAAAGGAGTTGCTGCGCTGTATCCGTTTAGAAGACCTACTGCATAATTGATAGGTTTAATTGAAGAGCCTGGTTGGCGTTTTGCAAGTGCAATATTTACATTTCCATCAATTTTCGTATCAAAATAATTTTTACTCCCCACCATTGCCAGAATATCGCCGGTTGCGGGATCTGTAACAACTGCCGCTCCGTTTGTAACTCTTGCATTTTTAAGTTTTGCAACTTCACTTGCAACAGCTAGCTGTGCAAACTCCTGAATAGGTAGATCCAGTGTTGTTTTAACGCTGAGCCCACCTTCTTCGACAAACTCTTTTCCGTATTTTTCAATGAGAAGGTCTCTAATATAGAGGACAAAATGAGGAGCTAAGATTTGGTTTGTAAAAGTCTCATATTCCAGTTTCTCAGAGGCTGCCTTCTCCTGTTCTTCTTTTGTAATATAACCAAGCTCGACCATTGTTGAAAGAACTTCTTTCTGTCTTTGCTGTGCTAGTTCAGGATGAGACCCCAGAGGGGAGTAAGTGGTAGGTGATTCGGGCAGTCCTGCAAGAAGAGCGCTCTCGGCAAGCGTCAGGTCTTTGGCTTTTTTCCCAAAATAAGTTTGTGATGCTGCTTCGATTTTGAGTAAAGAACCTCGGTTGCAAAAGACAGAATTATCTCTTTGATTTTTCTCTGGACTGTTCGCTCCTGCGTGAGAAGACTGTTTTTTACAAGCTGCTGGGTTAGAGTTGATCCACCTTGAAGCTCTCTTTTAACAGTTATTGCATAAATTGATCTTATAATTCCCCTGATATCAATTGCTCCGTGTTTATAGAAATCCCGGTCTTCAATTGCAATTGTTGCATTCTGAAAGTCCATAGGGATGTCTTTAAGAGGAATCTGAGTTCTGTTTTTGTTTGCATAGACTGTGTACAAAAGCTTGTTGTTTCTGTCATAAATCTTGCTTGATTGGGGGTTTTCCGGACTACTCAGCCGCGTTGGGGAAGGAAGGTCTTTTAAAATATAAAAATATAAAAATAAAAACCCTAAAACAAAAACCGCGGATACCACAAAAAAAGTTATATACTTCTTTTTACCCAGTTTTTTATATTTTTTATTCAAAATTTTAGGCTTTTCCATAGGTTTTTATAATATCAACATCAAGACAAAGTGACAACAATTTAATAAGCACCTTTTAAAGTCCACGAATTATTAAGTTCGATTCACTCCAGAAAAAAAGTGTTGGATTTAATATAATTAGTGGGTGATTCCTTTTATTCCCGTCGGACAGCTCAAAGAGTTTTTGGCTTTTCTAACAATTCCTTTTATTGGCCTTAATTTTGTGGATATTGCAATAATTTTAATTATTGCAGTCTATGCGTTTGAAGGTTATTCGCTGGGTTTTGTGCGGGCAACGGCGGATTTTATAACATTTATAATTTCATTTGCATTCGGCCTATTGTTTTATGAGAGCATCTCTTCTCTTCTCACCAATAATTTCGAGATTCCGATAGGTATTGGAAATGCTCTTGGGTTTTTTATAGCAGCTTTTGTTAGTGAGTTTTTCCTCATACTTGCCTTCAGACATTTTATCTATCCCCAGATTTCAAAAATAACCAAAAATAGGAGGTATCCAAAAGAAGCCGGACACATTGGAGGAATATTTCCGGGAATCTTATCTGCTGTTGTTCTCATCGCCTTTGTTCTAACAATGATAATTGCTCTTCCATTCTCTCCTTTTTTAAATAGTGCGGTATCGGAGTCAAAACTGGGTGAGCCTTTGGTTTCAAATATCCAAGGACTGGATAAAGACTTAAATGCAATTTTCGGAAGAGCACTAAATGATGCTCTCACTTTCTTGACAATTGAGCCTGCAAGCAGCGAGTTTTTGAAACTCAACTTTCAGGTAGAAAATATAAAAATTGATGAGGATTCTGAAAAAGGAATGACCCAGCTTATTAATCTTGAACGGGAAAAAGAAAATCTCCCGCCGCTTACAGGAGATCAGACACTGCGCTCTGTTGCAAGAAAACACTGCATTGATATGCTGACGCGAGGATATTTTTCCCATTACACACCTGAGGGCAAGTCACCTTTTGACAGAATGGCAGAAGACGATATTTTATTTGAGTCTGCAGGAGAAAATCTTGCTCTTGCTCCAAACTCAAAACTTGCGATGCAAGGACTTATGAAAAGCCCGGGTCACAGAACAAATATACTCTCGCAAGACTTTGGAACTATTGGGATAGGTGTTATTGACGGAGGAATTTACGGAAGAATGTTCTGTCAGGAATTTACTGACTAGTAATTAGTTTGAGTATGTTTGATTTGAAATCTATTCAGGATGCGGATGTAAAAAATAAAAAAGTATTTGTAAGATGCGATTTTGATATTCCACTTGTTGCTCGGGGTCCTGTCGCTGGTTTCCTTCCCGAAAGTAGCCGTTCACGAAACACTGACATGCGCGCTGTCGGGAGCCCGGCCGCGCCTGTCAAGCAGGCGAGCTCCTTCACTTCGTTCGTCCGCTCCACCAGCGCCACCCCTCGCAATTTTGAAATTGTAGATGATACAAGACTGATTTCTTCAATATCTACAATTGAGTATCTTATGGAGGAAGGAGCGAATGTTATTATTGCAGGGCACCTGGGTCGGCCTTCGACCGAATTCAAAATTCAAAATTCAAAATTCAAAATTAACGAAAGTGAGTTTAGTTTAAGGCCGATTGCAAAATGGTACGATGAGCAATTCAGCGCATATTCAAAAAAAAGCAAATTAAATGATTTTCCGGGGTGGGAAATTAATACAAATCTATTTTTACTTGAAAATCTGAGATTTTTTGAAGGGGAGGAAAACCCATCATCTAGCTCAGGGCAAGAATTTGTTAAAAAACTTTCAAGTTTAGCTGATATATATGTAAATGAGGCATTCGGCGCATCACATAGAAATCATGCATCAATTGTTGGAGTTGCCTCACTTCTTCCTCATTTTGCGGGCTTTCATCTTCTTAAAGAAATAAAAATCCTCTCAAGAATTCTTGAGAACCCTAAAAGACCTTTAACTGTAATTATTGGAGGCGCAAAAATTGAAACAAAACTTCCGATGGTCAAAAAAATGCACAGTTTTGCAGACTACATTTTAGTAGGAGGAGAGATTGCAGAGCAGACAAAAATACTGATGGACGAGGAACACAGGAAAATCAGAGGACAAAAGGCAGATCTTATTGTTGCAAAATTAACGACTGATAAA
>Ga0075718_130_pt1 | contig 13766 bp, 18 predicted proteins | sample RifGroB1_FD_67779 | JGI IMG/M metagenome (GOLD analysis project Ga0075718, IMG submission 67779) | Microgenomates (Woesebacteria) bacterium GW2011_GWB1_38_5b | reverse complement strand
GTCTATGAATTCTTGGGTAAATTCTAGCTTGGCTACTTCCTGCTCGACTAACTTCTCCAATTCCTCCGTTTCGATGTAGGTAGACTTGCATTTTCCAACTCGGCCTACACCAGCACAATGATAGTAACCGATCCTGCCTCCACGACTGGCGAACTTCTTAGCGTTTACATGCCATTCTGCCGTGAATCTACGGCCACATTGGTTACAAAAGACTACGCCTCGTAGTAAGAAATTGTGTTTTCGTTGTCTTATTCCATTTTCACCCCGCCTTGAGAGGATATTCTGCACAATATCAAATGTCTTTTTATCAATTAGCGGTTCATGTTTGCCCATACCCTCATGGCCTCCCCATTTCATCCAACCATAATAAAATGAACTTCTTAATATATTGTGCATCAGCGAATAGGCCAATGGCCTACCTGTTTTGCCTCTTACTCCGTTTTTATGCAGATATTCCCGTATAGAGAAAATGGTGTGTTCTTGAGTCGCATACATTTTGAATGCTTGGGTAATAAATGGGGCAATGTCTGGATTTGGTTCGATTATTCTTTTGTCATATGAACTACTAGGATTTTTATTTACAACATTAAGGTATCCGAGTGGGGCAACAGATGGATAAAATCCCGCCTTAAATTTCTCTGCTCCCGTCTGCTTTACTTTATAGCTGGTTAGTCTTGGAACAATACTATGAACCACCGCAATCATCTCATCCATGACATCCCCCATTGGCCCCATGTCTACGCTAATGGCTCCTGTTAGCGGGATTATCGCTGTGCCATATTTCTTTAATGTTTGTTTAATGACTAAATACCCCAATGTGTTTCTGGACACACGGGAGCTGTCTTGTACGATTAGGTAGTCAATATCGCCTTTACCACACCTTGCTAATACTGCTTGGATTGCTGGCCTTTTTTCTATTGATGTTCCCGTTATCCCGCCGTCCTCGTATATCTCTTCTGTCAACTCGCCACCCAATTCTTCAACCTTTTCCAAAATCTTTGTCTTTTGCGTTTCCAAACTGAGCCCGTTGTTTTTCTGATTCATCGTGGACACTCTGTCATATCCAAGGCATTTGGGGATAGGATTACTGCTATTAAATGTTTCAATCGTTTGTGTTTCCATAATTCTCATTTATTCTCTTAGGATGGATCATTGATGATCAAAATCAGGCTGTTTCCAGCTTAGAAAATTCATCGTATTTCTGTAAGCCTTCTTTGTCTTTTGCCAGTAACATTTCAATCATCAATTCAACCCATCTCTCCGCCAATTCATTTATGCTATCCTTGCTGAGGGGAGCATCTTTGTACAGGCGTGTTTTGGTTGGTTTTTGAGTTGAGTTCTTCATAGTTCGTTGACGGCACGGCTAACATCCCTACACATATGCTGGGATGCGAAACTCATAAATGACTGACTCTTGTTTGTCTTGCTGATTAGCCTTGAAAACTCTTGGAAAGTCTTTGAAAATGGGTGAAGCGTCGAAAATAAAGAAGGAAGATAATCTATACTCTTACTAACATCTATAACCCAACCACCATATAGTAACTTTATATAGATACTTACTCTTAATAGGGACAAAATAGTTACTTTATATAGTCCATATACAATATAGGTATATATAGTCACTATTAGGGGTTGGCAATTATTAGAAGGGGATGTCATCTGGATTAACCTCCTCTCCTGAATCTGTGGATTCTTGTTTTTCTGCAGCATCCATACCTTCAGTTCCCGCTTTCTTGCTTCTAGCCATGCAAAAGGCGTCGTATATATGTTCATTCACTAATTCCCATGTTCTTTTGTCGGAGATGTAAACGATTTCTTTATATCCCTTAAAAGTTTTGAAAGAAGGTGCTTGTATCCATAGATATTCACCAAACTGAGGATGCTCTTTTGTGGATGTCATGACACGCCAACCATGTGTTTCGATAACCTCAAAGAGGATCACTGTAGCCCTAGCGAGCATTGGCTCTTTCCCGCCAAGTGTTACTTTTACTTTGATGTCATTTAAAGATAGATCATTTTCATTTAAAAAAAGACAGCGGTTAGCTGCCTAAGTACAAAAGATGCTTCAATTGTTTTATTGATGTCTGAAATTTAACTGGTTCAACCTTTGCTTCCATTTGGGTAAAAATAGTTGCAAGTCGTACACACTTTTCAATGTTTGGGAAAAGGAATGTTCCACGATTAGTTGAATCTTTATTGATTCCGCTTAACTCAATGCCCTCGGTTAAAAGAAACGCTGCAAGTCCGATGTCAGTCGTTTTGAAGAATTTGTCATCCTGCATTTTCATATAAACCCATTTTCGTTGAAATGCAGGGCAATCTGAATGAAGCTTACAAACTCGTAAAATGCAGGTTAGATAGAGAGAAGTTTTTTGTAGTAGGCAACGCCTTTGAGGACGCGGTTTTCATCGGAGCCCGAATCGGAAGAATCAATATCGGGGTTATTCATCCAGTCTGTTGATATCTGAACGTAAGTTTTGCCAGCAAGATGTTGCCAATACCATTCCCTATACGCTCGTATTTTATTAACCTTGTCCACTCGGGGTTTATAGTACGTAAGGCGTTTATCGGTTTTCAATAGATGTCTGGCAAACATTACTTGTTCTTTAATTTCTAAGTCCGTGGATGTGGGAGATACCGAGATTACGATCTGTGGCAATTGAAAACTGCCTGTGGTAGTTCGTAGCGTGTCGTTTTCGACGATATGGTATTGAGTTGGGTAAAACAAATCACCCTCAACTGCGCCACAGACTACCGCTTGTTTTATGTAATCGAAAAAGTATGGAGGCCGTCGAAATAGATAACACAAAATTGATATGTGCGTGTCGATTAGCTGGAATAAATCGACATTGTCGCTCTCAATCCCATCAAACCAAGTTGCGTTCTCTTTTGCGTATTCAATTATTTCCGATCCAATTTTTTCTCCGTATATAGATAAATCAAACTTCCCTTGTTTTCCACTGCATCCTATTTCATCCAATTTTGTGTCGTAGTCCTCAATTCTTACCAATTGATCTAATCCATATTTATTCCGAATTTTAGACAGCCATTCTAGGAAATCTGGTTTATCAAATAGAGTTGATAACTCTAAGAAGTTTCTATCATTGTTAGTTTGAACGTCAATTTTTAGCCGTACCAAATCCTCATACTTCATTTTCATACTTCCTATATTCTACTAGAAATAACCCAACCTATTCAGCTAAGCAAATCAGGCCAAAATTTAGTAGAATACTGATATAGGAGAATTAAGAAAATATGATAAAACACCACATTGTTTATAACCCCGTTGTTGATTGGAGATTTGACTTGTCTAAAGCCGAAGGGCCTTTTTTATGGGATTCTAACAATAAACGATACATAGACTTTAGCAGTGGATGGAACACAACAAATCTAGGATGGAATAACCCAGAAGTAAATCAAGCAGTGGCAGAACAAACAAAGAAAAATGTGTATGCCCCAATGTGGACAGCCGATGAAATTCAATCTCGATATGCAGAAGAACTTACCAACTCTTTCCCTCAAAAGCTTGATGCTGTTTGTAGGGCTACAGGAGGAACAGAAGCCAATGAAATGGCGTTAAAGATTGCTAGGGCGGTTACTAGCAGACAACGAATTGTTAGCTTTGCTCATACCTATCATGGACAATCTTTTGGAACGCTGGCATTAGGTTTCATTCCTTCATACGTTAAACAAATTGCCCCACTTGTTCCAGAATTTATCCAACTCGATTATCCAAACGCATATGCTGGTAAATCCGAGGAAGAGGTTTTAAGTGCGTTTCTAAAGATATTAGAAGATCATTTGAAAACAGAAAAAATTGCAGCGGTGTTTACCGAGCCAGGATTGATAACAGGATGGGGTTCAATGTTAGTCGCTCCCAAAGGATACCTTACCCAAGTTCGAAAATTAACGGAAAAGTATGGAACTTTGTTGGTGGTTGATGAAGTAGGTAGTGGATTTAGTAGGACTGGCAAGTTATTTGGTATTGAACATGAAGGCGTAGTACCAGACATTGTTACCTTAGCTAAAGGCATATCAAATGGAGCGGGAGCTATTGGGGCGGTTGTTACAAACAGCAAACTGGTTGAAAAACATATAGGAGAATTTAAGCCAACTTCCACTTTTGGCTGGACACCTCTTACCTGTGCCGCAGCCTTAAAAACTTTGGAAATTCATAAAAGGGATAAAGTATGGGAAGAGACAGATAGAAAGGGCCAATTTGTAAAAGAGAAACTGGAAAGAGAATTATCTGAAAATCCAAACATGAGAAATCTGCGTGGCTGGGGTTTGGAAATAGCTTTTGATATTAGTCAAGATAATAAAAAGGGTGAAGATAACAGTGAACTTTCAACAACAATAGTAAATAGATGCTTCGAAAGAGGACTTCATTTAGCGGATGCAGGAGATTGTATCCAACTCATGCCACCGCTTACTATTGGAGATGATGTTTTAGGTGAAGGTATAGATATTCTTGTTGGCGTAATAAAAGAGTTGTAATTATGGATATTTCAAAGATCACCAATACTGAAGCAAATAAGTTTGCCACTAGCTTTTTTCAAGACAGGGCTATAAATCGTGAGTATTACAAACGAGTTCCAGAGGGTAAATTCGATTTTCGAATGGTTGATACACCTGAGAAGAAATCGGATTCTCCCAGAGACAGTTTGGGACACCAAATAGGAGTACAACACGACTATATGAATGGTGTAACATCTGGTACCTTAAGTTTCGAATCGGGCGATGATAAACAGTTGAAAAAACTGAGTAAGTATGAACTATTAAAAAGACTTCAAGAAGCGGACGAGAAGTTAATTGAAATATTAAGTGATCCCGATATTGGAATTAAAAAGGTTAAAGTCCCGTGGAGTGATACACCCATTCCTGCAATCGCCTCGCTGTGGGCTATGGACTCTCATGAAATCTTGCATACTGGTTGGAACTTAGCTGTAATGGATCACTTAAATATGGAGAGATTTGATAGTCTCAAAAGAATATGGGGTTAACGATGAATAAAGAAGTGTTGCGACAATTTCTAGTAGATTCAAACAAAGCTGGTTATGCTGGTGGCGATGAAAAGAAGTGGATTAAAGAATCAAATGGATCAACCACTATACCTTTTGAAAAGGGAGAATGGCAATCTGATGACAATTTCTATGGTGGTGANGCAGGAGTGAATACAGATAGTGTGTACGGAATTTTAAGAAATGCATTAATGCAGATGCCAGATGATGCACCATTCAGAGGGCCAAAGGAATACAAGGAGGGAGAATTCACCTACACCAACAAATGGACTGGCGATGTGGAGCGATATTCTGGGGAAGAACAAATAACACAAGGTGAGAATTTAATATACAAAGCAAATTACATGGGAGGTTTAGTCGATCAGAGATCAGGAGTTTAATACTATGAATAACCCTAATAGGCCAGTAACAACGTTATTTATGATCGAATCCCTAGATGGGAAAATATCTACAGGAGATGTTGATGAATTAGATGTTGATAAAGATTTCAAAAGAATAGTCGGGGTAAAAGAGGGCCTTCACCAGTACTACAATGTAGAAAAACAAACAGATTTATATTCGTTAAATACTGGCCGTGTAATGGCCAAAATAGGAGTAAATGAACGAACGAAAGAACCTACGAAGATGGAGTGTAGTTTCATTATCATTGACAGCAAGCCTCATTTAACGGCAAAAGGGGTGGAGTATTTAGCAAAATGGGTTAAAACACTTTATCTGGTTACTACCAATAAAAATCATCCCGCATATAAATTGCAGGATAAATTCGACAATATCGTTATCATCTATTTTGACGAAAAAATACATTTAGCTGAATTGCTAGCAAAATTAAAAAGCGAATATCAGGTTGATCGAATAACTATTCAATCAGGAGGAACTCTTAATTCGGGTTGGCTAAGGGAAAAACTGGTTGATCATGTTTCAATTGTTGTAGCACCTTGTCTCATTGGAGGGGAAAACACACAAAGTTTAATAGGTGGTGAATCACTACATACTCAAAATGATCTCAAGCATATCAAGGCATTGAAGCTAGTCAAATGTGATGTACTAGCTGATTCGTATCTTCACCTCACATATGATGTGGTAAATGAAACAGAAATCGATGAATAAACTTTATATTTTCTACGGAATTCCATTCTCGGGTAAAACAATCATTGCAAAGCAATTGGTGAGATTAAAAAGTAACATGATATGGATATATTCGTAAAATGGTTTTTAGAAAATTATGGTTGGGTTATTAGTTTATTTATTCAAGGATTTATTGCCTACCATGTATTTTTTCTATCCCAAAGGTTATCGAATAGGGAAAGGTTGAAGCACAAGGAAACAATTAAGCGTAAGGCAGATGAATTACTATCGGAGATTCGGAGAAAGAAAACTAATAGCGAAGTGTATTTAGTAAATATTAACCGATATTTTAAAGACTATCCATCAAATAAAGAAAAACGATTCGAAGGATATTCCCATATTAAAGCAGAAATCAAAACTACTAGGTTTGACGGAATTGAGTTTTTCGCTGAGATGCCGAGAGAGGTATATAGAAAACCAGATGGGAGATTATCATTTAAGGGAAGTAAAAAAGAACATGTGTTTAATGCGTTTCCAGTTGGTGTAGTGCCGTATGAATGGATTGAGCATGTAGACATTGCAGGCGATGAGTATGCCTATGTGCCGTTGTTCTATTGCCATTTTAAGGGGAGAACGAATTGGAGGATTTGGAAACGTTTTCTATTCTTTGGCTATCCCTATAAACAAATGCTTTATTATCGGCTAAGTGACGTCTATAACGAGCGAAACGATCCTATGGAGATGAAATACGCCTATATTAGCGAACCTATATTTAAGTCATAGTAGCTAACGATTATGGAAAACGATTTTTGTGAATATATTAAAGAAGAATTAGACATTTGGGTGAGAAGAAAACCTCCTTTTTCTGTTGGTGCAGTTTGGCATGTCTCAGAAAATTTTGTTGAAGGCCCTAAAGGGAATTTATTAGTAACAAAACTCTATTCAGACAAAACTTTAAATGATCTTTATAAAACAGAAGAAAGATTGAAAAAAATTATTAGTAGAGCATTTAATGTTTACATCAACATTCTCTTTGAGAAAAACAAAAATGGATATTACCGAAGTATTGCTACTTGGGTTTTTAAAAGATGGATTAAAGAGATTAATTCGGCTAGTTCGCAAGCTATTGTTTTGGCTCCAGTTATCAATCTTCGAGTTGATAAAAAAATACAAATTGGGGAAATTGAGTTATACCCTATTAAAAAGTCGGGTACAGTTGTTGAATTGGAAAGTCAAATTCATAACCTGTTAGGTTACCCAAAGAAACGAAACTCTGTAATGCTCGCGGCTTTTTCTCAAGCTTACTTTCCCTTTTTTATGCACGCTAGTGCTTTGAAAATTGAATATAGCTTTAAGAAACCAGATACATTTTTTGACTATACGAGTTGGCCTCCACCCAATTATCAAGAGTCAGTAAATTTTGTGAATAGCTTTATTCTTTTATTGAGACTGTTTAAAGACAAAGATTTAAGGGTGGAAAACTATTTTTCTGCTCTGGCTTCGCTATTTGTTCCTTCGGCAATCTCGTATTCAGGGAATCTGGGTAGTTATGCAGGAGAAGAGTACACGCTAGTCGATCAGAAGGAAATTAATCGATTAAGGGCTTTTTATAAAAAAATACTTCCAACGTTACTCGAGTCAAAAAATTTACCTATGCATATTCAAATTGGGATAGAGTATTTTAATTCTTCGTTCCAAAAAACGAAAACACATGAAAGATTTATTGATTTAATGATATCTCTGGATGCACTCTTTGGGGTAAAGTATGAAACTACTTACAGGGTTCCCCTTAGAATTGCGTGTTTTTTAGAGAAAGAAACTACTAAGCGAATAGAGATGAGGAATGAGATTGAACAGATTTTAAGATTACGGGGTGGTTTATTCCATGGCGACGTTCATCCGCAGACAAAAGAGCGAGAAATAGCTAATGCGAGAATATATGTAGAAAATATAGTTAGAAAATCGCTTGTAAAGCTCTTAACATTATTTTCAACAGGACAGATAGGGGCTGGCTATAAAGACACAATGGAAGTTGACTATATTCTCTAGATATTTAGGTTGATATAGAAAGGCATGGCTTTATTTTGTCCATTTCCTCCCGTAGTTGACTAATGAACTTGAAATCCTCAAATACTTTGAATACACGCACGAATTGGCTGGTTATATTAACATTACGATCCTCGAGCTAAAGAAATAAGAAAAAATGGTAGAATAGTGAAAGCGACGGGCAAAGGTCTGTGGCAAGAAGATGAACCATGAATGAGAAATTATAGCGCAAAAGACGTTGATGCTTACATTACAAGTTCAGTTGTAGAATCTCGTCCGATACTCAAAGAACTCCGGAAAATAATAAAATCGACCATTCCAAACGTAGAAGAAAAAATAAGCTGGGGCGTGCCATTCTACAGATATCACGGCGAACTTGGTGGATATGCCGTATACAAAAACCATGTTAGTTTTGGTTGCGGTGGGGCCGATCTTCAAAGTGAGGACCGCAAAATGCTTGGAGAAAATGGTTACAAAACAGGGAAGAAAACCGTACAAATCAAGTTCGACCAAAAAGTGCCGACTAAAGTGATAAAGCAAATTCTAAAAACAAAAGCAAAAAGTAACGTAGCCAAAAGAGAGATAAAATAATTTTACAATCTGCTAGAATGTATTAGAGAGGGTGAGAGAAGATGACAGAATTCGTAAAACAAATTACAGCTACCCAGGTAGCGGAATTTTCATCTTGCCTTTTGAAGGTATATTCCGAAGGGGTTATACACAAGGTATAGAAACAACTTCAGTTCTTGAGCCGTCAACTCTAGTCGCAATTATTGTATAAGCTTGTTTTAAGTTTGAATTGATGGTGCATTACAAAGAAAGGAGGTGGTAATATATGAATCTTTCTCTTACAAATTTGAGTCCTTTGGCGTCAATAATCTTTGGGATATTAATTCTTGTTTTTCCGAAATTTCTTAACTATCTCATTGCCGGATACCTTATTCTTGTCGGCATTATGGGGTTGGGTTTAATTAGATAATATTTATGCGTTTTTTAGTATGAATGGATATTCTGTTAGTATTAGTAAAAGGTGGTGATTAAATTGGCAAAGAAAAAATCTTTTAAATTTCACACTCATCCAAGAGCCATACTAATTCTTGCTATAGTTCTGTTATTTTTAGCTTCAGCAGTAGTTTTAGCAGGCAGCAGCAATAGAAGCAATAATCCCACAGGAAGAGGGTTTGATCAGCTTGGTTATAACCGTTCAGCCAGGATTTTTGAAGGAGCAGCAGATGGAGTCGATGGAGTGCTAGACGGCAAAGCATACTCTTTAGCGCTTTACGCTAACGATCACCTTAAAATGAAATGGAATGCGGAGTGGGACAGGGGCAACGCGGAAGGGTGGTCCGATACTTCCTATGGAGCCTGGATCGATAATAACTGGAACGGTCAAGTACAAAACGGCTCAGGAGAAGTGTGGCAGTACAGGATCAAATGGATTGGTTCTTGTGGGGCAGATGGCACGCCGCTTCCTGATGGAGGGTACTGTATTTGGGGGCAGTTTGAAGTAGTTTTGTCGCAAGGAACAGTTGCAAACCAACATTTCTGGGATGCCCATGCGGTCCCGGCAGGCTTTGGAAATAATTAGATTACTGAACCAAACAAACTTTGTATAGGTTTTAATGGGGGTGATGAATAATTGAGAATAGATATTGAAAGATGCGGCAAATCAGATACGTACTGTGACTTATGTTTTGGAAGATTTTTTAAAAATGGGGAAGAAAGGCCTTGTTTTGAGCTAGTTTAAAATGGCGACCATAAAGGTGTAGCTTTTGTAATCAAGGATGGCGAGAAAGTATCAAACTATTTTGTCCCGCTTGAAGAGCTAGCCAATATCAACGAACCATCAAGAGATCTTGCAGATTTCGAAGTTCAAGTTGAGGAGGCAACAGCACACTAGATTATTTACAATATTCGCTGGTTTTCCCACTTTGGGAGTCTGATGCTGGCAGACCCTTTATTTTTTGGGTGTCATCTGCGGGCAGTAAATCAAACCAGCAGACTGCATTTGCATTAGGAGGCCCAAATATAGTCTCTTTATATACTCCAAAATCAACGAAGACGTTTTGGTCTTTTTGAACTCCGACGGCTGTTGCGATAATCTCATCTGTTTGAACAGTAATTTGGGGATTGATATTTGTCGTTCTGGAATCGTTTTCTTTAGCTTGGGGTAGTTTGTCTACTGCTTCTTTAAATTTTTGGCTAAGCTTTAAAAGATGGTCAAAACGGTACTTTATTCCGCAGGAAGTTTCAAAATCAAATAAATATTGCACCTCACCCTGTTCAATATAGCGGCTTGCAGCCACCAAGCTGGAGTCTATCGGGGCGCGGACTTCAATCTCATCGTTTTTAGAATCATCAAAGCGAAACCCTCCATGGCGCTTAAAGTCTCCGCCACGGACTTGCCCGGGATAAAGGATAGAGGTTGCCTTTTCAAGATCAACCGGAGTCTGAATTACAAGTGGGTTAGGACATGAAGTGGAGGATGAGTTTGGGGAAGCGGGTCCCTGATACTTTGGCGCCGCAAAAACAAAAAAACCGCCAACTAAAATCACGGTAATTACTATTACAGGTATAAGTGTAAATCCCTTTTTCGAAAACATATATTTAGTATAGAGAACTAAAAATTGATAAAAAAGAACTTAAATAGTAAAAGACCTCACTGTTTTTATTTGAACTATCTTGTGTATTGACAAAGTATGTACAGTTAATATAATATATTTGTGGATTATAAGTTTGATTATTCGTTGGAGAAAAATGCAGTTTTAAAACAAACAAGAGGAATCGGATTTGAAGACATCATTCAAGCGATAGAATCTGGAAAATTGCTTGATAACAAGGATAATCCAAATCAGAAAAAGTATCCTGGGCAAAAGTTGTTTGTTGTAAAGATTAAAACTTATGCTTATGGAGTGCCTTATGTTATTGATCATGAAAGGCAAATATTTTTCTTAAAAACGTTTTATCCAAGTAGAAAACTCACTAAAGAATATATTAAAAAACTATGAAAAAGAAAAAATTTGATCCATTTAAAAATTTAGTACTCGATGAATATGAGCAGGAATTAGAAGACGCCTTGGAAAGAGGGGAGTTTGTTAGTGACCCAAACTTTAAGGAAAATAAAAAAATGTTTGAAGAAGCAGCAAAGAGGCACATTGAGCTTGAGGAAAGTAAGAGTATAACGCTGCGGATAAAAAAGAAAGACTTGATGAAGTTAAAGGCAAAAGCAGCCAGAAACAACATTGCTTATCAGACTCTGATTAATGTCCTGATCAACCAGTACACAGAAGGCAAGACAAAAATTAATCTCTAACCCCAGCAGTTTTTTGTTTGCATACTATAATAAAATATGACTTGGAAAGTTTACTTTTTTCAGACTCCGCGAGGAGAAATGATAGTTAAGGAATTTATCAAAAATCTAGAAGCGAAAGCGGTTGGGAAAACATCGCAGGCAATAAGTCTATTAAAGGAACATGGGCCCTTTTTGGGGATGCCTTACTCTAAACGACTAACAAGAGAAATAAGTGAGCTTAGAATTAGAGGTAAAGAGGAAGTCAGGATTTTATATACATTTTCTAAAAATAATATTTATTTGCTACATGCATTCAAAAAGAAAACCCAAAAGACTCCAAGGAAAGAAATAAAAATAGCAGAAGAAAGGAGCAAGCTACTTGACACGATATAACATATATGTTATATATAATATATGCAAGAATGGAAGGAAGTAAAAAAAGAACTTCTGAAAGATAAAGAAGTTTACAAGGAATACAAAAGACTTGAGCCTAAATACAGGCTAATTTCCGAGTTAATTGGAGCTAGGGCCAGAAAAGGCATGACCCAAAAGCAATTAGCAGAAAAAGTTGGAACTAAGCAATCCGCAATTGCCAGAATTGAGGGTGGCAACTCCAACCCCTCATTTGATTTTTTGGAAAAAATAACCAAGGCTTTAGACTCCGAGCTTATTATTCAGATAAGATGACCCCAGCAGTTTTTTGTTTGCTATACTTTATTGATGAAGCCTAAAGTTATTGCCTTGCTTGCATTTTTGTTATTTTTACTCAGTTATATCCAATCACCGTTCTTTGAGAGTACCCGTTTACATTTAGAAGAATGGCAACAGACGATTACTTTTCCGTTATTTTTTGTTTCAATTCCAATTACCTATATAACAATGTTTTTATATGCTATTAATTGTGACTTCGCTTCAGGGTCTCTTGATTTGCTTGAGTGCCACGGATTAGACCCAAAGATTGGATATGTGCTAATTAGTCTAGGATTTAGCCTATTGCTTTATTTTGTTTTGACTAAAATATCAAATAAAACAAAGAGATTCTCGTCAAGATAATCCTCAGCAGTTTTTCGTTTGGAAAACTTGAATATCTTACTCTTTTTATATAAAGTCTACTCACCGGGAATCGTGCTTTGCGATCGAAGTACCGGGATTCCCGGTATTTTTGACTTGAAACCAGATTCCTGGTAAAATTGTAGGTATGAAAATACATTTACCAAACAGCGCTTGGTTGGGTAATATTGACCCTTTTTTGAAATCGTTAAATACTTCTAATCCTAGCAAATTGGAAATTACAGCGCATAAAGAGTGGATTTCTTTACATCCATTAGCACTATCAATGGTTGCGGCGTTGGGTCTATCTTGCAAACCTCAAAATATTGTTAGTGAGCGTATTGAAGCCAAGTCTAAACATTATCTCAAGCGAATGAACCTTTTTGACTTATTGAAAATCAAAACAGATATCAGCATTGAAGAACACGAATCTGCGGGTAGATTTATACCCCTGACTCAAATATCTAGCAATCTAGAGTTGACCAAGTTTATTACAGATGTAATACCGCTTTTGCACTTACAACCAGAGCAAGCAGGGCCTATTAGATACGTGATAAGTGAGTTGACTAGGAACGTATTTGAACATTCTAGGTCAAAAATTGGCGCGATACTTTGTGCTCAATATTTCAAGAAAACCAATAGAATAAGTATCGGAATTGTAGATAGGGGTGTGGGTATCAAAGAAACAATATCACAGTCGTATGTTGTGAAAAAGGATTCTGAAGCGTTACGATTAGCCTTGACTCCCGGAGTAACTGGAACCACTAGACGCATTGGAGGTACAGACTATAATGCTGGTGCAGGTTTATTTTTTATTAAATCAATCGCCAAGGTTAATAGGGATTTTTTTGTTATCTATAGTGGCTACAGCATGTATAAGTTGTTAAAAACTCAACCCGGAAAAACTGTGCGCCTTTATGGAGATCCTTATAAAGACAAGCATTCGTTAAGCGAAGGTTTTCCATATTGGCAAGGGACTGCTGTTGGTGTTGATATTAGCCTGGACTCTAGGGAGCAGTTTTCTGAATTACTTAAATTAATTAGAGATATTTACTCAAAAACGGTGAAAGAACGAAGGAAAGAATATTATAAGAAAGCAAGATTTATATGAGAGTAATAAAAATATATAAATATGCTGGAGTTTTTGCCGAGAATAAAGATGTTGCAAGAGAAATAAGAATTACTTTACTCACTCCTTTGATTAAGCAAGAAAAGGGTGTAATTCTCGATTTTAATAAGGTAGAGGCAACGACACAATCATTTATGCACGCTTTGCTCAGTGAAATAATGAG
>Ga0075718_116_pt1 | contig 13919 bp, 20 predicted proteins | sample RifGroB1_FD_67779 | JGI IMG/M metagenome (GOLD analysis project Ga0075718, IMG submission 67779) | Microgenomates (Woesebacteria) bacterium GW2011_GWB1_38_5b | reverse complement strand
TTTTTGATAGCTGCTTTCGAAGCTAAGGTATCATATGTCATGCCTTAAAAATACAGGTTCTGGTGCAGCTAATCAATACTTATAGTATAATATCTTCAGGAAGTACACATTCGTTTAATTAAGTGGAGGTTTGAATGAACGGGATATTCGCTAGGAAAGGTACCCGATTTGCACTTTTCACAATTTTGTTTGTGGTCGGTCTCTTGCTGATCTTCATGCCAGATAGAATCCGGTACATTGTCGGTGGGGACATTGACTTGTGGACAGGGATGGTCGGCGCTGGATTCTTGACAGGAGCGGTGATAGGACTAGGGGTCATTACCGGTGCAGAGCCAGGGGCAGCATTTGTTCAAGGTTTTCTGATTGCATCGATAGCAGCAGAAATTGTGATAATCCTTAATTGGACGCCGGGGTGGATTGTACCGTTTTTAGCTGCGCTATTGATAACATTTTTGAGCGCAAAAGCAAAATACGCCGTAGCCAAATCCAAACAAAGTCATCCAGGTGACGGTGGTGGAGATAGCAGGGATATATTCGATGAGGAATAGATGAGTAGGAGATAAAATAATAATTGGCTGGCGACATTGCCTGTTTAACTCTAAAAAAGTTAACAAAAATGTCGTGAAGTTTTTATATTAATTTAAACCTCTTCAGCTAATTCAAAAGAATCCCAAGAATTCGGATTTAAAATTATGACATTGCCTTCAAAATCAATCCTAAGTAGTATTACGGAAAATATTTCTTGTTTTGTACATTCACCAAAATCTTTATCGTTTGTAATTAAAATTCGACTGTCTCTTTTTGAAATTAGGGCAATTTGATTGTCAGTAGCCGCTTTAGTTACAATCTCGATGTCAAAATTTTTTGATTTTAAAGAGAGTGCTAATTTTCTCTTGACGTTTTCGTCGATTAGAAATTTATGGCTGGGTGTTGAGGATGACATATCCTTCTTTGGTCAAAGAGCTGGCATAATTTAATGCAGCTTGAATATGTTTTGGGCTCAAAGCAGGAAAGTCTTTGATTATTTCTTTTTCAAGCATTCCAGAAGATAACATTTCTAAAGCCTGCCAGACCATGATTCTAGTACCTTTAAAGGTAGGTTTACCATGACAAATTTGAGGGTCGGCAACTATGTATTTATTAATGACAATTTTTTTCATACAATACAATTATATCACATAAGGGAGTCATTAGGCCTTCTTGGATAACTAACGAGTGGTTAAGTTGTGATAGAAGAGTTATTCAGAGTTACTGTGTTCTAGAACAGAGTAACATTTTATGAGTTATAGACAAAAACAATTAGTTATGCAGTATGCAGAAATTAATAATGTTTTAGATTTTCGCCTAAAACCTGAATTAAAAGAGGCATTGAATAACATTCATAAGCAACTAAGAAAATTAGACGATGACCGCGAGAGGATTTATTTAGAATATTCCCAGAAGTTAGCATGAAATATAAATTTAATCCCTATTCAAAAAATATAATCTTTTTTGATACTGAATTTACCAGCTTGGATCCTTATAAAGGAGAAATACTCTCAATTGCTATGGTGAAATTAAATGGCGAAGAGCTTTATTTGGAACTTGAAAACGGTGGAGAAGTTGATCCTTGGGTAAAAGACAATATTATACCAACACTTAAAGGCCCAAAAGTGACTAGACAAGAAGCCATAGATAAAATCAAAGGATTTGTAGGCGAAAGTAAGCCTTATCTTGTTTCTTATGTTAATCAATATGATGTAATTTATCTTTATAAATTGTTTAAAGGTGAAGAAAAGCCATTTTATTGGTTACCAATTGATTTTGCAGCAATTTTGTTTGGAATGGGAATTAATCCTGAAGGTTACTACCCACAGGACAAAGACAACTTTTTCAAAGAAATTGGTTTTGATGCTTCAGGGTATAAGCTACATAATGCTTTGGATGATGCAAAGATGCTTAGAGAAGTTTATTTAAAAATGATAGAGTGACAAAATACGATAATATTTTTACCAATAGGGCTTTGCAAAAAATGAAAGCTTTGGGATTGTCGGAAAGTGTTGTCATGGATGCATATAATCATGGGCAAAGCGAAGAAGCTTCAATTGGAGGTTGGAATGCTATCAGGAAATATCCAGGATATGAAATAGGAGTTTATTACAACCGCGACTCGACAGGAAAATATAAAATAATTTCTGTGTGGAAGAGGAATAGGCGATAAACTATACTAGCATTATGGTTGGAATAATTGGGGCGATGGATATCGAGATTCATGGATTTCTTCAAAAATTAGAAAATAATACTTCAGAAAACAAAGATCTATTTCAATTTAATAAAGGAAATTTATTTGGCAAGGAAGTAGTAATTGTTAAAAGTGGAATTGGGAAAGTATTTTCAAGTATTACCTGTCAGAAATTAATTGACGAATACCACCCAGAGCAAATTATTATGACAGGGGTTGCAGGAGCGCTAAAAAGTAGCCTAAATATTGGAGATGTAGTTATTGGTAGAGATTATATCCAACATGATATTGAAGTGGTTCCACTTGGATTGCCGAGAGGTACGATACCAGAATCTAACAATAAAATATTTACTTCTGATGATCATTTAGTATCTGTGGCTCAACAAACTGAACTTGAAGGACACAATTTAGTACTGGGTAGAATTTTAAGTGGTGATCAATTTTATTCTGAGGAGGAAACAAAGGAAAGGAAATATTTGTTTGATGAATTAGCTGGTGATGCAATTGACATGGAAAGTGCAGCTGTTGCCCAAGTATGCGTATTTAACAAAATTCCTTTTGTAATTGTTCGCACTATTTGTTCAAAATTAGATGGTAATCAGGAAGAGCAATATCGAGAATCACTAAAATATGTAGTTAACAACTCCTTGGGAGTGATAGAGAATATTTTTACTTCTTCACGAACAAAATAACATTGGGGAGGTTGCGGCCGGGGCCGACTTTGTAGCCGCCTGACCAAAGCGCGGTTGAGCCTCCGTCATCCAAATTAAGCGCATTTTCCATACCCATTGTTTTTAATACCCTTGCAGCTTCAGCAACGGTTGCTGAGTGCACCACGCCAATATAGCCAATACTGCCTTTATTGGCTACAAAGCTTCTATTTCCTTTACTGCCCTTTTTAGGATCGTCATCCCCCCCAAAGCTGACATTGCCTCCATTTACCAAAAGCGGGTAATTCATCAGTACTCCGTCCACTCCAGTGTCTCTGCCCCAACCGGATCCCGATCCAATAAACCGCATCGATCCGGATTGAAAAACAACTATTGGATTATTGGAATAGACATTATTACCCGAATTAAAATAAGTTTTGTTTTTATTCATTACAAGCAAGTCAAAAGTACCGGTTTTTCCGGCACAGCTTGGGTACTCGGCAGGACAAAAATATGTGCCGTTAACACCGGCAAAAGCCCCGCTCCTGGAAACATAAGTAGCAAGGGGAAGAACAGGGCAGTTGTTGGAGCAATCCGAATCAGAGGCAGTATCCACAATTACTTTTGTTGAGCCTAAGTCCGCTGCTACAATACTGACAACAAAGCTTCCAGTATCGCTATTTACTGTTTGTCTGCTATAGCCTGATCCTGGCGGGGTATTATTTTGCGGAACATTTGCAGTAGCAGGCGCAGAGGCGACTGTCACTTTAGCTTTTTCATCAGCTATATTTTTGGCAAGTTCATTTAGTTTGTCAGTTGCCTGTGAATAATCGCGGTTTGCGAGGATTGAAATTGCCAAAGCATATAAATCATCCAATTTTTTGGTATCTTTTGAAATTGCCTTTAGATCAGTTAAATCTTCGTATACACTTATTGATTGCTTATAAGTTTTTTGAATGTTATTAATTTCAGTAGTTAAGTCTTTATTAATTTTTATCTGGTCTTGATTTTTAAGTTCCTCAAATTCTTTTTTTAACGAATCAATCTCAGCCATGAGTGTTTCATTTTTTCTCTCAACAGCGGCCAAAAGAGCAGTTTTTGTATAAATTTGGGTGTAACCAAAATATGAAGTTATTGCTACTAATGCTATTATACCGGCAATAATGCCGATTTTTGGCTTTTTTAAAAATTTGATTGATGCAGCTGCCACATATTTATAATAATATAAATAGGCCTACCTATGAAAGATCAATACATGTTGCCCCCTGAAAACAATATAATTATTCCGCGTTCAGGCAAGAGTTTTTCTAAAAGTAAAGCTCTATTGGGTTTAATAATTATTTTTAATATTGGTTTTATAGGGTTTAATCTATCTTTAGACCCAAAACCCTCCTCTGCGCCGGTTGTGGCAGAAGTAAATCAGACACAGACACAGGTACAGGTACTGGGGGAGTCGTTCCAAATTTTGCCTACGCCGCCACCTTACGAAAGAGGAATAATAATGGTCAACTTTTACGAAAATGTAACCTATGGCAAGGCTAAAGAATTTATGAATAAAATGGGTTTGTCAATCGAGGGCAGAAATGACTTCTGGAAAAGCCAAGGAATCACTCCATACCCAGCGATGCAGTTAACTGCCGGAAATCTTTTCCGAGTTAGTGTGCCCATTGGTACTGAAGAGCAGCATATCACAGTATTGGAAAAATCCGATTTAGTAAGGCTTGTTACCTACAATTTTGTTGCAGAGGCTAATTAATATAAGATTATAAATATATGAAAAAGGCAGGATTTGGACTATTAAGTGTAATAATGTTGATTATTTTAGGCCTTTTGCTTTTTGGGACTTACCTTTATGTGCAAAATGTGAGACAATCAGCCTCTGCTTCACCAACTCCGGTGAGTAGATACGTAAAATGAAACCACAACCTTCCGAGATCAATATCCATGTTCCTAGTCATGGCAACGAAATTTTAGAAAAAGCCATTAAGATGGTTAATGCCAATAAAGAGCTTTTAACTCTTTGGAAAATCAATAATGTCAACGCCATTGAGCGGCTCCAAATGTCTGATCATGGAATAGTTCACTTTCAAATAGTCGCCAATATAGCCCTTCGCATGACTAGAATTTTGTTAAAAAATAATATTGAGTTATCAGTCACAAAAAATTATGGTTTGTCTCACAAATATGCCGAATTGATAGTATTTCTGGGTAGTATAATGCATGACTTGGGAATTTCAGTCCATAGGGATGGACATGAAGAGTTTAGTCTTTTTATCGCAAATAATATTTTACGCGAAAGTTTAACTTTTTTGTCTATAGAGGAAAGAACAATCGTAATTAGCGAAACTCTTCATACAATTACTAGTCACCGCAGGGCGGGCAGGCCATTAACTTTGGAAGCGGGAATTGTAAGAGTTGCAGACGCGCTTGACATGAGCAAGGGGCGCTCGCGTATTCCTTATGAAGCGGGAATCGTTGATATACATTCGGTATCTGCAGCAGGAATTGAAAGTGTTGAAATTGCGGAAGGCATTAAAAAACCAATCCAGATTAATATTTTAATGAATAATTCGGCTGGATTATTTCAAGTTGATGATTTATTAAAAAATAAACTTGGAGGATCTGGGATTGAAAAGCATGTAGCAGTAAAAGCTTATATTGAGGGTGAAACCGAAAAGAAATTAATGAAGGAGTATCAAGTGGGTAATGAATAAAAAAGCCTTGCTTCATCTGGCAAAAGACCCTGTTTTAAAAAAGCTTATTAAAAATCATAAATTGGTTATTAATCAGCATTCTGATTTGTTTGAAGATTTAATTTCTTCAATTATTTCCCAGCAGTTATCAGTTAAAGCCGCGCAAACCATCCAAAATAGATTTGAAGCTTTGTATAAAAATAAATTTCCTACTCCAAAACAGATTTTAAAGACTAGTGACGAAAAAATACGCGGCTGTGGAATGTCTTATTCAAAAATAAAATATATCAAAGGCATAGCCCAAGCAGTTTTAGATGGTTCTTTGGATCTCCCCAACCTCCCTTACCTCCCCGATCATAAAGCTGTTGAAGAACTCACCAAGCTTAAAGGCGTTGGGACCTGGACTGCTGAAATGTTTTTGATGTTTTCGTTAGGTCGGCAAGATATATTTTCGATGGGAGACTTGGGGCTGCGCAGTGCTATGGCAAAATTATATGGCGTTGATCGTGATGATATAAAGGCGATTGAAGCAATCACTATTAAGTGGTCGCCCTACAGAACTATTGCCTGTCGTTACCTCTGGGCCAGCTTGGATAATACTCCCAAGAAATGAGATAATAACTTGAAATGGAGTTTTTGACTTGGCATTATAAAGCAGGGTTACAATTTTTCATTCGCAAATGGAAAAATACACTTGATTGGATAGTTCATTACTTCTCTCTTTCGCTTTTGATAACTTCGCTGTTTTCATCATATAAAAGGTTAGCAGATGACCAAAAAACAGGGTTTAACCCTAATTTATATTTCCAAAAATTAATGTTTAATTTTGTGTCCCGCGGAATTGGAGCGGTAACCCGTATGACTTTATTTGTTCTTGGCATGGGTCTTTACTTTGCAACTGGAGTAAGTGGTGTTTTTGGGATAATTCTTTGGTGTGTTTTTCCAGTTATCGGATTGCCATTTTATTCAAAGCATCAAAGGCACCCTAAAACTCTGGCCTTAAAAGTTAGACATGAATTAATAACGCACTCCGACAATCAAATTAAATATCTGTTTGATAATCCGGCAGGAAATTTTGTGCTAAAGCATTTAGATTTGAAATATTCCGAGGTTATAGAAAATTTGAAAATGCCGGAAATAAATTTTAGCGAATTTTACCCAACTACCTATGCCGATATTTTTCATAAATTTATAGAAGATCAGGCTTGGCCCATGGAATATTTCAGAAAACTGGGGATAATCAGTACTGATTTTTTGATAGCAAGCTCATGGTGGGACAAAAAACAGCTGGAAATAGCAGAAATTGAGCCCCTTGAGCATTTTGGCCGCCCGGGAATTGGTTTGGAATTGCTTTTTGGCTATACTCCGACATTGAACAAATTTACAGCGGATTTAAGTGTCAAGCAGTCTTACTCCCATCATTTAATTGGCAGGGAAAAAGTAGTTGCCAGGCTTGAGAGAGCGCTGACTTCCGGCAATAGCGCTATGGTGATAGGCACACCAGGAGTAGGCAGAAAAACAGTAGTGATGGAATTTGCAATCAAGGCAGCACAGGGCTTGCTGGGAAGCCAAATGGCTTATAGGCGCGTTTTGGAGTTTGATTATAATTTTTTGTTATCCGACACTGGGGACCTGAATTTAAAAAAATCCAAACTTTCGGCAGTATTGTCTGAAGCGGCGCAGGCCGGAAATATAATTTTGGTGATCCGCGATTTCCACAGATTAATAAACCAATCAGTGGAGGGGATGGACTTAACAGATATTTTTGAGAAATTTTTGGAAAAGAGAGACTTAAAGATAATTGGGATGAGTACCCGCGCCGAATTTGACCGCTTTATTGCGCCAAACCTGCGAATTATGAAATTTATGGACATAGTTGACATTCAGCCGCCCACTAAAGAAGAAGCGATGCTGATATTAGTTGAAGCGGCGGATTTGGTTGAAATAACAAAAGCAAAAACCATAATGGTTCAGTCAATGAGGGCAATATTGGACGGGGCTGACAGATATATCTCAGAAATTCCTTTTCCTGAAAAAGCTTTAGAAATTCTTGACGCGGTAGTAACCTATAAAGGTCAAAATGGTGGCAATATTATTACTCCAAAAGATGTCAATTTAATATTATCCGAGCGCACTGGAATTGCCATGAGTGCGCTGGATAATAGAACCAAGAAACAACTGGTAGATTTGGAAAATTTAATTCACAAAGAGTTGGTAAATCAAGAGGCTGCAGTTAGTTTGATTGCCCAAAGTTTGCGAAGCCGTACCACCGGAGTTAGAGAAGAAAACCGCCCAGTTGGTTCATTTTTGTTTTTAGGTCCAACTGGAGTAGGCAAAACGCAGACTGCAAAAGTATTGGCCAAAGTTTATTACGAAAGTGAGTCTTCAATAATTAGATTTGATATGGCGGAATATGCAACAGCCGATGGCGTAGCACGATTAATAGGCTCAAGTACAACAAGCAATCCCGGGGTTTTAACTAATGCAATTCGCAACAAACCTGCAAGTTTATTATTACTTGATGAAATTGAAAAAGCTCCCTCTGATGTATTTAATTTGCTTTTAACACTTCTTGACGAAGGGTATATTACTGATGTACAAGGCAGGAAAATTGATTGCAGGCATTTATTTGTGATTGCAACCAGTAATGCTGCGGCAGAGTTTATCCGTGAACAGGTACAAAATAACGTTGACCCGCAGAGTTTACAAAAAATTGTCTTGGAAAACATTCAGAAAAATGGGCTTTTTTCACCTGAACTTTTAAACCGTTTTGATGGAGTGGTGGTTTACGAGCCCTTAACTTCTGACAAATTAGTGCAAGTAGCAACACTTCAATTGAATGAACTAGCTAAAAATTTGGCAAAGAAAAATATCTTTTTGGAAGTTACTGATGAAGCAGCACAAAAAGTAGCCTATGATGGCTTTGATCCTGCATTTGGTGCTCGACCAATGCGCCGTATTGTTGATCTGGTTTTGGGGGATATTATTGGTAAAGCCATTTTAAATGGTGAACTTTCAGACGGCGACACATTTCAACTAATTCCAGGTCAAGACAAAAATTCATACTCCATACAAAAAGCTTGACAGTTTCTGCTAAACTTTCGTTGAAATCCTGTTGTGTTATGTCAATCTAGGAGGAGAAAATGCAACATACACTAGGAGCGGTACTTTTACCGTCTAAGCCGTTGGAGATTTCCATTGACGAGCTTATCAAAAAATTGGCAGCGGGGGAAAAAGTCGACACAGGTCATAATGAATTGCCTAATCGATTAATTCTTAATAAGTTAGCACATATGGCAATAGCTGCTTCAGGATTTGAACCAACTGAAGAAGTGCAGGCATGTATTATGTATATGCGAGCCGTTGAAGGCGCTTCTGTCAGAGAAATCATTGTCCCTGCCCACTTGCCAAAGGGTGTTTCTTACGACCAGTGGAGAGCAAATTTTCTTGCCCTATGGAAGGACAATTACCAGATTCTGGGACCTAATCTTATAGAGTGGGAAGTTTGCACCACCCAGAATTTACCTTAGCGGTGTTATATGGCGCCTGTGAACAATAAACTCTCACAGGCGCTTTTCTTTTTGCTAAGATTAGTTATGCAGTCCAAAACCTCGGCATTGTATGCGGTTGGGATATTGACCTTTTTTTTCACAATCTTTGACGGCATTTTAGCGTATGTGGTGCCTGTTACCATAATTTCACAGGGCTATAGTAAAACTGCGCTTGGATTTATATTGGGGACATCTTCTTTTGCCGGCGCCATAGGCGATATTTTTTTATCAAAGTTTTTAAAAACAAGTAACTTTAGAAGGTTATTTTTAGCAATGTATGCTTGCGCACTCCTATATGTCACGATCTTATCGCAAGCAAATATAATTATTTTGTATCTGCTTGCGATGGCTTTTTGGGGTCTATATTTTGACTTTAAAAGCTTTGCAACATTTAATTTTGTGGGGCGCTTTACTCCCCACCGCCTTCATGCTTTAAGCTTTGGAATCATTGATGTTTTTAAATGTTTAGGTTATGTGATTGCGCCTATTATTGCAGGGCTGGTAATCATCGGCACGGTTACTGATCAGCCGTTTATTATTGCTTTTGTTTTCTTAATTTTTTCGCTGATTTCTTATTTTGGCTTAATTTTGTTGACCAAAAAAATTAAAGAACAAGGCCTGCTTAAAAAGAAAAATTATGGTCTGCTTTTGGAAATTAATACATGGCGTAGACTCGGAAAAATTATTTGGCCGGTTTTGATTTTTACAGTTTTGATAAGCATCAACGACTCGTTTTTTTGGACTGTAGGGCCGCTTATTTCAGAACAGTTGTCCCAAGTCAGCCAATTTGGGTGGTTATTTTTGACTTTATACTTTTTGCCAACCGTAATCGTGGGCTGGTTTGTAGGACGAATTACCAAGCGCTTTGGAAAAAAACGTACAGCCTTTGTGAGTTTCGCTCTGGGCAGTTTATTTTTGACCCTGATAGGATTTTTGGGAAACTCCTGGCTGATCTTAGTTTTTATTTTTATAAGTTCCAGTTTTGCCGCAATTGCCTGGCCCGCGTCTAACGCGGCTTATGCTGACTACATAGAAGAATCCCCTCATTTGGAACAAGAAATAGAAGGAGTGTCCGATTTTGCATATAATTTCGCTTACGTAATTGGTCCGATCACAGCTGGAGTATTGGCTGATACTTTTGGCAACAGCATGACCCTAACCATTTTTGGGGTTGTGGGAGTTTTGGTTTGTATTATACTTCTGGTTGTTACTCCAAAGAGAATCCATGTTCCAAATAGAATCTAAAGACAATAAAACTAAGGCCAGATCCGGCATAATTAAAACTCCACATGGGGAGATAAAGACCCCTTGTTTTACTCCTGTTGCCACAAAAGCTTCTATAAAGTCTCTTGATATGAAAGATTTTAAAAAAACAAATTCTCAAGTAATTTTGGCCAATACATGTCACCTTTATTTGCAGCCAGGCTTAAATGTAATTGAAAAGTTTAGCGGATTTGGCCCGTTTATGAATTGGCGAGGGCCGACAATTACCGACTCTGGAGGTTATCAAGTATCGTTTCTTTGGTCCAAAGATGATCAAGATCGGGCTAAGAGCGTAAAAATCACTGATGACGGGGCAATTTTTCAGTCCCACATAGACGGATCCAAACATTTGTTAACACCAGAAAAATCAATGGAGATTCAAAAAATATTGGGAGCCGATATCATTATGGCTTTTGATAATCCCTTGGGTAAAGATTATTCTGATAAACGCAAGAACGAAGCGTTTAACCGAACTCTTCGCTGGGAAGAAAGAAGTTTTAATCATTGGAAAAAAATAAAATCCAAGCAAGCTTTGTTTGGTGTAATCCAAGGTGAAGAGGATAAAGATTTAAGGCAAAAATCATTAAAATTTATTTTGGAATTAGGGTTTCCCGGGTTAGCAATTGGCGGAGAATCTATTGGTAGTGATCCAGTTAAAACTGCGCAAGCCTTGGATACTATTGTAGATTTATTGCCTGATGACAAACCGCTTCATGCGCTAGGACTTGGTGGCGGACCGGAAGGTATTTTTGAAGCGGTTGCGCGAGGTGTTGATACTTTTGATAATACAGGCATTACCCGCATGGCCCGCACAGGGATTCTATTTCTATATCCTCAAGATGGTGGAAATAGAGAAAACAAATTCAGAACGGATATTGCCAAAGCTAAATATAAGGATTCCCGACCTCCCATATCCCTCCAATGTGGTTGCTACACCTGTCAGAATTTTTCAAAAGCTTATTTGAATCACTTATTTTTATCCCACGAAATGCTAGGCCCGAGATTAGCCACAATTCACAACATTACCTATATCAATAATTTGATGAGCCAAATAAGAAGTGCTATAGAAAACGGCGATTTTTTAGATTTAAAAGCGTCTTACTTTGAAAAAGCCTTATAGTTGACTTTTTTGAGCTTATACAGCTATACTTGCCTGACAAAATATGCAAGAGCAAGAACCTGGGGTTTCACAGCAAGTTTCGGAATCAGTAGGATTTCCGACTCAAGCACCCCAAAATCAGAAAAAATCCGGAATAAATAAATTTGTGATTATTCTTATTCTTGTTTTTTTGGTCTTAGGTGGAGCAGGATTTTTGTTATTGCGAAATTCAGGGCAGTCGATAGAGCCAAGTTCTTCGCCCTCTGTTGCAGGAAGCTCTTTGGAGGAATCTTTTCCTTCACAAGAGAATACTCCCAATCCAACACCTAAAGTAACTCCCTCCCCGGAAGCGGTAAATAAATCCCAAATTACTATCAAAGTATTAAATGGCACGGGAATTTCAGGTGAAGCGGGAGCTTTAAAAACTCAGCTACAAAGTTTAGGTTTTGAAAAAATAGAAACTGCAAACGCTTCAAGTCAAAATGCTATATCCACGGAAGTAACTTATTCTTCAACCTTAGCCAAAAGCATCCAAGACGAAATAACTACAAAATTAAAAAGTATTTATAACCAAGTTGACGTAAAGACAGGTAGCATTGGCGCTGGCATTGATATTCAAATAATTGTTGGGCTTAAAAAAGGCACCACTCCAAAGCCGTCAACAAGCGCAAAGCCAACATCATCTGCGACCCCGTCAGCTACTCCTAAGCCTTCTCCTTCACCTACACCAGCCGCTTGACTTGAAAGCTACCAAACCCTTAGACTATCTTTATGGAAACTCTAGCAGGAATTTTTGTTAGTTTGGTGCTGGCTGCTAATAATTTGGCTCCTCAGGCTAACCTGTCTAAAGTTTTAGGAGTACAGTCAAGCACTTATGTGCTTTCTGAAACGGATGAAAATGACCAAGAGAGCTCCGAAAGCGGGCACATAACTTTAGAAGATGTAAGGAGTAAAAGACTCAAAGCGCTTGAGGAAGCCAAAAAAAGACACGAAAATGCTCTTGAACGAGTAAAAGATTCGCGAGAGAGATTTAAAGAAAGGCTTGAGAAAATTAAAGATGAACACAAACACAATGTTTTAGAAAATATCGATGAAAAGATTACAGAGCACAATACCCGTTGGGTTAATCATTGGAACGGCGTATTAGATCGATTGAGAGAAGTACTGGTAAAGATTCAAACACTTACCGACCGCGCCGAAGACACAGGCAAAGACGTAGGTGCAATCAAAGCAAAAATAGCAGCTGCCAACACAGCGATCGAGTCAGCACAAGCTGCAATAAACATGCAGGCTAGTAAAACATACGTTATAAATATTTCTGTTGAAAGCAATTTACGCGAGGATGTGGAACCTGTAATTCAACAATTTAAATTAGATGTTAAAACAGTATTGAACAGTATAAAAACAGCAAGGACTGCCGTGCATGAGGCATTTAAGTCTTTAAGAGATATTCACGGAAACGATGCGCCCAAGACATCACCAGTAGCAACAGAAAGCGGGGAAATAGAAGATGAATAACGACCGCGGAAACTCATCAATTGTTATTTTATTGCTTTTGGTTGTAGCAATTATCGGGCTTTCAGCTTTTGCTTTTTACACTCTTAAAAATCAAGGTGCGCTCCCTGGGTATAGTTATACTACTCCATCACCATCCCCAGAGGCTACAAATTCGCTAAATGATGATCTAAATAATATTCAAATAGAATTAAACTCTGCCACAGAAGGCTCAGTTGATCAGGATTTTAAGGATTTAGAGTCTTCTGCCTCCTCCTTGTGATATCATTTAAGTATTATGCAGGATCTTCAGAGCAAGTTAACGTCTACGCATTTTGAAGCAGGTGGGATAAATTTTGCAGCCTGGCAAATTTTGGCAATTGTGTTTTTGATATTTTTATTAATCCTTACAATGGCCTCAGTCAGGAGGCATTTTTTGGAATGGACCGTCAAGGGAGCGGGGTTTGGAATAGTGTTGGGATTTGTATTAGCCTTAATTATTGAAGGATTTTTGTTAATTGGCGGGCGTACTGCTTTAACTGAAGTGTTGGGCTGGAAAAACGCCCCAAAACCAATACAAGTAGCAATTGACAAAGGACGAGCGCGATTGGTTGACGTGTTAGGAGCAACAGATGAAATCCCTTCATCAAATGCCGCTGAAAATTCTAGTGTCGATCAAGTTGTCCAAGGGTACCAAAGTTTATCTCCTGATGACGCGAAAAGTGTAAAGAAATTTGTTTGCACCCCATGAATGATTTAAAAGCCAAGATTAGTGAACTTCGGGAGCGGTTTGAGGCTTTTAAGGCATCGCTTAATATTGAACAAAACAAGGTAAGAATTAAAGAGTTGGAGGCCAAGTCTACTGACCCCGATTTGTGGAACGATCAACAATCAGCCAGGGCGTTAATGCAAGAGCTTGGGGATTTAAAGAAAGAGTTACAAGAAGTT
>Ga0075718_140_pt1 | contig 14194 bp, 20 predicted proteins | sample RifGroB1_FD_67779 | JGI IMG/M metagenome (GOLD analysis project Ga0075718, IMG submission 67779) | Microgenomates (Woesebacteria) bacterium GW2011_GWB1_38_5b | reverse complement strand
TAAAAAGCCTCATATTTAAATATTTCAGAAGTATCTCATACAATTCTTCCGTAAGAATTTGTTTTAACTTTCACTTAATATTATAATTTTTAAATGACTTCTAAGAATTCTTCGTTTGTCTCTCTTAAATTTTCAAAATTAAAAAAATACTGGCAGGAAGTGGCGCTTACTTTTTTTGCTATTTTCTATTTTATATACTTTACTGCAGCCAGTTTTCTAAGATACGAAAATTTTTTTACAGGAAGGTTTGATCTTGGTAATATGGCCCAGACTGTCTGGAACACCGCTCACGGCAACATATTCAGACTCACTGATCCCAATGGTGTTGAGGAAATATCGCGCCTTTCGATTCACTCTGACTTTATTCTTATTCTTCTTTCCCCTTTGTATCTTATTTGGGAGGATCCGAGAACGCTTCTTCTTGTTCAAACCTTAATTCTTACATTTGGCGGAGTTTTTGTCTTTCTTATTTCAAGAAGTGTTCTTAAAAATAAAACAATATCTTTGGTATTTGCTTTGTGTTTTTATCTTAATCCTTTGGTCAACTGGACAAATTTATACGATTTCCATGCAGTAACTTTAGCAACAACGTTTCTCCTCGCAGCTTTTTATTTTATTCTTAGAAAGAATTGGATATTAACCGTCATTTTTTTAATACTTGCAGGATTTTCTAAAGAACAGGTTTGGATTATAAATGCACTGTTTGGTTTATATCTTATTTTTTTTCAAAAACAAAAATTCTTGGGTTTTTTTATTTTTACAATTTCATTTTTTATATTTTATATTTTGTTCTGGGTTGCAATACCAAATGCAGCGCAAGGACAGCATTTCGCACTAAGTTTTTTATCTGAGTATGGTGGTACACCTCACGAGGTAATTAAAAGTATTATTTTAAATCCTTTGATGGTTATAAATACTGTTTTTGCTCCTGATAGAGTAGAATACTTACGACAGCTTTTCCTTCCCCTTGGATTTTTGTCTTTTATCGCTTTCCCATTCCTCGTTTTTTCAACTCCTGATCTATCAATTAATCTTTTAAGCGGATTTTCTCCAATGCATCAGATTTACTATCAGTACTCAGCAACCATAACTCCTTTTATTTTTATTTCTGCTATTTATGCTGTTTATTTTATAAGAAAATTCGTGCCCGATGTTCCAATTCACCTTTTTTCAGTTTTAATCCTTATAACAACACTTGTGTCCGCATATAATTTCGGCCCGACTTTACTTGCAAAAGACCCCAATGACGCAATGTTTCGAAACCAGCTTACTATAAGAGGTGGGGTTCAAAAATATATTGATTCAGTCCCACCTGATTTAAAAATCTCATCAAGCAATAATTTGGGAGCTCATTTGTCCCACAGAAGATATATCTATGTTTTGCCCGAGGGCATAAATGAAGCTGACAAAATTCTGATTCTTATGAGACCGTCATCAAATCAAAAAGAAAAAGATGTGCTGAATTTTCTTCTTGAGAATAGGCAGTTTGAACTTGAATACAGTTTAGAGAATTTTTATGTATTTAAAAGAATTATTCCCTGATATAAAATTGTTTTATAAGAGTTTTTATTTAATCTCTAATATTTTATATTTAATATTTCCATGGTAAATGTTATAAAAGCCGACGGCACACGCGAGTCATACAATAGAAATAAAGTTTTAGACTCAATAAAAAGAGCAGGTATCCCCGAAAGTCTTAACAAACTATTAATCGATGAGATTGAGCGGGATCTTTACGAAGATGTAACAACATACAAGATTTATAAGCACATTGAGGATTTTTTGGGTAAATCGGATGAAAAGTATCTTAAAGGCCGTTACTCGCTCAAGCAATCTATAATGCAGCTTGGCCCAACAGGCTATCCTTTTGAAACATATGTTGCCGAAGTTTTAAAAACGCACAAAATCTGACATTCAAGTAGCTTTATACACAAAAGCAAGATTTGATGATTTAAGGGAAAAGCACGGTTTTACCAAAGCAATGCTCGTTACCAATACTAAGATTACAAAGGACGCACTTGACTACGCTCATTGTGAAGGGATAAGGGTTTTAGGCTGGAATTATCCCGGCGGAGAAAGCCTTAGAGATCTAATTGAAAAACATAAGCTTTATCCTGTAACGGTTTTAACAAGCCTTTCTCTTTCCCAAAAACAGAATCTTTTGGAAGCAGGGATAGTTCTTGTGAAACAGATTTGTCTTGATAAAACCTTAGTTGATAAAGGCAATATTCCTCCTAATTTAAAAGGGGAAATTATCAAAGAATCAGCGCTCATATGTAATCTTTAGTATACCCCTCAGAAAGCCTCTTTCTCTCAAATCTATCTAGCATATCATCCTATAGTTTGATATTCCTGTATTCACCTAGTATAATCCGCCTTATGTCAGAAAGATTGATACCTGTTTCAACTGAAATAAATGTCTCTTTAGCAAGTCATTTTACTCCTGATGCCCGTCTTCCTTTTCGTTCAGCTTCATTTTATGTCGATCAAGCGCTTGAGGCAGGATATGAAGGCCACGAGTGGTACCCAATGAGAAATTCTACTCTTGTTGGAGTACAGACCAATACCGGACTTTTACCTGACTATGTAAAAGAGAGTATTAAATCTGCCCACCAAAGCTGGCGAAGCGAAAGAACTCCACTTGAGGCATTGAGACATCCTAATAAAATCCTAGCTGTAGGATCCTATATTTTATTTCCTCATACTGATGCGTCATTGACTTCTATTGAAAAACTGCAGTCAAGAATAGGAAGGAAGCTCCCTGTAGTTATTTACCCGGATACCGAAGGCGGAAGAAGGAATTGGGATTTTGCCCAAAACACTTATCAGCCTGCTAAATCCGCGATGAGGGAGTTTGGGGCAATTGATATTCCTGATATGCTTGGGAAAGGCCATGAGCGAGGATTTGATTCAATAACATTGGATATCCATCACGCGCTTGGCTTAGGCCCGTGGCAAGAAGTTCTTCATCAACTTCTTCCATATGCAACTGAAATCCATATTGCAGTTGGAAGGACCGAAGATAATTCAGACCCCAAAACAGAGCAAAAATTGGAAGATCTATATTTTGGGAGAAAAGGTACCGAAATCTACCAGATCTTGGAAACAATCAAAAACAGCGGGTGGACCGGGAGAGTTGTAACAGAAATTCCATATCAAGCTCTCAAGAATTTACGGGCAAGAAGTAAAGACAGCATGGATCACCATGATTTAATGGAAGACCATAGAAGAATCGTTGACAACTTGCAGGAAGTTTTAAAATAAGTCAATTAGCTATCTTTTGATATAATCTTGAAATGCAGAAAGAAAGCAAATTAATAAGAGGATTTACAGAAGATGAGTCTTTAAGAATAGAGGACCATCTTTCCAAATTAATACCACATCTTACACCGGAAAGGTATGTGATTGTCGGCGGTCTGGCAATAAGATACCATCTCCAAAATGCGGGAATTGCCTATCCTCAAAGGCCATTCAATGATCTTGATATAATTGCAGAAGATTTAAGTGTTATTCATAGTTCAATTTCAAAAGATTTTATGATTTATCATTTTCATCAAAAAGATGATTTCTTTTATTTCTCGCTGGCAGACGGGAAAACTAGAACAAAAACTGATATTTTTGATTATGAAAATGCTCCGGAAGAAACAATCATGGTGCCCTTCGGCAATCAAAAAATAAAAATTGTAAGTATAGAAGATCAACTTGCCCAAACTGTTTACGACATACAAAGAATTTCTCAGGAAACAAGAGTGGATCCGAAGCAGTTTTTGGATGCAAATTTATTAGTTCAAATTGCAAATATAGACAAAGCCCAAGCGCAATGGAAAAAAAGAAGAAAACCTGAATTTCCAAAATCTATAGAAGGCGCCATTGAAAGAGCAGAATCTATAAGAGAGACTCACCCCGAGTGGATTCAAAAAAGCCCTTTCAGAAAACCTGAGCCATATAAATGTGATGGGTGTGTTCTAAGTCATGACTTTCCGTTAACACCGATGGATAAAATCTACAAGGCCTTAGGATATATAGAATAAGCAAATAATATAAATTTAAAAAGGGTCATTAAAGAGTCCGGCCTCATATGTAATCTTTAGTAAACCCCTCAGAAAGCTTCTTTCTCTCAAATCTGTCTGCCATATATCCGTTGGGAACTGTTTTTAAATTTGGACTATCCCAAACAAATCCATTTCGGATAGTATGATCTCCAAATCTATCGTTTATCTCGTCCATTGCTTTTTGGACTTTTGGGTTTTTGTACGCATTGTCAAACAAAGAAAGAGTTAAGTTTTGACTGTCTTCTAAGTTTCCCGCCCAGACCCCCATTTGACGAACCATCCTCTCGCAACGCTTCGGACAGGTTGGTTCGCAATTTTTTCCACAAATCGAACAATTCCCTAAGCCCCACTCATCGTAAAGAATTTTGCACAAATTAAAAATTTCCCGCCCAGAGTCAATATGTGTGGTTATTGTTTTTCTGCCGTGGTAAACATTTTCCCCAGTCAAATATAACCCAACAGTTCTTGCTTTTTTATTAAGACGACGGAGTTTTATGCCAACTTCTTCTGAAAGTTCAAAAATATTTTGCAGTATTAATCTCTGATTATATTCATTCTTCGGGAGACAATAACTTCTTCCCACTGACTTTGTTTCAACCTCGGCGTAGTAGGGAACAACGGATGAATTATCTTCTGCCATTCCAATATTCTTAAGAATTTGAGAATAGACTTTTCCAAACTCTTCTTCAAGCATTTCAATCTTTGCTTTTTGTAGATCTAAAAGGCTAAAAATGCCAATCTTATTTAAGCGGATAGCAATTCTTTCTCCAATTCCGCAAATATCGGTAAGTTTTGCTTTTTTGTAAATTTCCCAAACATTATCTTTATTAATCTCAACAAAACCATTGGGTTTATCTAGTCCTGATGCGAGTTTTGCAAGAAGTTTGTTGTGGGAAAGCCCAACTGAAACTGTGATATATTCTCCGATTTCCTTTTCTATCCGTTTTTTAATTGTTTGAACGATTTTATATTTCCCGCCAAACAAATTCTGGGTGGATGTTATATCAATAAAAACCTCGTCCAATGAAAAAAGCTCAACGTACGGGCTGTAGTCTTTACAGATATTAAGAAATTTCTGGGTTATTTCCCAATACTTTTCAAAATACGCCGGAACTGTTATGATTTGCGGACAAACTTTGCGAGCTTCCCAAACCCTAGTCACTGATTTGACACCGAACTCTTTTGCCTCCCTGCTTGCAGCAATAATGCAAGTCCGCCCGTTTGTTGCTGTAACGCCAATTGGACGTCCTCTGAGCCTCTCATCAAACTGCTGTTCGCATGACGCAAAATAAGAATCAAAATCAATATGAAGAATAACGCGGTTCATAGTTAAATATATGTTATATCGAAAAATATCCGAAAATCAATAGAATAAAAACGGAATAAACATGATCAGAATATATCATTTCTCAAAGAACAGGCAATATTTGACAACTAGCTCTTCTTATGTCTAACTATATATAGAAGTTATTTAAAAGAAGGGGGGTGATAGGTTTATGAACTTAAAACACGTAAGTACAGTTGCTATGCTCCTTGTAGTACTAGGTGCCCTTAACTGGGGACTAATAGCTTTCGGGGGTCTCTTTCTTGACGGAACAGATCTCAACGTAGTAGAGCTTGTTCTCGGATCTTGGCCGGCACTTGTACAATTCGTATACTTGTTAGTCGGTGCATCAGGACTCTGGGTTGGGTATGACGCATACAAGAGCATGCAAAAGAAATAAAATTAATATATAGAATTTATTTTAATTCAACCTGAGAACAGGAAATAATTTCACCTGAGGTGGCATTTCCGACTACAAGTGAGAGAGGAAGAGTTTTGAAAAACTCATTAAAGTCTATGTTGAGTGTAGTTTCTGAGCTTCCTGATAATAGGGGAGAGAGTGTATATTTGGGAGTTTTTAAATCCTGACAAGTGCCTAGGTAAAGATTTATTTGATTTTCTTGTCCTCCGCCAAAATTAAGCATCTTAACGCTCACTTGAGTTTTATTATCTTTTCTTGCAAATACTGCAATTCCTGTATCCTGTGTGTTTTGCCCGCTACCTAAAACTATTGAGAAGCTGCTGTTTTGATTTTCATTTGTATCAAAAGTTTTAAGTGATAAATCATTTTTTTCAAAAAAAGTTGCTTTGTTGTTTAAAAGAAGATATGAAACAGCAACAAATATAATAAGAAATACTATAAATAAGTAGCGTTTTTCAAACATAGTTAGAATCCGAAATATTCTATAATTTTTTGATAGATAAATCTTGGGCCTGCAAACATAAGAGTAAATAAAACAAAAAGTCCAACAATTCCTACTGTAAAAAGAGTTATTTCAAATAATCTATCACGTATCCCGTTAGATATCTTGTTGCTCTGAACCATTATTAACTGTTCCCGTTAAATATCTAACGGTACGCATTACAAATATTATAACAAATTATTTTTGTTTTGATTGTAATTTTAAATTTGCTATTATAAAGTTATGCCGGGAACTAAAAGTCCTCACTACGAATTTCTAAGAGATAAGTGGATAAAAAAACACAAAGATCTCCAGGCTACTCTTTCTAAAAAACACAAAAAATCATTTGAATTCTTAGCAAATAACACAAAACAATTGGCTGTTGGTTCCTTGGGGGGGTTGATACTTCTTGCTTCTCCTATTCAAACAGAACCCCCAAAACATACCCAGTCGCAACAAGAAACAAATACTCAAACACTCGGAACAATTGATAACAGTGCTTTTTTAATTGCAGATTTAGGAAAAGTCCTGCCGGATACTGTCAGACCCTTAACTGAGGGGGAAGAAACAAAAATAGACGAGATACTCTCTTCCAAATTTGGTATGAAAGTCTCAGAAGAACTCAACGGCTTGAGGCTTAACAGAAGCTATGGACTAATCGGCGCAGAGCAGCATTTGGCCCGCTACCCGGGGGACAACATGTCAACGCACTTTGACGGAAATTTAGATGACTCAACCAAATATTATTCGTCCGGAATGGCGCCGGGGCTTGGTGCCTGGGGTTATTTTGCAACATCACGTGCCAATATGACAGATGAGGATTCGGAGCGGGAAAAATACTATATTGCAACACAGACTTTTCTTGCTCCAGATTTTAACAATAAAGTTGCGGTTTACCGCGATTTTTTTAAATACAGAAAAATGCTAGTTGTTAACCCTCACAACGGACATGCTATGGTAGTGGTCATTGGAGACGCTGGCCCTGCTGAGTGGACAGGAAAACATCTTGGCGGCTCACCCGAGGTTATGAAATATTTAGAAAGAGTTGATGGCCGCGGGCGTGGTCCTGTGCTATATTATTTTATAGACGATCCGGATGATTCTATCCCATTAGGACCGATTGAACCTTTATGAGAAAGCATTTTTACGAAGAGGTAGTTGAAACATCATCAATCAGCCTTGCTCTTGCTGATATGGATCTAACACACGAGGAAAGAAAACACTTAATTGAACTGGTTGAAGATAACCTGCATCACGCAATTTTGGACGCAGTTCTCTCGGAATTATCCGACAAAGATAAAGAGGAATTTCTGATTCTTTATGCAAGGCAGGATGATGAGAAAATCTGGAAGCTTTTAAGAGAAAGGGTAGACAATATTGAGGAAAAAATCAAAAAAACAGCCGATGACCTGAAAAAAGAACTACACCGCGACATTGAAGAAAGCCATAAAAAATCCAAATAAAATTTTATTTCAATTCTTTTTCAATGACATCTGACGTTGGTTTTTCGTGCCTTGCCAAGATAATAAACGGAAGGGCTGAAAATTGAATAATTGATGCGATTCCAAATGAAACTGAATAATTCCAAACATCTGCTGCTTTTCCCAAAACAGGCTGAATTACAATTCCGCCAGAGGAGCCCATAAGCGAATTAAAAGAAAGAACTGTTGCGCGCTGCGCCGACGGAATAAGGCCATTAAGATATGCCTGATTAATAGGCATTAGCGCTGCAAACATAAGTCCCCATACAAATATAAGAACAAGTGCAACATAGAAGTTATTTGTGAATGCAGCAAGAAGAACAGCAATTGCCGAAACACTTATTCCGAAAAACATAACAGAGGTACGCTTGTTGAAAATCTTCCTAAGGTAAGGGGTTAAAACGCCTCCACAGATTTGAGCAAGTGCTGCTATTGCTGCAACAAGACCTGCAACAGCGTATGCTGTACTGTCTCCGTAAAGTTCAAGTAAAAATGGCTGGAGTGCATAGAAGATGTAAAAACTAACACCAGTAAGAAGGGGAGACGCAAACATAATCCAGCGGACCGGAGGGTTTTTAAGTCCGTGATCAATTGATAAAACAAAAATTCTTTTCATTTCCAAAAAAGGTTTTTTGGGCTTTGAGGGAGTAAAGCCCAAATCTTTCATAAATACAAATGCAACTGCAAAATTAACAACAAGAATAAGGGATCTTAAAATATATGGAATACCAAGTGATGAGTACTGAGCAATTACGCCTCCAAGGAGAGACCCTGTAAGCATGGCTGCTCCTCCCACAATCTGACCTTTTGCTAAAACTGCCTCAAGATGTCCTTTATAATTTGTGGCAGTCAGAGCATCAACCAGCCATGCCTCAAGAGCACCTGAGAAAAATGTAAATCCAAGCCCTAAAAGCATGGATAACAATTCCTGTTGGCACTTCAAATATAACCATTCCAAGGCTGAAAAGGGCGTTTGCCAAAAAAGCCTCGAAATTAGAAAGCCCTGCGTCCAAAAGGAATATTGTATTTATTCCCCAGATAAAAGAGGCTGCAAGCGTATTTCCGAGGACAAGGTAAAGGTAAATATTTTTGATGCTTAGGAGTTTTTCTGACACTCAAATATTTTATCAGATTTTTGAATTGTTAATAACCCTACTTGAAATTGAACTAATTATAGCCTATAATATGCGTCTATGGGTCAGCGATCTATTATCATACTTACAATACTTATAATTATAACCGTTGTATTCGGAGTTCTTTTTCTTGTTTCAAGGCTCTTATCAGGCGGGGGAGATGAAGCTCCTGATAATGAAACAGAGGCTGTTTCAACTCTTACTCCTGCAGGAAATATAGTAAAAGACCCTGTAGTTTATGATAACCTAACGCTTGAAATTGAATCGTCTATTACAGACTGGGTGACTAAAAATTCGTTTACTCTTTTAGCTGGCGGAGGAGGAGCCTTCGGGGGGGGAAAAAGACAGCTTTATGTTGTTTTTGATAAAAATTTTAAACTTCCGTATGAAACAACTACAAATGAGCCCGGACTTGGAGAACTTGTTGATGTAAAAGTGGTAGGAGTTGCAAGAATCTTAACAAGAGAAGAGCTTGAGGTAGAACTCGGCGCATCACTTGATGATCCAAAACTTGAACTTGACAACAGTTCAATTGACAATTGGGACTACGGCATTCTCCTGATTGGGGAAAAAGTGGAAGTTGTAGAAAATTAATTCCCCGGATCCTTCCAATCCACCACGCCACCCCAAGGGTGTCAAGGGATTTCCACCCCCGGGGTGTAGATATGAAAAACATTTTTTATTTAAGTACAATATGGAGTCTTGCTTCACCCAGTGTTGCCACTCCTCCAAGCTGTGTTCTCATCTGAACAGTATAAGTTTTCACGCCGCTGTCATAAACGATAGGAGAAGACACAAGATAACTTGAAGCTCCCGCGTTTTTTGTAATCTCACTGTTCCAAACAGGATGATCATCTGTTTTGTTGTAAAGCCGAACTGTCACTGCCTGATTTTCTCCCGGAACCTGAATTGAAGTTTCAAATCTGATTTCTTTAATGTTGCCATAACTTGAAAGATTTACGCTTGCTTGAAGACCGCCTACGTCTACGAAGTTTTGATCACTACTCGTTCCTGATCCAAAAGAAATAAAGTGATCTTTTACAGATGCCGTTGTTTCTTTAAAGACTACTGTGGTGGGGGAAGGTAACTGGGTTATTTCTGAAGACTCTTGAGACACATCTTTGGAAGTAGGCTCAAGATTTGCAATTTCCGAGGGGCTCTGAACATTTTCCAGTTCTTGTTTCTGATTAAGCAGTTTATAGTTTATAAAAAGGAGATTTGCAAACAGAATTACTAAAACCGCCACTGCAACAGCTACAGTTTTTTTAGCATTCTTCTCGTCTTTTTCGAGCCTTGCCTCCTCTGCTTCGATTTCCTCTTGCAGAATTTCTTCTTTACTTAATTTTGCCACTTAATAAAGCTTATAAAAGATATTGAGATTTGTAAAGGAAAAGTGGAAAAGTAATCTATTAGAATTCAACAAAACTCCTTGACAACAATATTTAAATTTTTTATATTCCTCTTAATGCCTAGGTCCCACGAGTTAATAACGGAGAAGCCACAACCAGAAGATCAATATCCGCAAATAGTGCATACAATTCATGCCTCTATAGAGCGAGAATTCCGTGGCGTGATAAACATTAGTGAGGTTGATAAACGTTTTAGGGAACTTGGTAAAAAATCCAGAATACAAGATTTTGTAGGAATACCTGTAGAAAAAGGTATAAAGCAAGATTTGAGAGATGGACAGGAAACCGAAATTCCTTACCCTCAGGATCAATAACCTAGGTATTATTCAAGTATCCTTGACTTGTCCTGATGAAAGAACGGATGATGAGTTCTTAAATTCTGAGATGGTCTTCAATCTTTTCGACTCTTTTTGTCACACCAACAATATCTTTATCTAAAACACCTATTGCTTCATCTATTGTTTTCTCTGTTTTTCTTACTCTTTTCTTAACATCTTTAAGATCTATTTCTATATCTTTTATTTTGTCATCAAGTTGACCAATATCTTGCTGAATTTGCATCCTAGATTGTCTGACCTGACTTTCAATTGCAGTTTTAGCGTTTGATACCTCAGCCTCTACCTCTTCTCGAACAACTTTACGTACAAGTTTTCCTAGTTGGTCTAGATCAGTTTTTGTTAGCATTATTTAAACATACAACTTGCTTTTGAGGATTTCAAGATAGCAAATTAAATAATCAAACACTGAATCTGACTCGAGGGTAGCTTGCCGAGTGTTGTTCGGACTTATTTGTTATACGATAATCTCAACTTGGCGCAAGGAGCACTCCATTATTCGATACATACGGATCGGTGCATAGAGTACGGTTAAAACAGCATGGTCTTCGTTCACCTTTCTTAAACTTCGAGAATGCCGTCTCAATGCGCCTTCTTCGCGTTTCCGGGTTTTTGGTAGAACCTATCCAGCGGAGCCAGTCCCAGCGCGCCATTGGCGTGATATCCATCCATAGTTTTTGTACCTGTGGGGTAGTTGCTAGAGCGGTCTTCAAATCCGCTGGCACCTCGGGTTCCGGCCATTCTTTAGTTGGCTCAATCGCGAGCCTTGCAGTGTCGCCTACGCCTATGCGAGCGGCATCAGACAATGCTTCGTCGACCTTAAACCAGTGACTTCCTTTACCGTCTGGTTCGAGCGCGGCTTGAAAGGGAAAACCATCGATGGTTCCCTTAACCATTGTCATGCCTCGCGATGGAAGCCTCATGCTTGCGCTCTTAGGAAGCAAAAGAAGAGTCCATGAGCCGATTTTAAATAAGGGAACGCTAAAATGGATTACCAACATGAAGATATTATACCAAAGGTTCGACCTCGATCTTGGGGTGTTATAATTTGATATATTATCTTGAAGCTAAAAAAGCTGGGATTAATTTTTAAAGATATCTTTTCTTTCTAGGCCTGCCTGTTTTAGAACGGAAGCTAAAGTACCAGGTTTTAAATCTTTATTATGCATAGGAAGAGTCACTCTTTTTGTTAAATCGATTTTAGAAAGAAGCACTATATGACTTCCTACCTGATGATCGATGTAAAATCCTTTTCTCTTAAGAATTTTCAGAAGTTTTTTCGGTTTTATAGCAGGCATGCTATTAAACAATTGGTCTTTGTACTTTTATTTGCTCAACTAATATATTTGTATCTCTTGATGGAATTTTTTCTCCGTGCCTTACCATACTTTCAAGATAAGCAGTAATTGCTTCTGAAATATTTGTTTTTGCCTCTTCAAAAGTATCACCTTCGCTGATACAGCCTGGAAGGGCAGGAACCGTTACGGTATATCCTCCTACCTCCTGCTCTTCATAAACTACGTCATATTTTAAAATCTTCTGTTTCATAAATAAATTATATCATGATTTGTAAAACTGAGTATTCAAAAATTGTAAAGTTCAATACAGTTGAGAGTGATATGCCTTAATACATTACCCAGGGCTAAAAATCTTGGGGTCCTCTATGTTTACCCTGAGCCTGTCGAAGGGATGATTTCTTAGAATTTTGAGTTTAGTTCATTGAAATGGTAAAATACGCATGAGGCCCTGTAGCTCAACGGATAGAGCGAGTGCGTTCTAAGCACCAGGTTGGGGGTTCGATTCCCTCCAGGGTCGCAAGGTACAATTCTGCACCTTGCTTTGCAAGTAAGAATTGACCGCAGCCGGGTACCGACTGGTACCCGAGCCATATGAACTTCTACTACGTTTATATTCTACGAAACTCATCTAAAAATTTTACATATGTTGGTTACTCTGAGAATTTGAAAACAAGAGTGATTGCTCATAATTCAAAAAAAGTCAGATCAACTAAATTTTATTTGCCATTAGAATTAATACATTACGAGGCATATAAAAATAAAAAAGATGCAAAACGTAGAGAAACGTATTTGAAAACAAGTAAAGGAAAAACAACCTTGAAGACTATGCTTATCAAATTTTATAAAGAGAACTTGTGACTTCGATTCCCTCCAGGGTCGCACTTTCATGGTGGATGTAGCTCAGTGGTAGAGCACATGGTTGTGCAGAAGGTTGCTCATTGACATAACAAATTAAGAACTTTAAAATTAAGAAAGGGAGTGCTTATGCCTAATGTTGCTTGCAAAATTTGCGGATCAGAATTTTATGTAAAACCGGTTCACCAAAAGAAGGGGTGGGGAAAATACTGTTCAGTTGCATGCAGAACAAAGTCCCAATTTAACGGTAAAATCGTAGCTTGTTCTATTTGTAAAAAAGAGATTTATAGATCTGCAGGAGATTTAAAGACTTCAAGCAGCGGCTTGTTTTTTTGTGGTAAATCATGCCAAACGATATGGCGAAATAAAATACTATTTTCAGGAGAGAACCACGCTAACTGGAAATATGGAGAATCAGCATACCGAAGGATCTTAAGCTCTACTGATAAAAAGAAGAATTGTGTACTTTGCAAATCTGAAGATTTTAGAGTGCTTGCTGTTCACCACCTTGATAAGAATAGAAAAAATAACAACATATCAAATTTAATCTGGTTATGCCATAATTGTCACTACCTAGTGCACCACTATAAAGAAACACAAGCTAAGCTCATAGAAATACGGTGGATGTAGTTCAAAAGCAGAACGCCTGGTTGTGGTCCAGGAGGCAGCGGGAGCGTTACCCGTCATCCACCCATAATATTCACCTCTTAACATATTTTATGCTATAATTGAAGCTATGTTAAATCCTATAGTCAAATATGTTCTAAATAATCATATTCTGGCTACAGTTATCATTGTTGGAATCGGGTTTTTCTTATTTCAGATAAAAGGAATTTTAATGGGGCTTTTTATGGCCTACATCATAATGGCCTCAGTCCATCCGTTTGTTAGAACCTTAAGACGCTACAAAGTTCCTAAAATTGTGGCAATAGTACTTATTTACGCTCTTGTTATAGGATTTTTTGTGCTTCTGGTAATCCCTATTCTTCCTTTCTTTATTTCCCAGGTTCAGGCGCTATTCAAAGCAATACCGATCTATCTTGATACTGCCTCCAGTGCTCTTGGAATTCAATTAAGTTTACCCACAATCCAATCCTATCTTTCCCCCCTGGTAAGCTCACTCGGGGAAAATGCATTTTCAATTACCGGAAAAGTGTTCGGCGGACTTTTTTCAATACTGACGATATTTATTTTAAGTTTTTATCTTTTGATTGACAGGGAACGGCTTGGCAGATCTGTCCCTGAAATTCTGCCCGAAGAATACAGAGAAAAAACAATACTTACAATTCATCTTGTGGAAGATAAGCTCGGAGCATGGCTTAGGGGACAGATTGTTCTGTCTCTTGCAATAGGAGTAATCACATGGTTTGTCTTGACAATTTTGGGAATTCCTTTTGCTCTGCCT
>Ga0075718_115_pt1 | contig 14542 bp, 14 predicted proteins | sample RifGroB1_FD_67779 | JGI IMG/M metagenome (GOLD analysis project Ga0075718, IMG submission 67779) | Microgenomates (Woesebacteria) bacterium GW2011_GWB1_38_5b | reverse complement strand
TGGAACGATGTTGTTGGAAAAAGACCTTGGGGATAGTACTCAAAGCTGAATTTTAAGCTATAATTTGATATCCTTAAAAAGTCATGGAAAATGAGCTTATTAATTTAAAAAATAATGCGCTAAGTCTTATTCTCGAGGCAGAGGATGAAAAAGAACTTGAGGAAATCAAACTTAAGTTTTTGGGAAGATCGGGAAAACTAACTCAAGCAATTAGAAAACTTCCTAAAATTGATATTGAAAAAAGGAAAGAATTAGGAGTTTTGGCAAATGAAGTAAAAGAGACAATTGAGGCATCAGTTGATGAGAAGAAAAAACAGCTTAAAAAAGGCATTTTAATGTCAAAAATACGAAAAATAGATGTTACAAATCCGGGAATAAAACCTCAGATTGGACATCTACACTTAGTGACTCAGGCAATTTCTGAGATTACATCCATTTTTGAAAAAATAGGATTTGTGAGAGTCAGATACCCCGAGGTCGAATGGGACTGGTATGCGTTTGAAGCTCTTAATTTTCCCAAAGACCATCCGGCAAGAGACGACTGGGAGACTTTTTTTATTGACGGGGCATCGCACAAAAAATACGGTCCAATGCTTTTAACTCCTCATACCTCATCCGGGCAAATAAGAGAAATGTCAAACGCAGTAAAATCCTCTGTGAGCGGAGAAATTTCTCCTATTAAAATGCTCAACATCGCCAAATGTTATAGAAGACAATCAGATGTGTCCCACACGCCAATGTTCCACCAGTTTGAAGGATTGGCAATTGATAAAAATCTCTCGATAGTAAATCTTAAAGGAGTTCTGGATTATTTTGTTAAATCATATTTTGGAGAAAAAAGAGTATCCCGTATAAGACCATATCATTTTGAATTCACAGAGCCTTCTTTTGAAGTTGACGTATCATGCGGAGTGTGTAATGGACAGGGCTGTTCTCTCTGTAAAGACGGCTGGCTTGAGCTGGGAGGAGCGGGAATGGTTCACCCTAATGTTTTGAAAAACACTGGGATTGACCCGGACAAATTTAACGGCTTTGCATTCGGCTGGGGAGTTGAAAGAGCGCTTATGATGAAAGACGGATTGGAAATTGATGATTTGAGACTCATATACAGCAATAAGTTAGAATTCCTAGAACAATTTTAAAGAATTATTCTTCGAGTGAGTGAAATGAATCGAGAAGTTCTCGACAAGCTCGAACAATAATTTTAAACAAACATGAATATAAAAATTTTAGATTCTTGGCTCAGGGAGTTTCTTGAAACAAATGCTAGTGTCAAAGATATTGCTCGTGAACTATCATTGCGAGCTGTTTCTGTTGATAAGGTTGAAAAAACAGCAAACGACTATGTTTACCATGTTGAAGTAACAACAAATAGAGTGGATCTTATGTCCCATATTGGAATTGCAAAAGAGGCAGCTGCTGCGCTATCTGAGCAGGGAATTTCGACAAAATTTATTCCTCCAAAATATAATGATGTCAAAAATATAGGTGTGTCATTTCCGATCGAAATTATAAATGATCCCAAACTTGTAAATAGAATTATGGCCCAGGTTCTTGAGGTAAAAATAGGATATAGTCCTGAGAAAATAAGGCGAAGACTTGAGGAAAGCGGAATAAGAAGTCTTAACAGTGTTGTTGATGTTACAAACTATGTAATGCGGGAAGTTGGACACCCCTCACATGTTTTTGATTTTGATCTTCTGTCAACTCGCAAAATGGACATAAGACAGTCTAGGCCAGGAGAGACTCTAACAACGCTTGATGGAAAAAAATATAGACTTACAGGAGGGGATATTGTTGCTGTTGATGATAACGGGGAAATAATTGATCTTTTGGGAGTTATGGGAACTGCAAATTCAGTGGTGCAGGAAAATACAAAGCGCATTATTTTTTTTCTGGATAATAACAACCCGAAATTTATTAGACGAAGCTCTATGTCTTTGGGCATAAGAACTGAGGCAGCAATTATAAATGAAAAGGGAATTGATCCCGAACTTATGAAAGATGCATTTAAGCGCGGGATCAAGCTGTTTGAGGAAATTGCAGAAGGAAAAGTTATAAGTGACTCCATAGATATTTATCCCAATAAATCGAAAAAGGGTCATGTCACTGTGTCAGAGGACAAGATTTCAAGTGTTATTGGAATTGATATAAACAGTGAAAAATCCGCGGACATTTTAAGAAAGCTCGGATTCGAAGTAAAGATTAAAAACGGCAAACTTGATACCAAAGTTCCTACTCTTAGACCAGATGTCACAACTGAGGAAGACATAATTGAGGAAGTTGCAAGAATATTTGGATATCACAAGCTTCCGAGCATTATTCCCTCATTCTTAACAAACAAGACCGGTACTTTTGCCGACAGATTCTATTTTGAAAAGAAGTCAAAAAACTTTTTTAAATATTTGGGATTTACCGAAATTTACAACTACTCTCTGGTGTCAGAAGATTTGTTTGACGGTCCAGTTGATCGGGCAATAAAACTTAAAAACCCACTGAGCGAGGACATGATGTATTTAAGGAATAGCCTTGTTCCAAGTCTTTTAACATCCGTTGATGAAAATAAAGGACATGACGAGATAAAGATTTTTGAAATGAGCGGTGTTTATGAAAAAAGGCAAGGCGATCTGCCCAAAGAAATTCTTATGCTCGCAGGAGTTGTAAAAAGACATGATGTTTCGTTTTTTGAAGTAAAAGGAATAATTGAGGCACTAACACTTGACCTTGGAATTAAAAAAATAAATTTCAATAAACGATCCAAAAGCCCAGGATCTGATATCTATATTGATGGGAAATTTTTGGGATACATTGAGGTTTTGGACGGCGAAACTATTAATTTTGAGCTGAATTTCGAAGAAATACTAAATTACGCTAATAACAAAAAAACGTACAAAAAGCTTGCAAAATATCCGCCCATCTTCGAGGACATAACTTTTGTGTTAGACACAAGCGTGTTGACTGAGGATGTAATAAACGAAATTCTTAATAAGAGCTTCCTTATTAAAAACGTTACTCTTAAGGATAGGTTTTCGAATTCAAGAACATTTCATATCACCTATCAGGCAGAGGACAGAAGTCTTTCATCAAAAGACGTATTTGAAATCCATAAAAAAATTGTGGATTCGATCGGAGAAAAATTTGCAGCGAAAGTAAAATAGGTATTAATCTTCTTCTTTTTCCTCTTTTGGCGGATTAATCAAGTCACTTGACGGGTGATAAAAGGGGTCGTCTTTGTGAAAACTCTCTATCCATCTATCTATTCCTTCCTGCCAGCGGTTGACGCCGTCGTCTGATACAGGATCGTCTTCTCTTATCCATGCAAAAATATTTCCGTCCTTCTTCTTGTAAACTTGACTTTCAGTTGTCGGCTCTGTTCCTTTTACAAAATACTCAGATCTTGTGGGCCTCCCTTCTGTTGGAATTCCGCCGCCAAATGAATCCACTTCAACGGCAATAACTCCATCGGGAATTTTGGGAGACTCATCGTCTTCATCTTTTAAGACATGCGACATTACTCTGTTCCAGATAGGAGATGCGCCTGTCACTCCTGATGCAACAGCAGGATTCATAGGACTGTTGTCGTTATTTCCAACCCAAACTCCTACCACATATGAGGGCGTGAACCCGACTGTCCAGTTATCTCGTTTTTCATCTGTTGTTCCTGTTTTAACAGAAACAGTTTTCCCCGCAATTCTAAGAGCAGATGACGCTCCGAATGCGTCAGACCTTGCATTATTGTCAAGAAGGATGTGGGAGATTATAAACGCAATCTCCTCAGATAGGACTCTTTGTCCGTCATTGTCTCTATGTTCAAAAAGCTTTTTCCCTTTGTTATCAGTAACTTTTTCAATTGTGTAGGGATCCATCTTAACTCCTTTGTTGGCAATTGCAGAGTATGCGGTTACCTCGTCAAGAAGACTCACTTCGCGCCCCCCAAGGACAAGGGACAAGCCGACATTTTGCAAATTCTCGCGTGTCGGCTCCCAGTTGGTTAAACCCATTTCATAACCCTTTTCCATAACGTCTGTTATTCCCACCTTTGCAAGCATCTTAACAGCCGGAATGTTAAGAGAATTTCCCAGTGCAAACCTGAGCTGAACAGGCCCTCTTAATTTTCCATCATAGTTAACAGGTGTATAGATTGGTTTTGTTGGATCATCTGTCGGAAAGTTTGTCTCAACATCCATTATCATACTCGACGCCGTATATCCTTTTTCAAATGCAGTTGCGTACATAATAGGTTTAAGAGATGATCCGGGCTGGCGGTTTGCAAGGGCAACGTTAAAATTTCCGTCCTCCTCCTCGTTAAAATAATCTTTGCTTCCGACGAGCGCCAGAATCTCGCCTGTCTTAGGATCCATAACAACAACTGCTCCGTTTCCGACCCGAAAACCCTTGAGTTTCTCAATTTCTTCATCAACTATTTTCTCTGCTTCTTTTTGAATTTCATAATCAAGCGTTGTTGTCACCTGAAGTCCTCCTGTTTCAACTGCTTTTTCGCCGAACTGTTCAGCAAGAATTCCCTTTACATAAATTACAAAATGCGGAGCTTTAAAAGAGGTTTCCTCTTTTTTTGAAAAAGTCATTTTTTTAACTTCCGAAAGAGCTTTTTCCTCCTGATCGCGTGTAATATAACCTTCCTCTCTCATATTTTTTAATACTTGCTCGCTTCTTCCAATATAATAATCGTTTCCCGAATATGGGGAGTATGTGGAAGGACTTTGGGGAAGCCCTGCAAGAACTGCGGACTCGGAAAGCGAAAGCTCGTTTACTTTTTTGCCAAAATAGGTTTCAGCTGCTGCCTCAACACCAATTGCCGTACCTCCATAAGGAACATCATTTAAATACATTTCCAAAATTTCATCTTTTGAATATCTTTGATCAACCTGTATTGCCAAAACCAGCTCTTTTATTTTTCTGGGAATTGTCCGCTCAGATGTTAAGAGTACGTTTTTAACAAGCTGCTGGGTGATGGTTGACCCTCCTGTCACACGTCTTTTAAGAATAGGGTCTATAAGAAGCCCTCTTACATATCCGGTTAGCGAAAATCCTTCGTTTGTAAAAAAATCCTGATCTTCAATTGCGATTGTTGCGTTCTGCAAGTGCTTCGGTATTTTGTTAAGTGCTACATAGGACCTGTTTACATCCTCATAAACTGAGTAGAGTGGAATTCCATTCCTGTCATAAATTCTGGTTGAATTCTCAACCTGTGCTTCAACCAGCTTTCCCGGCTCGGGAAGATCACGGCTATACCACAAAAACAGCCCAAACATCGCAGTAATCCCAAGAATTAACGCAATCAGTGCGTATCTTGAGAGTTTTGAATAGAGGATAACCTTGCTCGGAAGTTTATTTTGGCGCCTTGTTCTTCTTCGAGACCTCGTCCTTCTAGATCTTGATCCGTAATCGATCATTTTTGGTATATGATATTATACCAAAATAATAAAAACTTATGCTATACTGAGGCTGTATGGATGATTTATTAGTCCGTGGAGTAGAAAATATAATACCGTCAAAAGAAGAACTTCAAAAACTTTTAACTTCCGGAAAGAAACTTAACGTTTACCTGGGAATCGACCCGACTACTACAAAAATTCACCTGGGACACACTGTTGCTCTTAGAAAACTTAATGAGTTTGCAGAGGCAGGACACAATGTAACTTTTTTAATAGGTGACTTTACTGCACTCGTGGGCGATACATCGGATAAAGATTCCGAAAGACCAATTCTCACAAAAGAAGAAATAGAAAAGAATTTTAAAACATATAAAAATCAAGCACAGAAAGTATTAGATTTCTCCAAGGTAAAAATAAAATATAACAGCGAGTGGCTTTCAAAACTCACTCCCGAAGACATGATAAAACTTTTTAGGGAATTATCATTGGGAGATTTTATAGGAAGAGAGCTCATAAGTAAGCGTATGAAAGAAGGAACAAGGGTACGTCTAGATGAGGTAATATATCCTGTTCTCCAAGGGTATGACAGCTATTTTATGGATACGGATGTACAAATTGGCGGAACAGATCAAACATACAACATGCAAGCAGGAAGAAAGCTTCTAAAAACACTGAAAAACAAAGATTCATTTATTATTGCTGTTAAATTTCCATTAATCGGTACAGACGGGCGAAAAATGAGTAAAAGCTGGGGAAATGCGATATGGCTTGACGATGAACCGTTTGAAATATATCGAAAAGTGATGAGTATAGACGATGATCAAATCTTAAACTATTTCGAACTCGCAACAAATGTTCCAATAGGGGAAATTCCAAAAGAGGAAGAGGTTAAAAGTAGTCCCCTTGAAATTAAGAAAAAACTGGCAAATAAAATTGTTTCAGAACTTCACTCAGGCGATGACGCTAAAACGGCGGGGGAAAAGTTTGAAAGAGTGGTGCAACGCGGAGAACTCCCTAGTGATATAACTGAGGTCGAAATAAATGATGATATTGTGATTGATGAAGATTTCCTCGTTGAAGTAGGTCTTGTCAACTCAAAATCCGAGGCCAAAAGACTGTTTGATCAAAATGGAGTTACTCTTAATGGTGAAAAAATAAAAAGAGGGGAGACCCCGAAAGATAATGAAATTATTTTGGGAATCGGCAAAAAAATGATAAAATTAAAAAGAAATGTTTGAACTTAATAAAAAACACAAGATAATATTTATAATTATATTCGGGCTTGTTTCGGTGTCTCTTATAATGGCCTCACTTCTTCCTATTTTCTTTTATTGATATGGCTTACTTAAGTGACAAAATAGGGTCACAGGGCGGCATATACAAAAGGTATTCGCGCTTCTTGGAAAAACTTGAGATTATAACTTTTGAGGACTTTTTGTACCATATTCCAGCGCGTTATCAAGACTTCTCAATAGTTTCAAAAATTGCAAGTATTCAGGAAGGCGAAACCGTTACTGTTAAAGGGGTAGTGAAATCAATAAAGAACGAATACACAAGACGCGGTTTTATAATCCAGAAAGCAAAGGTTGAAGACGAAACTGGCATTATAAATGTTATCTGGTTTAACCAGCCGTATATTCCAAAATCTATAAGAGAAGGGGAAGAAATTTCTTTATCGGGAAAAGCTGAAAAAAGGGAGAACACACTTCAGCTCACTTCTCCCGATTTTGAACCAATAATAGATGGGGTAACAATCCACACGGGACGCCTTGTTCCTGTGTATCCTGAAACAAGAGGAGTATCATCTAAATGGATTAGACGGCAAATCTATAAGCTTTTTAAAGAAAACAAAGATGAGATGATGGATTTTCTTCCTGACACACTCCGAAAAAAATACAATTTTGACTCGCTTTATGCGTCTCTTTTTAAAATCCATTTTCCAAACACTTTAGGTGAGGCAGAAAAAGCAAAACAAAGACTCTCGTTTGATGAATTATTTCTGATTCAATTATCTTCTGATATCAGGCGGAAGGAGTGGAAGGAGAAGCTTAAAGGAACAGGGTTTAAGATTGATAAAAATATGCCTAAAATCAATAAATTTATTGAAAAACTCCCGTTTATTCTTACCTCTGCTCAGAAAAAAGCAGTGGAGGATATCCTTCATGATCTTTCTTCCAATAAACCAATGAACAGACTGCTTCAGGGAGACGTAGGATCAGGAAAAACAGTGGTTGCGGGAGTTGCTATGTACACAGCCCACTTAAACGGATTCCAGTCAGTCATTATGGCACCGACTGAAATTCTGGCAAACCAGCATTACAAAACCATCTCCAGCCTTCTTAAGCCTTTTGGTTTGAAAATAGAACTCCGAACAAGCTCGAGCAAAAATAAAACATTGGACAACGGACATTTAACATTTGACATTTTGGTGGGTACTCATGCTGTTATTCATAAAGGAGTAAGCTTTAAAAAGCTGGGGCTTGTAATTATTGACGAACAGCACAGGTTTGGAGTTGAGCAAAGAGGAATAATAAGAAAGAAAGGAGGCAATCCGCATGTTCTCACAATGACTGCAACTCCTATTCCAAGAACAATTGCTCTGACTCTTTACGGAGACTTAGATTTATCCACTCTTTATGAGATGCCGAAAGGCAGAAGAGTAGTCAAAACATGGCTTGTTCCAAATGAAAAACGGGAAAAAGCCTACGCGTGGATTAAAAAACACATAGATGAAAATAAAGGTCAGGTTTTTATAATCTGTCCTTTTATTGAAGAATCCGAGAGTATGGCGACTGTAAAAGCAGCAGTAGGGGAATACGAGAGACTCAAAAAAAATGTTTTTAATGGCTATAAAATTGCCCTTCTTCATGGCAAATTGAAATCAAAAGAAAAAGAGGAGATTTTGTCTAATTTTAAAAATAAAATAATGCAAATTCTTGTTGCAACTCCTGTTGTTGAAGTAGGAATTGATATTCCGGGAGCTGACATAATTATAATAGAAACGGCCGAGCGGTTCGGACTGGCGCAACTTCATCAATTGCGCGGAAGAGTAGGAAGAAGTGAAAGACAATCTTATTGTATGCTTTTTACAGACTCAAACAGCCCCTACGCTTTAAAAAGGCTGAAAGCACTTGAACAAACAAATATTGGAGCAGAACTTGCAGAGTTGGATTTAAAACTCAGGGGTCCGGGGGAAATCTATGGAACCGAGCAGAGCGGGCGGGGTTATCTAAAAATCGCAAGTTTTTCAGATCTAACTCTTATTGAGCAAACAAAAAAGGAGGCCCAAAACTTTGCTAACAAACTAAATAAGTTTCCAATGCTTGTCCAAAAAGTTGAGGAAATTAATGTTAAAAATATATCCCCAGATTAATTCATGTTGCAAGCTAGCCTCAAATAATGTAAAATAGTTTAATTCAAATTAAAAATTATAGATAATATCTAAAATCTTATTTTTGAGATTTAATTTTTAATATTTAATTTAATTACCGTGCCGCAAGAACCAAAAAGAAGACATTCACGCGCAAGACGGGGAAAAAGAAGAGCATCAATTAAGCTTTTTATTCCCAATGCAATTTTGTGTCCAAATTGCGCGTCTATGATCCTCCCTCATTCTATTTGCAAAAACTGCGGATACTACAGAGGTAAAGAATATGTATCTCACAAAAAGCCTGAAAAACAGGAAGTACAAACAAGTGCATAAAGCATGAAAACAGCACTCGACCCTCGTCATAAGAAAAGACAAAAAATCGTTGAGGATCTTTTCAAAACCCAGTTTCACGATCAAAAAATCGGAGAAGAGGCTGAGAAAATTCTCAAAAACACCGATAAAACAGATAAGTTGATAGAAGATGCAGCGCCTGAGTTTCCGATCGATAAAATAAATAAAATTGATCTTGCAATTCTAAGACTTGCCGTTTATGAGCTGACCATTGCAAAAAAAGAACCGCCCCGAGTTATAATAGATGAAGCAATAGAACTTGCAAAAGAATACGGAGGAGAGACTTCTCCGTCCTTTATAAACGGGGCATTGGGAAAGGTAATAAAAGATGAAAAAATTACCAGCAGTTAAAGACAAAAAACTTCTTACTGAAGCGCTTACTCATAGGTCATACCTTAATGAATCAAAAGATGAGATAGAGTCCAATGAAAGACTTGAGTTTTTAGGTGACAGCATACTTTCTTTTGTTGTTTCAAAATATTTGTTTAAAAACTTTCCCCACCTCAATGAAGGAAAACTTACAAATTTAAGATCTCAGCTTGTAAATACGATTATGCTTGCCGCCTTAGCAAGACAAGTTGAGCTAGGAAAACTCCTAAAACTTTCAAAAGGCGAGGAAGACAGCGGAGGACGGCAAAATCAAAGTATATTAGCAGATGTTTTTGAAGCATATATTGGTGCGCTTTTCCTGGACAGAGGAACTGAGGAAACTGAAAAATTCATAAATCAGACTGTTATAGCAAAAGTGGACGAGATTATAAAAAATAATTTATTAAAAGATCCCAAAAGTATGCTTCAGGAGCTGGTTCAATCAAAAAAACAGGGAAATTTAAATTATCAGGTGCTTGAGGAAAAGGGTCCTGCTCATGCAAAAGAATTCACAATCGGCGTTTTTATAGACGCAAAGCTTTTGGCAAAAGGCGATGGACGAAGCAAGCAGAAAGCTGAGGAAAAAGCGGCAAAAGCGGCACTTGACGCTATAAACTCTTAATCTTCTTGAGGAAACGATCAAAAAATGGTAAAATTTCAGCTATGTCACTTGTAATCAGACTCGCAAGGGTAGGAAAGCGCGGAGAGCGAAAATTTAGAATTGTTGTTAAAGAAAAAAGATCAAAAAGAGACGGAAAAGCAATTGAGTATCTTGGAAGTTTTGAAAAATCGCCCAAAGGCGGACAAAACCTCAAAAAAGACAGATATAATTATTGGGTATCAGTCGGTGCAGTGCCGTCTGTAGCCGTTGAGGAGATTTTTAAATAATGAGAGATATCCTTAAATATTTAATCACGTCCATTGTTGATAAGCCCGAAGCGGTTGAAATACTTGAAGAGGAAAATCAGGGGATTGTCAACTTAACTGTTAAAGTTGATCCTCAAGATATGGGAAAAGTGATCGGGAAAGAAGGAAAAGTAATAAGAGCTTTACGAAATGTTCTTCGAATTCCGGCAGTCTTGCAGGATAAAAAAATATATATCAACCTTTCCGAAAACTAGTTTAGGTTTTCATGAAAATTTCAGTAATCAGTCTATTCCCCCAAATGTTTATTGGTCCTTTTGACCAATCAATTATAAAAAACGCAAGAAAGAAAAAACTTTTGGAACTAAATTTTGTGGATCTAAGAAGTTTTGGCGTTGGAAAACATAAAACTGTAGATGACAAACCCTACGGCGGGGGAACGGGAATGATTTTAAAAGTTGATGTTTTAAAAAAAGCAATTGATGCGACTTTGGATAAAACTTTTAAAAAAAACGAACAGAGAATAGTCTTAATGGATCCAGGAGGAAAAAGATTTAATCAAAAAACTGCAAAAGAATATTCTAAGCTTTTACATCTTATGATTATCTGCGGACATTATGAAGGAGTTGACGCAAGAATAGAAAAGTTTATTGATGAGAAAGTATCAATCGGGGATTTTGTGCTAACAGGAGGCGAACTCGGGGCAATTCCTGTTATTGACGCAACAGCACGGCTTATTTCTGGAGTATTAAAAGACGGAGTTGTTGACAATGAATCTTTTGCGTCAGGCAATTTAATTGAATATCCCCAGTACACAAGACCTAAAAAATTTGGTAGTTACAAGGTGCCTGATATACTTCTTTCAGGAAACCACGGCAAAATTGAAGAGTGGAAGAATAAAAAGAAACACTCAAAAAGGTGATGTGCGCGTCCCAGCTGAAACGCTCGATTCGTTCTGGGGGATAGGGGGTATGTCAAAATTTCTCCAATTTGATATTAAGCTAAGGGTTTTTCCCTGTTCTGGCGATAGATTTTTAATTTCTGCGCTTTGATCCTCACTTATTGTCTCGATTGGTCTATAAAAAAACAAAATGCTAAGCTCTGTTGACCCCTCATCTGTTTTGATATTTACAGCTTCTGAAATAGGATTAAGTTTGTAAAGTTCTTCAATAAAAGCCGCTGCCTCAACAGGTCCTCCGAAAATTGTAACCTTAAAATTAAGAGCCGGAATATCAGATATTTTTGTGCCAACCGTAGTTGCTGAATCCTGAAATTCATAACTAAGAATAAATGAATTTGAAAAACCTGCTGCAGCTGAAATGGCATTTAGAACTTTTTCAAATTCTTTTCCTTGGGGAAAGGTTTGGTTGACTTGGGCAAGATCATTATCCAATTTTTGGATATCTGCGTTTTTGGCAACATTTATTGCGCTTTTTATAGTTTCTATTTTTTCATTTTCCCTGTCGATAACGCTTTTCTTTGAAGGGAATTGAATAATTTGGGGAAGTATAAAGAAAATAAAAAGAAGGATGGAAACAAGTATTGTCGCAACTGGAACAATATATGCTTTTTTTTCTGTGTAAATTTCCTCAAGGCTTTGTCTATTTAATTCTTTTGTAAATTTCATATTTTTACGGCTGAAATCTTAACATAATATCTGTTACCTTTTATTGAAAGCTCGTCCAAGGTGACACTCGTAAATCCTTTATCATCAGCCAAAACAAATAAGCTGTTTAAATATTCATTTATTCCCTCAAGAGAGTTTGAAGAGATAGCAATTGCAATTTCAAATTCATCAAGCTCAAATTCTTCAATATCGACATTTGATGGTAGGTTCTGGGTTACAACAAGAATTGTTTCGTTGTGTTTGTTTCTTGTGTTTATTATTTTTGCAGTATTATCGATCCGCGAGTTTAGAACGTGTATTTTTGCAGCAGACTCAGAGAAAACCGAAAGTTCTTCAAGAAGATTATTTTGTTCGCTGACAAGAGATCCAAACGAAAATCTGTAATTAACAAGAAATATTACAATTGAGACAAATGCAATAATAACAAGAAGAAAATAGGAGATATATTTGATTCTTTTGACTTTTTCATTTCTGGATTCTAAAAAGTTATCTTTGGTTATTAAATTGATGTTACTGCTCTTCATAATCTTTTATAGCAAGACCGATGGAAACTGCGTATTCAGGTCCGCTATTCAAAATTTCTTTTGGAATATTCTGGCTGACTAGCATTTTCCAAGGATTCGCAACAGCAGTTTCAATCCCTGAGCCATTTGCAAAATATTTATCAATTCCCAAGATTCTGGCAGTACTGCCTGATAATATTATCTGCTCGATCCTTAAGTTTTGATACTTTTGGGAGAAATATATAACAGCTTTTTTAACTTCAGTTAAAATTGAGGACATAATGGGTTCTGTTGCTTTTTCAATTCGCTGCCCAACTGAACTATTTGAAATTCCATATGCCTTCTTATACTCCTCAGCCTGAGTAAGGCTCAGTCCGAAGTCGGACGCGATTGCTCTGTTTATTGCATTCCCCCCAATTGGCAAGGTATAGGTAAATATAAGATCTCTTCCAATGATAATTGCAAGTGCGGTACTTATTGAGCCAATACTCACAACAATAAAAGGTGATGAAGCATTTCTGTCCAGATTAAAAGTAAGCGCTCTAATAGTTGATAGGATTTCGGTCTCAAGTGTGTTTATTGTAATTCCAGAAAGAGAAAGAACTTTTTGGTACTTTTTTACAATAATAGTTGGTGCGCCCACCATTAAAACATTCATTTTTTCATTTTGTTTGGGCTTTTCTGATCTTTTAACAACATTCCAAGCGAGTGTGATATTTGAGAGAGGAATCGGAATATATTGCTCAGCCTCCCAATAAATAGCTGATGAGAGCTCTCTGTCTGAAAGATAGGGCATTTCAACTATTTTTGTATAAACCTGGTTTTCGGGAAGGGCAACATTTGCGATCTTTGTGTCAATCTTAGCTTCTTTTAGGGCTTTTTTAATGGCATTTCCCATCTCCTCCTCGTCAAGCGGGGATTCGGACATCATACCCTTAGGCGGTGTTGGAGATGTAATTGAAGCAGAAAGAGAAAAACCACCTTTGTCCAGCTTCAGCTCAACTGCACGTATCGCTATATCGCCAATATCGAGGCCAAAAGATTTTTTGTTCATCCCGTTAAAGATAGCAAGCGTTTAAATTAAACGCTTGCGTAAATCATAATATAATCAGTATACCATTTGGTATTCCTTAAACTCTGAATGGTATAAAAACAATAAAAGCGATCTTTAACGGGATTCATACATTATGGTAGGAAAACGTTGTACGGGAAAAACTCAATAGGAAGTCTTGGATGTCCCTGAAATACCCTGAGCTTCCTTGTTGCATCTCCCGATATCCCGACAGAATCGATAACATATCCCTGAACAGGAAGCGCTGAGGTGCCAACTACTGCCATCTCCGTATTTGCATATAGAGGAATAACTCTGGCTATATAACCATTTGTCACAGGAACGCTAATCCTATTTTGAAATGATTTACCAAGCACAGTCCCTCCACCGAGCGCTCCCGAGAAATTATTGTTTCGTGTTGAACATGGATCTGCGGTATAGCGTCCCATACTTGGATTTGCACGGGCACCATGAATTACGGCAACCTCAACTGCAGGGCCGCTGCAAGCACTTCCGGTATTTGTCCAGTATATTGTTAAAGTCCCATTCCATGGAGAGCCTGAAAAATCAGGATAATTTGTCAACCAGATATCTGCGCCGTCGTCTTTAAGAATCCGGTTTCCGTCATTTATGTGTATCTGTGTTCCAGAAACTGCTACTGCCTCTGTCTCAAAAACGGAGTTGTTTGAAAGTGTTTTTGTAGTACCTGTTGCAAAAAGTGATTGGTTTGAAAGAAGCTCTTCAATTCCAGCCTCAGCTGCCGAGAGTGCTTTTTGCGAATTTGCTTCCTCTGTTGATACCCTGGTATTTGTAATTGTTCGGGAAATCGCCGAAAGACCAACTGTTAAGGTAATAACAGTTGCCAAAACTACCATTAAAAGTATTTGTCCCTTTTGTCCTTGTTTTTTGTGGTTTTTAACTAATTTATAAAGGAATCTGTGCATACTTTTAGACTACCAGCCTCCTCAGACACTGTCAATTAGTATTTAATAATTTCTCATTTTAACTCTT
>Ga0075718_126_pt1 | contig 15756 bp, 14 predicted proteins | sample RifGroB1_FD_67779 | JGI IMG/M metagenome (GOLD analysis project Ga0075718, IMG submission 67779) | Microgenomates (Woesebacteria) bacterium GW2011_GWB1_38_5b | reverse complement strand
GTCAGAGGATCCAGTATTGGTATTCCCAAGAGAAAAATATGCGAGAGCATCTGGGTTATATTGGGTACCAAATTTGAGTGAGCTGGTTAATTAGGCTATGGTTTTCCAGAATTTATTTAAAAGGGTAAGGACTTTTAATAAATAATTATTTGTTTGTGCGGGAGTTTCTTTGACCTCAGTTATGAATTCAAAAGGTTCTGAATCAAACTGTTTGCCTCCAGAATAAAGATTTAAAACTGTTTTGTATGAACCTGACTGCGGCGCTTTTAGGACTATTTCAAAGGTGTAGGTTTGGCCTGGCTCAATTTTTGTGTCTGCAGGGATTTTTACAGAAAGTAAGCCTAACTCTTTTGAGCCTTCCTGGACAAATAACTGGACATTGTCATACTCATTCCAGATAGACTGGCCTGTGTTTTTAAAAGTTAAGAGGATTTGATAGGTTTCCCCTGAAACCACTGTTTTATATATCTCACCCTTATTAAGCTCTGCTTTATTTTCCTGGATGGGTCTTCCAGACTGTTTTGGGATAGACTGCAAGGCAAAATAGTGGGGGTGGAATCCTACATCTTCCTGTGTGGTAAAAGAAAAATGGTCAAAGGGGTAGGACTGGTAGTTTAATAAAAATGGGGTGACAGTAATAATTTGAGGGGTGTTCCAGGCATCTGCAAAAGCTTCTTTATAGTATTGCCCTATTGTTTCAGGGGAGGGAAGTGAGTTATCTATCTTATCTCCTTGTGAGTGCTTCCAGCCTGTTTCTGTAATAAAGACAGGTAAATTTTTAGTGACCCCAAGCTTTTTTAGGGTATCCAGTTCCCACTGCCAGGTTCTAACAGTACCTCTGCCTTTGTCAGCGGGCTTACCTAAGAAGCCAGGGTTAGGGTAGGAGTGGGAGACCCAGCCATCAAGTTTATCAAATATTCCAGGGACTGATTGATTCATTTCATTTAAATAAGTTTCTTCATTATAGTAGGCTGGAGTTTTTTGGGGAGCTGAAGCATCAAGACCTGCATTTAGGACAAAAAAATCTGGATTTTTCTTTTTTAGGGCATCAATAGTTTTATCCAAAACTTTTGCATATTCCTCAGGGTCAGCAGAACCGCCCCATTCAGTAGCATGGTTGGGTTCATTATAGATGGTGACATACCTTAATTTTGTGGGCCAATTAAGAGAATCCAGAAAATCTGCCCAGGCAGTCTCTTCACCCTCATAGGGTTTTTTCCAGGTATCCCCATCAGGTGAGGTAGCTAACCTGACTATGGGGATTAAGTGGTAGTTTCTTAATTTATCAAAGAATTTCTGCCATTTTAACTGGTCCCTGCTGTAGCTTTCTATAATGATTGTGACATAGCCCCAATCTCCACCTGAGGAGTTAACAAGCTCCTTTGCAGAATCTATCTCTTTGTCATTAGTTGTGATAATGTGGATGCCATATTTATTATTTGGAACTGAGGCAGGGTCAGTGATTGCCCAGGCAGTTGAGGGTAATGTTATAAAGAATATGAGGGTGAACCACCAAAACATCAGTAAAAACTTTAACATTGGTATGGGTCGAAGTCATTTAGACTTCGAAAACATCATGGAAAATAGATTTTACCACATTATTACTTGACTTCGGGTATTGTTTGGGTTAATAATGATAGTCTGCAATGTTAGAACTTTCTGAGTCAATCAATGTCTGGGCACTTTTTGAAAAAGCTTCTGTCAGGCCCTTTGTTTTTATCTGGAATAATAGAAAGATAAAGATAGAAACTATTAACTTTGTCCACACAACCCATGAGGGAAGTGCTTTGATTTACCATTTTTCTGTTTCTGCAGGAGGTAATTTCTATAAATTGGGGTTTGACTGCTCCAACCTAAAGTGGATTTTGGAAGCAGTAGAAGACGATAGCTGACCGACTACAGACTTCCGACTATAGCAAGACAGTTTTGCGGTAGACCTGCCTGTCCGGCAGGCAGGCCGTAGACGGTAGTCAGAAAGCATTTATGCGCACAATTCTTCACATTGACTTTAACTCATACTTTGCCACTGTAGAGCAGCAGGCTAACCCAAGGCTTAGGGGTAAACCTGTTGGGGTAACAGGAGGAGACAGGTTCAAGAGGACTGTTTTAGGGGCTGCTTCTGTTGAAGCAAAAAAGTTTGGGGTTAAAACCGGGATGAGGATTCCTGAGGCTTTAAAGCTTTGTCCCAGGCTTATCTTAGTTAAAGGAGACAGCTATAAATATTTAGAGTCTACAAAAAGGTTTTTAAATATTTTAAAGGACTATTCACCATATGTAGAAGTTTTTTCTATTGATGAGGTGTTTTTAGAATTAAGGAATTTTTCTTGGGGTCCTGTCAGGTCGCAGCCCCAAAAATGTCCTCGCTCATTACCATTCGCTGCGGGCAGTTTTTGGGGCGCCCCGCTTCCTGCCACCCCTGCGAAAAACTATCCTCTGTCGCCTCTTGAAACCGCCTTAGATATTAAAAGAAGAATTAGTGAGGAGGTTGGGGAGTGGGTTAAGTGCTCTATTGGGATTTCCTATAACAGGAGGATGGCAAAATTGGCAGGCAGTTTGTACAAACCTGATGGGCTGGTGGTTATAGCAGACGAGGAAGGTGCAAGGTTTATATTAGACAGGGTTGAGCTGGATGAGATATGCGGGATTGGGTTTGCAATTAAAAAAAGGCTTAATAATATGGGGGTGTTTAGTTTTAAAGACCTAAGGAAAGTACCTCTTGAAGCCTTACTGGCCTCTTTCAAGAGCTATGGGAAGGTTTTATTTGATTTATCCAGGGGGATTGATGAGACTTCTGTTCTGCCTTTTTATGAAAAGGAGGAGGTAAAGTCTGTTGGGCACAGATACACCATTGACCATGATACTAAAGATTTAGCAGAAATTAAGCAGGTTTTATTAAAATTAGTTGAACTTATAGCTAAAAGATTAAGAACTAAAAAGTTAGTTGGAAAAACTGTTAGTATTTGGGTAAGAAAGCCCCACCTCCGAGGTGAAGTCATTGCTAAACCTGTTGCACACCTCGGAGGTGAATTTGCTCACCCCAGGGGTGAGCTTGGTGGGGGTGGATTCCAAGGGGCAGGGATGCAGGCTACTATTGCTTTTACAGACTCTGGTATGGAGATATTTAATGGGGCCTGGAAAAGTTTTTTAAAGATTTGGGATGGGAGTGAAATCAGGATGGTGGGAGTGTCTGTTTCAAATTTAAAGCCTAAAAATCCTGAGAATCTAACATTTTTAGAGGATAAGCTAAGGATTGAAAAATTAACTAAAATTATGGATGAAGTTAATAACAGGTATGGGGATTTTACCCTTCAGAGAGGGGTACTTTTGGGATCCAGGAAAGTAAAAAGAATGCCAAACCCGTTCTTAGCAGATTACAGGTTTAAGATCTAAGGAGAGCGGCAGCTTAATTACATATTTATTACAAAGTTGCCTATTTAATTCTTACTTTAGATACATAAGATTTTGTTAAGGAGGTGATTAAAAGAATGGGAGATTTATACTGGGTCTGCCCCACATGTGGAGAAGAAGCCTCTGATGAAGCAGATAGAATTTTACATCTTAGGCAAACTTTCTATGATTTAGACCATGTCAGGGAACAGGAACTTTTATATGGAAATGACATAGAACTTTTTGAAAACCAGAATTTGTATTCTTAAAAAAACTGCCATATACTAGTTACAATGAAGATTGTTGTAACCGGTGGAGCCGGGTTTTTAGGTTCACACCTTTGTGACAGGCTAATTAACTCGGGCCATGAAGTTGTAGCTTTAGATAACCTTTCAACTGGGTCTAAAGAAAATATTATGCACCTTTTAGATAACCCCAACTTTGAATTCATTCAAATAGATTTATCAGAAAAACTTCCTGAAGATTTAAAGGCTGCACAAATCTATCATTTGGCTTCTCCTGCCTCACCAAATGAAGACAGTCCAAAGTCTTACCACAAGTTAGCTTTTGAAACTATGCAGGTTAATACTTTGGGGACCTGGAATATGTGTGAGTTAGCCCAAAAATTGGGTGCTAAAATTTTATTTACTTCCACTTCTGAAATTTATGGTGAACCCTTGGAACATCCCCAAAAGGAAAGCTACAGGGGAAATGTTTCTACCACAGGACCAAGGTCTGTGTATGATGAATCAAAAAGGTTTGGGGAAACTATAGTAGCTGCTTTTGAGAGATCAAAGGATGTTGATGGAAGAATTGTCAGGATTTTTAACACTTATGGACCAAGGATGGATGAAGATGATGGCAGAGTAGTGGTTGAGTTTATTACTGCAGCTTTAAGAAATGAGCCATTTCCAGTCTTTGGGGATGGGGAGCAAACCCGCTCATTTTGTTATGTTTCTGACTTAATAGAGGGGTTAGTTTTAGCTATGAATACTGAAAATACCAGAGGAGAGGTAATAAATTTGGGAAATCCTGATGAATATACTATAAAAGAGCTTGCCCAAAAAATTAAGGAACTAACTGAGTCTGAGTCTGAGATGGTGTTTGAAGGGGAGAGGCCTGAGGATGACCCATCACAAAGATGTCCTGATATCTCAAAAGCAAAAGAGCTACTTGGTTGGGAACCTAAGATACCTATTGATGAGGGCCTGGAAGAGACTATAAAGTATTTTAGGAATTAATTTTTTGTTCTGCGCTATAAATTTTAGGGATTGTTTCTAACAATGAGTCTGGGTTTAGTGAAATACTGTCAATTCCTGCTTCAACTAAAAATTTAGAAAACTCAGGATAATCAGAGGGGGCTTGTCCGCAAATTCCAATGTATTTTTGTTTGGACTTGCAGACTTTGATGACCTCCCTTATTAAATCTTTTACTGAATCATCATTTTCGTTACTTATATTTTTAATCCTTTCATTACCATCACGGTCTATGCCTAAGGTTAGCTGAGTGAGGTCATTTGAGCCTATGCTCATGCCATCAAAGACCTCCAGGAATTTTTCAGCCAAAATTACATTTGAAGGGATTTCACACATGACATAGACTTTAAGGGTTGGGTCTTTTTTGCGGGAAAGCCCCGAAGACTCCATAATTTCTATGACTTTTCTACCTTCCTCTACAGTCCTGCAGAAAGGGACCATAACTACAATATTTTTAAGGCCAATTTCTTCCCTTACCTTTTTTATGGCTTTTAGCTCAAGTTTGAAGGCTTCTATAAAGGCAGGGTGGTAGTAACGGGAAGCGCCTCTCCAGCCAATCATTGGGTTTTCCTCTTCAGGCTCATAATATTGCCCTCCAAGAAGGGACCTATATTCATTAGTTTTAAAGTCAGACAGCCTGACTATAACAGGGTTTGGATAAAAAGATGCTCCAATCCTGGAGATGCCATAGGCTAAATTATCTATATAGTAGTTAAGTTTATTTTTGTAACCTTTGGTAATTTTGAAAATCTTATTTTTAAGGGCAGGTTCAAGCTGTTTAAAATTTATTAAAGCCATTGGGTGAATCCCAATTGAGGCAATTATGAACTCTTCACGGGCCAGGCCCACTCCTGAGTTGGGATAAAAGGATTTTTCAAAGGCAGTTTCAGGAGTGGCAATATTGATCATGACTCTTGTGTTAGTTTTTGGGAGTTTTCTAATATCTTTTTGGATTACTTTAAACTTGATCTCACCTTCAAAAATTATTCCCTCTGAACCTGTGGTATCTACTGTTATTAAAGTGCCATTTTTTAATTTTTTGGTAGCATCAGAGCATCCCACTACTGCAGGAATCCCAAGCTCCCTTGAGACAATGGCTGCATGTGAGGTCCTGCCTCCCTTATCAGTGACTATGGCTGAGGCCATTTTCATGATTGGCTCCCAGTCAGGGTCTGTAATGTCTGTTACCAGAATTTCACCCTTTTGAAAACTGCCAATGTCTTTAACATCCATGATGATCCTGACTTTGCCTGATACAATTTTTTCTCCAACTGAGGCTCCTTTGATAAGAATTTGTCCTGAACCCTGCCTTTGGTACTGCTTTACAAGGTAGAGATCCCTTTCAGAATGGATAGTCTCAGGGCGGGCCTGGACTATGTAAAGGTCACCATCTTGTCCATCTTTTGCCCATTCTATATCCATAGGAGTCCATTTGCCTGACTTTTGGGTGTAGTGGTCTTCAATTTCAACTGCCCATTTTGAAAGTTTTAATATTTCTTCATCTGTCAGGACAAAGCTATCACGCTCAGGTTCAGAGTTTTGAATAACTTTAGTGGGATTTTGGTCTGAGTAGACCATTTTTTCTAATTTTGCTCCTAATTTTTTGCTGATAATTGGAGAGAAGTGGGATTTTTTAAGAAGCCTTTTTAAGGGATGGGAGGTTTTTTCTTTCCCGAAAGCCTGTTTCAGTGTCCAATGTGAACATGATACCTGAGCAGGCAAGGTCTGAGCGGACCATTTTTTGGACTCCAACAGAAAGTGAGATCTTAAAGTGGTCAAAGCCTTTATCTGCCCTGTAGGAGATTGCCCTGTCATTAAAGAGTGAGGCCATGGCTTTTTTGATGGCCTCTAAAAGGTTTTGTTCTCCTTTTATATTTAGGAAAGTTTCATGCTGGCCTGCAAATGAGGCACCAGGCAGGTCTTCTGCTGTGGCTGAAGAACGTACAGCAAAAGTAGAATTAGATCCATATTCTTTTTGGATTTGTTTATAGGAATTTAAGATTTCCAGTTTTAAATCTTCAGGAAAGGTAGATTCTACTATTTTATCCCTGACTGTTTTGGCTTTTCTGGTCAGGCTTCCCAGGTCTTTTACTTTTAAATCTTTTAAAGTATCTTTAATGAAATATTTTAACCCTGTTTTATCAAGGAAGTGCTGATAGGCTGAGGCTGTGACCACAAAGCCTCCAGGGACCTTTATATCCTTTTTGGAAAGGGCCTGGATCATTTCCCCAAGCGAGGCATTTTTCCCGCCCACTTCTGACAAGTTTGAGAGGTTTACTTCTGAAAGTTTCTTTGTGAAGGAGTTGGGCATTAAATTAATAGTAACAGAAAAGTGTTAAGTTAATCCAGAAATTATGACTTTAGCTTTAAAATTGATATAATAGCTTGTGCATCCGCCCCCATAGCTCAGTGGATTAGAGCGGGACGGTTCTAACGTCAAGGTCGGGGGTTCGAATCCCTCTGGGGGTGCAAGATTTAAATTTCGGATTCATTCGGGATTTAAATCTTTCTCCTCGTTTGGAATTCTAAACTAATCTCTGATTTGGTTCGTTAATCCGAAGGATTAGGACATATCCCTCTGGGGGTGCTCACTCTGGGGGTACAAATTTGACAAGAGTTATATCTATTTGTTAATGTATTTTTGATGCAAAAAAGTATTATTGCCCTTATTCTTTTCGCACTCTTCTTAATACCTTTGTACCCTGTATATGCTCAAAGCATTGCAACTCCGGCTGCAGGCAAACCTACTACAGCAATCCAGAGAGCACAACTTCTAAAAAATAACCTTCAGGCTAGCCCGGGCACAGTTGGGGATAAGATTGCCTCAAAGGGAGCTCAGCTTAAAGAAAAACTCCTTAGATTCAGGGACCAAAGAAAAGCCAAGCTTGCAGAAAAAATAAATGACAATTTAAATAAGATAAATGAAAGAAGAACTAACCAGATGATGGACCATGTTTCTAAGCTTTCAAATATTTTATCAAGGCTTGATGAAAGAGTAAGCAATGCAGAAGCAAATGGTAAAGATATGAGCAGCGCAAATGCTGCAATAGCTGATGCAAATGCAAAAATTGCATCTGCTGAGGCTTCTGTAAGTGCACAAAAACTAAAGGATTATACAATAGAGGCAACATCTGAGGCTACAATAAAAGCTGATGCAGCTGCTATGAGAAATAAACTTCACGATGATTTACAATCAGTGCATAATTTAATTGTTACTGCAAGACAGGCTGTAGCAAATGCTATTTCAACTGCAGTATCCAGTGCAAAGGGAGGAGGCACACCATAATATGGATTCTAATATAACACCACCAGCCGGAGGAGGGTTACCACCAGTGCCTCCAAATCCAATCCCATCTCAAAACACTTCTATGCCTGCACAACCTGCTGCAGCCCCTGTTGTTGCACAAGCAGGTGGAGGCGGAGATTCTTCTTCTAAAAAATGGATATTTATAATACTGGGTGTAATTGGACTTTTAGCAGTTGTTGGAGGAGCATACTTCTTCCTGATGGGAAGCCAGACAGCTCAGCCCGCGCAGCAAAATGTACAGGTGGATACAACTGAATTTGAAAGCCTAAATGCAGAGACATCCCAGATTAACTTAGGAGATATTCAGTCTGATTTTGTTGAAGTAGATACTGACCTGCAAAGTTTATGACGCTTAAGATTTGGCTATTTGGATTTATATTTTTATTTATTCTTACTCCGGTTGTAAGTGCGGTTGATTTAACCAGACCTACACCTCCACCAAGACCTCAACCACTAACTGAAAGACCTGAAGCACCTAGAGCACCTGAGCCACCTCAAGTAAGCGGTGACTTTGAGGTCCCTGAGGTCCCAGGACTGCGTGTTAGGGTTTTTGCCCATCCTCCAAAGCCAACCCCTCCACCAAAGCCTGGTACAACCCCTAAACCCACTCCAACCCCATCACCTGTTCCAGTTGAAAACACTTCTTTGGTTTGCGGTTTATTAGACCCAGATACTCAAAATGTTGTAACTCCAGCAGGGTGGCACATAATACCTGGTTCAATAACTTACAGATTAAATGCAGCCAGCGTACCAGCAAGTGTTGGGGGGAGCAATTTGGATGCAATTGTCCAGAATGGGTTTAGCCAGTATAACCAGGCAACGGGTGGAAAAGTAAATTTTGTTAAGGGGGTAAATACAAGTGTTAACAGATCAAGGTTTGATGGGCAAAATGTAGTAACCTGGGGAAGATTAGGAGCTGGATCTTTAGGAATCACCTATGTTTGGTATTATCCTTCTAGCGGGAATTTAGCTGAGGTTGATACTGTTATGAATACCAGGTATAAGTGGAGTTTATCAAGCCAGGATTCCTGTGCTGACAACAAAACTTATGATGCAAAAAATATTATGACACATGAGCTGGGCCACTGGATGGGGCTTGATGATATGTATAATGCTGGAACCCATGGGGATGCAACTATGTATGGATATGGGAGTTTGGGTGAAGTTAAAAAGAATACACTCACCACTGGAGATAAGACTGGATTATCTTCGATTTATACACCTTTATAGTTTTACAAAACTAAAGTAGGTTCCAGAGGTTGGTGAAATTTCTTATTCCAGCTATTTTCTAAATCTGGTATAACATTTACCATAACACTCTCTCCTGTAATTTGATTAGTCCAATTTACAATGTCAGGGTTAAGTCTGTGATTTATGGGAAAACTTTTGAACCTTGATCCAATATTGCCAAAAAATCTGTCTGGGTCTGTATTTATATAATGCAACAGTTGAGATTTGTATTCCCCGTTAAAATAAGGAATTAAAATTTTGTTATTATATGCTTTAACTTGATCTGGATATGCAGGTGAATTGTAGTTAAAACCATATCCTTTCATCCACTCAGAATTAGCTTGTTCAACAACAGCTTCTTCATATTTTGCTCCAATTATTCCCATGCAGCTTGCATTTTCATCCATATATTGAGAACTAGAAAAAACTAATGTAACACCGCTCCTCATGTGTGCCTTTACTATCTTGCCGTTTTCAATAGGAATATCTGCAGGGGGGGTAAGTTTTACTTTCTTAACTTCCTGGTGTAAGGCTTCATGCATACAGATTGCAAGTGTTAATGTGGCAACTCGGTCCTGCCAGCCACCCATTTCCCTGATGCTTGTTAAATTTATAAAAGCTTTATTGGAATTTGGTAAAACAATGCCTTGCCCAATATTGTAATTTTTTTCAGTTCTGCAGCCATCTTCTTCATTCAAAGACCTTACAAACCTTTCCTCTTCCGATAAATACTGTCTCTGGGCTATTTTTAACCCATCTGTACCAATTTCTATGCCAACTTTTTCGCATGCAAAACCAGAAATTTCACTGGCAACCTGGTTAAGTCTATTAGGGTTTCTGGCAATTTCAGAATCTAATTTTCCGAACCTATCTACCGGGCTGCTTGATAGAGCTGGGGTTTGGAATTTGGGAGAAGATAATTTACTCTCCTGTGAGTGAATAACTTGTGGACCAATCGCTGTAACCAGCGCAAGTTCAGCAACTGCTGCAGAGACCAGTTTTATAAAGTTTCTTCTTGGTATTTCATTCATGAGACCAATTATACATATATAAAAAAACCAACCACAAGGGCTGGATTTATTTTAGTGAGCGCTCAATGCACTTCTATTTGAACCGAAGGGAAAAGAGCTTTGCTCATTTGAACCACTACTTGCTCATTTTAATGATTTGATGGGTGTGTATGAAAGTTGCGTGGAATAATTTGTGTATTTTCATTGAAATTCATATAATTTATCCTATAATTTCAAGTGAAATTAAGTAATAAACCATGGAAGTACCTTCTGACGGAAATCGTTTTATTGATCAGATTAATAAAAGGTCATCGATGCCTGAAGTTGAATTGATTGTTCCATTAAGTGGTGCAGCAATTATGATGCTTCATCCGATTGGCAGAACTATCGCCGAAGAGTTAACCACTTCCAATCCTATAAGGGATTACTTGCTTTACAACACAGGAGATTTTACAGATGCATTTATAATAACTTCGTTCGCAGACATAATTCTAAGAATTGCCAAGCCTGAAATACCCGACAGAATTAGCCGATCAATTGGATTAGCATTTGGAAGCTCAGCAGTGATTTTTGCAGAAACTGTTCAAACTAACATACGACAATTGGGAACTGCGCAGATTGACGATATACCTTTTGGATTATTGGGTTCAGTTTCAGCGGTATGTTTTAGTGCCTGGTATGAAAGAAAGTTTAGGACTCCAAAAAATTTAGAGTCCAAAGTTTGAAGGAATGGGTTTGAACCAACTTGAAGCTAAGTTAATTTAAAAACAGAGGTGGGAGACGGGACACCCTATCAAAAATGAAAATTTTGAGGCTAACTTTGAACCAAAATGCATTAAGAGCGGGTAACGGGATTCGAGGCGTACTCCAAACTTTGTTTAATGATAACTCTGAACAGGCTAAATTATTGGCTTTTCAATTAGAGTTACTCAAAAACCAGAGCCTATTCTCTAAAACTTCCTCTAGTGTGCTTTGACGATCGAAATTAGTAAAATCTATTTATGTTTGGCATTTTTAACAAGAAAAACGAGACAAAAGGAGAAATTGGCTACTTTGGACTTCAGGACTGGTGGCTTTCAGCTTTTACCCAAGATGAACGAAATCATATTGAGGAGGTATTTCATCCAATGGGTTCAGAACCCAGCTCAAAACCTCTAACTCAGGGCGATATCTCTTATACCTCGCAAACTGCTGCAGGACTTCTCCAAGCACTGGCTGGGTGGTTTAATAATCCAAGAGATCGAGAAATCGCCAAAAAGATTATTCAAAAGGCTGAGGAATTAGCTCCTGTTGGCGGGAATATACTTGACCAGCACTTTACTCTTTCAGAGAAAATGGTTATTTATTATCGTGAGCGAGAGACAAGCCCCGAAGCTATGGAGACTGCAATAACGACATGTAGAGAGCAAATTGCTCTTGCTCCACAAGCAATCAAAGCTTTTCTCAAAGAATACCCTCAACAACCACTCCCTGCCCATGCAGGGTACAGACAGCTCAGGATTATCCTAGAAAAACAAGGTAAATATGACGAGGCTATTGAACTCTGCTTGCAAGCAAAACAGCAAGGATGGACTGATGATTGGGATAAACAGCTGGAGACTCTGAACAAAAAGAAAGAAAAAGTACACTAAATCGTACGACCTCACATTAAGACTTAGTTATCCATCTAATAAGACAAGTTTTAATACAACCAGCTCAGCTATTTGCTATAATCTAATTGCTGAATTAAGCAAAAAATGGATATGTATATTTATATTGCCCTTGGGGTTGCAATAGGATTTGTAGTTGCGTTAATTGTATTTCTATTGACTAAAAAGCAGTTTTCAGGGGATTCTTCTCAGCTCGAAGCTAAACTCGCCGAAATTTTTCCTAAAGTTCTGCAGAATGCAAACGAACAATTAGTTTTGCTCGCTAATGAAAAGCTACAAGCAGAAAAACAAGATATTAAAACCGATCTTCAGAATAAAAAGACCAGTATTGAAGACTTAATAAAAAGAATCCATCAAGAATTAGAACAAAGTAACAAGAGAACAGAAAAAGCAGAATTAGAAAGAGTGGGTTCTTTTCGTGAACTTAAACAGGAGATGGAGAATAATAGACGAATTACGGAACAACTTTCAGCAACAACAGAGGGTTTAAAGAAAGTCTTATCAAATAATCAGTTAAGAGGGCAGTTCGGGGAACAAGTAGCGGAGGAATTATTAAGAATGGTTGGGTTTGTGAATGGAGTAGATTATCAGCACAATAAAATTTTAGTGGGAGCAGAAACCAGACCAGATTTTACCATTTTCTTGCCTGATGGAGTAAAGATAAATATTGATGTCAAGTTCCCTTATGCTAATTTGCAGAAGATGACTGAAACTCAAGATGAGGGAATGAAAAGAGAATATGTAAAATTATTTGAAAAAGATATTAAGGATAAGATAAAACAGGTTACCTCTCGTGAATATATTAACCCAGAAGATAACACCGTGGATTTTGTAATAATGTTTATACCCAACGAAATGATCTTCTCTTATATATATGAAAAAATGGGAAGTGTTTGGGAAGACGGAATGAAGCAAAAAGTAATTTTTGCAGGTCCTTTTAACTTCACTGCTATCTTAAGACTCATAAGACAATCTTACAGCAATTTTAAATATCAGAATAATGTTCGGAATATTATTACCTATATAAAAATATTTGAAGAGGAGTTCAGAAAATATAATCAAGAATTTGTGAAAATCGGAGATAGATTAGAATCTCTTAATGACCAATATGCTAAGGTGGATTCTACTCGGACGAAACAGTTAATAAGATCTGTTGATAAGATAGTTTCTGAAGATAATAAAGCAGATGATGTTTCATCCGCAATTCCAGCAATGATGGACCCACTTATATCTCCTGCCGCTAATAAAATAGTAGCTGAAGAAGAAATAATATAGTTTCTACTTACTAATTTTCTTTTCTAATTCACTTAAAAAACTTTTATAAATTTCTATGGGTAATCTAAAACCACGCTTAGTAAATCCTGTATAACCAGCAGATTCTACATAGTGTCTAATATCAATTACTTGATTATTTGATGGTTGGATCATTATCTTAGAACTACCCTTACCTTTCCATTGAACAAATGTGATTTGATTTTTATCAATCGCTAAACGGGATTGGAGGATGAAATTATTTGCATCATTTGTTCCGATTCCAATACCGTTGTCAGTAAATCCAATAAAAGACCCCTCTTTAATATATTCTCTAATCCAGAGAGATTCTCCTTTTTCAATAAATGTAACGACTAAGTCCCTGCGGTTGTCCACAGGAAATCTCAAAACTTCTTCAAGGCTATTTTTGTCATTATTGTTGTTTTCCGTTAAAAAATCTTCTTGCTCGTCTTGATTGAGTACGGCAGAATCTAGTATTACCTTGTTTTGTAAAGAGATTTGCTTAAACCGACCTAGAAGTTTCTGAGGCTTTTCAAAGTAATCTTTTATGTCATCAATTACCCCTGTTCGACTAGCGTCTTCATTTATCCATTCTGAGTATAATAGTCGGTAGAAAACCCATCCTGCTTTCTCAAGTATAGATTGTCTTTCGATATCACTACTTACATATATATCACTTCCCTCATCTTCAAAATGTGTAGGTCCATCACATTCAATAGCCAAGCTTAATCCTTTACTTGGATTAGTAATTACAAAATCAAGTTTAAAACCACAACTCTCCACCTGATTTTGAATAATGTAATCTTTCCCAAGATTAGTACGAATAAAATAATAAAATTCCTCTTCAAAATATGAGTCGAAAGGTTTTATCTGCTGATCGTAGAAATTTACTTCCCCATTTTTTTCAACATATTCAAGATACCTCTTTATCCAGATACCATCAGGCCATTCTTTAGGTGGCAAGGAAGTCACACAATGCACTTGCAGTTTTGATCTGGAGAATGCAACATTAATTCTTCCCTCATTCAAACCTTTATTTATTTCTCCCTGCTCTCCAGTTAAAGGAATATATCTTTTCTTACCATCAATATCTGATATAACAAAAGAGTAAATAATAATATCTCTTTCATCTCCTTGTATGCCCTCAATAGTGGATACTTTTATATTTTCGTCAGCTATTGTCTCTTCCAGTAAATAGGCTTGTTCATTAAAAAATGTCAGGACAGCTATTGACTTATTTTTTGTTTTTTCATCTGATTGTAAATCTTTAATTAATTTTGCTATATATTTTGCTTCAGAGATATTAGTTTTTTCAGATAAATCCTCTGATCTGTCCGTTTTAATAATGTGATTGACCATTATCCTATTAGTATTTTTGTATGTCACATAATTGGAGTTAATAACCTCCATCCCTTTTCTTTTAGGTTGATAAATATATTCATTGGAAAATCCTATAATTTCTTTTGGAGATCTATAATGATAGCGAAGTATTTTTTCCTGAAATCCTGAATTCATACCAATATCCAAAACTGATTTCACTGAATCAGACTTGCTTTTAATCTGTAGGTACTCAGGTATATTAAACTTCCGAGCTAAATCCTCCATAGATCTATTAGTTTTAAATTTAATAGAGTCGTCTCTCATTTGCTCACTATCCCCGAAGAACAAAACATGTTTTGATCTATACATAGCTGGCATGGCATAAGCTAAGTTGCACTGAGATGCCTCATCTAAAATAATATAATCAAACATATTTTTATTTAAAGGAATAAGCCGACTTGCATCTTCTAAATCCATAATCCAAACAGGTATTATTTCTTTAAGTGTTTGGAAATTAGAAGAATCACTTTTTAAGTTATCAAATGTTCTATACGCTTTCTTACTTTTTTGTAATGCCTTAGCAATTCTAGCGAGAATGCCCCTTGTTAAAGCAGTTAAAGTTGCGTCAATAACTTGTTTTTTTACACGATTTCTTAAAAAGATTTTTACCTTATCTTTTCTATCAGTCTTTGCCTTAACAAGACTTTTATTAACAGCATTAGGATTGGTTAATTCCAGAGTTATAAATTGAGTCTCAATTTTTATTCTTGATTTAACTGCATTTGCAGAAATTTCAAAACCCTCTTTGGATATAAGTTCCTCCAGTCTTTTAAGACTGAGTTGATCAAGACCTAGTTCAAATATTTTAAGATCGAGTTCTTTTTTAATATCATCAATTCTTAAAATACATTCGTTATAATGAAAATAATTTCTTACAGCAGCTAGTTCTTCTTTCATTTCAATTTTAGAATGTCCTGAATTAAGAGTTTGCTCAAAAACCTCAAATATTTCTAAAGGCAATTTATCTGTAACATTTTTATGCCTTATTTTTAGTAGGGTATTATTAAAAAAGCGACCAATCTTATTTTTTCGATCATAACCATTTTTATCAATTATATTTATAAGATTTTCCATTATTTCTGAATAGTTAGTGGCTGAAGTTAGGAGTCTATTGAATTTAGCATTCAGTTTAGTTAAGCGACCATCTGTTGCGTATTCGCCACACAATGTATTTAATTTTTCAAGTTCGATTTGTAGGTCCTTTATTGTTTTGTACTCAGTTTCATTAAATCTTTCGTCAAACCTCTCAGGATCAAGCAATTTT
>Ga0075718_135_pt1 | contig 16553 bp, 15 predicted proteins | sample RifGroB1_FD_67779 | JGI IMG/M metagenome (GOLD analysis project Ga0075718, IMG submission 67779) | Microgenomates (Woesebacteria) bacterium GW2011_GWB1_38_5b | reverse complement strand
CCCTGAAGTATATGAAACTGGCAGCCAATTTGACGAGCAACTTAAGATAGTAGCCAAATACATTAAAGAGGGAAAAGTCGTTGCCGTTAAAGCAAGCGATTTTGCAGACTGGTACATAGGTAAGTATCCAGGTGTTTCTCCGGCTCATATTTATAAAGCTGCTGACTTTCTTGGCAGTGGAAAGAAGGTCGTGTGGTATCAGTCCACCGAGTATAGGGTGGGAGCTTTGGAAGAAGAAGGCAATTTTAAAATATTCGATTATAGAAAATACCAGTCTGATTATCGCGAGCCTTACTATTTTGTCCCAAATCGAAGTAGTTCTCTCAATATTAACTTACCGTCGCTAGTTGATAGCATAAGCGCTCCGGATGAGAAGGTATTTTATGAAGGTAAAGATTTATCATATGATTATAAGTTTCAGGCTTTAAGTGCATCGGCAAGTCGACAGCTTAAATCTAAAAAATTTGTCGCTGTTTATATTATTATCCCGGTATTGTTGACACTTTTTGTGTATATTAGGGTATCAAGACGGAAAGCTGCGGCTGTATTGGCATTTTGGCTTCTTGGGAGTAGCTATTGGTATAACCAAAACTTAATTGAATACCAAGTGGCCCACGATGAAGTGTCCGCTCTAACTAAATTGAGAGACATGGAGTCAGGAGAGGTTCTGGTAGCAAACAGCGAATGTTTGCAGTGCGCCAACTATTCCGATCTCCCATTTGCCGCATTTTATAACAAACGTGGCTATGTACAAACCCTATCCGATAAGAAGATAAAATATGCAGGCAAAGAGTTGAAGGACGTTGCTCTAGAGGACGCCAAGAACTTTTTGGCTGAAACTGGTGTAGACTATATTTATCTGGTTAGAATTGGAGATTATGAAGAACTTCTCCCTCATTCTCCCGGAGATTGGGGAGTTGAGTTGGTTTACGACAACGCTAACGCCCAAATTTGGAAAAAAATAAAATAAAATGCACGAACTTGCTACTCATGAGCTTCTTCACGGCGTAATAGCTATCCCCTTTGTGCTTATTGTGTGGCGAAATACAAAGTCGTTAATTAAAATACTTTTGCTTTTTGTAGTAGCTTATTCAATAGATCTGGATCACTTGCTTGACTACTTTTTGTACGCTGGGTCAAATTTTGATTTGGGGTTTTTTCTAAGTAGTGAGTATTTTGCAGCAAGCCATCATGCTTATGTAATCTTTCATGGTTGGGAGTGGCTTCTAATATTGGGGCTTCTTTCATATCGCGAAAGGTGGAGAGGATTTTTCACAGTTTTGTTTTTTGGTTTAGCTTCTCATTTGGTTCTCGATGCAATAAATGTTGGTAATTTTGCTTTTTATTCATTTCTATATAGGCTTATCCGGGGTTTCATATTCTATTCATGAAAAGAGTTGTTTTTATAACTGGAGGCTCATCTGGCCTTGGACTTGAAATATCCAGGCATCTGGCCAGAACTAACTTTAGAGTCTATGCCGGATTTAGAAATAAAAAGCCATTGGCCGTCGTCGGCATAAGTTTTATAAAAATTGACGTTACCAGAGATTCGGATTGTCATGGTGCTGTGAAAAAGATTGTTGATGCAGAGGGCAGGATAGATGTTTTGATAAACAATGCCGGGCAGGGAGTTTCCGGTCCATTTGAGAAGTTCACTGCCAGGGACTTCTTAAACTTGGTAGATGTAAACGCGGTGGGTGCATTCAGGTTGGCTAAGGAGGTATTGCCACAGATGAAATCTCAAAACTCGGGTCTAATAATTAATATCACCTCGCTAAATGGTCTTGTTTCATTTCCTGGCTTTGCAATTTACTCGGCATCAAAATTTGCCGCCGAAGCTTTTGGCAAAGCTCTGTATTATGAACTCCAGAAATTTGGCATTAAAGTGATAAACCTTGCCCCCGGGGCCATTTACGATCCAGAGGCAAGCTATGTTGGCCATAAGCCGGCAAGAGAAAAATTTGCCTTTTTAAAGTTCTTGCTGCCAATGATAACCAGGGAGCAAGTAGCAGAAGCAGTTTTGAAACTAATCAATAAAGAATCTCCACCGTCACAAGTGTCTCTGGGGCGGGATGCCAAACTCATTGGTTTTATTAATAGAATAATACCAAACGCTTTATGGAATAAGATTATGCTTTTTATTTGGAACAAATGAAAAAAGCTCTTCCCGGTATTTCGGTTGTGACAGCATCGTATTCCGGTTCTTTAAAAACACTTAATAAATGCCTTGAAATTGTCAGAAGCCAAAGTTATCCGCAGACGAAAATAGAAATAATAATAGGTCACGGTGGCAGTAAGCGCGAAATTACTCCGATTACCCAAAAATATAAAGCTAAATACGTGCTTATTCCAAAAGCTAAACAGAACGCCGAGTATAATCGCGGGGTTGCCTTTAGCAAGGCCAAAAACGAACTGGCACTTATTTTAGATCATGACAATTTTATGCCGACTAAAAATTTTCTAAGGGAATATGTAGAACCGTTTTTGAAACACAAGGAATTAGTTGCAGTCGAAAGCGCCTATTATCACTACGGCAAAGCACTTCCACTTTTAGACCGATATTTCGCCCTCTTTGGATGTCTGGATCCGCTCCCATATTACTTTGGTAAAACAGACCGCATGATGTGGACTTCTAGAAAATGGAATCTACTGGGAAAGTCTAGGGAATATAAAAATTATTATTTAGTAAAGTTTGATAAAAACCCGCGAAAAATTCCGACAATCGGTACGAATGGTTGTATGATGCGTCGTGCCCTTGTGGTCAAAAATGCCGATGTTCGCCCCGCTCACCATTACCCAATAGACGTCATGGTAGATGTAATAACAAAGGGTCACAACACCTTTGCGTTTACTAAAAATTCTTTGACCCACCTTACGAGTTCGCGGGGACTTATTTCTTTTTTATATAGACGCCTTAAGTTCATGAAGCAATATCACTTTGAAGAAAACAAAAACCGTCGTTACAGTGTTTACATGAAGGGAGATTATTTAAAACTTTTAAAATTTATTATTTATTCGCTAACTTTTGTCAAGCCAACTTATGATGCTACGCGCGGATTTTTGAAGGTTCCCGACCTTGCTTGGTTTGTTCATCCTTTTATGTGTTTGGGGATAACTATAGTTTATGTGTTTGGAATCTTAGACGGTCAGCTTTTAAAGCGAGGTGATTAGAATTTAAATCTCTATATCTTTTAGATGTCTAATTGCATTTCTCATTGCAACGCCATGGTTAAAGGCAGTATCTTCGGGAATTTGTTCTTCGGAGTCAATCCACAAATATTCAATTGCCTCATCTCCGGAGGGCTGGGGTTGTTCGTCAATTTGGACAAGATAAGTTAAAGTAATTGCCTGTTTTGTAGGGTCAAAGCCGTAACCTTCAGCCTGGCTGGAGTTTGCATGAGCATACATTTGAAGAAAGAAAGGTGAATGGTCAGTTGCCTTTCCGAAGTGGGCAAAGCCATGTACGTTTAAGTCTTTGATAAGGTGCCTCCGAATTGCATCATTTGGATACTCGTCTTTAAAAATCCTTCCGCCTACGATGGCAAGTTTGCCGGCCTGTGACCCGGTTCCCCTTTTAATTATTCCTATCTCATATCCCCGTTCGGTATGTCGAACCGGGATAACATCAACACAAGAAATAGGCATATTGGGTATGATAATTTCATCTAATACTATCGAGTTGATTCTCCCCTCAGAGTCTACCAGGTTGTTTCTTTGTGCTAATTCCCTGACTAAAATATCGGTCGAGTATTTTGCTAGTTCTGTCTCGGTGCGCATTAGCAAAGCATTGTATCATACGACCAAAGACACGTTCAGGAGCTGTTGATTTCTCTTGAAGCTTCTAGTACTATGTTGGCACCATGAAGATAGCGGGGGTAACAAAGATAGGACAACCAATCTTCTCAGGATTGGTTTATGCACTTGAATATTTATCTCAGAATGCACAAAGTGTTGGTGTTAAATCAGGTTATAGGTGTTGATATTGATAAAAAAAAAATTAAGGCGATTTCCCAAGGAATACTGCCTTTTCTAGAGGAAGGGGTACTGGCACTTCTTGAAAGAAATCTTAATAAAGATTTTACGCTAGGTACTAACGATCAGCTGAGTAGTTGCGATGCGGTCTTTATTACAGTTGGAACACTATTAAGTGACAAGCTATTGCCCGATCATTCAGCAGTAGTCGAAGTAGTCGAGGATATCGCCCCGCGGCTAAAGGACGGATCGTTGATCGTTCTTAGAAGTACTGTTGAGCCGAAGACAACGAGAAAGATTTTCAAGCTGATCAAGAAGAAGACCACTAAAGATATACATCTAGTTTACGCCCCGGAGAGAATAGCTGAAGGGTTCGCAGTCAAGGAACTATATGAACTACCACAGATCATAGGAAGTTTTGATGATATCTCGTTTGACAAAGCATCGGAAATTTTTTCCTTATTTGTTTCTCAAGTTATCAAAACAGATCCTTTGACTGCGGAGTTGGCAAAACTAACCTTAAATACATATCGATATGCTCGATTTGCCCTTGCCAATGAGCTTATGATGATCGCCAATCATCACGGCAAAGATATTTATGACGTATTGAAAATTGCGAACAAGGATTATATAAGAGGAGGCATACCCTCTCCAGGTTTCGCTGCTGGACCTTGTTTAGTGAAAGACAGTTTCTTTATTCGGCACAACACGCCTTATAACGACGTTATTTATGGGTCGTATTTAATAAACGATAGATTGCCGGAATATATAGTGTCAGAATTAAATAAAAGAACTAAGTTAAAAAATCAGAAGATAGCGTTATTGGGATTGACTTTCAAAAAGAATGTAGACGACACTAGGGGATCGTTGTCGATGAAGTTATACGATCTTCTGGAGAAAAAAAGCAAGAGCGTATCGGTACACGACCCATACGTTGCAAAGGGAGAATTGAAGAAAGTATTGAAAAATGCTGATGTAATTATAATTTCGGTAAATCATGATGAATATACCAACCTTACTTCTGAAGGCATTAAACATATGGTGGGTAATAAAGTGTTAATATGCGATATGTGGAACGTTTTAGGGAAGGGACAGATCTTTTTCGACTTGTAAACAAACAATGCGTACTATATAATATTCACACAAACATGGCCGCAGAGACTCCGAAAATTCTTAGAGAAGAAGAAGTATTAGACAATGATTTTTTTGCTGTGGTTAAAAGAACTGTCACGGACCCAGACGGAAAAGCTCGGGAACAGCTGGTATGGGATAGAAGAGGGAAAGGGTTTAGTGCAGTAGTAGTTAGAACTGGATCAGGAGAATTTCTCCTCGTTCAAGAGCCAAAGTATGGACATACGACACCAGAGGGTACTCTTCAAAACTTTCTCACTATTCCTACAGGCGGAATCAAAAAAGGTGAAGCTGCGGAAGTAGCTGCTAGAAGAGAATTGCTGGAAGAAGCTGGTTATATAGCAGAAGAGTTGGTGCTCTTAAGAGGAGCCGTGGTGGAGTTTCCAGACAAAATAGATGGCGGTGATCACAATATTTTTTTGGCTGATAATGCTACCAAAGTCCAAGAGCCTGAAGGAAAAGTGATATTAGTTACACGCAAACAACTCGAGGAGTTAGTAGATGGAAAAACAATAGACGAACAAATTACTAGTCTGAAATTAGATATCGCAATGAGTATGCTTGGTATTGTGTTGGCCCTTAGGTACTTGGATAAAAATGAACAAGAGTAACCTTAAAATACTAGTGACAGGTGGAAGTGGGTATGTGGGCAGTAGAGTTACGGAGCGGTTGTTTGATTTAGGTTATAAAGTATCAATTGTTGACAAAGTTGAGCCAAAAGAAAGAGGCATAATATTTTCGAAGAAGATTAAAGCTACGATAGGAGATCTGAGAGATTCAAAAGTCGCAGATAAATCTCTTAAAGATATAGACCTTGTAGTCCACCTTGCGGCGAATATTGGATCTCTTACCTACATGCGCGATCATCAGGCTGAAATTTTGCAGGAAAATAGTGCAATAGACGCGACACTTTATCCTGCAATGGTTAAGGCTAAAATAAAATGTGTGGTTTACTCTTCCAGCTCTATGGTTTTTCAAAAATCGAGCGTTTACCCGTATAGGGAAAGCGACATTGATAAGGTTAATTTCCCCACCAATGTTTACGGTATGTCTAAGCTCGTGGGTGAATATTTTTGCAAATCGTATAAAGAACAATATGGACTTAATTATGTAATCATGCGCTATCACAATATTTATGGTGAAGGGGAAGATTCAAAAGGCTCAACCCCGGGAGACATCCACGTTATTCCTGCATTAGTCGAAAAAGTGTTAAAGGGACAGTATCCACTAGAACTACTTGGTAACCCGGACGCTACCAGGCCGTTTACTTACATTGACGATGCGGTATATGCCACAGTTAGGTTAGTTGAAGGCGTAATGCGAGGAGATCGAAAAGTAATTAACGAAGATTTCAATATCGGGCCGGCAGACGCAACCAAGATCATTGATCTTGCTAAATTAATATGGAAAGTCTCGGGAGACAAACGGTCATTTAAATTTAAGTCTGTCGAGACTACTGCGATAACGGCAGATAGGCGAGAAATGAACCCCGAAAAATTAACCGCCTCAACACACTGGAAACCAAAAGTTAGTTTGGAGGAAGGTATTCTAGTGGTATTTAAATGGTTAAACGAAAGATCCCCAGGAATTTAAATTTTCTAATTCTCAATTGGAAAGATATGAAGCATCCACAAGTGGGGGGTGCTGAAATAATTGTCTTTGAATTAGTTAAGCGTCTGGTTAAAGATGGCCACAAGGCGACATGGTTCTCGAGAAGCTTCGTTGGTGGAAGTGAAACTGACGCAATTGATGGCATTCATATTGTTAGAAAAGGGAATTTGGTTACAATGTATCTTTTCGCGATTCTTTATTATTGGTTTCTGAAAAAGAAGCCAGATATTGTAATTGACATGTCAAACACTATTTATTGGCAGTCGCCGCTTTGGGCCTTTAAGTCAAAAAAGATAGCTTATCTTAACCAGTTTGGCCAGGAAGTGTTTGACTATGAATATAATCCCGTTATTGCTTATCTCGGAAAACTGATCGAGAGAGTTCAATACATCACTTACCGCCACACCGATTTTTTGTGTTACTCCGAAAGTACCAAGAACGAACTACATGAACTTGGTAAGATAAATATAAAAAACGTAGGGGTATTTCCATTAGGAATAAGGCATGAAGGTTTTAAGCCGGGCAAAAAGTCAAAAGACCCTTTGTTCATTGGAATAAACCGTATGGTTAAGATGAAGAGAACAGGACTGTCTGTCGAGGCGATGAAATATGTTGTTAAAAAATATCCAAAGGCTAAGCTGGCCCTGGTTGGTTTTGGCTATGATAAAGAAAGTATACAAGAACAGATAAAAAGACATAACTTAGACAAGAATGTATATTTTCAAACAATTCCATTTTCGAAAAAGGGGGTTGAAGATGAAAAGATCAAGCTAATGCAGGAGGCTTGGGCGCTGGTCTTCCCTTCAGTGAAAGAAGGTTGGGGAATGACTGTCACGGAGTGCGCCGCGTGTGGAACTCCCGCGGTTGTTACTGATGTGACTGGACTTCGCGATTCGGTTGTAAAAGATAAAACAGGAATAGTAGTATCTTCAAACCCGTCTTCGAGAGAGCTTGCAAATGCTTTAATAAAAATTATTGAAGACAGGCCGCTTCGAAAAAAGCTATCGCGAAATGCAATTAAATGGTCCAAAAACTTTACTTGGCAAAAAAGTTACAAAGAGTTTAAAAAACTAATATTGAATTAATATGGCATTCTATAAAATAGTTACGAGAAAAAGATATGTTGACAAAAGAGGCCAGCTGGTTGAGTACCTTACCAGAAAAGAAACTGGCGAGAAAATATTTGGCCATATTTATTTTGTTACCTTTGCTAAAAAAGGTATAGTTCGCGGCAATCATTATCATAAAAAAAAGAAAGAATTTTTTGGCCTGGTACAGGGTAAAGTGAAAATTCTACTTGAAGACATAAAAACTGGAAAGAAGAGAAAATATATTTTGAACGCAAAATCTGAAAAATTTGAGCTTCTAATAATTGAGCCCTATGTTGCCCACGCAGTTGAAAGCCTTGAAAAGGGTACTATCTTGGTTGATTATTTCACCAAACCTTTTGATTTAAAGAACCCCGACGACTATAATCATAAGTTAATATGATTCCTTTCGTTGATTTAAGACCTCAGAATGACAAAATAAGAAGGGGTTTGGAAAAAGCCTTCAGAGATAGTTTGGACGAGTCCTATTATATTTTAGGCCCTAGTGTGAAAAAGTTTGAAAATAGCTTCGCAAATTACTTAGGTGTTAAATACTGTCTCGGTGTAGCTAGTGGCACGGACGCACTTGTTTTGGCTCTTAAAGCTTTAAACATTGGTCCTGGCGACGAGGTGATAGTTCCCGCAAATACCTTTATTGCAACTGCACTTGCGGTTAGTTTTGTTGGCGCCAAACCTGTTTTAGTAGACGCGGACTATGATAGTTTTAATATCGATGTTTCAATAATTGAAAAAGCAATCTCCCAAAAGACTAAAGCGATTATTCCTGTTGATCTTTATGGCCAACCTGCCGATATGAAATTTATTAGAAAAATTGCCAGGAAACACAAATTGTTTTTAGTTGAGGACGCAGCCCAAGCCCATGGAGCCAGGATAAATGGTAGAAGAATAGGCAACTTTGCAGACATTACGACTTTTAGTTTTTATCCTGCAAAAAACTTGGGAGCCCTGGGAGACGGAGGAGCAGTGGTAACCAACAACAAGACACTATTCAAAAATTTGAGTCTGCTTAGAAACTACGGCCAAAGAAAGAAGTATTATCACGACCTTAAGGGATTAAACACCAGACTCGATAGTATTCAGGCTTCGTTTTTAGACATCAAACTAAAAGAGCTTGATAAGTGGAATTCTGAGAGGCTGAGAATTGTAAGCTATTATCAAGAAGGTCTAGAAAACGTTAGGGAGATTAAATTGCCGTATGTGGTGCGCGCTAAGCGCCGCGACAAATTACAGGACTACTTAACTGGCAAGGGCATTCAGACTCAAATTCACTACCCCATACCTATTCACTTACAGAAAGCGTATAAAGATCTTAACTACAAGAAAGGTGACTTTCCTGTTTCAGAAAAGCTCGCTAGCGAAACATTGTCGTTGCCATTTTACCCCGGCCTTCAAAAGACAAAGGTTGCCGAGGTTGTGTCCGCGATAAAACTATTCTACAATTCCAAGATATGAAACAACCCAGGATTTTGCTTTTAACTCCTGCCTTTAGACCTAACTTGGGAGGTGTTGAAACCCACCTGGAAGACTTGACCGATTATCTAAATGATAATGGATATAGAGTAACCGTTCTGACTTATCAGCCGATTACAACACCGGTGCCGGGAAAAGGCTTTGAGATAAAAAGAAACCTGACAGTTAGACGATTTAACTGGTTTAGTGGAAATTATTTTCCCAAGTTTGTTAATATGCACCCCGTTTTTAATTTTCTGTATCTTACTCCATATTTATTTTTACGAGCGTTTTTTCATCTTCTAAGATATAGAAACAATTACGACCTTATCCATGCAATTGGGCTTTCCTCTTCCTTTTCTGCCAAGTTTTTTAAAATATTTTTCGGGATCCCTTTTGTCTACACCAGTGAAAATCTTTATTTTTTCCCTAAAGATTCTCTTTACGAAAAGGTGGCTAGGTGGGTCTTTATAGACGCTGAGTTTTTATTGCCCCATTCAGTGCAATCTGGCGAGGAGCTGGTCAAGCTCGGGATACCCGCCGAAAGAGTAAGAGTATTTAGCCATTGGGTAAACCAAAAAAAGTTCAAACCTCAAAATAAAAAAAGGTTGAAAAAAGAGCTCGGCTGGGATGATAAATTTACAGTATTATACGTAGCCAGATTAATTCCCGAAAAAGGTATTAGTTTATTTATTAACTCTGCAAAAAAAGTCAAGGCAGATATGCAGTTTAAGGTCATAGGTGATGATGGCCCGGAGCTCCCCGCTGTAAAAAAGGCAGAAAAAGAATTAACAAATTTTGAGTACATTGGCCCGGTGTCTTATGATAAATTGGCCCGTTATTACGCCGCTTCTGACGTCTTTGTGTATCCTGCGCTGTACGAGGAAGATGTCGCCAGAACACTTTTGGAAGCAATGTCTACAGGTACTCCAGTTATAAACACTAACCCCGGTTCCGGAGCTTATAAACTTAGTGCTAAAGTCGGTTTTGTTATTAAGCCGACGGCTAGTGACTTAGCGAGTAAGCTGGATAAATTAGCCCGAGACAAAGAGCTTTGGAGCAAGCTTTCCGCCGGCGCATTAAAGTTTTCAGAAAATTTTGGTGATAAACTTGCCAAAACAATTACAAATTCATATTCGGATGTTTTTGCTAAAAATAAGCTAAGTAAGTTAGGTAGTTTATTAGAAAATACTGGAGACCTATGTTTAAAAAGGAGATCCAGGGAGATTATCACTGGCCTGGCGCCCCGGAATAATCACAAAGTTTTAGATGCCGGCTGTGGTGACGGGTTCTTTCTTCACTTGCTTTCTAAAACAACTGGTTCCGAACTTACAGGCCTTGACGATAACCCTAAAGCCTTGGCGCTTGCTAAAAAATATGTAAAGAGTAAAAAAATGAAACTGATTAACGGCGATGTCCTTAATATGCCTTTTAAAGATAATACATTTGATAGAATCATTTGTAGTGAAGTCCTGGAGCACCTGCCAAACGATATCGTTGGCCTTAAAGAGTTTAAAAGAGTTTTGAAAAAAGGAGGATTGGTAGCAATTACAGTTCCCTGTAAAAATTATCCCTTTTTGTGGGATCCAATTAATTGGTTATTGGAGCACGCTATTGGGTTTCATATCAAGAATGGTTTCTGGGCGGGTCTTTGGAATCAGCATTTTAGACTTTACACTCCGGACACGCTTAAAAAGGCGGTTACCGACGCCGGGCTTACGATAGTAGATATCAAAACAGTAACCCACTACTGTTTACCGTTTAACCATTATCTTCTTAATCTGGGCTACCGTCTTCGAAAATCAGACTTAGTGAGTATGTCCACTGAAAAATCACTAAGCAAATTTTCCGATACACGCCCAAGTGAAAAGGGCTTGTATCAGCGTTTCCTTGATTTTGCTAATTATGTTGATAGGTTTAATGACAGGAATTTTAGCCTTGATAGTTCAGCTGTTGGAGTATTCCTTTTGGCAAGAAAGCCGTAATGTTGCGCTCACTTCTGAATAAAAAATATATAGCATTATCTTTTCTTGCAATAAGCTTTATTCTTACTACTATTTGGTTTAAAGAGGGGAAAATGCTTGCTAAAGCGGAAGAGGAGATCCCGCTTTATAATTTGGCAAAAACTGTACAAATTGCAAAGTACTCTTGGCAGGAGCTGGGAATGGGGATCCCAAATGTTGCTGCAAAACCCACCGAGCCAACATACCAATTGCTATTTGCTTTATCAAGACTGGGAGCTTCATCGCCCGACATTCAAAAATTACTTTTTTTCTTTATTATATTTTTGAGTTTAGTTTCTACCTACTTACTCGCCACTGAACTTTTTAGAAAGTTTAAAAACGTTTCGATGGCAGCTTTTCTGGCTAGTATTTACTATCTTATTAACCCATTTGTGGCCATCAACGTCTGGTATAGATTTCTATATCCCTTTATGTTCTCACTTCCGCTTTTGCCACTTTCACTGTATTTTTTTGTAAAGGGAATAAATGAACGAAAGATTTATTATTCGCTTTTTTTTTCACTTGCGCTGGCAACGTTTGCATACTCCTTTAGCTCTCCAGCCACCGTACTTCTGATTGCTTTGCCACTTTTGATTTATTGGTGCTATGAATTTTTCGGTAATAATAAAAATTATTTACCAGGTTACGTTGTCACAACTTTTATAATTTCCTTTGTATTGAATTATTGGTGGATTAAAGGCCTTATTAGTTTGCCACAAAGTTCAGAGGGTTTTACAACGCTTGAGTTGAGCTTAAACGCACTCAGATCCTTAAGTAAGTTCTATACACTCCCTTATGTTCTAAGACTACTATCACTGGATTTCTTTCAAGAGTTAGCTTGGGGCGAGGTTTATAAAGAAACACTTTATCAACTAATAAGCTGGTCGCCTTTTGTAATTAGCATTGTAACTTTTTGGAAATATAGAAAAAAACAAGGTGTGAGAATTGTATTTTTGTGGGCGTTGGTTGCAGTTTTTATTGCCAATGGAAGCTCCGGATTTTTGGGCAATTTATTTGAATTTTTGTTTCTTAAACTTGCGCCTTTACAGCTTTTGAGAAACCCTTTTGAAAAGATAGGCCTTCTTCTTGCTCTATCTTACTCGCTGCTTTTTGGACTGGGTTTAAGCGGACTATCTAAAAAGTTGAAAATTATATTTTTAGGATTAGTTCTATTTTATTCATATCCCGTGTTAAACGGAAAGATATTTGAGACTCATGGGGTCTCCATTGCCACCGAGGTTCCAGGACACTATCGTGAGCTAGATGACTTTATTGACGACGTCGGGAGTTATAGAATTATCCAGATGCCTCTGATGTATTCTGACGGGTCAATCATGAAATGGGACAATCCTTATCATGGAGGGGAGCCGAGTCATTTTCTATATGACGCCCCAACAATTGCCAGGAACATAGGGAACGACAATTATAAAAATCTTTATTATAATTACTTGAAATATATTCCATACATGGAGGAGTGGAAGTTGGCGGGGTTATTTAGCGCGAAATATATTGTAGTGAATCGAGATATTGACTACGAGAAGTTAAATTTATTCTCACCGGATAAATATGCTGATTATCTAAATAATTACTACGCTCCTTCAGATGAAGAAATGTCAGTGTGTAATAAAATTACAAAAACTGAAGCCTTTTGGGAATGTGATGTTCTCCCCAGTATGGCTGACTTTAGGGCAGCAAACTTTGTAAAAACGATATTTAAACTGCCGGGGAAATACAAAGTGAAAATTACAGTTATTGATGTTAAAAATCAGAGTTATTCGTGGGAGGAAACGATAAATGGAAATATGACAACAATAAGGCTCTATTCTCCAATTGAAAACGAGTCAAATATATATTTTGAAAATGTTCAGAGTGTTAGAGTGATGGTAAATAATGACGTCATCCTCTCCGGTATTTATCTGGATAGCGGCCGGAAAATACAGCAAGAACATATTCACTATATTAAAACTTTCGGGAATTTAGATTTATATAAAATTGACGATGAATTTTTAACATCAAGGATCTATTCACCATCTTCAATAAAGAAAGTTAAATCTCCACAAGAAATGTTTACAGATATTGGAAATTCTCAGGAGTCTAAAAACGGGGAGATGATTTATTTAGTTAATGAAGAACTTGATATTTCCAATATTGCTAAGGCAAAACTTGAGTTTACTAAAATTAGCCCGGAGGAGTACAACATTAATGTCAAAGACGCTAAAAAGCCGTTTATTATTGTTTTTAATGAAACTTTTAATAAAGGTTGGAAATTGTATAGTGGTGGGGATAAAACAGGAAAACACTTTCTAGTCAACGCTTCTGTGAATGGGTTTTTAGTTAATCCTGAAAACAAAAGGCTAACTTTAAAGTTTCAGAACCGTGCTAGAATGCCTGACCAATGAGAGATAATTTACTGCATGAAGCCAGAGAGTTGGTTAATGGATAATTACACAAAGGTCAAGACGAAGCTACCTCCCGGTTTGTTAGGTTAGCTGAAAAAGTGCTGGACTTTAACAGCCCCGATAAGTCAGGTCAAGAGGTGGTTCATTTGGGAAAGTGGCTCAATGATGACAGTAACGGTGGAAAGCACGAGCTTCTTAATAAATACCTGGAGGCTTCTTTAAAACTTTTTCAAGAATCAGAAGAAAGTCAGAATAATCCTGATGACTTCGTAGATATCGCGGGGCATGACATGGAAAATATGGTCCATACGGTAACCGATGTATTGGGAATGATAGATGGTGAAGAAGGTGGGTTATCCGAGTATGAAACTTGGGAACTTCTAGTTAGCGGAGTGAATGAAAATCTGGGACGACTGATTGAAGGCAATAATAAGACCCATCAAGTTACTGGAATACTGCTCGCGAAAAGTATAATTGGTCTTTTGGAAAAAGACGGTGATAGAAAAAAAGCCCCCGAAACAGATATCATTGTTGGAAGAGTGATGCGAAGCATTTATACCCATGGTGAGCCAAATAGTGGTGACGTACTTGGGGATTTGGTAAAGCAAAGCAATAGGTTTCAACAAGTTGAGCCACGGGCCCTGAGAAGGTCACTGCAGTATGGGCTTTGCCACCTTGGGCTGGGACTTATTTCCCACTATTGAAGACACGAGAAAGTCTCGAGTAGTAGAAACTTCAATCATGGACTGGGCAGAATTTATGACTAGAAATCTTTATCCATCAGAAGCTAAGCCCAATTCACAAAACCCCGAAGTGTATCAAAGAATAATGGCCAGAAATGCGGAGGAAGTCAGTAAAAGGCGCGTGAACAATGTGGTTCTTTTAACACTACTTTCGGGCGGAGAAGAGACGGAGCTTTTTGGACAGACTTTCGCCCCGGAGCTTGGTTTTACCGGGGACACCCACTGGTCAAAAAAGAGAATCCCCGACGAAATTTTTCAGGAGGGTTTGGATAAATATCGTGATTTTATTAGCAATCCGTCGGGTTTTCCGGAGCTTCAAGGCTTAAGTAATACCGACAAGGTTTTGCGTTTTCTAGAAGTAACCAGTAGTTTTGTTCCAGAAAATGTGAAAACGCAAATAACCCAGAGGATTGGAAGTATGCCAGAAGCCGATCAGGCCAAGGTTGTTGAGGCGCTTACTTTTTCGCTAGCTCTTCATTGTGAAGAAATGGATAGAGAGCTTGCTCTATTAAATAAGCATTCTCAAAATTCAAATAGCTATATTGCGAATGTTGCAAAATTTGCCAAAGATTATCTGGAGGCCAAACCTCGTCTAGATAAATCTTCCTCTGAGACTGCTTAGGTAAGCTACAACATCAGGTGCTTGTTCGTCAGGAGCCCAGACAGCAGTAACTTTAACCTCACCGGGGTTGTAAGGCCCCGGTTTTATTTCAATCACCGTAGTATTGTTTTCCAAACAAACAACCGTATGCCACATATTTGGTGGAATCTCGATTGCCCTTAGCTCCCCTTTAGGGCCCACAGTATGAGTTTCAGTAATTGCTCCTTTTTCATCAAAAGCCAGGACGCCAAGTTTCCCCTGGACTACTGTTAAGAACTCAAATTGGCCACCAACTTCATGTTTGTGTGGGTGTACATAAGTGTCTGGTTGTAGTGCGAAGAGCATTCGCTGAACTCCTTCCTCGGGTGAATCATGTAGGATTTTAAACGCACGCTTCTTTGCTGACTTCTCTGCCCCTTGGCAAACTTCGGCAATTAAATTTACATCAACTTTTTTTATCTCCGGCATCTGAAAAGTATAACACTTATTAATTGTAAAATCTCCAAATTTCTTTAATAATTTTGTCCTGCTCTTGGGATGTTAGCTGCGGATAAAGTGGTAGGGTTAACAAATTCCTCCATACCTTTTCGGTCACTGGCAATTTGCTGGTTTTAGCCATTTTTTTATACAAGGGATGCATGTGAATCGGCATGTAATGTACTCCGGTTGAGATATTTTTATTTCTTAAGTAAAGATGGAGCTCGTCTCTTTTCTTTGCTTGAATAACATAGTTGTGTTGAGCTGAGACTACATGGTCATATACTGTGGGGAGGACGACTTCCTCAAGGCATGCAAGCTTTTTGGTGTATCTTCTTGCCAACATTCGCCGTTTTTCGTTCGACTTTTCTAGCTTTGCCAGCTGAGCTATGCCAATGGCTGCAGCAATGTCATTCATGTGATATTTATATCCAAGCTCATGAATCTCATAGTACCAACCATAGCCCTTAACTCTGAATTTCTCAGAGGTCTTAATCTTTTCAATCCTTTTCCAGGTATCTTTGGAAATGCCGAGCCACCTTAACTGCCTGAGTCTTTCTGCTTGAGTCTTATTGTTGGTTGTAATCATTCCGCCATCTCCCGTTGCAAGGTTTTTTACTGCGTGGAAACTGAAACATGTTAACGGGGTGATGTTGCCAATTTTTATACCTTTATAGAAGGAGCCACAGGCGTGTGCAGCATCCTCGATGATAGCAATCTTTTTATTGGCGATTTTTATGATATCAGTAAGTTCTGCTGGATGGCCGCCGTAATGCACGGGCATAATAACTTTTGTTTTAAGGGTAAGCTTTTTTTTAATATCCTCAGGGTCGATGCAAAGAGTATCCGGCTTTATATCAGCTAAAACCGGAGTAGCCCCGACGTAAAGCACTGCATGCGCGGTAGACGCAAAAGTAAGTGCGGGAAGAATGACTTCATCCCCAGCTTTAATCCCAACTGCCATAAGAGCAAGATGAATTGCTTTCGTCCCATTGGAACAGCTCACTCCGTATTTGACCCCGCAATATTTGCTAAATTTTTCTTCAAAATCCAGAATA
>Ga0075718_139_pt1 | contig 18485 bp, 18 predicted proteins | sample RifGroB1_FD_67779 | JGI IMG/M metagenome (GOLD analysis project Ga0075718, IMG submission 67779) | Microgenomates (Woesebacteria) bacterium GW2011_GWB1_38_5b | reverse complement strand
ACGGTGCCACCTCTCTCCAGATCAGGTGTTTTTCAGAGAGGGCAGAGGGGTAGTTAACGATAAGGGGTGGGGAATAGATAAAGTGCTCGGCCGGAGTGTTTACGTTTTCAGCGTTTAAATTGCGCTCAAGGTTAAAGTTTCCTGCAGCAACTGAGCCATGAAGTACCAGGATGCCATCGTCAGTGCCATTGGTTCCGGTAGAGAATGTCCCGTCGGCAGCAAATATACCAGTTACTACTGGTGTGGCAAGGTTTAGGCTGACAAGCGCCGGGTTAATATCAATATCTCCTGAGACAACTGCCATAAAGAAGTCATTCTCAAGATTATTAATTATTACCTCGTCATTAATTGTTAGATTACCGTCGACAAAGAGTATTACTTTCTTGTTGACGAGTACTTGAGGCGGAGCTCCAACGTTTCCCAAAGAAACATTTCCGCTGGCTTTAATCCAAGCGTAGCCTCCGTTTCCCGGGGTATTGGCGGGGGTACTTGCAATGACGGCTGTGGTAATAGTTGGGTTTGCCCCCAAGTCAGTAAAGGTTTTACCTGAGGCAAGATTATAAAAGTAGTTGTAGGAGTAAAGACTGGCTTTGGTGGGTGATTTCACCAGCCACTTGTTTGAGGCACTCACCGAGCCTTTGCCCAGGGGGTCATTGGAAAAGTCATAGGTATTGTTGTGAATAGCAGTTGCCGGGCTGCCGCTTGCGGGGTCGTCCAGGATGAGAAAGTTAAAACAGCTCGGGTCTGCCGCACAGGAGAGTGGAATCAGGGACCTGAGGTTACCACTGGAGACCACTTCCCCACCGGTAACCTGGAACCACGGGCCAGCCGGGCAGATATTAAGGGTCTTGTCCGCACTTCTGCCAATTAAACTTACGGTACAGGTTCCTCTGGCCTGGATGGCAGAGTGATAAGCTCCTGGCGGTAAGTTGGTTAGCCACTGGCAAACCCCACCTGTTGCACAAGTCGCTCCGAAGGAGCTGGCGGGGAGCCATCCGGTTTGGGTGCCACCCCAAACTGAATTTCCGGCCGTTTCCACCCAGAAGTTGTATTCATTAGCGTCAGAAACTGCATCCCATCTCCAGAGTATGGAGCCATCAAGGCCAAGGCCCGGGGAGCAGGTTATGGTTGGAGGGTCAATGGGTGCGGGTTGAGTGCACTGGGCTGCCCCACCAATATTTACTTCAACATCATCTACCGTTGTCCCACCCGGGCCGTTACAGGTCAGGTGAAAGACGTGGTAAGAGTTAATGGCAGTAGTGGTCTCGGTGCCACTTAAGCCCCTGGCACCGGTCCAGCCGGGCTGCACCGGAGTGGCACTGGCCGCACAGGTTGTGGCATCAGAGGTTAGCCAGGCAAGGTCAACCGTGGAGCCTGAGGGAACAGTAACCGGTCCCTGCTGGCCACCGTCAACGGTCAGGTCTACCGTGGGGGGCAGAATACTTGGGTCCCGGACAGTGACGGTGGTATTTCTGGGGCAGGTAAAAACCAGGTTGTCATTCCAGTCATACATGCGGCCACTGGCCCTGAAGTAAGTAACCCCCGGGGCAATGGCGTTTAGGTTAGTGGAGAAGTTTCTGGCCCCCCAGTAGTAGTTACAGCAAAGGCTTACACTCCCCGGGGTGGTGGTCATTACACCTGGATTGCCAGTCTGCCTCAGAAATGAACCGGCATAGCCTCTGCCCCAGCCACCAAAGGCAAACATTTGTGAAGTTATTCTGTAAGTCTGGCCCGGGTTAAGGGTCACTCTATTGGTTGAGTTAGTCATGGTACAGGTTACTGACCCCCCTCCCCCACCACCACTCTCTACACAACAAAGGTCCGAGGGAACGGGGCAGGTTCCTGAGCCACCCACCTTCCCGATGGCCCCGCAGTTGGCAATGTCCCCCCTGCACTCCGGGTTAGCCCCACCACCACACCCGGGGCCAGGAGTAGGGGCTGGGGTACCAGTGGGGGCAGGGGTGGGAACCACACTACATCCGGAGGTAGTCCAACCATCGAATCGGTTGTTTTCTGCACAACTACTCCCCCCAACGCCAATAGGGCAGTCTTCGGGTACCCAAGTATTGGCAGTACAACTGCCCGTTGCAAAATTCCAACTACATGCAGAAGTTTGGCTACCATTTTGGGGGCAAGTCCATATTCTTGTAAAAGAGTCGAACGCACAATTGTATAAACCGGTGGAAGTGTTACTTCCAGTACAGGATTGGGCTCTGGTTTGTGTTGTAAATACAGACATAAACCCCAAAATAATAAATAGTGGTAGAAATAACTTTTTTTTCATTGGCTAATTTGGGTTACCAACCCTACTTCAAGTGAGTCAGACAAGTTAGAAAGATCCATTAAAATTTGATTATTTGCAGAGTACTCGTTAAACAATGCTAATCTTTTTTTGCAAACATCATCGCAGTTATTTTTATATGCCTCAGTGTCGGCGTCAACTAAAACAACAATAGCAATCTGCTCTCCCTTAAGAGCCTTGTACTTAGTAAACATTTCTTCAACGCTCTTGTTTACAAATCTATTTGTATATCTCAAATTTTGTTCATCGTACTCGCGAGTGTTTTCGGCAATAATCATATCTTTCTCCCCAAGGTTAGCTTTGATTATATACACTTTCCCGGACTCAGTTACCTTTAGATCTAGAAAATAATCAGCCTCTTTTTGATAAGCGTTGTTTAACACCCCAACTAATTTCGCAGTTGTACTTCCCTGCTGTGTACTGCTAATTTCAATACCCGGCTTTGGTGAAGGAATCAGCGATTTAGGATCCAAGTTTTGGGAGTTTTGTTTGACAAAAGCCACTCGCTCTTGGTTTTGTTTTACATCTCTGTACCTCAATAATAAGAATATAAGCCCGCCTAAGAGCAACAGAAAAATTACGACGATGAGAAGTTTAAACAACCCAGGCTTTTCAAGAAGCATCATTACAAAAAGATTAGCACACAAATAGAGGCTGATGCAATTAAATACTACTCTGTATTAATATCCCAAGGTCCGCCAGGAGAATAAGCGGGGGTCTGCTCTACCGGCTGGCCGTTTTTGATTCTGTCAAGAAACGCAAATGTATCCTCAGTATAGGTAAGTACATAACTAACTCGATCATATATAAGATCTCTTTGGTCTGGATATTGGTCAAGAACACTTTGAGCGTATGCAATTGCCCCTTTTCTTTGACCAGGAGATAATACACCTAGTCTAACAATATGTTGAGTGTTTGGGCTCAATAAGTCATTAAGTTCTAATATTGGGATATTATTATATGAATGATTCACCGACTCGCTGTGGTTGCGGAGTATACTTCTACCCATAACGTCGTTTTCATCTGAAAGACCAACTATTATATTTAGAATATGGTAATTTCCAAAATTATCTTGAATTTGATAAGGAGCTACAAATGCTTCGATATTTGTATTTTGTCCATCAATTGTAGTCACAGGCACGCTTTCTAAATGAGGCCTTTCAAGGACTACACCATACAAACTTATATCTGTAAAAATGGGGTTTGCTTGCTGTTGGATGTCTATTCTATTAAAAGGAATTGGGCTACCCTCCCAATTAAGTCTCTGGGAATTAATTGCTATCTCTGCCATTTCACTTTGAGACAAGTTTGCATACCATGCTGCCTCTGGAGCCTCTCCCGGTATCCAGGCCACAAAACCTGCTTGTTCATTGCCATCTCCTATTATCAATACATTATTTGCTAAATTCTGGCCTTGAACTTTCCCATCTTCAGTAAAGGACCACCTAAAATCTTGTGGGTTTCCAAAATCATCTATTCCCTCAAAAGGAGCTACGAAGCCGTTGCGCTCACCAGGTTGGATTTCTCTTCCCGGTACGAAAAAACCGAAACGGTTGGCTTGGTCTACCATAAATACCGGCACATGCTGGCCGTCAACTGGCGGAACCGGTGTGACAGGCACATCACCGTTGGGAGTGCTTTGACCAGGTATGAAATATAAAATATCGCGGTTAAAATAATCTTCCAGGTTTTGTTGGGTTGCAAGACCCTGAGAAACAGCATATTCACCCAGGAGTTGCCTGCCACGAACAATACTGGCGCGAGTTGCATTGAAATATTCTGTACTTAACGCATCATATGGAGTTTCATAAGGCTCTGAACCGGGGGTAGCAACAATAATTAGTGGATCTTCTTCTTGTATCTGTTCCACTCCCTGCTCTGGAGGTGAAGCCTTGGTTTCACCGGGAAGAAATCCGTAAGCCGCTGCGGTGGTAAGGATAACCACCCCACCAACTCGGCCAACTTTTTGTTTAATAAAAAAACCGCCTCTTCGGCGGGTAAACATCTCTCCTCGATTTGTTATCGAGGGCTCGAATAACAACACTTTCTTCCTGATCCTCACTTTTGTTATTTTAACACAGGGGTGCAACTTGCGGAAAGGGGTTAAAATGCTAAGTAGCTTCGTGGTGATACTTAACGAATATTCTTCACTAAAGATATAAATTCTTCAATGTCTTTGAGGCTATTTTGTAGAGCATTGTGGAGTATTTCGTAGTTTATTTTCTCGTAGCCATGAGCTAGGGCGTTTCTAAAACCTGACATTTTAACAAGCCGTTTTTCTAAGTCTTGGTTAATAATTTTATTTTCGGCAAGGATTGTGAATCCTTCTGAAAATGTTGCTGGTTTGCGGTATCCTTTATAGGCGATAACCGCCTCTGCCAAATCAATAGTTGACTGTGTTACAAGATATAAATATCGCTCAACTGCTCCCTTAATGTCGACGTCATCGATAATTTCGTCTTGGGAGAGGGGCTCGTATTTTGTCAGAATGGTAAGGTACTTTTGAATAGAGCTTATCTTGTTTTCCAGAACAAACCTATTGGTCATTGGGATGTTAAGTTATATTTTAAAAGCGAGCTTCGAAAATCGAAGTATTCGTTCATAATTCTGGGCTCGACAATTATTTTGTATGGTTCTCTTTCAAAAATAAGCTTGCCTTGGGTTATGGCTGAGTATTTAAACTCAGGCTCCTCTACTTCGTCGAGGACAGATACATCTACACTGTTTGTTTTTAAGACTCTTGCGATTTTATCCTGAATTTCGACCCTTTTTTCAAAGATCTTTTTTGTATCCCTTTCATCAAGGTAAATCGCGAAATCATAATCACTTAAAGGGCCTGTGTCGCTTGTAGCTTGGGAGCCTATCAAATAAGCAAGCTTTACTTTCTCGTCAGCCTGAAAAATTTGTTTAATACCTTCTAATTTATCATCCATATTTTATTATACCAGAGAATGAAGCTCTTGGCGGGGTTAGAGATATTTGGTGATTATTTCCTGCAATTTCTCATCTGCCAGCTCCCCGGCAGATAAATTCACTTTTTCATTCCACTTTTTCCAGAAATCCTGGGTTTGGGTGGGCAAATGAATTGGAATAGCATACTTTTTTGCTAAGTCCGTGGGCTCGAGTGAATGATCAAAGACTTCAATTTCGCAATTGTAGGCGCTAGCCTTGCCAAACTGGTAAGTCAGTTTAATTTCAAAGTCTTTAGTCCTAAGTAAACGATTTTCCAGTTGCATTATCGGGGACTGAACTTCCGAGTCTTTCATGGCATTGAGGAAAATTTTATATATATTAAAAATCATTTGCGGGTCGGGCGGAAGGGGAACTGACAGCTCATGGCGGTTGCCTTTTTTCCAGTCCCCCAGCTTTTGGATAATCTCTGCCTTGCCGTTGGTAATTCTAAGCCTTGTGTCCACATCTGCCGAGCGGTAGTCTGTGGCCTGGAGGCTCAATCTTTTTACAATCTCGGGAACTCCGAATTCTTTTGTAAGACTCACCAGCACCTTATCATATTCATTTTTAGTTAAAATTGTCAGAAGTTCTTTTTCTTCAGTCATTTTACAAACGGGTTTTTCATGGCAAACAAAATCTCCGGTGTCTGATTGTTAATACGCTCCTCCGAAATGCCGTATTTTTCGGCATATAAAGTGCCAACTGCACAGAACTTGGCTTTAGTGTAATCAAAACCCAGTGTCTTTGCAGCTTTGTTCACTTCTTCTTCGGAATGCCCTTCTATCTCGACAAACGGCTCCAAAAACGGCCACTCGTCAATGGTAATTTCCACACTACCCAATTTCCAGAGCTCACGTTTGCTTTCTTGATAAGCTTTTTTGTTGGCTCCAATGGTTTCGAGCATCTTTACTGCTTCGTCAAAATTGTCGATAATCAATTGTATTTCTTTCTGGTTTTCAATTTTAGCCCCATCGGCAATTTTAAGGCTCATGGTTATTTTGTCGCCTTCGTCACGAACCCGAAGCCACCCGCCTTTTATTTCGTGGCCTTTGGGAAGATTAAACACAACACGTTTTTGAAGAAACTCGGGCCGCACAAGCATTGCCCTCGCTTCTTTGAGCTTTGTGTGGATATCGTCTTTGTTGACATTTGTAAAAGTCGCCTCAAATTCTATATACATATTAACTATCCATCCTTCCAATGTCCTCACCTTCTTTGGGAAAACCAGTTTTATAATCTTTAAGTAATTTTTTACTCAAGGGTTTTGGGTATAAATTGTTGGGCAGTTTATTGATATCTAGCCAAGTTGGCCATTTTTTGCCATCAAACTCTGGGTCCGGCCGGCCCTCGAGCTCTTCGAACTTGTTTATGTCTCCCAAAATAAAAAGCTCTAAACTGTGTTCCGAGTTTTCGGGAACGATATAATCCCTAATGTATAAAATCTTTTTAAAAGTAAACTCCACATTATCCCCAAGCTCCTCTTTTACTTCCCGGCTCCAGCCTTCCTCGATAGTTTCGCCAAACTCCAGTTTCCCGCCAATGTAGAAATAAAAGTCATCCTTTTGAGTATAGTAGGCAAGAAGCTTGGCGTGTTTGATGATCACAAGCCGAAGGCGGATTTTTATTTTATTCTCCATTTATAACTTACTAAACCACTTGGCGAAATCATACCAAATATAATCTTTAGGTTTGTGACTAAAACCGCCCCGAGCTCTTCGCTCTCCGAGTGTTACGCCATCAAATTCTGCTACATTTTCGATAGAGTTACCGGCCCCTCTTGGTTTGTTTGTAATTACTCCCCAAAACTCTTTACTAAAAGATTTTTCTCGTCTAGAATCTTTATAAACGATTGATTCAGTGAAAGAAACCCCTTTATCTTTCTTGTTTTTGACAAGATTAATAAAGTCCGTTGAATCGAACCATTCTACAATATCTTTCATGTATCCTCCAGGAAAGCCGTTTAGAGAGGTTATGTTCCAAAAAGTATCGGTTACTACTATCGGTTTCTTAATGATTGTAAACGCCTTTTCTGCCTTATCTTTGGTAATTATTTTAGGGTTATGAGATTGAATTTCGTTAATAGTAATTTTTATTGGCCTTATTTTTATGTTAAACATGTCGCACGCCAGTCTTGCTTCGCCGATTTTTCTCTCATTTGAAGTAGCTAGAAGTACCAGTTTCATTTTTTTATATTGTACCAAAATAACGGGTATAATTGCGTATGAACATTTTCCAGGAACTTCAGAGATACAATATTAAGCCAGATGTTTATAAAGATCAGTTTTTTCTGACGGATAAGAAAATAATAAAAGAAATGGTCGGTTTTGCTGAGTTAAACAGTAAAGACGTTGTTTTAGAAGTCGGTGCCGGAACCGGCAATTTAACCAGCGAAATTGCAAAATATGCGGAGCGGTTAATTGCTTTTGAGATTGACAAGCGCTTTAAACCATTCCTAGACAAGCTTCCCGCGCGGGTTGAAATGCATTATGAAAATGCCTGGGAGTATGTGCAGCTTCACGGGATGTATAAAAAAAAGAAAGTTTATAACAAAATTATTGCCAATCCCCCATATTCATTTATAGAACAATTTCTGCACAACCTGACCTTTTTAGAGTATGACAAAGTGATTCTGGTGGTCCCCATAAAAATAGTAGACAAAATTCAGAAAAATCCCATCTTCGGGTCGTTTTTTAAAGCCCGGATACTGCTTAGAGTTCCCAAAGAAAAGTTTTCCCCTGTTCCCAAAACCAATTCTGCCGTTATTGATTTAGTAAAACTCCCGGACCCCGCGAAGTCTAAAAATCCTGGTTTGTTTCTACGCCAATATATGTATCAGCGGGAGGATAAACTCACAAAAAATTCTTTGATGGAAGGATTAATCGATTACGCAAAACTGGTTCATTTGACTAAACTGACCAAAAACGAAGCAAGAAAGATAATTGCAAAAAGCGGAATTGATGAAAAATTATTAAATACTCACCCCAAAGGGGAAATATATAATTTGGTTGGTGAGGGATTTAAGAAATTACTTTGATGGGTCCAGTGTTTTGATATCTTTCATTGGGAAATGTTCGAGGTTTAAGGAAACCAAAGTAAGATTATTTATGTTGGCTGTCGCTGCAACCAGGCAGTCGGCGAGACTTAATTTTTTGAGTTGTTTTGAGTATTGTTGCCAATATAGGCCTGCTGTTTTTGCTATTTTAACGTCTACGGTAAAAGTGAAGTGACCGGCAAGGAAGTCTTCTGTTGTCGTTAACTCAGCCGGAAATATGTTTTTGTATATTTCTGCAATTGAAACGACAGAAAGCGTTAAAGGGGCTTTTTCAGAAAGTTCGAAGATTCTCTGTGTTATGTTTTTATTTCCTCTTAAGATCCAAATTAAAACGTCAGTATCCAACAGATACATCCTTAAAACTTTCTATCGTCAGCGAGGCGACTCTTGTTAAGCCACGCCATAACACCTTTTTTAGTTTTCCATTCGGGGTGTGCTTCACTCGAGAAGATTCCCGAGGCTTTCTTCAGAGATTTTTGGTAAGATTCTTTATCGAAAAATGGCAAGGCCGTAATTTGTGCAATTGCGGCACCTTTTTTCTCATCACGGATTATCACACGATCTCCACGCCTTACCTTATCTAAATACTTGGACATATTCCCTCTGATTTCGCTTATAGAAACTGCAAATGTCATATTGAATTGATATTAGGACAATATGTACAGATTGTCAAATCTCCCTCACTCCCAAATATTTAATATTTTTTGTTATAATCACACCACTTTCCATGTTTCAAAAGTTGGGTCTTCGGCGATTTTGGCTCTGATTAAATCCTCGCCTTCCGAGTTCAAGCCCTTAACCACCAATAAAACTGCGAAACGGTCGATTTCGGTTTTTTGTTCAATTACCGTAATATTCCCCCCTTCGTCAAAGATCCACTTGGAAAGATCAAAGAGAATCCCGGCCCGATCCGGCCCGCCTATTTTTATCGAGCTTGTTCCCATGGCCTGTTTTGTGAGTCCGTGTTCATCAAGCCAGGTATTAATGTGGTTTGCCGTGATTGAAGAGTTTCCAAGCTTGGAATAAATGTCTCGTATATCTTCTCCCCCATAGTCGAAAATTAGCTCGTTGGCTGTTGGTCCGAGATCTTCCAGCCTCAATAACCCGCGTGACTCCAATATGTCTTCCGCTAATTCCCGGCCTTTTGAAACAAGTTGATCTGATGCTGCCATGTTAAGTTGTTCCTCGATAATTGCGCGTGTTGCAGGCAAACAATAATTTAGAAAGTCGGGTTCCGGGGCACGCCTGGGTTCTCCAATGACAACATCGACCGTTGATGAATTTGGTATAATCATGGTCGGGGGCATTTCCTCGCCGTCCACAATGATTCCACGCGCGTTTGCACCAAGCCGTTGGCTCACTGCATAAACATAGTCCACTCCAGTGGCAGCTTTAGGCAAAAACATTATTCTTCCTTCAGGGGAGAAAACTGATTTTAAAGTGTAGTCTTCTAAATTGACCTTGCCGTCTGCCAGTAAGCTTATTACACCTTTTCTGTTGAAGCGCTCCATTTCGGCTGTTGCAAAAGCAATCTCTGTAGCTCCTTGAGGCAGGTCAAGTGTTGTTTGAATAGCCGAGTATCCATTAATACGGCGGTTTTCACCGACAAATTCATCGAAGCGGTCATAGTCAATGTGTTGCCTGAACTCCGGATGATCATGAGTAAACCCCAGCATTCTGTAGCAGTCGTCAAGATTTTCAGTTAGAACCCTGAAGCTCACAAGGTCGTTAATGTCCAGAAACCCCCGGTCTGTTGAGGTGGTGCCGTTAACAAGCGCTTTCTCTCTTTTTCTGTGTAAACTCCAATAACCGTTTACGCGGGTTAGTACCTCGCCCTTGATGCCCTTTTCAGCCAGCAAATTTTGAAGTATTGATGTTGTATGAGTCAAAAAGTTTGGTTTAAGTCTAGGATCACTGTCAACTTCCTGCTTGATAGCTTCATATATCTCCGGATGAAGATATCTAAAACTCAAGTCTTCAAGTTCTTTTTTAGCTGACCAAAGGCCCAAACTCTCGGCCATGGGGGCATAAATATCTAAAGTTTCTGTCGATTTTTCAATCTGTTTTTCGGGGGGCATTCCTTGGAGGGTCCTCATGTTGTGTAATCTGTCCGCAATTTTAATTAGAGCAACTTTTGGCTCAAGATAACTCATTGCGGACACCTTTTTGATGGTTTTTCTATCCGCATCGGGTACTGTTTGCCTGTCTACTTTTGTAACTCCGTCTACTAGGCTTGCAACTTTTGCTCCAAATCTTCCAGAAACGGCGTATAAAGAAACACTTTCGTTGTCTTCGGGAACATCGTGAAGGAGGGCTGCAACTATTAAGTCTTCATCATCTTTTAATTCCCACTCCTCAGTGATTATTTGAGCAACTGCCATGGGGTGATGATAGAAAGGCTCGCCGGTTTTTCTGAATTGCCCTCGGTGCGCCTCTTTTGCAAACTCAAGAGCTTCAGCAATTTTTGAAGAAGCGGGAGTGAAGTCTTCTGGAGTCGGCAGAACAGCCTCCTTGTCCCTGTAAAAACGCTCAAGTGCCATTTTTACATTCTTTGAGGAACCTCAATCCCCAGAAGCCCAAGTGAATTTGTAATTACGTGGGCGGTGGCCACACACAACCTTAAACGAGTGGCTTTTTGAGTCTCTGTTTCGGCTCGCAACACAGACACCTCGCGGTAAAATTGGCTATATAATTTCGCTAATTTATAAACATATTCGGTTATTTTGTTTGGACCATTTGTTTCTAAAGCTTCGGTTAGAGCCGAGGAATACTGAGCCAAAGACTTGGTTAACTCACGTTCGGGTTTCGACTGATAGACTTCTTCTGTCTCTTCCACTCTTAACTGCTTCACTTCTTCGATATTAGTCCCTGCCTTTTCTAAAATTGTGTTAGCTCTTACAGCGGCATACTGGACGTAAGGGCCTGATTCACCATCAAAGTTAAGTGCCGTATCCCAATCAAACACAATACTTCTTTCTGCACCTTGATACAAATCATTCCATTTTAGTGCTCCGACAGCCACTTTTCTTGCTGTGTCTGCTCTTAACTCTGGATTTTCCTGAAATACTTCTTGTTCTGCAAGTAATGCATCTGCCCTACTTAAACCTTCATCGATAACATCTTTTAAGAGGATAACTCTTCCTTTTCGAGTAGACATTTTCCCTTCTTTGAGAGAAACCATGCCAAAGTAAACATGTGTACTGTTGTCTCCGATTGGATGACCAAGCCTTCTTAGAATCTCAAAAAGTTGCTGGAAGTAAAGTTTCTGGTCTTCACCTACCACGCCTAAATTGGCATCCTGCATATCTACCACAAGCGCACCATTGCTAATTGAGCTGGCATCGCTTTCACTAACCTCTCTCATCACGTCTTGAAGCATCGGCTCATAAAAACTTTCTCCCAATACTTCTTCGAACTTTACTCCCAAAATGCCATATATTTTTTCAAATTCTTTCATCGACAAATCAATACAAAGTTGCCATATCCTTCTGGCCTCAGGATCGCCCCCCTCTAGCTTTTTAAACCACTCTCTTCCTTTTACTTCCAGCTTGGAAGTTGCAAGCCTGTCAATCGCATCTGCCTCTACTTTTTCCATATCTACTTCATTCCTACCAAGATTTTTTCTCTTCACCACAGCTTGAGCCAGACTTTCTACTATATCCTTATAGCCCTTAACATCCTCTCCAGCTAGTAATCTTTGTCTTATATCTTCTTTGGATTGTTCCATTTCCTTATCAATCTCGTCATGAAATTGAACATAAAGATTTTGAAGTTCTCCGACAGGATCTTCTGAATTAATAATTGCTTCTTCATCCCCCCAAAGTTTTATTGCTTCAATTAACTTCCCGAATTGTGTTCCCCAGTCTCCGATATGGTTATCTCTAATGACTTCGTGCCCGGTAGCTCTATAGATGCGGGCAAGAGAATCACCAATAATGGTAGAGCGTAAATGTCCATAGCTCATTCTCTTGGCAATATTTGGAGAAGACATATCTATGACTATTCGTCTTCCTTGGCCTACATCTTCTTTTCCGTACTCACTCCCCTCTGCGAGTATTTGGCTTACTATATCGCGTCCGAATATGTTTATATCAAGTTCGATATTTGCATAGTTACCTTCTACTTTTGCGTTTTTGATCCATGGGTGGTTTGCTGCTTTAAGTTGTTCAACCACATTATCAGCAATTTGGGTAGGGTCTCGGCCAAGAACTTTTGCAAGTGGAAACATTGGTACTCCGAAGTCGGCAGTGGAATGCCCCGGAGCCTCTTTTGGCATGAGTTTTCTTGGGTCCACTTCTTTTATTTCGATACTGTTTAAATACAGTCCTTGAAGCATATCCATCGGGTTTGTTTGCCGAGACAGTCTATCTGTTTCTTGTTCCTTTTTTTGTTCGTGTGTCATTTGTACCTTGATCTAATCTCTGACGTAGCGCAATGCGCACCTCCATAAAGCTTTGTTAGATTATTCATTTGCAATAATACTACTTCAGAAACATATTGCCTTATATACTCAGTTACCCTAGGCGTACCATCTCTTGTAACATAAACTGTTGAGCCCGCGTCCACCAAGACGTTCGGAGCATAAGCTAGCTGTTCTTCTCGAGTCATGTCAAATACATTGGTGAATCTCCGCTCAATCCAGTCATTGAAAATTTGCGTATCTATTTTTACTATTTCTCCTCCCCGTCTTGCCAATATACTTGCTCTACGGGCTTGAGTGATTTCTCCGCAGTGTAACATGTTATTCTCAGTTATTTGTTGTACATATGTATCAAGATGCATTTGATCCTGCGTGTCTTTTGTTGGCCCTTCTATTACCATAGGGATAACTCCCTCACCTGACGCTCTCCAGAGGTGTTCATGAGCTGTAAACCAGGCATTAACACCTTCGTTTGATGTCCTTTCTGCTCGTCCAACTAGAGCATATAGATTGCCATCAACTTCAACTGGTAAGACATCCCCTCCTTCTATGGAACCACTACTTCCATTTGGCAATAGAGGCTCATTTTTGAGACCCAATGCATCGATGCCCATCTGTGCCAAAATTACTTCTTGTTGTCTTATCGGATAAAACATCCTGTGTGTGAACATCTGGTCGCCGGTGATGTGATTTGTGTCTCTCCAGAACATAAAGTTAGCAGCAGGTGGTGCTTCTCTGTCAAAAGGTTTTGGACTGCCATTAATGCCAATACAATTTGTCAAAACTGCGTTGATAGCCAAAGCCGGCTCCAAACCAAGATTTTTGATATCGCTATCAATTATGGTTTCCAGCTCTTCCATTATTCTTTCTTTATCGCCCCGGCCATAAGTGCTGTGAAGAATTTCAGCACGGGATTTTAGCTCCCCCAATAGTTCATCTCTTGTAGTGTATGCCTGCTGCTTCTTTGAAATCTCAGTACCGATTATCTTTCGCATATTAAACACTTCAATGCCCCGTGAAGTTAATTCAGCTTGCATTCTCTGATGGTCGCGGCCAGATTCGACAACGGAGCAGTTATCTGAGGAGTCCGCTTCGAACAAAGACAACTCTGGCGGCATGGCAAGGCCCATCACAGCTTCCGTTCCTGGAGGAGAAAGTAGGACACTGTGAACGCGGTCAAGTGGAGAAAAGTTCGAAATCACGCGCTCATTTGTCATTTTAGGAATTATATCAGAAAGCCATTTACAGTCAAATTTATATTACTACTTTTACGCTTCTTATGAATTTGGTTCTTCTGGCAACCCAAGCTAAATCATTCTCAGTCACATGCTCTGAAGCTATAGATGCGAGATTTGATGGCGTAATAATCTCTAAGTTCTTTATGATTCCGTTATCTATTGATTGCCCTGCAAGTTCTTGCTACCTTTTTTTCGTTAGTTCCAGTTATAAACAAAACGTCATTGGCATTTCTGTCTATTACACCACAAATGTAGTCTAAGACAGCAGTTTTAGTCCAAAAATCCCTATCATTATAATTCATCATATCTCTGGAATAATGGTAGTTTTGCCAAGTATCTACTTTATCCCAGTATTTTCTTAAAACTCCCTTGTCCCTCTCTTTAAGCACCCATGGGGTTATTGGAACGCTAATATTCCACCCTAATAATTTGTCTACTAGATGATAGGTAACGTCCCTATAAATTTCTGAAGGATATGGAATTCTTGTGTCGAGGTTACGAAACACTGCCTTCTCAGGACGATATAGTCCTTTTTGCTTTTCCCCGCAGTAACCATATTCGACAACTAACCCTAGTTGCTTTTGAGACCTTATTACATTCAAGGGCTTGACTTCAGTTATCAAACCCCATTCAACCAACTCAGGCGAACTTCCCATAAGTTGAAGAATTATACACTATGGGCTATAAATATTAAAACTATGTAGACTTTTTATTCCTTATCTCTATCTGTTTGGCTAATTTCATTTGTAAACCATAGATTTCTATGAAACCTGCGCTGGCGTTGACATTAAAAGCAGTTCCTCCGTGATTGTTAAATGAAACATGGTCAAGGCCCCATGGCGAATTCATAGCAACGATAGTAGTGTTTCCTTTAAACAGTTGAACAGTAACCTCACCACTAACTTTTTGATTTACAAAGTCGTTAAAGGCATTAATAGCTTCCATTGAAGGGTCATACCAATGTGAGTCGTAGCACAGGTATGCCCATTTCGTATCTAATTCTTCTTTGATTTTATTTAACTCGCGAGTAGAAACATACTTCTCTAGTGCTTTGTGAGCATCAATGATAATTCTTGCAGCTGGCTGTTCATACACCCCTCCGTTTTTGACCCCCACTAGGCGATCTTCGAACATATGGGCAATGCCTACTCCGTGTTTTCCGCCAATCTTATTTAGCATCGAGATTAACTCTGCAAGTTTCATTCTTTCTCCATTTAGAGCCGTTGGAATTCCCTTATCAAAGGTTAATCTAATTAATTCTTCTTCACCTGGTGCATTTTTGGGAAGAGTGTAAGTAGTGAGGAATTTTTCAACTGGTGAAATAACGTCAGGTTCCTCAATCTCTCCACCTTCCCAAGTCATGCCCCACATATTGTCATCATCACTATATGGAACGTCAATGGTTGCAGGAACCGGAATTCCATTCTCCTCAGCGTATTTAATCTCTGCGTCTCTATCCATATCCCATTCTCGGACAGGTGCAATAATCTTCATCTTTGGTTCATGAGCCAGAATATAAGTCTCAAACCTCACTTGGTCATTTCCTTTCCCCGTACTTCCGTGGGCAATGCAATCTGCGCCTTCTTCCTTTGCCACTTCAACTGCAATCTTTGCACAAACTGCCCGCCCCATGGGAGTAGAAAGGTGATACCCACCCTGATAATCGGCATTTGCTTTAATACCTTTTGCTAAATATTCTTCGGTAAACAAATCTTTGATATCTTTAACAATTGCTTTTACTGCCCCAAATTTTAACGCTTTTAATCTTATCTCTTCTAAGTGATCCTTTTGTTGCCCGATGTCAAGAGTTAGCGTAACAACCTCGGCTTTGTAAGTATCCTGAATCCATTTGAGAATTACTGATGTGTCAAGCCCTCCAGAGTAAAGCAACAAAACTTTTTTAACTTCCCCAATTTTGCCTTCGTAGGAGCTTACTTTTTTATATGTTGTTTTAGTTTTCATTTAAGTAGTTTTGAAACTATCCTTTCAAAATCTGCTTTCTTTTTTAGCCAGATTTCTTGAGTTGATAAAAGTTGTTTATCAAGGCTTTTAATATCAAGATTTCCGGCTGCTCCCAAATGATTTGTCTCTTTCAAAACTTCTTCGGGGATGTAGTCGGGAATCCCCACCAGGTTACTCCCCACCTTTTTATAAGCCTCCCTAAATGCCATACCTTTCTTAACAAATTGATATGAATGATGCGCAGCGTATAAATCCTTGGTTATGGCCTTTTTCATATTGTCAGTTTTTGGTTTCATATTTTTCACAACAAGTGTAGCGATTGCCAGACTCGACTGGACAATATCAAATGATTTCATAAGTAGTGGCTTAATTTCTTGAGTATCCCTGTTATAGCCAGAAGGAATAGCAGTGATAAGATCAGAAATTGCATAAGCATAGTGTTGTATTATTTTTGACCTAGCCCTCACAAGCTCCATAATGTCTACGTTTTTCTTCTGAGGCATTATTGAGCTCCCTGTTGTTAGACTGTCAGGCAAGCTAAAGAAATCAAACTCAGCCGTGGTAAATAACAACAAATCAGTCGCAAACCTACCCAGGGTAAGCATTGTTTGGACTAAAGCTTGTGCAGTCAGGCTTTCAATTTTCCCTCGCGAGTTTTGAGTATACAAAGAGTTAGTTTGAACTTTTGAAAATCCTAAAAGCATTGCAGAATACTCTCTGTCTATTGGCAGTGATACTCCATACGCGGCTCCAGCACCCAAGGGGGACTGGTCGTTAAGCTTATAACTTACTTCAATAACGGCCAAGTCATCAAGCAGGCTCTCGGCAAACTGAGTCGCCCAGAGGCCAACTGAGGAAAGCATTGCCTGTTGCATATGGGTGTAACCCGGCATGGGTGCAAATTCGTACTTTTTGGCAAAGCCAACAAACTCCTGGGTCAATTCGTACGTTAAGAGAGCCGTTTTCACTATTTCATCTTTGGCATAAAGCCTCATGTCGGTTAAAACTTGGTCGTTTCTGGATCTTGCAGTATGGAGTTTTGCCCCAGCACTTGGGAATTTTGTCGTCACTTCATTTTCAACTCTGGTGTGAACATCCTCATCTCCTACTTTCAAAGCAAATTTTCCTGACTGATATTTTTTATAAATCTCCTTTAAGGCATTATGAAGTTGTTTGTATTCGTTATCGGTGAGTATGCCAATTTTAAGAAGCATCTTGGCGTGAGCAATTGAACCAACAACATCCCAAGCCACCAGTTTCTGGTCATACACCAGATCCTCGCCGGCCGTATAGCTTTCTACTACTTTTTCTAAAGTATTATTATTAGTCTTTTGCCAAAGTTTTTTTGTCATTTTCCTCCAAACAAAAAAGCCCCTTTAACCTCCAAACTTAATTGGAAATTAAAGGGGCTCTTCACTTGCTAGAGGGGCTGCTTGCCACTCCATAGCTTTAGCGAAGGGTGGTACCACCCTTTTTCAGTTATTTGCTATTCACTAATTACAAACAACCCTTATTATTCAAGCACTCTGTATCGATGTGACATGCTCTAGTGCGGTTACGGGCACTCCGGCAAGTATTTTGACTTGCAGCTTCTGAGTCGCGACCCCAGTACAAACGCCTTTCTAAAACCTACTAATGGTGAATTATATAATCGCTGCTATGCGTTGTCAAATTTAACGAGTTGTTCCATCTAGAGCTTCGATATTATTTTCGATCAAAAATTCTTTTATTGATTCTAAACTAGAGTTCTCGGGAGCATACAGCAAATGATAGCCCTCTATATTGTCTAAGTTAACACGTTCTTGAGCCACTAATACGTCAACACCGTGTTGTAGAAGTAAATCTACTTTTCCGACCCATTCTTCTTTTGTTTCTTCTGTAGGCATATCATTTATTGTTACCAACACCCCCCAACTAAACTGTGGTTTCAAAATCACAGCGGATTGTTCTGTCTTCTCAAAAACTTCGATACTTTCTGAGTTTGGTAACAAAGCACCCTTAAATTCTACCGGCATGTGGGGCTATTCTAACACCTTGTGGATATTTTTCCTAATTTAGACGCAGTTGCACTGTTTTAGTTTATATCCTCCCTAGCCTTCTTTTAACCACTTCCAAATTATCCAGCAAAAACCACGCGGCTTTAGAACCGTGGGGTTATTCTTTGCTTTTTGTAGGAGCTTTGAAATCAGGATAAATCTCCCCCACACTCTCATCCAACTTAAGCTTCATCTGTGGGAAGAGGGTGGCTTCGCGGGCGGAGACGCCTTCCAGAAACCAGAACAACCTTTCCGAGTGGGCATAACCTGAGGTTGGTGGCATGCCGTATTCAAGCATCTCCACATAATCTATATCCATCATTTGGGCTTCTTCGTCCCCCGCGTCTCGGGCGTGCTGTTGCTCTAAAAATCTTTGGTATTGGTCCACCGGGTCATTTAGCTCTGAGTAGCCATTTCCCAGTTCACTCCCGGCGATAATAATATGAAATCTTTCGGTTAACTCCGGGTTGTCTGCTTTAGACTTGGCCAGTGGAGACATAAACTTCGGCTCGTTGACCAAAAA
>Ga0075718_111_pt1 | contig 18491 bp, 23 predicted proteins | sample RifGroB1_FD_67779 | JGI IMG/M metagenome (GOLD analysis project Ga0075718, IMG submission 67779) | Microgenomates (Woesebacteria) bacterium GW2011_GWB1_38_5b | reverse complement strand
TGTTCTGAAGCGGGTTTTTATACCATTTTTCAAGAAGTTCATGCTCAAGCACCGGAAAATCAGTTTGTGGAGAAACAGGTTTGAACATCGCTTGAGATTTTTTTGAATTATTATTTGATTTGCTCATAAAACTTTCCCGTTATCTTAAACGTGGTAAGCATAAAGCTAATTTTATCTTAAACTCGAGGTTAGTTCAACTCAGGGTGTAGCGAAAACAAATACGGCGAAGAAGTCTGCAATTCCTGCGCATCCAAACTGCCAATCAGGATTTCTTATTGTTTCTCTATGTCCTGTTAGAGACCTGTCCCAACCGTATTCAACAATGTGGACTCCATATTGGGGCTGTGCTCCGCCGAATAATACCTCTCCCATTTTTGAGAATTCATTCTGATTCGAAGCATATTTTCCAAAACCCGCATGACTATCAAAACCATCGTTGGCAACCTGCTCCGCAGCTCTATTTTGGGCTATTGAACATAAAAGATCGTTTTTTTGTAGCTGGTTTACACCATGTGTTGATCTATAAACATTCATTGCATCAAACAGCTCATCCTCTGTTGACATCTTAGAATCCTGAGGAAGTGCAATTTGCGTGATCTGCCCATCAACCTTCTCAACTGTCCACAAAAAAGGAGTAGGCTCTACATAACTAGTTTCGTTTTCAGTTTCAGTATCTCCAGATTTATTAATTCCGTCTTTTAAATTGTTCTTAAGGTTGGGGCTTGAAGCTGAAAACAAAAAAATAACTAAAAATACAAGAAATATCGGAAGTATTTTTGAGGAGTAAATAAATGTCGGAAACTTTGATCTTTTGTTTTTCATATTTTATATATTATAGCCTAAAACTTGAATATTTTATTAATTTGTTATACTCTCCACATATGATAAGATACATCTTCATTTCAGTATTGTTTCTTGTTCCCCTCCCAGCATATGCCGAGTCCTCATCAAGTGTTACTGTTAACAATTCTGTTAATGCGTCAAATAATAATTCAGGAGACAATAATGCGGAAGTTTCAACTGATATTAGAATTGAGACAAACGGCAAAGTGACCGAATATTCATCTGATAAGCCGGAAAATGTTGAAATAAATGTAAAAAACGGCGTTTCTGAAATAAAAGTGGACGGGCAGATCGTAGAGGACGATTCGGCAACATCAAGCCCCACGCCAGCCTCTGAGCCAAAAAATAAAATAGAAGAATCTCAACACTCGCGATCAATGCTTGATTTTATTGGTGATATTTTCAAATCCGTGTTCTCGCTTCTTCTTTAGGTCTTAGTATTTTTAATATAGCTTCGTCATCTACCTGGTCAAAATTTTTATAATAATTTCCTATTGCGAAAAGATTTCTGTCTGTAATTAAACAAACAAAATTATTAACTTCTTTTTTAATTTTTTCCGAAGTATCTTTTGCGGAAACAGGCACTGCAAAAATAATTTCCTTAGGTTTTTCTTTTTTAACTGCAAGAATTGATGCTGTGGCAGAAGCGCCTGTTGCTAATCCGTCATCAACAAGGATTACTGATTTATTTTTCAAAATTGGGAGTTTTTTGCCATTTCTATAAACATCGATTCTTCTTTTCAGCTCTTTTTTTTCATTTTTAATAATAATATCAATTGAGGAATTATCAATTGGATATGAACTTATGGTATCCTTATTTAAATAAATAGTATTTCCTTCAGATATTGCTCCAAATCCGAATTCCGGCTGAGTGGGATAACCAAGCTTGCGAACAACAATAATTGAAAGAGGTAAGTTTAATAATTTTGATACTTCACGCGCAACAATCAAACCACCTCTGGGAATCGCAAGAACAACAGCTTCCTTATTTTTATATGCTTTCAGATTTTCAGCAAGTTTTTTACCGGCATCTGCCCTATCCTCAAACATCATTTGCGTGTATTATAGTCTAATTTAAACTCGCTTGCGAAACATATTCTTTTGGTATAAGATAACCTCAACCAAAGGAGGGGTAAATGCCTACTCTTCTTAAAAATAAAAGTAACTCCCCTAAGAAATTAGGCCCCATAAGGGGTAGCATAATTCTTTTGATTTTAAAGTTAATTGTTGCAGTTTTTATAATTGATGCAATTGTTTTTATATCTAGTTCATTTAATAGCATATTTATTGACATACAAGCTCCATTTTATAACTTATTTTCAATAATTCTTATTCTCTCACAGCCAATCGTTAACACAATTAGAATTGTAATAATAATCTACTTTGTGCTGTCTTGGTCTCACACTTCATACTACATAGATGGGGAACATTTAATTGTTCACAAAGGAGTTTTAAATATTGAAGAAGACACTTATGAGCTTGCAACAATCCGCTCAGCAGATGTAAAACAGAGTCTTTTGCAGAGAATTTTCAATTTCGGAGACGTTGAGCTTAAGACTAGCGCATCAGGAGGTTATCAAGTGCTAGTGATACTGAAAGGTATTGCAAATCCTGTTGAATTTGAAAGAAAAATTAGAAAATATTTTTGATAAACCTTTAAATTCCTAATTTGTAAACGCCAACAAACTCTTCATCGTTTGGCTTTTTAAATATTTTCTCTTCTTTAAAGTATTTGTCTGCCCCTGCAAAATAGTTTCCACGGGACACAAAATATACTGGAGTTTCTCCGGCATTTGTAAGAATAGTCTCAATATTTTCTTTAAATCCATCCTGATCAACGCTTGGTAAAGGGATAACTTGAGTGTTAGTGTTGTAATATAAATGTCCTATGACAGCATCCTCAGGATTTCCAAAATCATTTCTGACAATAACAATTATATTTCTATCTTTTGAAAGATTTTTTAAATATTCAATTGATTCACTTACTCCGTAACCTGACGAAAAACCATAAAAATACTGCATCATATCGGATTTTGCCTTATGAATATAAAAATCAGGAAGCTTTTGGGGATTTAAATATAAAATAAAGATATAAAATAGTGAAATAACTGAAAATATACCAAGAATTAAATATAAAATAACTTTGTTGGATATTTTTGATAGGTAAGCACCTGACAGAGCAATTAAAGGGATTGTTAGAAGAAGAACATGGCGGGAAGTCAGCATTTTTCCTGCTAATATTTCATAAACAAGTGGAAGCACAAACCAAAGAATTATAAGATAATATTTATGTATTTCATTTCTATATTGATAAATAAAAAGAAGAGAGAGTATTAAAACAATAGGAGTTAAATAAAAAAACAGCCATTCAGAAATTGAGATTGAGTTTTGGATCCAAGAAACAATGGGAAAACTAAAAACTTCTGAAATTCTATAAGTGTACTGACCTATTATTTGTGAATAATCAGAATAAAACGGATGTGAACGAAGTAAAAGGTAAAATATTGAAGTAATTCCAAGAGGTAATAATAACATCAGAAAAACATAATTCTTTTCTTCTTTTTTTGATTTATCAAAGAAATAATAAAAAGGGTACGCCATAAGGGGAAGAAAAACAAAAAACATAGAGGTTGCCTTAATCCATATTCCAATTCCCAAAACAAATCCCAATAAAGCTGAAAAAATCCATTTCTTTTCTTTGAAAAGTAAATATGTCAAAAAAAGACTCCAGGCAGATATAGTTGATACGCCGCTGTCCAAAAGCGCAAGTCTGTCAAAAAATATTGTAAATGGCGCAAGGATATACAAAAATCCTGAAAACAATCCTGCTTTTTTTCCGAAAAGTTCTTTTGTAAAAAGCGTAATTCCTAAAAAAGTAAAAAATCCAAAAATTATACTTATTATTCGCCCTCCAATTAGATAATTTCCACTGAATTCACCAGCAGCCCCAAATAAATATGGAAGAAGCGGCTCTTTGCCGACTTTTAAAGAGTATGGGCTGTGATCCGGCTCTTTAATCTGATGTGCAGCTACCCGAAGATAAGTTGATTCGTCGTTAAAAACAGGAACGCTGGTTAGAAATAAAAGTCTTGAAACAAAATATAAAAATATAAGAAGTATAAGAAGATAATTTTTCGCTGTCACTTCCTAAATGTACATCAGCAATTTCTTAAAATCAATTTATACATATATAATCTTTCGAAAAAAGCTTATAATTAACAAGGGTGATGAAAAATGCTTGAAGGAAATGAAAGTTTGGGGATTTCATGGGTCTGAGAAATATGTTATGTTAAATACATGAGATTAAGATTATTCCTTGCATTAATTCTCCTTACGTTTTTTGTCAACCCAGTTTTTGCAGCAAAACCAACTCCCCCACCTCCCATTCCTTACTCTGTTTGCGTGGATGCGGGTCATGGCGGGAACGATATTGGAACAGAAAATCAAGAACTAACTGAAAAAGAAATCAATCTTCAAGTAGCACAGCTCCTAAAGGAAAAATTAGAAACAGTAGGATACACAGTGTTTATGACTAGAACAGATGATAGTACACTTTCTAATGCAGACAGGTACAATTTTTGCAACGCTCAAACGGCAGCAATTCTGATATCAATTCACCACAATGGATCAAGTAGTAGTGCTGTTGACTACTCTCAAGCATTGTACATGAAGAAATCAGACGTGGCACTTGCTCAAGAGGTTGTAAATACTGTTTCTACAAGTCTTGGGATACCAAGCCAAGGGATTTCTCGTTTCGCATCGGGAGTTCTCTTAAAAGCTAAAATGCCAGCAACTATTTCTGAAGGATTTTTCTTAACAAATAGTACTGAGTACTCGCTGATAAAGAATAATAACAGGCTTGAACAAGAGGCTGAAGCACTATCAGCAGCGGTACAAAACTATTTCGATAATTAATTCCTCTGTCTTAGAAATGCGGGGATGTCCCAGACAGATATTACTTTTAGCTTCAGTTTCTTCCAAACGACCTTGTTTGCAGAATACCTTTCTAAGTCTTGAGAAGAATATAAACTTTTTAGGACAATAGGTCAAGAGGTTTTAGCTATTTTCTCCTGGTTGTGGCGCTTCAGGGGTGGCTTCAGTCACTGGAGTAATGGGCGGAATGGGTTCTCCTGCAGCTCTTGCAGCATCTATTGCTCTAAATCCAGGAAGATGAACAGGAACAAAAGTTACTCCGTGGAGCTCATGGGCAATATGGGGTTCCTTTGCCTGCTCCATTGAACTTCTTAATCTATCCCCCATACCAGGACTTCGGCGGTTAAGATAATCAAAAGAATTCTCTCCTTCTCTCTGTTGAGGTTCTTGCAAACCAACTCTTTCCAATAACCTTCCGAGTTTGCCTTCCATAATTTAGATATTAACACATTGTCCTGAAATGTCAATCTGGATCTTATGTCGCACAAGCTTTCTTAGCGACGCGGTTTTGAAGCTGATGCAAATTCGTGCAAATCTGTTATAATGAATTTATGACAAACACCTCAGTTAAAAAATACGAACAAAAAAATCCCAAAAAAGCGAGGGTAATTAAAAAAGCTATCAACCAAGGCTTAAAGCAGTATGAGGAAACCTTCCGAAAACTCGCCGCAACCTAATTGGATTACCATCGAGGACTTTGAGTTTATCTGTTTTAATCTCGCAAAAGAACTTCTAGAGTTTAACGAACCAATCCCAGATTACTCAACTAGAGATAATTCACTGCTAGAATCATCTTTAGCTTCTCCAAGACAGGCATACGAATTTACAGGAGCTGATCTTACAGAACAAGCCTCTCTCTTGTTTTACTCCTTAATAAAGAATCACCCGTTCAGAAATGGAAACAAAAGAATCGCGGTTACGGCTTTGCTCATTTTCCTAAGGCTTAATAATAAATGGCTGGAAATACCTCCTTTAATTCTTTATAGAATTGCTGTTTTAGTTGCTAAATCTTTACCAGATGAAAGAGAAACAGTGCTTGCTGAGAATAGAAAAATGTTTGAGAAGTATATTGTAGATCTAAAAACTTAGTTTTTTTGCCGGAGAAACACGGGGATGTCTAAGTCAGAGATTGTTTCTAGCTTCAAACCTTACTAAAAACACCTAAGGAAAATATAGACTTTTTAAGAGATTGCGTCAAGGGGAAATAGTCAGAAAATCAAGCAGTGTCTGGTTTAGGGTCTAGGGGACCAGCTCTACCGGTATTTACATCTTCTATTGCTTGTCTTAACTCTGGAACAAAATCTGGGTCTTCAGCAGCGTGTCTTGCTATAATCGCTTCGCCTGCTCTTGTTCTCCTTGCAAGTTCTCTTTGAGAAGCGGGAACTCGCCTGGTAACTCTGTGAGTTATAGAACCAGATGGAGAATATCTATCAAGGATTTGGGCTATCTTTCTCAGTTGGTCTGGTCTCATATGTGCTTTTTCTGTTTTCAATCTTTCCTCCACTCCCTGAGAAGTTGTGTCGGGAGTAGTTTGCGACTCATAAATGCCAATTGCTCCATCTGTTTCTGCCAAATTTAATTCTATTCCGAAGTTTTCAGATGGCTGGCCTTCCGACTCACCACTAAAAGCAATCCCAAGCCTGATTATCTTACCTTCATCAGTATCAGAAAGTCTTATAAATGCACTGTCATTAACATTAAATTTAGAAAGAGGTGGCTGAATACCTGTTCCCTCGAGTAATTCATCTACACCAGTTTCAGAGATATCAACAAGAAAGCTAAACTCAGCGCCCTCATCTAGTCTATAGTTAACTGACTCATAAGTTGGAGAGCTTAATTGTAACCCAAGATAACCCCTTAAATCAGCATATACTTGTTCATATTTTTGAGGCTGCTCAACTCGGTCTGGCTGAGGAGATGCTCCTGGGACCCCTGGTCTTGCATCAAGTGGAAGCGACATCTTAACTTTAATATAGCACTTTGTCTTGATTTGTCAATCCTCTTAGCTTTTCGTCTCAAAAATGTGGGATGCTACAGTCTTGAGCGAAGCCGAAGGAGATGTCCCAGACAGAACTAGTTCTTAGCTTCAATTCTTATTTATCCTGCTTGTCCTGAAAATTCTGAAGGGAGCAAGGTCGAAGGACTAAAAACATCTGATTGAAAATATAGATTTTCTGAGGAATATTATCTAGAGGAATTATTTTATAAATTGCTGCAGATCTTCTTTCTTTAAAAGAGTTGATTCTGAACAAAAACTTACCATTGCTACACTTGCTTTGTGGGAAAATCCTACATACTCAACTATCTTTCCCTTTTCTTTAGCTTTCTTAATTGCAGGTTCTAAATCAGTATCTGATGAAACGATAATGATCCTGTTTGCTACGTCTTCATAAGCTGTAAATAACATATCTACTGCAATTTGCACATCTACACCTTTTTCGTGGTACACTCCATCATTTTTCAACAAATAACCAAACTTATAAATAACTTTATGTTTTTTAAGTTGTCCTAGCAATTTTTGTTGAGCATTAAATAATTTTTCGGTTTTTATTGAACCATCTTGTTTTATTCTGCCAATATAGTAATAGGTACCAACTATTTTATTTGATCGGACAAGAAATTGAGAAAATTTACTAAAATTAAATGAAAGAAGATTATGAAGTTTTAAGTCCTTCAGCTTAAAGTAGAAATTGCTTCCGTCAATCAGGATAATGCATTTCTGCTTCATTCACCGATTCTATACCAAAAAATAAAGCCCTGCAAATGTCTTGCGACCTCACAGGGCGATTTAGTATCTATACTATACAATATTTTTCAATATTTTACAAGCAAATGTTTGATGTCGCACAGTTGGTTTGCTCTCGGAAACAACTTGAGGATATAGTTTTTTTGACGGAAGAATGCGGCCTGTCCACCTAAGATTCGCTCTTTGACCTGCCTGCCGGCAAGGCAGGGCCATGTTCGAATAGAACTGAGAAGGTGAAAAGTAAGAACGGGTGGAGGATGTCCGCCAAGTCAGACTTAATTGTTTCAGGCTTAGCTTTGATATTTACGGGCAAGATAGCATTTTGTAAATGTTTTACTATTTTGAGAATTAGAGGATGAATTTATCAAGCGGTATAAACTTATAATTTCCTAAAGTATCCATGAGTCTCACCACCGGCAAGAAGCACCCCAACTTTTTCTTTTTTATCTTTAAAAAACTCATCGCAAGCCTTCTTTACACCAGGCAATATATTATTTACGTCATGTATCTTAGGATCACAATAGTCGTCAATAATAACAATTGCACCTTTTGATAAGTTAGGATATACATATATTAAGCTCTCAAGAATTGATGAATAAAAATCACCATCTAGATGAGCAAAACTTATTTTCTTAGGCAATCCTTTTGGTAAAGTATCAGAAAACCACCCTTCATGAATTATTGGTAATTTAGTTTTATGTTTTTTGAAATTTTGTATTAAATCTTCCTTTTGGGTTTTACAGCTACCAGGATAAAAAACTGTATCACCATCTTTTTCTGATTTTTCTGGTAATCCTTCAAAAGAATCGTATACATGAATTATTTTTTTTGAGTCTAGCTGATCCAATGTTTTCTGCATAAGAATTGACGTGGTGCCGTCATAACAACCAAGTTCAACTATATCTCCTGGGATATTTAATAGTATAGCTTGTGTTAAAAGATGATATATATTAACTGCCTGCTCTACATTTGACCAATCCCCATCTAACATATTTTCTTTTGAATCAAATTTTTTGGAGTTTTTAATATTATAGAGTCTGTTCAAATTATCATTTTTAAACTTGAGTTTTAAAAATCTTTGGTTTGAATTAAAAAACTTAATCATCTGGGAAAGGACATTTCTTTTTAAATCAGTTTTTATTTTTTGTTTTTGAAAGTTTAAGATGAATGTATTATCAACTCTGTTACTAATTTTGTTCATAGTTAAACTATTATATAATCAATTGTTAAATATCGTCTAATACTAATAAAAGCACATTGGAGATAACTAAAGTATTTATTTGAAGCAAAAAAAGTTTAATTTCTCTGCCTTAGAAATGCGGGCAAATGTCCTGAGCAAAATCGAAGGGGATGCTATAGTCCTGAGCTGAGCCGAAGGATCTAAGTCAGAGATTGTTTCTAGCTTCAATTCTTATTTATCCTGCTTGCCCTGAAAATTCTGAAGGGAGCAAGGCCGAAGGACTAAAAACACCTAAGTAAAATATAGACTTTTTATTAAAAAGGTCAAGAGAATTATTAATTCAAAACTTGAGATTCTAAAAGGTTTGGTTCTGCAGGAGTAACAATTCTTCTTCTGCTATATACTAGTTTTAGATCATATTTTTCAATTATTTCCGCTCTCCAGCCTTCTACTTCTTTAATATCATATCCTTTCCAATACGTTCTTTTCGCTTCTTCTTTTAAATGTCTTACTACTTCTTGAGCATCTAATAATTCTGGTCTATGTAATAAAGCAAGAACCTCTCTTTCGCTTGCAGCTTCAGGATTAGACTCTTCCAATCTATATAAATGCTCAGGCGCTCTTGGTTCGTATACAGATCTTGCCCTCATTAATTCCCCTGTTTCCAAATCTACTGTTATTCCTGATACGTCACTTATCCCCAATAAATCTGTGCTTGATGTAACATCAAGATCCCAAAACCCATAATAATAGGCGTAAGAGTATTTATCTAAATATCCAGTCCTCCCATCGGCTTGTAATGCTAGCCATGGCACTTGTCTCCATAGGTCTACTTGATCTCTTGATGTTTTTCTTACTGCACCTACAATGATATCTCTTGCTTCCAATAATTCAGCTATTGCAGGGTTAGGATGTTCTGGGGTTTCTCCTGTTATGATTTCTCTATCTGTCATATCAATAAGCAGGCAGAAAGAATAATAGTACTTTTCACCGAATTGTCAATACGTCTTTTTAGAATGTTTCTTTAGCCAGTTGGAAATTTCCTCAAGTTCAAGCGAGTTATTTTCGACATTCATTGCAAATTTAAGGCTCGCTTTATGCATATTTTGTAGTTTGTATCCATTTAATTTTAAAAAAACACCGCAGGAAGAATACGCTGTTCTTTTATTTCCATCAACGAACGCATGATTTTTTAATAAAGAATGCATTAATACCGCAGCTTTTGTAAAAATATCAGGATACAGATCAACTCCGTCAAAAGTCGCTTTAGGACGCTCAACCGCTGATTCTATTAATCCAAGATCGCGAACGCCATGTGAACCACCAAATCTTTTTACCATCTGGTCATGAAGAGCTAGAACTTGTGGAGTAGTAATGTATTTCAACGATTGGCAAGAGCTTGCAAAACATCTTTGTGCTCTTCAATAAATTCGTCAGCCATTTTCATAAATTTTGCGTCAACGCCACCAACGCTTTTTTTAACAGGCTTCACATCAACCTGAACTTTGTCGCCAACTTTAATTTTGTTCTCTTCTAAAACATTCTTTGGAATGATTACCCCAACAGAATTGCCTATTTGAATAGTTTGCTGAATCATATTATAACTATGTTATAACGAATTGTAGAAATTGTCAAGTGGATTAGTTTTTTTGGCGTAAAAATGCGGGGATGTCCCAGACAGACATTGTTTCTAGCTTCAATTCTTATTTATCCTGAGCAAGGCCGAAGGACTAAAAACACCTACTGCAAATATAGACTTTTTGAGTAGATATGTCAAAAATTAAAAGCTTATTGGTTGAGGCAAGAGGTCGCCGAAATGTGTCCCAATAGAGTCAACTGCTTCTTGCCCTGTTGCCTCATGGTCTCTATTTCCATCTAAATTAAGGCTAATATCCCCACCTCCATAATCCTTTTGATCTTCTTCTTCCCTAAACCAGGAGTAAAATTCTAACCTAGCCAACGGGCCTTTGGGTTGCTGACTTTCTCGCTCCGCCTTATCCCATTTTCTTAAAGTCATACGAAAAGAACTAGACTCATTAGTGTAGTATTCTGAGTCTGAAGAAAAATCTACTCTATACGTGTAATCTCCTTTGTCAAACACAACTCCCTGAACTCCATCAGAACTACCACGTCTTGACCTATGAAAAAATTCTCTAACTAATGCTTCTCTAAATTCAGGAAGCTGTCCAATTTGAGTCGCAAGTCTCTCGCTTGTTTCATAAGCAAGCTTTCCTGTATCCCCTTCAGATAAAGCTTCAACTTGTCTTAATTGTTCTGTCATACCGTGGAATTATATCAAACAATATCAAAAAGTCAATGCTGAGATATCCCAGACAGGACTTGTTTCTAGCTTCAATTCTTACATAAATAACCTGCTAGAAAAATATAATCTTAGAGTTAGATGATATAATCAGGTGAGTGAAACTTTCTAATTCTAAAAATGTTTCAATATCAAAAAACAAACTAATTAATTATTTACTTTCAGAAACACATCCTGTTGGAAGTTCTAAAGCTAAATTTTTTCGCAAACTCGGTTTTAATAATAGCAACGTAGATATTCTTATTGAATCATTCACGGACATCGCCCAATCAAATGAAATAAAAGAATCTAGAAAATTGCCTTATGGCACAAATTATGTGGTAAATGGAATTATAGATTCACCAAGCGGTAAGAAAGTTAAAATAAGCACTGTTTGGTTTGTAGAGAAAGAAGAGGGTAACCCTAGATTTATCACGGCTTATCCTCTATAATAAGTATATGTTTGAAGAACTAGAAACAGTCATACTTAAACGCGACATTGCCGAATACGGCCTCAGAGCTGGAGATATGGGAGCTGTTGTAAATACATATGAAGATGGTAAAACAATTGAGGTAGAGTTTGTTACTGCCACAGGTAAGACAGTTGCTTTAGTTACGCTTAAATCTTCTGATGTTCGCAGGGTCAGCAAGAACGACATTCTCCACGTTAGAGGATATAGTATAATTTAATTCTTCTGCCTCAAAAATGCGGGCTATAGTCCTGAGTAAAGTCGAAGGAAATGCTATAAGTCCTGAGTATATCGAAGGATCCAGACAAACTTTGTTTCTAGCTTCAATTCCTTACCAAAAACACCTGAGTAATTACTTCTTTTTCATTTTAGCAAAAGAGACCAAGACTTCAGAATTCCTAAGAAGAATTGTTCTGTTTGCTGTATAAGCTAATCCTTTGTTTGGATTATTTTCAAAGCCAAGATATACTACTTCAGTTTTCCTATTCTTGATTTCCTTAATCGCTGGCTGCAAATCAGAATCTGAGCTACAAATAATCGCTGTTTCAAGTTTTCTATCACAAGATAAGGAAACTAAATCTACAGCAATTCTCACATCAACACCCTTTTCTCTGAAAATAAGTCTATTTCCTACTTTTTGTGCCCTTACATTTCCAGCTAAAACAAACTCGAAGCCATACTTTATCAGATTATTTCTCAATTTTCTCTGAAAACTGATAAGTTCTTCTGATTTTTTCTTGGTTTCTGGATGAATATGTAACTTGGCTGCGTAGAATATTTTTCTTGAAACTTCAAATCCTTTGAGAGCCTCTTTAAATAATTTATCTAAGTCAATTAAGGCAAGATTCTCTTTATATTTACCAACTCCCTCGCTTTTGAGCACTTCTTCAATTTTGTTAGTAAAATTTTCTCCGTCAATAAAAAGAATAACTTTAGACATATGAATATTATCTATTAGGAATAAAAAGAAGTAAAGAAAAACCTCAGCGGGCTTTGCAGCACTGGCTGAGGCGTTTATGATGTTATTTTATACTACTCTATACCATTTTTCAATAGGCAATAGGCAATTAATTCTTCTGTCTCAGAAATGCGGGCCTTGCCTCGCCGAACTTCGTCTAGTTCTTTTGGCGAAGGAAGGCGGGGATGTCCCAGACGTCTTCCTCCTCATCAGTTGACGGAGGAGAAGACGGAGGTGGCGGTTCTTCATCCTGATAGTTTGATTCCTCGCCTTCGCTTTTTTCTTCCTGGGATACAATTGCCGGGGATGAACCGAATCTTTGCGGGGTAACAAATTCTCTGAGGGTCTGACGAGTTCCGTCAAATCCTGTTGCAATAACTGTAATTTTTATCTGATCCTTCATTGTCTCATCAATTGTTGCTCCGAAAATTATATTCGCATCAGAGTCTGCCGCTTGTGCAATAATTTTTGCTGCATCATCAACCTCACTCATTGTAAGATCATTTCCTCCTATTACATTAAATAGAACCCCCCTTGCTCCTTCCATGGTAATTTCAAGAAGGGGGGACGAGATAGCAGAGCGTGCAGCAGTCTGGGCTCTATTTTCACCAACTCCTGTTCCTATTCCCATAAGAGAAGTTCCAGCGTTTTGCATAATAGTCCTGACATCCGCAAAATCAACATTGATTAGTCCCGGCATAGTAATTAGATCTGAAATTCCCTGAACTCCTTGGGTAAGAACCGAATCAGCCACTTTAAAAGCTTCAAGAAGTGACAGCTTTTTATCAACTACATCCAATATTCTTTGGTTGGGGATTACAACAAGAGTATCAACTTTGTCCCTTAGATTATCAATCCCCTCCTCAGCTGTCACCATTCTTCTTGTTCCCTCAAAAGTAAACGGTTTTGTAACTACTGCAACAGTTAAGGCTCCAACTTCTTTTGCCGCGCGTGCAATAACCGGAGCTCCGCCACTTCCTGTTCCTCCACCCATACCGGCTGTCAGAAACACCATATCCGTCCCATCTAAGATATCTTTCAATTTCTCGTATGATTCCTCAGCTGCTTGGAGTCCTATTTCGGGGTTTCCGCCCGAGCCGAGACCTTTTGTAAGATCTTCGCCAATCTGTACTTTTGTTGCTGCCTGGTTTAAAAGAAGGGACTGGGCGTCCGTATTAACAGCTATAAAATCAACACCCTGAATTGCGGATCCTGAAATCATGGAGTTTAAGGCATTTGATCCTCCTCCACCTATACCCATTACCCGCAGTTTTGCAAAATTAGTTGTTTGAGGTTTTATGAGCATAGCCCAAGAATCGTAACAGAAGAATTCTGTTTTTGCAAGCCCCACGAAAGAAAAAGACGGTAGATTATAGAAGATCAAAAATAGATTTTCGATGATAGAAGTTGGAAGATGGAATCTTCTATCCTCTATTTTTCAATCATCAAAGTTTTACCATCTACCTTCTACCACCTATCGTCTAATGAAGCTAGGGTATGAATGATTTTATAAACTCAATTATCTTTTTGGGAAGTTTTGTAGAAATTTTTATGCCACTTAATGCCGGTATATTCATTTTAAAAGATCTTGATGAACCTTCTCCGGTCAGCGCACCGTATATTGCAAGGCCGATTACTGTTGAGTAGGAACTCCCCTGAATTTCATCAATTATTCCTTTCATGTTCTGAGGTTCACCAATTCTAACTGGCATAGCAAGCATTCGCTTTGCAGCGTCCACAGCTCCAATTGTTGCTGCTCCCCCTCCGGTTATAACAAGTCCTGATGGAGTCTGTCCGCCAAACCCCGACTTTTTAATTTCAAGCCCTACCATTGTAAAAATCTCATTAAGTCTGGGTCGAATTATCCCGTCAACCAATGTTTTCTGTGAAACTTTTGAGAGCTGTTCGGGAAGGCCAAGCGTTGCCAGATTTATCTCATCTGAGGGCCTTCTTTCTTTAGGCTTTTCTTCATCTTCCTCAACAGGCTTTAGTATGATTTTCTTAGGGCGGGAGAGAAACAATTTCACTTTCTCAGCTGACTCAAGTGAAATTCTAAGTCCTATTGCCAAATCATTGGTAATGTGCCGTGCGCCGATCGGAAGAACGGAGGAGAATGCAACTGATCCGTCAATGTAAATTGATATATCTATTGTTCCGGCTCCAATGTCGACCAAAACTACCCCAAGTTCTTTCTCTGTATCCGATAGTGCCGAAAGAGAGCTTGAATATCCTGAAAAAACAAGAGCTTCTACATCCACGCCAACTTGTGAGAATGCTTTCTCAAGGTTTCTGACAGTGGGCGTTCCGGCGGAAATTATATGTGTTTCAACCTCAAGACGGGTCCCTGTCATCCCGACCGGATCTTTAATTCCTTCCTGTCCGTCAACTGTAAAACTTCGGGGAAGAACATGGATTATTTCTCTGGTTGAGGGAAGTGACACTGCTTTTGCTGCATCAATTACTCGCTCAACATCTGACCCGGTTATATCTCCCTCGGGCTGAGAAACTGCAACAACACCTCGTGAATTTTGGGATTCAATGCTTGCGCCACCAATGGACGCAATAACTTTTGAAATCGAGACGCCAGCCATTCTCTCCGCTGCTTCAATTGATGAGTTTATAGCCAAAACTGCCTCTTCTATGTTTACAATCTGGCCTTTTTTTATTCCTACTGATGGAACTTCCGAAACTCCCAAAACATTAACTACCTCATCTATTTTTGTGATTACGGTAATTATCTTTGAAGTCCCAATATCTGTGCCTGTTATAATTTTTCCTTCTGTCATTATTAGAATTTAATGATAGGTTTTTCAAATCGAAAGTCAACGGCTTTGAAAGTCTTCCCTTCTATTGTAAGCTGAGTTATGATTAGTTGTAAAGAGGATAGTTGTTGTTCAATATCTTTACTTGGATCAATTATGGCCGTACTTTCTCCTTCTAATCTTATAACAAAGCTTAAATCTTTTGATGTTGATATATCATGGTATGTTATTTTCTTATTTTTAAGAAGACTCTCTATCTCTTTTACCTGAGACGTCTGATTCTTTGCCAAAGGACTTATGTAAATTGGTTCTTTATCGAAGAATGCAAGAAAAATAAGCAGGGGTAAAGATATAAAAAGAACTGCAAAAACAAAAATAACAGCAAACTTCTTTCTGTTTTTTATTTTTTTGTCTTTTTTAGTTACTACGGCCTTGGGCAGTTTCATATATAACTTTTACTATTCTTTTTGCAGCACCCGACGACTCGGCCTTTTTAGATTTCAGCCTGTATTTATCAAGATTTTTAAGCATCTTATGAACTACTCTTAAGAAAAAGTCGGGATCTATTTCTTCCTGATCTATTACCTCTCCTAAACCAAGTTTTTTAAAAAAGGCTGCATTATCAAGCTGTTCGTTTTTCTGAGAGGAGTGAAGAGGAATAAGAAGTGCTGGTTTCTCAATTGCCATAAGCTCACTAACTGTATTTATTCCTGACCTTCCGATAACAAAAGAGGCAATTTTATATATTGCCCCAACTTCATCAGGCGCAAAATATTTTGAAATCAAATACTTTTCTTTTTTCCCTTTGTTAAGTCCTTCTTTTAGAATTTGGAGTTTTTCAAAATCAGAAAATTTAGACGCTCCGCCTGTTTGATGTATAACGCTTGATTTCTCAAGAAGTCTGGGGAGAGTTTCCATCACAAGCTTATTGATCTGATGAGACCCGACACTGCCTCCTGTTATATAAATAATCGGTTCTTCAAGACTCAGCCCTATATTGTCTATTGGGCTTAAAATTGATTTTCTTACTGGATTTCCTGTAAGAACAACTTTCTCTTTTGGAAAATATTTTCGAGATGTCTCATAGGAAATACAAACCTTGTCTGCAAATTTTGATAAGTATTTATTTGTAATGCCAGCTTTCAGCGTCTGTTCATGAAGAACAATCGGAATTTTAAGAATACGCGAAGCTGAAACAGCGGGAAAAGAAAGATATCCTCCGAATCCGATCACAGCGTCTGGTTTGAACTTTCGAAGAATTACAATTGCTCTTACAAGTCCGTAGGGAGTTTTAAAAAGAGAGGGAATTGTGTATTTTGTAAATGTCCTCTGAAGTCTACCTGTTACAAGGTTTTCAAAAGGAATTCCAAGCCCTGTAATTGTTTCAAATTCCAAAGAATTGTTTTTGTCCCCTTCAAGAGCATTTTTTCTCCCGATATATAGTAAATTTGCTGTTTTTGGAAGCTCATCAATTACGCAAAGTGCCGGTGACAAATGTCCTCCAATAATTACAATTTTCATGGCTTACAAATATCTTTCTTTAATTGATTTTTAATTGATCTTTGTTTTGTGTCCATCATATTAAACATCAAATATTAAATATTAAAAATAGATATAAGAAATAAAATATATTTAATATTTTCTATGTATATTTGCTATTTACTATTTAATATTTACTTTAATCATGGTGGATTTGGCGTGAAATATTAATTAGAATTCCAATTGAGAAAAGGTTTACGATCAGCGCTGAGCCACCGTATGAGAGGAATGGAAGCGGAACCCCTGTTAAAGGAATAAGAGCGGTCTGCGCCCCAAGATTTACAACAGTTTGCACTGCAATAAATGTAATTATTCCTCCTGCCAAAAGCTTTCCGAAATTATCCCGCGCTCTCATAGCAATTTTGAAACCGGCATATATTATAAAAAGAAAAACAGAAATTACAAGCATCACTCCAATAAAACCTATCTCCTCAGCCATAATTGCAAATATCGAATCGGTTGTCGCCTCAGGCAGGTATGCATATTTCTGAAGAGAATTGCCTAGTCCTACACCTGTTAAGCCACCCGAACCAAGAGCAATTAGTATCTGCCTCAAATGATAAGAGGACGCCTGAAGGTCCTGTCCGGGATTTAAAAAAGTTGTGAGCCTTGAAAGTCTGTAAGGCTCGATAATAATTAGTATTATGCCCAGGAATGCGGCAACAGGAATAAGTGAGAGAATGTGTAAAATGTTTGCACCAGATAAAAAATATATCATAATTGAAACTCCGAATATGACAATTGCTGTTCCCATATCAGGCTGAAGCATTACAAGTCCTAAGACAAGACCCACAAGTAGAAGAAATGCTACAAGTCTTCCTTTTTCCTTTGTAGAGAACCAGGCGGAAAGATAAATAATGAGTGCTATTTTTGCAAATTCTGAAGGCTGAAGCACAAAAAATCCGAAATCAATCCAACGCCGAGCGCCGAGTGCCTCAATTCCTAGTCCCGGAACAAAAACAGCACCAAGAAGGCAGATTGAAACAATGAGTATCGGAAGCGCCAGATTATAAAATTTATGATAATCAAAGAATGATACGACAAAAAAAGCAACAGAGCCTATTATCACCCAAAATATCTGATCTTTTATATATCTGTATTTATCTCCGAAATCCCTAAATGCAGCATAGCTTGATGCATCATAAATCATAAAAAGTCCGAACATTATAAGTGCAAAAACAGAAACTATGAGAAGTAAATCCAATCTCTTAAGATTTGAAAACAAACGCATAAATTAATTATAGCTAAAAATAAAGTGTACGTCTTCTTACGTGTATTAGTTATTAACAAGTGCAATGTATAGGCCGAGGATTGCGAAGAAAAACCCGAAAAGCCATGCGCGCATGACAATCTTGGGCTCTTCCCAACCGCGTCTTTGAAGAAGAAGATGAAACGGCGCAACGGGAAAAATTTTGTGTCCTAAATATTTTTTTCCTAAAAGCTGTATAAGAGATGATCCTACCTCAATTACAAAAACTCCTCCAATAACGGCAAGTGCAAATATTTTTCCTGTTAGAAGTCCTACTACTGCCAAAGACGCGCCTAGCGCCATTGAGCCTGAATCCCCCAGCCAGATTCTGGCTTTATAAATATTGAAATATAAAAATGCAGAGACACTACCTATAAGAATTGATATAAATATCGCAAGAGTCTGATCAAGTTGGGTTGATGAAATTGCAAGAAATGCACCAAGACAAATTATAAGGAGGCCTGGAGCAAGTCCGTCCAGTCCGTCTGCAATATTAAACGCATTTACAAACG